>Ga0160470_100200_pt1 | contig 51123 bp, 46 predicted proteins | sample HID1973I_E11MG_FD_108214 | JGI IMG/M metagenome (GOLD analysis project Ga0160470, IMG submission 108214) | Enriched mosquito-associated microbial communities from UW Madison campus, WI, USA - HID1973I_E11 MG | ecosystem: Host-associated > Arthropoda: Insects > Digestive system > Unclassified ... | reverse complement strand
TCTTTGATTTCTCGCGGAGTAACTTGTGATGCTGATAATCTTGTTGACTATCAGTCTGACTCCACAAGCACCCACACGAATTGCTTGATTCAGTTGTTAAAGAGCGGTTGGTTAAGATCTTTCATCTCAACCGAGGCGCGCATTCTACAGCAGCCTCTGTTGCTGTCAAGCGGTTATTTTCAGAAGTTTTCAAAGTTTCCCTTGTAACTTCAACCACTTGTGCTTTCGATCTCTCGTTAGCGGGAGGCGAATTCTACAGCGTTACTCGCTGCTGTCAACACCTCTTTTTCAACTCCTTTCGCGCTTCGATGACCTGAAGCAACTCACTGCCGAAAACCGCGTAACTCTTTGTTTACCAAGGAGTTTTCCGTTTCGACTGCGCCGGAAGTGGGGCGAATTATAGACATCCTGAATCTGCCGTCAACCTCTAATTTCATAAATCTGTCACAAAGGTCAAAAAAGCCTCGAAAACCAGAAGGCCGCCCTATAAAGGCGGCCTTTTTCCCCTTCTACTTACAAGCTAGGGAATGCGAACTGCGAAGCTTCATGACTCGCACGTTGCGGCCAGCGCTGCGTAATGGCCTTGCGACGGGTGTAGAAGCGCACCCCATCCGGACCATAAGCGTGCAGGTCACCAAACAATGAACGCTTCCAGCCACCAAAGCTGTGATACGCAACCGGAACTGGCAGCGGAACGTTGACGCCGACCATACCGACTTCGATCTCATCACAGAACAACCGCGCCGCTTCCCCATCACGGGTGAAGATGCAGGTGCCGTTGCCATACTCGTGATCATTGATCAGCTGCATTGCTTCTTCCAGGCTGTTGACGCGGACGACACACAGCACTGGCCCAAAGATCTCTTCTTTATAGATGCGCATCTCTGGCGTGACGTTGTCGAACAGGCAGCCACCCAGGAAGAAGCCTTCTTCATGGCCGGCCACACTCAGGCCACGACCATCGACCACTAAGGTTGCGCCGGCAGCAACGCCGTCATCCACATAACCGCCCACTTTGTCCCGCGCCTGACTTGTGACCAGCGGCCCCATGTCCAGGCCGCAAGAAGTACCTGCACCGATCTTCAGCGCCTTGATCTGCGGTACCAGCTTGGCCACCAGCGCATCTGCTACCTGATCGCCCACACACACGGCCACCGAGATCGCCATGCAACGCTCGCCACAAGAACCGTAGGCAGCGCCCATCAACGCACTGACCGCGTTATCCAGATCCGCATCCGGCATCAATACCGCGTGATTCTTCGCGCCACCCAGTGCCTGCACGCGCTTGCCGCGCTTGGTGCCTTCGGCATAGATGTACTCGGCAATCGGTGTCGAACCGACAAAGCTCAGCGCCTTGACTTCCGGCGCTTCGATCAGCGCGTCCACTGCCGACTTGTCACCATGCACCACGCTCATCACACCTTTCGGCAGACCGGCTTCCAGCAACAACTGCGCGATCAGCAATGTGGAGCTCGGATCACGTTCGGACGGCTTGAGGATGAAGCAGTTACCGCAGACGATCGCCAACGGATACATCCAGAGCGGCACCATCGCCGGGAAGTTGAAGGGCGTGATACCCGCCACTACACCCAACGGCTGAAAGTCCGACCAGGCATCAATGTTCGGGCCGACGTTACGGCTGTACTCGCCCTTGAGGATTTCCGGAGCCGCACAGGCGAACTCGACGTTCTCGATACCGCGCTTCAGTTCACCTGCCGCATCTTCGAGGGTCTTGCCGTGCTCCTCGCTGATCAGCTGGGAGATACGCGCTTCGTTCTGCTCCAGCAATTGCTTGAAGCGAAACATCACTTGGGCACGCTTCGCCGGTGGCGTATTGCGCCAGGCCGGGAATGCAGCCTTGGCAGCATCGATCGCCTGTTGAATGGTTTCGCGGCTGGCCAATGGCACTTTATGAATGGGCTGACCAGTCGACGGGTTGAACACGTCAGCAGTGCGACCGTTGTCGGTCACCAGCTCACCATTGATCAAATGCGGGATAAGGCTCATGCGGGGCTCCTGAAAATTGTCCACAAGCGCCCTGCTCAGGGCGCCCTTCTATATATAGATAGCGTTTGGAATCAGTCGATCTTGTTCAGCACTTCGCCGACCGCATCGAACAAACGATCAAGGTCCTGCGGTTTGCTATTGAAAGTTGGGCCAAATTGCAGGGTGTCGCCGCCGAAACGTACATAGAACCCCGCCTTCCACAGCGCCATGCCCGCTTCAAACGGACGCACGATGGCATCGCCGTCACGCGGAGCGATCTGGATCGCACCGGCCAGCCCGTAGTTGCGAATGTCGATAACGTTCTTCGATCCCTTCAGACCGTGCAGTGCATTTTCGAAATGCGGCGCCACTTCGGCCACGCTCTGCACCAGATTTTCTTTCTGCAGCAGGTCGAGTGCCGCCAGGCCAGCGGCACAGGCCACCGGGTGCGCGGAATACGTGTAGCCGTGAGGAAACTCGACCGCGTACTCAGGCGTCGCCTGATTCATGAAGGTCTGGTAGATCTCGGAGCTGGCAATCACCGCACCCATCGGGATCGCGCCGTTGGTGACTTGCTTGGCGATGCACATCAGATCCGGGGTTACGCCGAAGCTGTCAGCACCAAACATGGAACCGGTGCGACCGAAACCGGTGATCACTTCATCGAACACCAACAGAATGTTGTGCTGATCGCAGATCTCACGGAGACGCTTGAGGTAACCCTCTGGCGGAACCAGCACGCCAGCGGAACCGGCCATCGGCTCGACGAACACTGCAGCGATGTTGGAAGCGTCATGCAGTTCGATCAACTTCAGCAGCTCATCCGCCAAAGCGATACCACCCTCTTTCGGCATGCCACGGGAATAGGCATTACTCGCCAGCAGCGTGTGCGGCAGGTGATCGACATCCATCATCGCCTGACCAAACATTTTGCGGTTGCCGTTCACACCACCAAGGCTGGTACCGGCGATGTTCACACCGTGATAACCCCGCGCACGGCCGATCATCTTCGTCTTGGTGGCCTGGCCTTTCAGGCGCCAGTAAGCGCGAACCATCTTCACGGCCGTATCCGCACACTCGGAGCCCGAGTCCGTAAAGAACACGTGATTCAGATTGCCCGGCGTCAGATCAGTGATCTTTTCAGCGAGCTGGAACGACAGCGGGTGCCCGTACTGAAAGCCCGGCGAGTAATCGAGAGTGCCCAGTTGTTTGGCAACTGCTTCCTGAATCTCTTTGCGGGTGTGCCCTGCGCCGCATGTCCACAGACCGGACAGTGAGTCATACACCTTGCGGCCCTTGTCGTCAGTCAGCCAACTGCCCTCAGCGGCAACGATCAGTCGCGGATCACGCTGGAAGTTACGGTTGGCGGTGTAAGGCATCCAGTGAGCATCGAGCTTCAACTGGCTGGCCAGGGAAGACTGAGCGTTTTCAGGCATGTTCATGAGCAAAACCTCGCAGGGCAATAAGCGGCATAGAGATCAAAAAGCGTTCTTGCAGCTAAATTGCCACGAGGATAAAGTCTGTGAAATCCAACTTTTCTAACGTTCAGTCTGACCCACACTAAACTTTGAGTAATTAACAGCATGAGCACTCGCCGCCCCGATCCTCTGGCGCAAGTCAGCGACTTTGATATCCGACTGCTGAGGATTTTTCGTAGCGTGGTGGAGTGCGGTGGCTTCTCCGCTGCGGAGTCAGTGCTGGGCATCGGCCGTTCAGCCATCAGCCAGCAAATGAGCGATCTGGAACAGCGCCTCGGATTGCGTCTGTGCCAACGCGGTCGTGCAGGCTTTTCACTGACCGAAGAAGGCCGGGAGGTCTATCAATCCGCGTTGCAGCTATTAAGTGCACTGGAGAGTTTTCGCACCGAGGTCAACGGCCTGCACCAGCACCTGCGTGGCGAATTGACCATCGGGCTGACCGACAACCTCGTCACCCTCCCCCACATGCGCATTACCCACGCCCTTGCACAACTGAAGGAACGTGGCCCCGATGTGCAGATCCAGATCCGCATGATCGCGCCCAACGAAGTCGAGCAAGGTGTACTCGACGGTCGTCTGCATGTCGGCGTGGTGCCCCAGGCCAGCGCACTGTCGGGACTGGAATATCAGCCGCTCTACAGCGAACGCTCCCTGCTGTATTGCGCGGTCGGCCACCCGCTGTTTTACGTCGACGACAAACAACTGGATGACGACCGCCTCAACAGCCAGGACGCTATCGCTCCCACCTTCCGTTTACCCGCCGACATCCAGGCCCATTACCAGGCACTGAACTGCACCGCTAGCGCATCCGACCGTGAAGGCATGGCCTTCCTGATCCTGACCGGACGCTACATCGGCTATCTGCCGGACCACTACGCCGCCCTGTGGGTGCAACAAGGCCGCTTGCGAGCCTTGAAGCCCAAAGCACGCTTCTATGACCTGAGTCTCGCATCGGTCACACGCAAGGGTCGCCGCCCTCATTTAGTGCTCGAAAGCTTTCTGGAAAGCCTGGCCGCAACGAGATGAAAAATCACAAAAGCGGCGTAATCAGAGGGCTACAGGCCTTACAACGCAAAATATCTTGAGCACTTGGACAGCTTTTTGCAGGGCATGAGAACCGTCATCCCCGCTAAAAAGAAGACCAACGCCCATGCAGCAAGAATCCTCAAGCCCCAGCGATTTGATCTATGGCCTCAACGATCGTCCGAAACCGCTCGCCGCTATCCTCGCCGCCCTGCAACACGTGCTCGCCAGTTTTGTCGGCATCATTACCCCGCCGCTGGTCATCGGTTCAACGCTGGGACTCACCGCCCACTTGCCCTACCTGATCAGCATGGCGTTGATGGTTTCGGGTGTCGGAACCTTCATTCAGGCTCGCAGGCCGTTTGGCATCGGGGCCGGGATGATCTGCTTGCAAGGCACCAGTTTTGCGTTCCTGGGCGCGGTGTTGTCAGCAGGATTTCTGGTCAAACAGCGCGGAGGCAGCCCGGAAGATATCCTGGCGATGATTTTCGGCGTGTGCTTCTTTGGCGCCGTGGTGCAGATAGTCCTGAGCCGCTTCATCGGCCAACTGCGCCGGGTGATCACGCCATTGGTGACCGGGATAGTGATTACGCTGATCGGCATCAGCCTCATCAAGGTCGGCATCACCGATCTGGGTGGCGGCTTCAACGCAGCGGACTTCGGGGCGCCGGGCAATCTAGCCTTGGGCGTATTCGTGTTGTTGACGATCATCCTGCTCAACCGTTCGAACATCCCTTGGGTCCGACTCTCTGCCATTATCATCGGCCTGGTACTTGGCAGCCTGGCTGCCTGGTTCAGCGGGAAACTGGTGCCACAGCCATTGCCTGACGTCCCGCTGATCAGCCTCCCAATCCCGTTCAAGTTCGGCTTCAACTTCGACTGGAGCGCTTTTCTGCCCGTCGCGCTGATCTATCTGATCAGCACCATCGAAACCGTCGGCGACCTGACAGCCAATTGCATGCTCGCGCGCCAGCCCATCACGGGGCCTTCCTATATCAACCGGTTGAAGGGAGGTGTACTCGGTGACGGCGTCAGTTGCGTCATCGCCGCCACGTTCAGCGCGTTCCCCAACACCACGTTCGCGCAGAACAACGGTGTGATACAGCTCACCGGCGTGGCCAGCCGTTACGTCGGGTTATACATCGGTGCAGTGCTGTTCTGTCTCGGGTTGTTTCCCCTGATAGGCGCGGTGCTGCAGCAAATCCCAAAACCGGTGCTCGGCGGTGCAACGCTGGTGATGTTTGGCAGCGTCGCGGCCGCCGGCGTACGTATTCTTGCCCAGGCACCGCTGGACCGACGCAGCATGTTGATCATTGCCACGTCCTTCGGAGTGGGCTTGGGTATAGCGGCGCAACCCAACCTTTTGCACCTGATGCCCAAGCTGGTACAGAACCTGTTCGATTCGGCGATTACCAGTGGAGGACTGACCGCGATCCTGATGTGCCTTCTGCTTCCTGAAACCAAAACAAGCCCGGCTGCTGCCAATCAGGCACTTAAAGCCGAGCCGATCGAGCAGGTGTAGGGCTTTTATCGTGACAGTACTTGTCTGATACACGTGGGTGCGCTATCAACGCACTGGTTGCACCCACCTACCAGTTCGGAAGTGCCTATGACCTTTGAAGTCCCAGCCCACGGCGGAAAACCCGCCAGCCGCATTCGTCAAAAGAACGAAGAGACCATCATCAAAGCCGCTGAAGACGAATTCGCGCGTCACGGTTTCAAAGGCACCAGCATGAACACCATCGCGCTGAATGCCGGGTTGCCAAAAGCGAACCTGCACTACTATTTCACCAATAAGCTTGGTTTGTACGTCGCGGTGCTGAGCAACATCATCGAACTGTGGGATAGCACCTTTAACACCCTGACAGCCGAGGACGATCCCGCCGAAGCGCTGACGCGGTACATTCGCGCGAAGATGGAATTCTCGCGACGTCAGCCGCAAGCCTCGCGGATTTTCGCGATGGAAGTCATCAGTGGAGGCGAATGCCTGACCGAGTACTTCAATCAGGACTACCGCGCCTGGTTCCAGGGCCGTGCTGCGGTGTTCCAGGCCTGGATCGATGCGGGCAAAATGGACCCGGTCGATCCGGTCAATTTGATCTTTCTCCTGTGGGGCAGCACTCAGCATTACGCTGACTTCGCCACGCAGATCTGCCGTGTTAGCGGGCGCTCCAAGTTGACCAAGCAGGACATGGAAGACGCCGGCAACAACCTGATCCGCATCATCCTCAAGGGCTGCGGCCTCACGCCCACTATTTAAGACACCTATGCCTTTTACCCTCAGCGGTTTTTGCGAATACCGCGAAGAGATTCGCAAAAGTCGCTTCATCACCTTCGCCGCACCGATCGGCAGCCCGGCTGAAGCCCAGGCATTCATCGAGCAGCACAGCGACTTGAATGCCACGCATAACTGCTGGGCGTGGAAGCTTGGCGATCAATACCGCAGCACCGATGACGGCGAACCGGGTGGCACAGCGGGTCGTCCGATTTTGGCCGCCATCGACGCACAGGACTGTGATCAGGTCGTGGTGTTGGTGATTCGCTGGTACGGCGGGATTCAACTCGGCACCGGCGGCCTCGCCCGGGCGTATGGCGGCGGGGCAAACAAATGCCTGCAAAACGCGCCGAAAGTTGAGTTGATCAGCCGGGTGCCCCTGAGTTGTGCCTGTGGGTTTGCCGAGCTGCCATTGGTGAAACTTCGTGTGGCAGAGCTGGGTGGCCTGGTGACCGAAGAGGCATTCACCGCCAATGGCGTGGAACTGCAATTGGCGGTAGGTGAAGCTCAGATCGATACCCTTCAGACGCTGCTGGCAGATCTCAGTCGCGGGCGTATCTTGTTGCAACGTTAAGACGCTCAAAGGAGCGCAGCCTGCGATCTTTTGGAGCATCGCCCAATCCTCATGCTCCCGACACTTGCCCACATCTACTGTGCATCCGGCTGTGGATAACCTGAGCACACTCGGCTGTAACCCTTCTGTCATGCGGCTTTGCGGGCTTTGTACATTTTTTGCCCAATTCGTCATAAAAACAAATAAATCAATTTAAAAACAATCAGTTAGCGTCGTATATCGCCGTTAGAAGAAAGCCGGCCAGTGCTTATGCACCTCGCGCAAGCTTGCGCACAAATACTGTGGAGCAATCTGTGGATAACCCGTTCATGCCTGTCGCTGCCCCATATCCTGCATGGCTTGCGATGCGTTGCTCGTTTTTTGACCAGCCAGACCGGGGCAAAAAAAGGGCTTGTTCAATAGTGCCGCCCTTAAGTAGTGCCGGGTCAATACACAGTCTCGCTCTAAGTACCGCCCTCAATGCCTCTACCCTGAGTGTTTTCGACTTTTCCTGACTCAATGGCCAGGAAATTGCTTTATCCACAGGCATAACTTCAATCGACCCGAGCCTGTCATGCCCAACCCCGTGCCGATCCCCGACCCAACACCCCGCCTGCAGATGCGCAAAATCTCCAAGCGTTATCCCGGTTGCCTGGCCAACGACGCCATCGACCTCAGCATCGCACCGGGCGAAATCCACGCCCTGCTCGGCGAGAATGGCGCGGGCAAAAGTACTCTGATGAAGATTATTTATGGCGTCACTCAGGCCGACTCGGGAGAGATCATCTGGCAAGGGCAGCGGGTGACCATGCGCAATCCTGGACAGGCCCGCGGTTTGGGGATCGGCATGGTGTTCCAGCACTTTTCCTTGTTCGAAACCCTGACCGTGGCGCAAAACATTGCCTTGGCCATGGGCGGCGCGGCTGGTACGCCAAAACAGCTCGAACCCAAAATCCGTGAAGTATCCCGGCGCTACGGTATGGCGCTGGAGCCCGAGCGACTTGTCCACAGCCTGTCCATCGGCGAACGGCAACGGGTGGAGATCATTCGCTGCCTGATGCAGGACATCCGCCTGCTGATTCTCGACGAACCGACTTCGGTGCTGACACCTCAAGAGGCCGACGATTTGTTCGTCACCTTGCGGCGGCTGGCGTCGGAAGGCTGCAGCATTCTGTTTATCAGCCACAAGCTCAGTGAAGTGCGCGCGTTGTGCCACAGCGCCACGGTGTTACGCGGCGGTCGCGTGGCCGGTCATTGCGTGCCGACCGAATGCTCCGATCAACAACTGGCGCGGCTGATGGTCGGGGAAACCGCCGAGTTGATTACCGATTACCCAAAGGTCATTGGCGGTGATGTCTTTCTCAACGTGAAGGGGGTGTCCTGGCACAATCCGGACCCGTTTGGTTGCTCGCTCAAGACCATCAATCTTGAAGTGCGCGGCGGTGAAATCGTCGGCATCGCCGGTGTCGCCGGCAATGGCCAGGATGAGTTGCTCGCCTTGCTCAGTGGCGAGCAACGGCTGCACCACAACGACGCCGAAAGGATCCGTTTCGGCAGCCAACCCGTGGCCCATCTGCGACCCGATGCGCGACGCAAACTCGGTCTGGCCTTCGTTCCGGCCGAGCGTCTGGGCCACGGCGCGGTGCCGGAACTCAGCCTGGCCGACAACGCACTGCTGACTGCCTTCCAACACGGTCTGGTAAGCAACGGCCTGATACAACGCAGCAAGGTCGAAGCCTTGGCCGAAGAGATCATCCACCGCTTCGGAGTGAAAACCCCCGACACCCAAGCTCCGGCGCGCAGCTTGTCCGGCGGCAACCTGCAGAAATTCATTCTCGGTCGGGAGATCCTTCAACAACCGAAATTGCTGATCGCCGCGCACCCGACCTGGGGCGTGGACGTCGGCGCCGCCGCCACCATTCACCGAGCGCTGATTGCCTTGCGCGATGCCGGTGCGGCGATCCTGGTGATCTCCGAAGACCTCGACGAACTGTTCCAGATCAGCGACCGATTGGGTGCTTTGTGCAGCGGTCAAATATCGACGCTCAAGGCCACCGCCGACACCCGACTGATCGATGTCGGTCGCTGGATGGCCGGTCAGTTCGATGCACCTCAATCACCTGCACTCGCAACGGTTTAACGGAGTTACACATGCTGCTTTCTCTAGAACCCCGTGGTCAGCAATCACGCCTGATGCTGTGGTGCTCGCCCTTACTGGCGGCTGTCCTGACGCTGGGCTGTGGCTCGTTGTTGTTCATTGCGCTCGGGCACGACCCATTGCTGACATTGCACACTTTGCTGATCGCGCCCATCAGCGATCTGTATGGCGTTTCCGAACTGTTGGTCAAGGCGCTGCCAATTCTGCTCTGCGCCTTGGGCCTGGCGGTGGCGTATCAGGCGCGACTCTGGAACATCGGTGCCGAAGGCCAACTGCTGCTCGGCGCGCTGGCGGGCAGTGCACTGGCGGTGAACATCATTGACCTGCAAAGCCGCTGGGCATTGGTGTTTATCCTGCTCACCGGGACCCTGGCCGGCGCGGCGTGGGCCGGGCTGACGGCGTGGCTGCGCACACGTTTCAATGCCAACGAAATCCTCACCAGCATCATGCTCAACTACATCGCTCTGAACCTGCTGCTGTTCTGCGTACATGGGCCGCTGAAAGACCCCGCCGGGTTCAACTTCCCGGAGTCGGCCATGTTCGGCGACGCCAGCCGTTTGCCGTTGTTGATGGAGGACGGGCGAGTCCACGCCGGCGTGTATTTCGCTTTGCTCGCACTGGTCGCGGTGTGGGTGCTGCTGCAGAAAAGCTTCGTCGGGTTCCAGATCAAAGTGCTCGGGCTGGACAAGCGTGCTGCCGGATTTGTCGGCTTCCGCGAGAAGCGGCTGATCTGGCTGGCGCTATTGATCAGCGGCGGTTTGGCGGGGCTCGCCGGCGTCTGTGAAGTTACCGGCCCGATCGGCCAATTGGTGCCGCAGGTCTCCCCCGGTTATGGCTACGCCGCGATCACCGTGGCGTTTCTCGGGCGCTTGAATCCGATCGGCATTCTGTTTTCCAGCCTGCTCATGGCCTTGCTGTACATCGGCGGCGAGAGCGCGCAGATGAGCATGAACCTGCCCCAAGCCATCACCCAATTGTTCCAGGGCATGATGCTGTTTTTCCTGCTGGCCAGTGACGTGCTGATCCTCTACCGACCGCGCTTGAACCTGCGCTGGGCCCGCCGCGCACCCACTACTGTCGTACAAGCAGGAGCGCTGTGATGGATATCGATCTGCTGAGCAATATTTTCTACGCCATGGTTCGCTGTGGTACGCCGCTGCTGTTGGTGGCATTGGGAGAACTCATCTGCGAAAAGAGCGGCGTCCTCAACCTGGGCCAGGAAGGCATGATGCTGTTTGGCGCGGTGATTGGTTTTATCGTTGCGCTGAACAGCGGCAACCTGTGGCTCGGCGTGTTGCTGGCGATGCTTGCCGGAATGCTCTTGTCGTCGCTGTTTGCCGTGGTCGCGCTGGTGTTCAACGCGAATCAGGTGGCTACCGGGTTGGCACTGACGATTTTTGGCGTGGGTCTGTCGACCTTCGTTGGTGCAGCCTGGGTAGGTAAGCCCCTGGCCGGCTTTGAACCGATCGCGATTCCCTACCTGAGTGAAATCCCGCTGATCGGGCGGATGCTGTTTGCCCAGGATCTGCTGGTGTATCTGTCGTTCGTGCTGTTTGCGCTGGTGGCGTGGGTGATCGTGAAAAGCCGCGTCGGGTTGATCATTCAGGCCGTCGGGGAAAATCCGGATGCCGCCAGCGCCATGGGGTTGCCGGTGCTGGGTGTGCGGACCCTGGCGGTAGTGTTCGGCGGTGCGATGGCGGGATTGGCCGGGGCTTACTTGTCCCTGGCATACACGCCGATGTGGGCCGAAAACATGAGCGCCGGGCGTGGCTGGATCGCTTTGGCGCTCGTGGTTTTCGCCAGCTGGCGGGTCTGGCGTCTGCTGCTCGGGGCTTACCTGTTCGGGCTCGCCAGCATCCTGCACCTGGTGGCGCAGGGATTGGGGCTGGCGATCCCGTCGAGCCTGCTGGCGATGCTGCCCTACGTCGCGACCATTGTGGTGCTGGTGCTGCTATCGCGGGATGCGGTGCGTACGCGGTTGTATGCGCCGATGTCGTTGGGGCAGCCGTGGCAGGCCGGGCATTAGAAGAGACCGGGTCGAACTCATCGCGGGCTTGCACGCGATGACGCCCGAACCGGCAACACCTGAGCCACGCCCCACGCCAACTCAAAGACCAAAAAAACCACTAACAACGCAGTGGCACCATGGAGCAAGGCATACAACTGCCAGCCAGCGAACAGGAATCTGCCAACAGCGTCATACCGTCCATACACCTGCTGCGGATCACGAATCCGCAGCACCGCCCACACGCAGACAATCGACCCCAGCAGATTCGCCATCAGCATGTGCATCGGCTCGAATGCCGGCAGCTCACCGGGCAGATCAAACGCAACACTCAAACCCGACAACACCCCATGCAATGCAGCAAAACTCCACGGCGTGGCAAACGCGGCGGTCACGATCAGGTCATACCAGGCGCTGCCCCGCACCAATCGGGTGTACTGCGATGAAGTCCACATCAGCCTTGCTCCATAAATTCAGGGAGCAACAAGGCTAAAGCCTGGAGTATGCTCCAGGGTCAATCGGTGAATTAGCCCAGGCCAGCGCGGTCAGTCGTGACACGCTGCGATTTTACGAGCAGCGTGGATTGATCGCCGCACAACGCAGCGCCAACGGCTACCGCGATTACCCCGCGGACATGGTGCAGCTAGAGCTCTACATCAAGACGGCCCAACGGCTGGGCTTCACCCTCGGCGAAATCGGTAACAGCGTCGCCGCGTTGTGGCAGTCCCCCGACCCGGACAGCGCCGTTACACAACTGCTGCAAGACAAGCTCAAGCTGATCGAAGCCCGCATGACCGAACTCGGTGCGTTGCGTCACGAGTTACAGCAACGACTCGGGCAACAATGTCCGTTGCAACAGTCTCCGTTAAATCCGTGATTCCCATTCAAAGGAAACCTTCATGACTTCGGCAAAAACCGCACTCATCATCGGCGCCTCACGGGGCCTGGGACTGGGCCTGGTGAAAACCTTGCTGGCCGATGGCTGGCAAGTCACCGCCACCGTCCGCAATCCGCAGAACGCCCAGGCATTGCAAGCCTTGGGCAACGTGCGCATCGAAAAACTCGACATGGACGATCAGCAGGCCGTCATCGCCCTCAGCCAACAGCTCAAGGGCGATGTGTTTGATCTGTTGTTCGTCAATGCCGGGGTCAAGGGTCCGGATGTTCAGACGCCGGGCGGCGCGACATTGGCCGAAGTCGGCCAGTTGTTCTTCACCAATGCCGTGGCACCGATCAATCTGGCTCAGCGTTTCGCCGGGCAGATTCGTGCGGACAGTGGCGTGCTGGCGTTCATGAGCTCAGTGCTGGGCAGCGTGACCATGCCTGACGCGCCGGAACTGGCGTTGTACAAAGCCAGTAAGGCGGCACTGAACTCCATGACCAACAGCTTCGTGACGCAATTGGGCGATCAGAAACTCACGGTGCTGTCGCTGCATCCAGGTTGGGTCAAGACCGACATGGGCGGCGAAGGCGCTGATATCGATGTAGAAACCAGTACGCGCGGGCTGGTGGATCAGGTGGATGCCTACAGCGGCAAGGGCGGGCATCACTTCGTCAATTACAAAGGCGAAACCATTCCCTGGTAACCCCCCTCCCTCACCCCCGCCTCCCGGTGGGAGCTGAGCTTGCTCGCGATGGCATCTCCTCGGTATTACGGACAGACCGAGGAGCCAGCATCGCGAGCAAGCTCGTCTCCCGCAGTTTGTTCAACGTCTGGTCGGGACGGGCTTGCCCGCAACTCCGTTTTATCCGAAACTCCGCACCTCGCCCCCGCGGCGAACCTGGATCAGCAGACAGGGCAACACTGAGCTGGCAACCCTGAACCCAATTTTCAGAGGAGCCGGCCAACATGCCTGCGACCCGTACCTGGTTAAAAAACCCCCTCGCCATTTTCACAGCCAACGACCTCGATGCCCGTGGCGGCCTGGTGGTGCAAGACGGCGTCATCGTCGAAGTACTCGGCGCTGGCCAGCAACCTTCCGCGCCCTGCGAGCAGGTCTTCGATGCTCGCGAGCATGTGATCCTGCCGGGCCTGATCAACACCCATCACCACTTCTATCAAACCCTGACCCGCGCCTGGGCACCGGTGGTTAATCAGCCGTTGTTTCCGTGGTTGAAAACCCTCTACCCGGTCTGGGCTCGCCTCACCCCGGAAAAGCTCGCCCTCGCCAGCAAAGTCGCGCTGGCCGAATTGCTGCTGTCTGGCTGCACGACCGCAGCCGATCACCATTATCTGTTTCCGGAAGGCCTGGAAAACGCGATTGACGTGCAAGTCGAGAGCGTTCGTGAACTGGGCATGCGCGCCATGCTCACCCGCGGTTCCATGAGCCTCGGTGAAAAGGACGGTGGCCTGCCGCCGCAACAGACCGTGCAGCAAGGTGAAGTCATTCTCGACGACAGCCAGCGTTTGATTGCCGCTTACCACGAGCGTGGCAACGGCGCGCAAATCCAGATAGCCCTGGCACCCTGCTCGCCGTTTTCAGTGACGCCGGAAATCATGTCTGCCAGCGCTGAACTGGCGAACAAGCTCGATGTGCGCTTGCACACTCACCTGGCCGAAACCCTCGACGAGGAAGATTTCTGCCTGCAACGCTTCGGCCTGCGCACCGTGGATTACCTGGACAGCGTCGGCTGGCTCGGCCCGCGCACCTGGCTGGCCCACGGTATTCATTTCAACCCCGATGAAATCGCCCGGCTCGGCGCTGCCGGCACCGGTATCTGCCATTGCCCAAGCTCGAACATGCGCCTGGCTTCCGGCATCTGCCCGACCCTGGACCTGACCGCTGCCGGCGCATTGCTCGGTTTGGGTGTCGATGGTTCAGCGTCCAACGATGCCTCGAACATGATGCTCGAAACCCGTCAGGCGCTTTACATTCAGCGGCTGCGTTATGGCGCTGAGAAGATCACGCCGGAACTGGTCCTGGGCTGGGCCACCAAAGGTTCGGCGAGTTTGCTGGGCCGCACCGACATCGGTGAGCTGGCAGTCGGCAAGCAGGCCGATCTGGCGCTGTTCAAGCTGGACGAGCTGCGCTTCTCCGGCAGCCATGACCCGGTTTCGGCGTTGCTGCTGTGCGGCGCGGACCGTGCGGATCGGGTGATGATCGCCGGCAAATGGCGCGTGATTGACGGGCAGGTTGAAGGGCTGGATTTGAAGGGATTGATTGCGGATCACAGCCAGGCGGCTCGTCAGCTGATTGCCGGTACCTGACCTGAAGCCATCGCGGGCAAGCCTTGCTCCCACAGGCTTTGCACAGGTCATGAGAACAGCGTTTGACCTGTGGGAGCAAGGCTTGCCCGCGATGCTCTCAAAGCCCCAACAACGACAACATGATAAACGTCGCAAACAGCACAAAGTGCGTCATCCCCTCGATGGCATTGGTTTCGCCATCGTTGAGGTTGATCGCGCTGACAATCAGCGTCAGGAAAATCATCACGGTCTGCACCGGTGTCATCGCCATCTGAAAGGGCTGCCCGGTATAGAGCGCCATCGCTTCCATCACCGGCACGGTCAGGATGACTGTCGACAGCGACGCTCCCAAAGCGATGTTGACCACCGACTGCATGCGATTGGCCAAAGCCGCACGCAAGGCTGTCAAAATCTCCGGCGCCGCTGAAATCGCCGCCACCAGAATCGCCGTGATCACCGGCGGCGCTCCCGTCCCTTCCAGCCCCAGATCGAGCGTCTTGGACATCACTTCCGCCAGCGCGCCAATTACCACCACACCGAATACCAATGTGCCGATGGAAGTGGTCAGGCTGACCGGCGCCGGTTCGGTTTCTACCGGTTCTTTGCGGCGACGTTTTTCCGGGTAGCTGTAGCTGAAAAAATAACTGTGCGGCCCGACCTGCATGCGCAGGAACAGCGCATACAGCACGACCATCGCACCAATGGTGAAACCCGAATAAATCTTCCAGTTCGCCTCGGGAATAAACTCCGGCACCACCATCGACACGCCCATGGCGGTAAGGATCATCACGCTGTAGCTGCGCGCCGAATCGTCGTTGTAGGACTGCTCGCCATGCTTGAGGCCGCCCATCAGCGCCGCCAGGCCGAGGATGCCGTTGATGTCGAGCATCACCGCCGAATAAATCGTATCGCGCACCAGAGTCGCCGAGGCTTCGTTTCTCATCATGATGGCCAGGATCACCACTTCCACCAGCACCGCGGCCAGCGTGAGGATCATCGTGCCGTAAGGGTCGCCGACCTTTTCCGCAAGCAGTTCGGCGTGATGGGCGACGCGCATGGAAGCAGCGACGATGAACGCGATCAGCACCAGACCACCGGTCAACGCCACGACCTGGCCGCTGTGCAGTAACCAGTGCTCCAGCGGATAAGCGACGAACGCGGCGATCAGGGCCAGCAGCAGAAACTTTTCTTGCTTGAGGAGTGTGAGCATTGCGGGCCTTTTTACCGAGTGAAGCGAAACTTGAGTGATGAGCTACTGACTGCGGTACGGCGCTAACGTTTCGTTACACCTTAGCGCACCAGTGGATGGCAGGGTGCCAGCGAGGCGCACCGGGTTGGTTCTGGTGGATCAAAAGATCGCAGCCTGCGGCAGCTCCTACTGGACAACGCAAAACCCTGTAGGAGCTGCCGCAGGCTGCGATCTTTTGATTTGTTGTCCTGTTGGTCAGCAATTTGCATTGCCCCTCCCAACCTCAAAAACAATAGGGAGTGGGATTCATGCATAAACGTCCGTTGAAGAAGCTGATGTGCGCCGTTGCCGCAGCCATCGGTCTGAGCACCAGCCTGACCGCCGCTGCCGTCGAGCCGCTGAAAGTCGGTTTCGTCTATATCGGTCCGATCGGTGACCACGGCTGGACGTATCAGCATGAACAGGGGCGCAAGGCGCTGGCCGAAAAGTTCGGTAACCAGATCACCACCAACTACGTGGAAAACGTCCCCGAAGGCGCCGACGCCGAGCGGGTGATCCGCAACATGGCCAAGGACAAGTACGACCTGATCTTCAGTACCTCATTCGGCTACATGAACCCGACCCTGAAAGTCGCGAAGCAATTTCCCAAGGTGACCTTCGAACACGCCACGGGGTACAAGCAGGACAAGAACCTCGGCACCTACCTGGCGCGTACCTATGAAGGTCGATACGTCGGCGGCTTCCTCGCCGCCAAGATGACCAAAAGCAAAAAAATCGGCTACGTCGCGTCCTTTCCGATCCCGGAAGTGATCCGCGACATCAACGCCATCCAGCTGGCCCTGAACAAATACAACCCCGGAACGGAAATCAAGGTGGTGTGGGTCAACTCCTGGTTCGATCCGGGCAAGGAAGCCGACGCCGCCAACGCACTGATCGATCAGGGCGTCGACGTGGTGTTCCAGCACACCGACAGCCCGGCGCCGATCCAGGCCGCCGAACGTCGTGGTGTATATGCCGTCGGCTACGCTTCGGACATGGCGCACTTCGGACCGAAAGCGGTACTGACCTCCATCGTCAATGACTGGGGACCGCACTACATCCAGGCGACCCAAAGCGTGCTAGACCATTCATGGAAATCTCAGGATTACTGGGGCGGTTTGAAGGAAGGCACGGTTGAGCTACCGATCAGCGACCTGGTGCCTGCAGCGGTGAAAGCAGAAGCAGAGCAGATCATCGCCGACATCAAGAGCGGCGCGTTCCACCCCTTCACAGGGCCGATCAAGGACCAGGCTGGCGTGGAGAAAATTCCGTCCGGCGTGACAGCGACCAATGCCGAGCTGGCGTCGATGAACTACTACGTCGAAGGCATGAAAGCCGACATTCCGAAGTAAAAGATCGCCACCCTGTAGGCGCCGCCGCAGGCTGCGATCTTTTGATTTTGTTTTTTAAGATCAAGATCAAAAGATCGCAGCCTGCGGCAGCTCCTACAAGGACTCTCAACGGTTTCAAGGACTGCGCATGAACAGCCTGCCCATCATCGACATCGCCTCGCTCTACACCGACGATCAATCCGCCTGGCAATCCGTCGCCAGTCAAATCGACCACGCCTGCCGCGAATGGGGCTTTTTCTACATCACGGGCCACCCGATCAGCCCCTCGCGAATCGAAGCCGTGCTCGATAGCGCCAAACAATTCTTCGCACTCCCTGCAACCGAAAAACTGCAGATCGACATCACCCAGACCCGCCACCACCGCGGCTACGGCGCCATCGCCACCGAGCAACTCGATCCAGACAGACCCAGCGATCTCAAAGAAACGTTCGACATGGGCCTGCACCTGCCAGATGACCACCCTGACGTACTGGCAGAAAAACCCTTGCGCGGCCCCAACCGTCACCCCTCGATACCTGGCTGGGAACCCCTGCTGGAGCAACATTACCTCGACATGCAGGCGCTCGCCCAAACCCTGCTGCGGGCCATGACCCTGGCGCTGAACATCGAGTCCGACTTCTTCGACACCCGCTTCAATCAACCCGTCAGCGTATTGCGGATGATCCACTACCCGCCCCGTCACACCGCCAGTTCCGAGGAGCAACAAGGCGCCGGCGCGCACACCGATTACGGCTGCATAACCTTGCTGTATCAGGATGCCGCCGGCGGGCTGCAAGTGCGCAACGTCAAAGGCCAGTGGATCGACGCACCGCCCATCGACGGGACGTTCGTGGTCAATCTCGGCGACATGATGGCGCGCTGGAGCAACGACCGTTACCTGTCGACGCCACATCGGGTGATCAGCCCGCTGGGTGTGGACCGTTACTCGATGCCGTTCTTCGCTGAACCGCACCCGGACACCGTGATCGAATGCTTGCCCGGCTGCCAGGATGCACAGCATCCCGCGAAGTATCCGACCACCACGTGCGCCGAGTTTCTGCTGTCTCGCTTCGCTGACACCTACGCCTATCGACGGGAGCCGGAAGAGGTGTGATGAACCGGCTGGTCAGGTTTTACCAATTGTTGCAGCGGGCATCTGTAGAATGCTCGCCATCTGCACCTGATGAGAAAAGACTATGTACGACTGGCTGAACGCCCTGCCCAAGGCAGAACTGCACTTGCACCTCGAGGGTTCGCTGGAGCCTGAGCTGTTGTTCGCCCTGGCCGAGCGCAACAAGATCGCGCTGCCGTGGAGCGACGTCGAAACCCTGCGCAAGGCGTACGCCTTCAACAACCTGCAAGAGTTTCTCGACCTGTATTACCAGGGCGCCGATGTACTGCGAACCTCCCAGGATTTCTACGACCTGACCTGGGCGTACCTGTTGCGCTGCAAGGCGCAGAACGTGATTCACACCGAACCGTTCTTCGATCCCCAGACCCACACCGACCGTGGCGTGCCATTCGAAGTGGTGCTCAACGGCATCGCCAGCGCACTGAAAGACGGCGAGCAACAACTGGGCATCACCAGCGGTTTGATCCTGAGTTTCCTGCGCCACCTGAGCGAGGAAGAAGCCGAAAAGACCCTCGACCAGGCACTGCCCTTCCGGGATGCGTTTGTGGCTGTCGGCCTGGACAGCTCGGAAATGGGTCACCCGCCAAGCAAGTTCCAGCGGGTATTCGACCGCGCCCGTCACGAAGGCTTCCTGACCGTGGCCCACGCCGGTGAAGAAGGCCCGCCCGAATACATTTGGGAAGCCCTCGACTTGCTGAAAATCGAGCGCATCGACCATGGCGTTCGCGCCATTGAAGATGAACGCCTGATGCAGCGAATCATTGACGAGCAGATTCCGCTGACCGTTTGCCCGTTGTCGAATACCAAGCTTTGCGTGTTCGATCACATGTCTCAGCACAACATTCTGGACATGCTCGAACGTGGGGTGAAAGTCACCGTGAACTCCGATGACCCGGCGTACTTTGGCGGCTACGTCACCGAGAACTTCCACGCGCTTTACACCGATCTGGGCATGACCCAGGACCAGGCCAAACGCCTGGCTCAGAACAGCCTGGATGCGCGGTTGGTAAAGCCATAAGCCTCATTGCACTCCCTTTGTAGGAGTGAGCCTGCTCGCGAAGACGGTATATCAGTCGGTAATGATTTTGACTGACACACCGCCATCGCGAGCAGGCTCGCTCCCACAAGGGTTGTGACCAGAATCCCAAAGCCCCGGACGTCGTGGCAATCGTGCGTTAAACAGCCATTTCCAACTCGGTTTCCCTGGCAAAACGATGGATCTCACGCTGCCCCGTTACCGTCACCAGCAACGCGGGTGAATCGTTCGGCAGGCTCAGCCATCCGGATTGCATGAACAGTTGCAACAAAGCCGCACCCAGTGGACCGCCCATGTGCGGACGTCGCTCGCTCCAGTCAGGGCATGCGCAGGCGACTTTACCGTTGTGATGAGCCAGTGCCTGAATGTACACACCGCGCAACGCCAGCTGTGTCGCGCCCTTGTGCGTGATGGACACACGCTGATCGTGCTGCTCGATCCAGCCGGCATCCACAAGGCGTTGATACAGATCGGCGGCCAGGGTACCGCCCAAATGCTCCTCGCAAAGCCTTGCACGCAACAATGGCGAAGGCACCGCCTGGGGTTTGGCTACAGGTACCGAGCGTTTGAATACATCTGGAATTGGCTGAGGAGTGCTGGCCAGCGTGGCGCTGGCCAAAGCCTGGACCGCGGCGCCGACTTCCGGCGCTGCAAGACGGAAAAACCGCTTGCGTCCACGGACTTCGACTTTCAACAGACCTCCGGTAGTCAGCCGCCCCAAATGGGCATTGGCTGAAGAGGGCGACAGGCCGGCCAGAAGCGCCAGGTCTTCGGCCTGGCGTGCGGAACCGTCCATCAAGGCCCACATCATTGCGCTGCGCTTTGGGTCAGCCAGCAACGTGGCAATCTGGCTGATGCAAGGTGCATGTTCCATGTATTCACTCCCTGTTGAATCGTTTGTCGACTGCTCGCAGACATCTTGACCCTTATTGTTTTCTCGGCCAAGGCGTCGAAAACACCCTGCTCCGGGGCAACTTCGGCCACCCGCGTACACCATGTCTGACAAAGGGGGGATGCAAGTATAAGCAGGCGGGACGCCACTTCCTGTCGTCCCGGAAAGCCTGGGCGTTGATAGTTCCTGTGGGAAATTTCTCTATTTACCTGCGATTAATGACCACCTGCGGCCAAAGTCGGAAATTGCCCGCTTAACGTGGCGCATCGACTGGCAAGCATTTCTCGCAAAAGGTTCACGGGCTTACTCAGTTGTGCGCGATGAGCGCACAACAGGTTCAGCGGCGCACGCTCACAAGTGAGCTCCGGCATCAGCAGCTTCAGACGACCGGCCAATACATCCGCGGCAACATCAAGCCAGGATTTATAGGCAATCCCCGCTCCCGCCACCGCCCACAGACGCACGACATCGGCATCATCGCTGAAACGGTCACCACTGACCGTCAGCCCGACTTCGCGCTTGCCGTCATGGAAACTCCAGTGATCGTGAACCCGGCTGCCGAGCATGAAAAGCAGGCAATTATGCTGAGCCAGTTGCTCGAGTTGGCGCGGCTCGCCATGCCGCGCAAGGTAATCCGGCGCGGCGCACAGCACGCGGCGGTTATGGGGGGCGATGGGCAGCGCGACCAGACTGGAGTCTTCCGGCTCGCCGTAACGCAGGGCGATGTCCACCGGCTGGCGGAACAGGTCGGCGATACGGTCTCCCAACAGCAAGCGCACCGTGAGTTTCGGATGTTCACGCTGGAACTCGTCCAGCCAGGGCAGCAACAGGTTACGGCCGAAGTCCGAGGGTGCCGACAGCTGCAAAATGCCGCTGACCTGATCCTGGCCGCTGGCCAACAAACGCCGCCCCTCATCAAGATTGCTCAGGGCGGCACGGGCGTACTCGAGAAACCCTTCACCTTCTGCCGTCAGGCGCAGGCTGCGCGTGGAACGAGCCAGCAAGCGGGCACCCAGCTGCTGTTCGATCCGCTTCAAGGCCGCACTGGCCACCGCTGCCGACATGTCCATTACACGCGCCGCCGCCGAAAGGCTGCCCAGATCCGCCGCCCGGACGAACAACTGCAAGTCATCGAAACGCAGCATCTCTCCACCGATTATCAAAAAAATATTGAAAGAGACTGCTCTTTTAGCGGGTTTTATCTTGTGTAGAAATAGCCAATCATCTGCCCCATCGAAAACAGCCCGTTCCGGAGTCGACCATGTCCCAGCCCTTTACCGCCATCGCCACCCTCGTCGCCAAAGCTGGACAGCAGGACGCCCTCGAAAAGCATCTGCGTGCGCTGCTGGAACCGACCCGTGCCGAGGCGGGTTGCGGTCAATACGATCTGCACCTGGACCTCGCCAATCCGCAGGCCTTCTACATGATCGAAAAGTGGAGCAGCGACGAAGCGCTGCAGGCCCACGACGCCAGCGACCATATCCAGAATTTCCGCGCAACCGCCGGCGACCTGATCGAACACTTCGAACTCAAGCGCCTGCGATTCGTGGCCTGAGCCTTCTTTTAATACCCACTTTTTGGAGTTACCCATGAAAGCCATCGCCTACTACGCCTCACTGCCGATCACCGACGCCAAGTCCCTGCAAGACATCGAACTGCCAGAGCCGGTCGCCGGGCCGCGAGACCTGTTGGTGGAGGTCAAAGCCATCTCGGTCAATCCGGTGGACACCAAGGTTCGCCAGAACGTCCAGCCTGAAGAAGGTGCGGCGAAAGTACTGGGCTGGGACGTGGCAGGTGTGGTCAAGGCCGTCGGCAGTGAAGTGACCTTGTTCAAGGCTGGGGACAAAGTGTTCTATGCAGGCTCCATTGCCCGCGCCGGCGGCAACAGCGAATTGCACGTAGTGGATGAACGGATCGTCGGCCATATGCCGAAAACCCTGGGTTTCGCTGAAGCCGCCGCCCTGCCGCTGACTGCGATCACTGCGTGGGAGTTGCTCTTCGAACGCCTGCAAGTGCGCGAAGGTAAAACGGACGAAGACCAGAGCCTGATGATCGTCGGTGCTGCTGGCGGTGTCGGTTCGATCCTCACGCAACTGGCCAGCCAATTGACCGGCTTGAAAGTGATCGGCACCGCCTCGCGCCCGGAAACTCAAAGCTGGGTGCGCGAGCTGGGGGCTGACCTGGTCATCGATCACAGCAAGCCGCTGAGCGAAGAGCTCAAGCGTGCAGGTGTCGAGCACGTCACCCACGTCGCCAGCCTGACCCAGACCGATGCTCATTTGGATCAACTGGTCGAAGCACTGGCGCCTCAGGGGAAACTGGCGTTGATCGATGATCCAAAGGCGCTGGATGTGACCAAGCTCAAGCGCAAGAGCCTGTCACTGCACTGGGAGTTCATGTACACCCGATCACTGTTCGAAACCGCGGACATGATCGAGCAACACAAATTGCTCAACCGCATCGCGGAGCTGATCGACGCCGGGACGCTGAAAACCACAGTCGGCGAGCACTTCGGCACCATCAACGCGGCCAACTTGCGCCGCGCTCATGAATTGCTGGAAAGTGGCAAGTCCAAAGGCAAGATCGTGCTTGAAGGGTTCTGAAAATATAATTCAAAACATTGCAGCCTTGTGCGGACACCGCTACAGGCTGCGATCTTTTGATGGTCAAACCGTCAGTCCGAAGCTTGACCTCCGTCACAATTGCGAGCGTATTGAGGACTACAATCGAGTCCTCTGCGATGCAGTCTTTTACCGATAGGAGGTCAGCAATGAATATCCTGATAAAAGAAGTGGCCAAGTCCCAATGGCAGGTTCGTCTGGACCAGCACGCCGTGACATTCCGCAGCGAAGCTGAAGCGCTTGCCTTCACGCGCACACTCGAAGCACGTCTGCACGCCCCTCATCAATTTCCCCAGAACCAGCAGCAGCGCGCTGCTGGTTGAGTCCGGCCTCAGGCCTGGGCTTGCGCCAGCGCCCGGGCATTTTGCAGACGTCGGGTGAGCATCGCCGCACTCACCACCAGAACTCCGCACAAGCTGATGACCATGGCCATCGGCACGGCGGTGCCGTCGTACAAAATCCCCACCAGCGCTGCAGCCCCGGCGGCGACACTGAATTGCAGGCAACCGAGCAACGCTGACGCACTGCCAGCGCGGGCGCCCTGTCCATTCATTGCACACGCCGACGCGTTAGGGAGAATGCAGCCAAGGCTGGCGATGCAGATAAACAGTGGAATCAGCAGCGGCCACAAGTGCTCGGTGTGCAGCGAACTGACGGCCAACAGCGCCAGTCCGGCGGCCAGGTAAACCCACACCGCTCGTACCAGCAGGAACGCCGGACCACGCTTGGCCAACAACCGGGCATTCACCTGCGCGACCAGAATGAACCCCGCCGCATTGGTGCCGAACAGCCATCCGAAATGTTCGGGTGGCACGCCATAGAGCTTGATGAAAACAAACGGAGAACCGGCGATGTAGGCAAACATCCCGGCGATCGCGATGCCTCCGGTCAAGGCGTGGCCGAGGAACACCGGGGCCATCAACAAACGACCGTACTGGCGTAATGCTCCCGACAACGGTTGCCGCGGCAGATGAGCGGGCATGCTCTCCGGCAAGCCAAGCGCCACAGCCAATGCCGCCAGCGCACTGAATCCGGTGAGCACCAGGAATATTGACTGCCAGCCCGTGGTATTAACCAGCAATCCGCCCAGCATCGGCGCGAGAATCGGAGCAAGTCCCATCACCAGCATCAGCTGTGAAAAGACTTTTGCCGAGCCCACCGCATCGCATTTGTCGCTGACGATCGCCCGCGAGATCACCATCCCCGCGCATCCACCCAACGCCTGGATAAAGCGCGCGCCCATCAGCCATTCAAGATTCGGTGCGAAGGCACAAGCCAATGATGCAAGGGTAAACAGGACGACACCGCTCAACAAAGGAACGCGACGCCCAAACCGATCCGCTATCGGACCGTAGACCAGTTGACCAATAGACAAGCCAAGGAAGTAAGCCGCCAGCGTCAACTGCACATGCTGCTCATCGGTGCCGAAAGCCAGGGCCATCGCCGGGAAAGCAGGCAAGTAGAAATCGATCGCCAGCGGCCCGAAAGCGCTCAGGGCGCCAAGTATCAAAATGCTACGGAAATTCATCAGGCATCCAGTGGGACAAGAAAGCAACAGCCCCACAGTCTAGCTGCGCACGGACGCCTTGAACATTCCGATAGGTCGCTAACTATTAAAAAGCCTCAGGCGACTTTCGCCTCATAGCCTTCTTCGGTGATAGCGGCGATCACCTGTTCGACCGACAAGGCGCTCTCAACCCCGACTTCTTTTGCCGCGAGATCAATGCGCACGCTCGCTGCCGGATCCTTGGCTTGCAAGGCCTGGGTGATGGTTTTGACGCAGTGACCGCAGGACATGCCTTGAACATTGAATACTTGCATGGGATGACTCCTGTTGATGAGGTTTGAAAGCAGTCTCAAGCTTGCCACCATGACAAGGTCAAGTTCTGAAATCATCGGCCGGGCTGGCATTCGCTGCCACGCTCGGCCAAGCTGCGTACATCAATGACTTCGACATCAGGAGATTCAGCCATGCGCTGGTCAGCTCTCAGCCTGTTTGGCTTTCTCAGCCTCTTCGCCGCCGCGCCTTCGGTCTACGCCGCCGGGGAGGATTACGGAGTGCTGATCATTTCCCGCGAGCGCCTGGAGGTGTCGACCAACTGCGAGATTGGCGTTTATATCCAGGATCAGCTGTCCGCACGCCTGTTTCAGGAACAAAGCACTTCATTCAACCTGCCACCGGGCAACGTGTCATTGCGCCTTAAACTGCTGCCAGGCCAGGCACCGGGGTGCAATCCGGGCATGCTCGCACCGGGATCGCAGACCATCACGCTTAAGGCAGGGGATGTGTTGAAGTTTCGCATTGCGATGACGCAGGAAGGGATGTACCTCAAACCCGCCGCGTTGGGGTATTGACTACTGCCTTGTAGGAGCAAAGCTTGCTCGCGATGCAGACGCCACGGTCATCCAGAAGACCGCGTCATCGTTCATCGCGAGCAAGCTGTGCTCCCACAGGTTATGGATTACGGGTCGGGGCTAATTGGCGCTTGACCTTGCCAGCATGTCAAGGTTGATCCTGTAGTCATCCACTACAGGGAGCGTTACCCATGTCCGAATCCACTACGTTCGATCTGCCGATTGCCGGCATGACCTGCGCCAGTTGCGCCGGGCGTGTCGAGCGCGCTTTGAGCAAAGTCGTCGGCGCCACGGCTGTCAGTGTCAATCTCGCCACGGAACAGGCCCGGATCCAGGCACCCAGTGACAGCCTGCCGGCCCTGATGGACGCCGTGCACAAAGCCGGTTACAGCGTGCCGCAACAGAGCATTGAACTGAGCATCGACGGCATGACCTGCGCATCGTGCGTCGGCCGGGTCGAACGTGCGCTGGCCAAGGTGCCCGGCGTGAAAAGCGTCAGCGTCAACCTGGCCAACGAACGCGCCCACCTCGAATTACTCGGCCAGGTCGATCCGCAAACCCTGATCGCGGCCGTCGACAAGGCCGGTTATTCCGCCAGCGTGTGGGAAGTCGAACACCCGACTGCCGACAATCAACAACAGCGCCTGCACCGTGAGCGCTGGATATTGATCATGGCCCTCACCCTCGCCCTGCCGCTGGTCTTGCCGATGCTGCTGCAACCTTTCGGTGTGCACTGGATGCTCCCGGCCTGGGCACAATTCGTGCTGGCAACTCCGGTGCAATTCATTTTCGGTGCTCGGTTTTATGTCGCCGCCTGGAAAGCGGTGCGCGCCGGCGCGGGCAACATGGACCTGTTGGTCGCTCTGGGCACCAGCGCCGGTTATGGCCTGAGTATTTATGAATGGGCCACTGCCGCCGGGCGCATGCCGCACCTGTACTTCGAAGCCTCGGCGGTGGTGATCGCCCTGGTCCTGCTGGGCAAGTACCTGGAAAGCCGCGCCAAGCGCCAGACAGCCTCCGCCATCCGCGCCCTCGAAGCCCTGCGTCCGGAGCGCGCGATTCAGGTGATCGATGGCCGCGAGCTCGACGTCGCCATCAGCGCCCTGCGCCTCAATGATCTGGTGATGGTCAAACCCGGTGAACGCTTCCCCGTGGACGGTGAAGTGGTTGAAGGCCAGAGCCACGCGGACGAAGCGCTGATCAGCGGCGAAAGCCTGCCCGTCCCCAAGCAACCCGGCGACAAGGTTACCGGCGGCGCGATCAATGGCGAAGGCCGGTTGTTGGTTCGCACTCAGGCGCTGGGAGCCGAAACCGTATTGGCGCGCATCATCCGCCTGGTCGAAGACGCGCAAGCCGCGAAGGCACCGATCCAGAAACTGGTGGATAAAGTCAGTCAGGTATTTGTGCCCACGGTCCTGCTGATTGCGTTGGCAACGCTGATCGGTTGGTGGCTTTACGGCGCACCGATTGAAACGGCGCTGATCAATGCCGTCGCCGTCATGGTCATTGCCTGCCCCTGCGCCCTGGGCCTGGCGACACCGACTGCAATCATGGCGGGCACCGGCGTCGCGGCGCGCTACGGGATCCTGATCAAGGATGCCGAAGCGCTGGAGCGTGCCCATGAAGTCAGCGCCGTGGTGTTCGACAAGACCGGCACGTTGACCTCAGGTACACCGCGTATCGCACACATGAGCGCCGTCGAGGGAGACGAGAATGCCTTGCTGCAAAACGCTGGCGCGCTGCAACGAGGCAGTGAGCATCCACTGGCCAAAGCGGTGCTGGATGCCTGCACCGAGCGCGACCTGACGGTCGCCGACGTCACCGACAGCCAGTCCCTGACCGGGCGCGGAATTGCCGGCACGCTTGACGGTCGTCGGTTGGCGCTGGGCAATCGTCGTCTGCTCGAAGAAAGCGGTTTGACCACAGGTTCGCTGGCCGGGTCGGCAAGTGCCTGGGAAACCGAAGGCCGGACGCTGTCATGGCTGATCGAACAAAGCCCCGAACCCAAGGTGCTCGGCCTGTTCGCCTTCGGTGACACCCTCAAATCCGGTGCGCTGCAAGCTGTGCAACAACTCAGCGCACGCAACATCAGCAGCCACCTGCTGACCGGCGACAACCGCGGCAGCGCCAAAGTGGTCGCCGACGCGCTGGGCATCACCGATGTGTACGCCGAAGTCCTGCCAGCGGACAAAGCGGCCACGGTCGCCGAACTCAAAAAAACCGGCGTGGTGGCGATGGTCGGCGACGGCATCAACGACGCACCGGCCCTGGCCGCAGCCGACATCGGCATCGCCATGGGCGGTGGCACCGACGTGGCCATGCACGCAGCGGGAATCACCTTGATGCGCGGTGATCCGCGACTGATACCGGCAGCACTTGAGATCAGCCGCAAAACCTACGCAAAAATCCGGCAAAATCTGTTCTGGGCCTTTGTTTACAACCTGATCGGCATTCCTCTGGCTGCCTTCGGCTTTCTCAATCCGGTACTGGCGGGCGCGGCCATGGCACTGTCGAGCGTCAGCGTGGTGAGCAATGCGCTACTGTTGAAAACCTGGAAACCCAAGGACCTGGAGGACAATTGATGAACATCGGCCAAGCAGCCCGCCGCAGCGGTCTGAGCGCAAAGATGATCCGTTACTACGAGTCCATCGGCTTGCTCAAGGCCGCCCATCGCACCGACAGCGGATACCGCGTCTATGGCGATGACGACCTGCACACGCTGGCATTCATCAAGCGCTCACGGGACCTTGGATTTTCACTGGAAGAGGTGGGCAAGCTGCTAACCCTCTGGCAAGACCGCCAACGCGCCAGCGCCGATGTGAAGGCCCTGGCCCGCCAGCACATCGAAGAGTTAAACCAGAAGATCCTCGAACTCGGCCAGTTACGCGACACCCTGCAGGATCTGGTCGAGCACTGTCAGGGCGACCAACGCCCCGACTGTCCGATTCTCAAGAGCCTGGCGTCGGGTTGCTGCGCCGAGCCTGCCCATTCCTGATCGACAACCCCTTCACCACCAACAAGGTGGTGAGGGGAATGCCATGAAACAGCAACACCACCGCACCGGGTGTCCACCACGAATAAAACGGCGCGGCGATCAGCATGCCGATGCCGAAACCGGTCATTTGCAGCAGCGTCAGAAAGCTGAAAACCGGCAAGCGCAGATGCTCCGGCTCCCGCTGCAGGCGCGACATCAGTCCGACTTCCGAGAAACCATCCCCCAACCCCGCCGGCAGTGAAAACAGCAGCAGGCCATACAGGGTCTGCTGCTGGAACATCAGGATGAAACCGCAGGACATGAGCAACACGCCGAAGAAAAACCGCCGCTCCAGGTTTATGTTGTCCGAGCCCTTCAGGCGGCTGGCGATGCGCGCACCGATGAACTTGCCACTGGCCCAGACCGCCAGCATCAGGCCCAAGGTGGTACTGGCCGACTCAGGGGTCAGCAGTTTGGAAATGATCGGAAAACCTACGTTGTGAGCGGCACTGCCCAAGGTATCGGCCATGGTGACGGCGAGCATGGCCGCTACGACAGGTGTACCGCGCAAGCCCTGGCGCAAGGCTGACCATTCGCCCTGTTCATGCGTCGTCCCGCCGCCAGGCGTTGGTATGGAAAACCGCAGCGGAACGATAAACAGCGCCGCCAGCAGATACGTGACGACGTTCAACGCAAACACCGTTTCAAAACCAAACGCCGCCACTAACAAGCCTGCCACCAGACTGCCTGCAACCATGGCCGCAGAGGAGGCAGACGTGATCCAGGCGTTGGTCTTTAGCAGCTGTTCGCTTTTGATCAGGTTGGGTAGCTGGCTGTTAAGGCCTATGGCGAACATCGAGTTGCCAAACCCAAGACCGAAGGCAATCACCGGCAACAGCAGCGCTTGCTGGGCAACCGGCAATACCAGCAACAGCCCCAGCAATCCTGCCCGCAACAGATCAAACACAATCAACGGCATCCGCCCGGCCCAACGGCGATAAAAAGCAGTACCGATCAGGCTGGCAAAAACACCCCCGGCCACTCGGCTGGCGAGAAAAATGCCGACGCTCATGGGGCTGTTGCTAAGCAGATAAACGTAGGTGGCCAGGGCGACCATGTTGAGAAAGGCCCCGAAGTCCGAGACCAGACGGGCACTGACAATGAGCCGGGCATTGCGGGTGGAGGTGTTCACATTCAGTCCTGTAGGAGCCGCCGGAGGCTGCGATCTTTTGATCTCGCTTTGGATCCAACAAAAGATCACAGGCTTCGGCAATTTCTACAAGACAATACGCACCCACAAAAAACCCGACTTGCGCCGGGTTTTTCGTCAACCGATCACTGCATCCAGGGTGGAGGCGGCTCTTCGGTTTTGTTCGGTGGTGCATCATCCGCCGCGCGCACTGCTTGCTTACGCTCTTCATCCAGGCGTGCCGCCTCGATCTCTCGAATGACCCCGCCTACGTCGGCCAACTCTTCCGGCTCATCAAACTCACCGGTCAGGATACTGGCCGGGTGCAAGGTGCCGGCTTCGTACAACGCCCACATTTCCTTGGCGAACTTGGTCTTCTTCAGTTCCGGGGCAAACCGCCCGAAATAAGAAGCCATGTTGCCCACGTCCCGCTCCAGCATGTTGAATGCGTGGTTGTTGCCCGCCGCATCTACCGCTTGAGGCAAGTCGATGATCACCGGGCCGGTCGGGGTCAGCAGTACGTTGAACTCGGACAGGTCACCGTGCACCAGACCGGTACACAACATCAGCACGATCTGCGAAATCAGAAACGCGTGATACTCGCGCGCCTGGTCCGGCTCCAGCACCACGTCGTTCAAACGGGGTGCAGCATCGCCGTACTCATCGGCAACCAGTTCCATCAACAGCACGCCTTCCAGGAAGTCGTAGGGCTTGGGCACACGGACGCCGGCACCGGCCAGACGAAACAGCGCCGCCACTTCGGCATTCTGCCAGGCGTCTTCGGTTTCTTTCTTGCCGAACTTGGAACCCTTGGCCATCGCCCGGGCCTGACGGCTGTTGCGCACCTTGCGGCCTTCCTGATACTCGGCCGCCTGGCGGAAACTTCGTTTATTCGCCTCCTTGTAGACCTTCGCGCAACGTAACTCGTTGCCGCAGCGCACCACATAAACAGCTGCTTCTTTACCACTCATGAGTGGGCGCAGCACCTCGTCGACCAGACCGTCCTCGATCAGGGGTTCAATGCGTTTTGGAGTCTTCATCAGCTTTTATTGTGGGTCCTTTATTACCAAACACGCGAAAGTCATTCGTTATACGGCAATCCACTCGCCGGTGGGAGGGGTTGCCGACCTATGAACGTTCCTATTTACCGCACGATGTACCGCAAGATGCACACAATGTGCCGGATAAATCTGACCACACCATTGCTATCGGCCGCCGAAGATCATAGCTCAAGTGCAAGCAAGGGCCTTTAGCACAGACGTCAAGTTCGAGCGCTCGTTCCTTCACAGGATATTTCCCCCATCGCCTCAATTTCCGCTGCTTATGGCCGATCTCTTTAGGGACAAACATTTTGTCCGACAATCGGATCAACAACGCCACTGACAATCCGGAGCGCGGATGAACATAAAACAAAAATTGACCTGGGCGTTTGCAGTCATTGCCTGCGTACCGGTGATCGTGGTCGCCACACTGGTGGTGCTGAACCTGCGCAGCGATGCGAAAAACGAATTCATTGACGGCAGCGGTCGCGAAATCCGCCAGGTCAGCAATGCCATGCAGCTGTTTTTCGAAGGCATCAGCCAGAACGTTGATTACCTGGCCGCCCAGCCGCTGGTCAAAGCGGCGGACGCCAGCGTGAAAAGTCGGGTCGGCGCCAATGCCGGCGACCTGCCGGACAGCGAACTCGACAAGCAACTGTTCGACCTGTTCGCCAGCCTGGCCGCCAGCCATCCGGCGTACGCCTATGTGTCGTACGGCATGAGCAACGGCGCTTATGCGTTCTGGCCGGGCGATCCGAAAATGTCCAACTACGACCCGCGCGTTCGTCCCTGGTACAAAACCGCCATGGCCAACCCCGGCAAAACCCTGCGCACCGAGGCCTATTACTGGGCCGGCGATGACGCCGTGCTGGTCAGTACCGTGCGCGCGGTCGCCAATCAGCTTGGCGCGCAGGGCGGCGTGGTGAACATCGACGTCTCGCTCAAGCAGCTCACCGAAATCGTCAAGCAGATCAAACTCGGTGAAACCGGCTACCTGATGCTAATGGAAAACAATGGCACCGTACTGGTCGATCCGAAGCAGCCGGAACACAACTTCAAGGCACTGAACAGCCTCGGCGATGGCTACGCGCAATTGGCCAAGGCCGGCAAAGGCCTGGTGGAAGTCGAGCTGAATGGCGAGCGCTACATGGCCAACGTCTGGCCGTCGGAGCAACTGGGCTGGACGTTTGTCGGCCTGATCAAACAAGCCGACGTGATGAGCGCGGCCACCCAACTGACCTGGCTGATCGCGATCATCGCTGCCGTACTGGCTGTGTTCTTCGCTGTCATCGGCGCCAGTTTCGCCAGCCTTATCGTGCGTCCGATCCGCAGCGTCGCCAGCGGCCTGGAAGGCATTGCTCAAGGTGAAGGCGACCTGACCAAGAGTCTCGACGTCCGGGGCAAGGACGAAACCGCGCAACTGGCGAGCTGGTTCAACCAGTTCCTGGCGGCCATTCGCACGCTGATCCAAAGCATCGGCGGCGCCGCCACCAAGATCCTCGCCACGTCCCAGAGCTCGACCCGGGTCTCCAGTGACATGGCCGAAGCCGCCGGTCGCCAGCGTGAAGCCGTGGACATGGTGTCCACTGCATTCCACGAAATGGTTGCCACCGCCAACGAAGTGGCCCGCTCTTGCAGTCAGGCCGCAGAGTCGGCGGACAGTGGCCAGCGTCAGGCCCGCGAAGGTCAGCAACAAATCGATGCAGCGGTCACCAGCGTCGATCGCCTGAGCCAGGAAATCGAACAGTCCGCCCAATCGATGCAGCAGCTTGAGCGCGACAGCAACGACATTCAGTCGATCCTCGGCACCATTCGTTCGATTGCCGAACAGACCAACCTTCTCGCACTGAATGCGGCCATCGAAGCGGCGCGGGCAGGCGAACAAGGACGCGGCTTTGCGGTGGTGGCGGATGAAGTCCGGGCGCTGGCGAAACGCACCGCCGATTCCACCGCGGAAATCGACGGCTTGCTAGGTAACCTTGCCAAACGCACCAGCCAGGTCACCCAGCAGATGCATGCGAGCCTGGAGGTGTCTCAGCAATCGGTCAGCCGTATCGGTGAAGCCCGCAGTAGCTTCGGGTTGATTCGCGAATCGGTGGACGTGATTCGCGACATGAACACGCAGATCGCAACTGCGGCGGAGGAACAGCATCAGGTGGCGGAAGACATCAACCGGCACATCAGCCAGATTCATGGCGATGCGCAGTTGGTGGCCGATCTCGCGAACTCGGCGCGGGTGGATTCGCAGAGCCTGGCGGGCTTGTCCAACGAGCTGGACGGGTTGGTTCGGCGGTTCAGGACGTAAGATCAAAGATCAAGAGATCGTCCGAACGCGGCCCGAGCCTGCGGCAGCTCCTACATTGAAATGCAGACCATCCTGTAGGAGCTGTCGAGTGAAACGAGGCTGCGATCTTTTAAAGAGGTACCCCCCTTCTCAACGCTCGATGATCGCCGTCACTCCCTGCCCACCCGCCGCACAAACCGACACCAACCCACGCCCCTTGCCCGCCGCATCCAGCAACTTCGCCAGGTTGGCAACAATGCGCCCCCCCGTCGCAGCAAACGGATGCCCGGCGGCCAATGAGCTGCCTTTGACGTTGAGCCGGCTACGGTCGATAGAGCCCAGCGGCGCGTCGAGGCCGAGGCGGGTTTTGCAGTATTCCGGATCTTCCCAGGCCTTCAATGTGCAGAGCACCTGAGCGGCGAACGCTTCGTGGATTTCGTAGTAATCGAAGTCCTGCAGCGTCAAGCCATTGCGCGCCAGCAAGCGCGGCACGGCATACACCGGGGCCATCAACAAACCTTCCGCGCCATTGACGAAATCCACCGCCGCCGCTTCGCCGTCCCGCAGATACGCAAGTATCGGCAAACCACGTTCCTTCGCCCATTCTTCACTGCCCAGCAGCACCAGCGATGCGCCATCGGTGAGGGGCGTGGAGTTGCCCGCCGTCAGCGTACCTTTGGCGCTTTTCTCGAATGCCGGCTTCAACGACGCCAGTTTTTCCAGGGTCAGGTCCGGGCGCAAATTGTTATCGCGCGTCAGTCCAAGAAACGGCGTCATCAGGTCGATGTGCCAGCCTTCGGTGTAGGACGCGGCCAGTTTGTGATGACTCTCCAGCGCCAACTGATCCTGTTCTTCCCGAGGGATGTTCCAGGTCTGCGCCATCAACTCGCAATGTTGCCCCATGGACAACCCGGTGCGCGGTTCGCCGTTGCGAAGAAACTCGGGGATCAGATGCTTGGGGCGCAGTTGCAGAAAGGTTTTCAGCTTGTCGCCGGTGGTCTTGGCGCGATTGGCCTGCAGCAGAATTTTGCGCAACCCTTCACTGACGCTGATCGGCGCATCAGACGTGGTGTCGACGCCACCGGCAATGCCGCAATCGATCTGACCCAAGGCAATCTTGTTCGCCACCAGCAGCGCCGCTTCCAGCCCCGTGCCGCACGCTTGCTGGATGTCATAGGCCGGGGTGAGGGGCGACAGTCGCGAACCGAGCACGCATTCGCGCGTCAGGTTCATATCTCGTGACAATTTCAGCACAGCTCCCGCAACCACCTCGCCAATGCGCAGCCCATGCAGGTTGTAGCGCTCGATCAGCCCCTCGAGGGCTGCCGTGAGCATCGCCTGATTACTGGCCGTGGCGTATGGCCCGTTGGAGCGGGCGAAGGGAATTCGGTTACCGCCAATGATCGCGACGCGGCGCAGCTGAGTCATGAAAAGCTCCTGATGAAAGTTTTTGAAACCAAACCGTTGCCCCTGTGCCGGCGGGCCCTTGTGGCAAGGGAACTTGTCCCCCGTTGGACTGCGCAGCAGCCCCGAACTTTAACGACTGGTGTGTCAGGTACAACAGACTCAAGATCGGGTCGCTTCGCAACCCAACGGGGACAAGTCCCCTCGCCACAAAGGCGCACTCCCACAAAGGAATACATTCCAATTGGCGACGTGCTTTCTCCTGAAAGTCCTGCAACACACTAATCTGCTGTGATCAAGCGTAGGCCTTATCTCGTGGATCGAACGACTGATCGCCATTCGTGGTCCACACTTTGAACCCCAGCTACTGGAGAGCGTTCCATGTCTGACCGCTATATCGACTTCGCCAATTCGTCCATCGGCCATCGTCTGGTCGGTGCCATGGGTCTGCCGGCTCCCGTCCGCCTGGAGCGCTGGCAAGCGGGCCGGCTGCGGCCTGTGGAAGGGGCACTGTTGATAGGCGGCGGCCCGCTGACAGCAAAAATCAGCGCCTTCGCCAACCGCCTGACCGACGCGATCTACAGCTACGGCACCGAGCCTTCAACGGCCACCGCGTGGATTCCCGGCCACGGCCCGAAACTCAAGGCCGTGGTGTTCGACGCCAGTGATCTGGTGCACACCGATGAGTTAAAACAGCTGCGCGAGTTTTTCCAGCCACTGATGAAAAACCTCGACCACAGTGCCCACCTGGTCATCCTCGGTCGTGCCCCCCAGAGCCTGAGCGACCCGTTCGCCGCCAGTGCCCAACGTGCCCTGGAGGGTTTCAGTCGATCCCTGGCCAAGGAATTGCGCAGCGGCGGCACCCTGCAACTCATCTACGTAGGCGAAGGCGCCGAGAATCAGCTCGAAGGCCCGCTGCGGTTTTTCCTCTCGCCTAAAAGTGCCTTCGTGTCCGGCCAGGTCATACGCTTGAACGCCTGCGATACCCCAGTAACAGACTGGACCCGACCGCTGGCAGGACGCAAAGCACTGGTGACCGGCGCGGCACGCGGGATCGGCGCGTCCATTGCCGAAACCCTGGCCCGTGACGGCGCCGACGTTGTTTTACTCGATGTTCCCCCGGCAAAAACCGATCTCGAAGCCCTCGCCGCACGCCTTGGCGGACGCAGCATCACCCTGGACATCTGCGCCGAAGACGCCGCCGCACAGTTAATCGAACAACTGCCCGATGGCATCGACATCGTGGTGCACAACGCGGGCATCACCCGGGACAAAACCCTGGCCAACATGACACCGGAATTCTGGGACGCGGTGCTTGCAGTTAACCTCAACGCGCCGCAGGTCCTGACCAAAGCATTGCTCGACAGCGGTACCCTGCGCGACAACGCACGCGTGATCCTGCTCGCATCCATCAGCGGCATCGCCGGCAATCGCGGGCAAACCAACTACGCGGCGAGCAAAGCCGGGTTGATCGGTCTTGCCGAAGCGTGGGCGCCGCTGCTCAGTGAACGCGGCATCAGCATCAACGCCGTGGCGCCGGGCTTTATCGAAACCCAGATGACCGCCCACATCCCCTTCGCCCTGCGCGAAGCCGGACGGCGCATGAGTTCGCTGGGCCAGGGCGGCCTGCCGCAAGACGTCGCCGAAGCGGTCGCCTGGCTCGCGCAACCCGGCACAGGCGCGTTCACCGGACAAGCACTGCGCGTCTGCGGGCAAAGCGTTTTGGGGGCATAGTCATGATCACCGATTGGCACACACTCAACAGCGAACCTGGCCTGTCCGAGCTGTATGTACGGGCGGCGACACGACGCAAAATTACCGGCACCACCCTCCCCGACTCGGGACTGCGCTGCTGGGTCGATGTCGATCAGAAACGGTTGGCGGCCTATCGCAAAGTCTGCGGATTCACCGACAACGCTCTACTACCGCCGACCTACCCGCACATCCTCGCGTTCGCCTTGCAGATGCAACTCCTCACCGCCAAGGAATTCCCGTTCCCGCTGCTCGGCCTGATCCACCTGAGCAACCGCATCCGCGTGTTGCGCCCCATGGGCGGCGTAGGCCGTGTGCGAGTCAGCGTACAAGTGCAGAACCTGCAACCTCACGCCAAAGGCGCAACCTTTGACGTCGTCACAACCCTGGATGATCAACTGGGGCCGTTGTGGGAAGCCGAAAGCCAAATGCTGTGTCGCGGCGTCAAGCTCGAGGGCGAACCGGTGGAAGACGTCCTCACACCGTCATTGACCATGACCCAAGTGGCCCAATGGAAAGCCCCCGCCGACATCGGCCGGCAATACGCCAAAGTCTCCGGCGACTACAACCCCATCCACCTCAGCGCCGTCAGCGCCAAACTCTTCGGCTTCCCAACCGCCATCGCCCATGGCTTATGGAACAAAGCACGCACCCTCGCGGCACTCGCCGATCACCTGCCAACAGCGAACGTCGAAATCACCGTGCAATTCAGGAAACCGGTGCGACTGCCCAGCGAGGTGACACTCCTGGCCAGTGCGGCGGGGTCCAGTGGAGATTTTCAATTACTGGGCGCGGGGGAGCTCGAACACATGGTCGGGCATTGGCGCCCGGTTGCATGAAGATCAAATCGATGCAGTGAGATTTGGTGTTTTTTTCCGGAAGTCATTCGAGCCTGATCAATCGCCATCGCGAGCAGGCTCGCTCCTACAGTGGATTGAGCACATTCGCGAAATCAGGTCGCCTGTTCGGGCGCCATCGCGGGCGAGCCTTGCTCCCACAATGGGTCGAGTACATTCGCGAAATCAGGTCGGCTGTCAGGCCGCCATCGCGGGCAAGCCTTGCTCCCACAATGGGTCGAGTACATTCGCGAAATCAGGTCGGCTGTCAGGCCGCCATCGCTGGCAAGCCTTGCTCCCACAATGGGTCGAGTACATTCGCGAAATCAGGTCGGCTGCTCGGGCGCCATCGCGGGCAAGCCTTGCTCCCACAATGGATCTGGTGCATCAGTGGAATCAGTTTTCCTCTCAGCCCCCCATCATCAAAACACCGCCAGCAACTCACCGTCGCCCCTCACCACTCAAGGCCGAGCGTTAGCTCGCCATCGCCCTTCACCACTCGAGGTCGAGCGTTAGCTCGCCTGCAAGCTTTTGATCTTGATCTGGCTTTTGATCTACCCGCCCCTTCGGGAGGCCGAGTGGAGGTGTTCATCTGGGGGGCAGGCGCGAAGCGCCGTGCGGCGAAGCCGCACACATCGAGAGGAGGTCGTCGCGAAGCAGACCGTAGGCGATGCCCCCAGATGAATACCGGAGCGAGGGAACACCGAGCCTAAGCGAGGTGCCGTACGCCGGGGCGAGCCTTTTTGGGTACTTTTTTGGCGTTTGAAAAAAGTGCCTCGCCGTAAGGGCGAAACCCCAAGCCGCCGTCACCGCAGAAACGGATATACACCCCACCCAACACCCCATGGTCGGCCCAAAGGCCGCCACGCCCAAATTACAACTATCACTAAGGTTTTTGAACCAACAAAAACCACCCCAACCCATTGATTTAAAAATACAAATATCAACCAGAAAACCACCAGCACAAAGCATTAATACAAAGAAGAGAATGGCATTCCAGAGCCCTAACACCTGTCATGCAAACAACGGACGAAGACACCGTCGGCAACAGAAACCGACAGGCCATCGAAGACAACAAACGTTGGTGCAAGGAATACCCCCATGACCACAAACATCTGGCGCACATCAGCAATCGCAATAGCCCTCTCCCTCACCGTAGGTCTAAGCGCCTGCAGCAGCGGCGGTGGCGGCCACCACAGCAGCTCCGGCAGCTCATCCCCCGATAGCGCAACAGGCGCAGGAGGCTCCGGCGACTCAGCCGGCACTGGCGGATCAGGTGGATCCAGCGGCGACACCGCAGGCACAGGCGGCACAGGCGGCACCGGAAACACCGACGGAGGCACAGCGGGCACAGGCGGTACTGGAGGAACCGGGGGCACGGGCGGCACAGGCGGCGGCACCACCGACCCAACCAATCCAACCAACCCCACAGACCCCACCAACCCGACCGACCCCGGCACCACCCCACTGGTCACCACCACACTGCTCCAGGACGTCGGCAAAACCGTCAGCGGCGCAGGTGACGGCGTCGGCCAGATCGGCGACTCCCTGAGCACCGTCCCCGTAGCAGGCGGCATCGTCCAAAGCGTCGCCAACACCACCGGCAACGTCGTCACCACCCTGGGCGATGGCGTCGCCAACGGCGTCGGCAAACTGGGCACCGACCCCAACGGCCTCGGCGTCACAGCGTCCTCAGTCGGCGGAGTGGTACAGGACGTCGGCAACGGCGTATCCGACGTCAGCGGCAAACTCGCCACCGCCACCAACAGCATCCCGGTAGTCGGCGGCGTCGTGACAAAAGTCACCCCGGTACTCGATGGTGTCGGTGAAAAAGTCACCATGCTCGGCGACACCTTGAGCACCGCCACCACGACCGGCCCATTGGGTTCAGTCACCAAAGAAGTCGGCAACAAACTGGTGCCCGTGATCGCCCTGGTAGAGAGCACCACCGACAAGGTAGGCAGCGCCACCGGACTGGGTGAACCCCTCAACGGCATCGTCAAGAAAGTCGGCGACACCGTCGATGGCGTTGGCAACAAAGTCACCCTCGCCGGCAATGGCAACCCATTGACCAACACCGTCGGTGGCGCCTTGAGCAACACCGGCACAGCAGTCGGCAAGGCCGGCGGACTGGTTGCCAATGGCACCGGTTCGGCCACCGGAGGCGGCCTCGGCGGCACCGGACTGCTGCAAACCGTCGGCGGCGCAGTGGTCAATGTCGGCAGCGGATTGAACGCTGGCAACACCAATGGCCTGGTCAGTGCAGGCGGTGTCACGGCCGCGTCTGCAGGCAGTCTCGTCGCCTCGGTCAACACCGCGCTAGGCGGCTCCGGCGTACCCAACACCGCCGCCACCGCCCCCTTGGCCAACCTCGGCAACGCGGTGGGCAGCGGCTTGAATCCGGTCACGACTGCCGTCACTGGCCTGACCCAAAACATCGGCACAGCGACGGGCCTGGGCGCTCCGGTCAACGGGCTGACGACCCAGGTCGGCGGCGCGGTGGGCAACCTCGGCAGCGCCATCGCCACCAGCACACCGAACCCCGTCGTAGCGGCCGTCGGCAACACCGTGACCACCGTGGGCAGCACCGTCGGCGCCGTGGGCACACTGGTCACTGGCGGCACCGGTGACACTGCCACAACCGGGGGTCTTGGCGGCTTGCTGGGTGGTCTGACCGGAAAACTGAGCGGCAAGAATCGTTGATATTGCACCCGGCCGATTCGACGGCCTTATCTACAGCGCCTACGCTTGGTTGAAGGCGGAAGATTCGAAGGAATCTTCCGCTTTTTCTTTGGAACATGATGATCCAGGCGAAGTAGTAAATTGAACATGGAGCGTCCTATGCGCGTCTTGGCCAGCCTGCTGTTTTTGACCGTCAGTTCATGCGTTCTCGCCGACACCCTTCCCAGCTTTCTCAACAGCAACGAAACCAACCGCAACCTTCCCGTACCGAACCTCCCGGCCGACGCATACCGCCCCACCACCGCTGCGCCCTCGGTGCCCGAACCCGGTGCAACCCAGGACCAACCGTTGATGATGAACACCCGCGTCAATCTCAAAACCGTGCAGATCGAAGGCGGAACGATTTATCCGCTCAGCGAACTCGCCACGCTCTACCAACCTTTGCTGGGCCATGAAACCAGCCTCGCCGATCTGATCGAAGCGACCCGCAGCATCACCCGGCGTTATCAACAGGATGGCTACCTGCTGTCCTACGCCTTCCTGCCGCAGCAAACGTTCAGCAATGGCGTGGCCCGAGTGGTATTGGTGGAGGGTTATATCAAGGACTATCAATTGCAGGGTGACGTCGGACGGGTCAAAGGCCTGCTCGATAAACTGGTCGCCAAACTGCAGGCCGAGCGACCGCTGACGCGCAAGACCTTCGAACGCTATACCACGCTGATGAGCCGCATTCCCGGCGTTACATTGCAGGCGCAAGTGCCGCCACCGGGCACCACCGATGGCGCGGCTTACCTCGTCGCCCAGGCCAGTCGCAAACCGTTCACCAGCACCCTGAGCACCACCGAGAACAATCGCAACAGCCTCCAGGCGCTGCTCGGTGTCAGCAGCAATTCCCAGACGGCCATGGGCGAACAATTGAGCCTCAGCGGTCTGTTTCCACCGGGGGACGATCACGAGCGTTACTACCGCCTGGACTACAACCAGTTCCTCAATATCGAGGGCACGCAACTGGCGCTGTCAGCCTCGCGTTACCGCGCCGATCCCGGCACCAACGTGTTGACCGACAACGGCCTGGAGCTCAAACCACACCGCGAAAACGATCGCTACTCCGTCGGCTTCAGCCATCCGCTCATTGCCTCGCCCAACGAACTGCTCAGCGCCGGCGCGAGGTTGTACGCGGTCAACGACAAGACCCGCTATCAAGTCGTCGGCTATCCGCTGAGCGTCGACATCAACAGCGACATCCGCGCCCTGGCTTTCGAAAGCGACTGGCGCAAAGCCGATGCCAAACAACTGCGCATCATCAGCGGTGGGGTGTACCAGGGCATCGACGGCATGGGGGCGAAAACCAACAACAGCGATCTCGACCTCGACTTCTTTCGGCTGCGCTTGTCCGGTGTGCAGAGCGACAGGTTTTTCGAGAATTGGCAGGGTGTTCTTTCCGGCGCGTTGTACTGGAGCGACGACACCCTGCCCGACAGCGAACGCGCCGTGTTCGGCGGGCAAAATTTCGGCCGTGGCTACCCTGATGACCAGGCTTCCGGAGACAAGGGTTGGGGCGTGGCCTATGAGGTGAGCTACAGCTTCAATCGCGACTGGAATTGGGTGCGGACAGTGCAGCCGTACGTGGTACTGGATAGTTCGAAAACCTGGTTCAACAAACTGGCGGTCCAGGGCAACAACCTGTCATCGGCAGCGCTGGGACTGCGATTTGGCGACGCCAAGTACTACAACATTGCCCTGGAAGCGGCCAAGCCCATGTCGGACGAAGCGTTGGACACGTTCAACCGCAAACCGAGGTACAGCATCAGTTTCAGTTATCAGTTGTGAAGGGTACACATCCCACTGTAGGAGCTGCCGCAGGCTGCGATCTTTTGATGTTGATCTTTAAAACAAGATCAAAAGATCGCAGCCTGCGGCAGTTCCTACAGGGGATTTGTGTTCAGTTGATGACCCGGTGCAACTGAGGCTGTGGAAACAGGTTATTCAGCGTCTCCAGCAACCGCACGTGATAGATCGGCTTGCGAAACAGGTCGAGCACCTGAAGACGCAGCATGTCGCTGACATCCTCCATGTCCGCATGCCCGGACGTGACGATCACCGGCAGATGCTGGCGTGAAGTGTGCTCGCGCAGGCGCTTGATCAGCGACATGCCGCTTTCCTCCGGCATGCGCAGATCAGTAATCACCAGGGCAATATCAGGATGGCGGGTCAGATGATCCAGGGCGAGTTTGACCGACGTCGCCGTAAAGCAACAGAAGCCCTCGCCCTCCAATAGTTCAGCCAGTTCCAGCAGTGCATCCTCTTCGTCGTCGACCAAAAGCAACTGCTGGCGTGGTAACTGCTGGCGTGGCATTGAAGTGACTGTCATAGGGTGTTCCGAAACCAATGAACCAAGTTGAAACACAGTAGCCCACTAATGCGGGCGTAGTCGGTTTTCTCAAGGCACCGGTTTGACGACGGCCGTACCTTTAAGCGCGGTATTGAGATCGGTGAAGATATCAAACACCCGATCTCCAATAGGTGTCATAAATCCAACCGCCATGACTGCAACCATCGCCGCCACAATCGCATATTCAATCGCCGAAGCCCCTTCAGTGCTTTCAAAAAACACGCGAACTTTCACATACAGTTTGAGGAACATCTGACAACTCCTTGGGCCCTTGGGCGCCGATATCACGGGCGGTGACATGATTGCTCCGTGCCACCAGAGCATTGTCAACAAACCCGACCCCAGCAACTGTAAGAACGGATTAATCACTAAGTATTAGTCCAGTTTCTGACGCCAGGAAAAACCCGTCATTTCGGCCACTTCGCAAACTTTGCCAGATATTTTCACCATGGCTAATGGCGTTTCGCCCTAGCTGCGCTACCGTCAAATAGCGAAATAGTTGGAATGTTCATAGCTGCCTGAGCACGGATTAACCCGTCTGGATAACGGTCAATTCTTGCAGCAGGAAAGGGAGAGCCGTCATGAACAGTCGCTTCACCATGGGCCTGGCCGGGCTACTGCTTATCGGCGCCGGCGTTGCCGGATACTGGGGTTTGATGCTCAGCCGTACCCCCGTTGCCGAACCCGTCGCCACGCCAAGTGCTGGCATTGTTCTCGAAAAAACCGTCGCCACCGCCGAAGACCAGACCCGCCAACCAGTGGTCGTCCTGGTGCACGACGTTGCGCCCTTCACGCCGTTGACCGCCGCCGATCTGGCGGTGGAAAAACTTCGCAGCGCCCCGGCAGGCAGCTTGAGCAGCATCGAGCAAGCCGTCGGCCGCACGCCTTGGCGTTCACTCAGTGCCGGCACCTGGCTGAGCGAGGACAGCTTCGAAGCTGGTGGAACACTGGCGCGCATGATCCACAGCAACGAGCGCGCCCTCGCGGTGGCGGTCGATGAAGTGATCGGTGCTGCCGGTCAGTTGGCACCGGGGGACTACGTCGATGTGCTGCTATTCCTGCCCCAGGATGCGAGCAACCTGCAACAGTCGGCACAGATCGTCGTCCCGGCCATGCGCGTGCTCGGCGTTGGCGATCAACTGGGCCTGACCAATGACGGCAAGCCGGCATCCCCCGCCCTGACCGCCGAAGAAAAAATCAAACAGGAACAACGCAAGATTGCCGCGCGAACCGTGCTGCTGGCGGTCCCTGAACCCTTGGTAAGCCGACTGATGCTGGCGACACAAGTCGGCACCTTGCGTCTTGCGGTGCGCAGCGCAGAAGAGCAGCGCCTGGCCAAATACTGGGCTGGAGAAAACGACGCGACCGGGCATCTCGATGCGGCCAACAGCAGCCTGTTTCAGTTCACCCAACTGGCATTGGGTGGCGCGCCTAAAACACCCGTCGGCAGCCCTGTTCGCACCGCTGCAACCCGTCCTGCGGTAGAAATCATTCGCGGTAATCAGGTTACGCAACAAACCCCATGATCGAGCAAGGATAGCTACATGCCCAGTCGTTCCATGCCGCTGTTCTACCCGTTGCTCGGTTGCTTGATGTTGTCGACGGCGCCTGTCGAAAACAGCTTCGCGGCTGCCAGCAATTGCACCGCACTGAATCCGTTACCTGCCGTTCTGGAAGTGGGCGAAGGCTTGCAACAGGAGCTGCAATCGCCCGTGGCGATCACGCGACTGGCGGTAGGCGATCCGAAAATCGCTGACGTGCGCACCACGGGCAACAGTGGTTTTCTGCTGACAGGTGTCGCACCCGGCGCGACCAGCCTGATGGTCTGGACCGCCTGTTCCACTTCGCCACGCCAGACCATGGTGTTCGTTCAGGGCAAAGCGACCGCCGCGCTCACCGCCGCCACATTGCCCTCCGAAGACGAATTGCTGCCCTCTCAAGTGCAGACCGACATCCGCTTCGTAGAAGTCAGCCGGACCAAACTCAAGGAAGCGTCGACCTCGATTTTCGGCACCCGCGGCAACTTCCTGTTCGGCGCGCCCAGGACCTTGCCGACGATTGACGGTGTGGTCCAGCCCCGACTGCCAGTGGACAACGGCCAGTTCAACATTTCATGGATCGGTGGCAAAACCATGGTGATGATCAACGCCCTGGAAGGCAGCGGCTTTGCCTACACCCTGGCGCGCCCAAGCCTGGTAGCGCTGAGTGGCCAGAGTGCGAGTTTTCTGGCCGGTGGCGAAATTCCGATCCCGGTGCCCAGCTCCGGCAGTGACAACGTCTCGATCGAGTACAAAGAGTTCGGCATCCGCCTGACGCTGACCCCAACGATTGTCGGGCGCAATCGCATTGCCCTGAAAGTCGCGCCTGAAGTCAGCGAACTGGATTACAGCAACGGCGTGAACATCGCGGGCACGGTGGTGCCGGCGCTGACCGTACGCCGCACAGACACCAGCATCGCCCTGGCCGATGGCGAAAGCTTCGTGATCAGCGGCTTGATCAGCACCCGCAACAGCTCACAGGTAAACAAGTTTCCGGGCCTGGGCGACATCCCGATTCTCGGGGCATTTTTCCGCGACCAGAACATCAACCGCGAAGAACGCGAGCTGCTGATGATCGTCACCCCGCACCTCGTTCAACCGTTGGCGGCGAACGCGCAATTGCCCTCTTTGCCGGGCGAAAAACTGCGCAACTACGACCCGAATTTCTATCGCATGTACTTTCTCGAAAACGGCAACTTCGATAAACGCAGCGGGTTATCGCAATGAGCCAGAGCCTCAGTCAGACCTTCCTCGCGATCACGCGCAACAACACTGACCTTGAGTGGCTGCAAGGCGCCCTCGCTCCGTTGGGGCAGGTTGTCAGTGCAGGCGGGGGCAGCCTCGACGAGCTGTTGGCGCTGGTCGACGTCACCTTCGCCAGCCTCGTCTTCGTCGGCCTCGACCGCGAACACGTGGTGGCCCAGAGCGCGTTGATCGAGGGTGCGCTGGAAGCCAAACCGATGTTGGCCATCGTGGCGTTGGGCGACGGCATGGACAACCAGTTGGTGCTCAACGCCATGCGCGCCGGTGCGCGGGATTTTGTCGCGTATGGCTCGCGTTCCAGCGAAGTCGCAGGGCTGGTGCGGCGCTTGAGCAAACGCCTGCCACCCGTGGCGCCAAATACTCAACTGGGTGGCCTGACGGTGCTTTACGGAATTCAAAGCAATGCAGACGGCGCGCTGCTGACCACCCACCTGGCGCAAGTCGTACAAAAAAGCGGTCAGCAAACGCTGTTGCTGGACCTGGGATTGCCCCGGGGTGACAGCCTGGCGTTGCTCGGGCTGGAGAGCTCGTTTCACTTCGGCGATGCGTTACGACATCTGCGACGCCTGGACGCGACGCTGATCGACAGCGCCTTCACCCGGTGCGACGTCGGGCTAAGGATCCTCGCGTACGCCGGTAACGATGAACCGCTGGAGCACACCAGCGCCGCTGAGTTGTACATGCTGCTCAGCGCCCTGCGTCAACACTTCCAGCACATCGTGGTGAACCTCACCGGACAGCCGGACAGTGAAGCGCTGCGCACCTTTGTCAGCCACTGCGACAAGCTGCTGTGGTACACCGATCAGAACGTGCTCGACTGCCGTCGCAACCTCGCGGTCCTCAATCTCTGGCGCGAAAAAGGCATGAAACTCGACCACTCGAGATTGCTAGTGGACCGCTACCTGCGCAACGTCGCACCGGACGCCGAGACCCTGGGCAAAAGTTTCGCGATGGAGACCATCGCCACCCTCGCCTACAGCCCTGAAGTACGGCTCAACGCCAAAAACCAGGGCATGACCCTGTTCGAACTGGCCCCACGCGAAGCCCTGACCCAAAGCCTGCGCACCCTGGGTGAACGCCTGGCCAAACGCTCCGAAGGCCTGGCCAAACCTAAAACAGGCTGGTTCAACCGACTGAGGGGTGCTCAATGAGCAGTGAAAAACTCTTCGGTGCGCCAACTCGCGGACCGGTCGGCAACACCGACCACGAAGGCCTGAAACTGGTGCTGCACCGCTACATCATCGATGCCATCGAAGAGTCCGGTAAAAACTTGCTGGAGGGTTCCCGGCAGGTGTTGTCGCAGTTCGTGATCGACAAGATCGCTGAATACATTGCCCGACTGCACCTGGCGATTTCCCGTTATGAGATGGAGCGTCTGGCCGAAGAAATCGTCGATGAACTCACCGGCTTCGGCCCGCTGGAAGTGCTGCTGCGCGATCCGGCGGTGACCGAGATTCTGGTCAACGGCCCGCACCGGGTGTTCATTGAACGCGACGGCGTGTTGCACCAGAGCGATCTGCGATTCATCGATGCACATCACGTCGAGCGCGTCATGCAACGCATCCTTGCGCCCCTCGGTAGACGTCTCGACGAGTCCTCGCCCATGGTCGATGCACGGCTGCCCGACGGCAGCCGGGTCAATGCGATCATTCCGCCAATTGCCCTCGACGGCCCGTGTTTGTCGATTCGAAAATTTCGCAAAGACATGCTCAAAAGCTCGGACCTGATGGCGATGCAAACCATCGATCAGGCGATCTTCGATTTCATCCAGGAAGCCGTGGGCAGGCGCTGCAATATTTTGATCAGCGGCGGTACCGGTACCGGCAAGACCACGCTGCTGAACATTCTCAGCCAACTGATCAACCCTCACGAGCGTCTGGTCACCATCGAAGACGTTGCTGAGTTGCAGCTGGGCCATCCCCACGTTGTGCGCCTCGAAACGCGACCGCCAAACGCCGAAGGACACGGCGAAGTGAAAGCCAGCGATCTGATCCGAAACGCCCTGCGGATGCGCCCGGACCGGATCATCCTCGGCGAAATTCGTGGCGTCGAAGTGGTCGACGTCCTCACTGCCATGAACACCGGGCACGACGGTTCCATGAGCACCGTGCACGCCAATAACGCACAAGATGCACTGTTGCGCCTGGAGACGCTGGTGGGCCTGACCGGGCGCACAATTGCCGAACGCACGCTGCGGCAAATGATCTGCGCAGCATTGGACGTGGTGATCCAGTTGACGCGCATGCCCGATGGTCGCCGCTGCGTCAGCGAAGTCGTGGAAGTGGTGGGCATCCGCGAAGACGTGTACGTCACCAATACCCTGTTCCGGCTTGATCGACGCACCGGTTTCGGCTTTCTGCGCGAGGCGGTCAATCCCGCTGGCGACAAGCTGCGCCGCGAGTCGGCCGTGCCGCACAACTGACCGCGAGGCGCCTGCCCATGATCGGTCCTCTGATGCTGTGCCTGATGTGCGTGTTGCTGCTGACGTTTTCGATTCGCCTGTTTTACCAGGGCCTGCGCAAAACCGGCACCGAACGGGTGCTCAATCGGCTGGCTCAGGGTCAGCCGGAACTGGAGCCGGTCAAACATTCCTGGACCGGACTGGAGCGGGCCTTTTTGCGCGCGGGGCTGGGCCGTCCTACGGAGAAACTGGGCCTCTGGCTGGCGCTCTGGGCAGTGTCGATGTTGCTGGGTTTTGCGGTGGCGAGCTGGAGCGGGTTCTTCCTGTTGCTGATACTGCCGCCATTGGCGTTGCGGGTGTATGTCTCCTGGTGTTATCGCCGGCGGATTCGCCGAATCGTGGAACAACTGCCACAGCTTCTGGACCACACCGTGCGCAGCCTCAAATCCGGTCGCACCCTGGCAGATGCGGTAATGGGCGCCATCGACGTCAGCGAAGATCCACTGAAAACCGCCATGGGACGGGTTCAGCGCAACGTGCAACTGGGCGTGAGCCTGCCGGAAGCGGTGAGCGATTTTGCCGAGTTGTATGAGCAGGACGAACTGCGCATGTTCGCCCTCGGGTTGAAGGTCAATCACCGCTACGGTGGCAACGCGAGTGAGCTGCTGGAAAACCTCATCAAACTGATCCGCGAGCGCGAACAGGGCGCCCGGCAATTGCGCGCGCTCACCGGCGAGACCCGCATGACCGCCTGGGTGCTGGGGTCGTTACCGGTAATCCTGGTGAGCTACTTCATGGTGGTCAATCCTGGTTACATGCTCGGCATGTGGAATGACGCAGGGGGTCGGCAAATGCTCATGATCGCCGCCAGCCTGCAAGTCATGGGCTGCCTGGTGCTCTGGCGCATGTTAAGGAGCATTTGATATGGCCACGGCACTGATCATCAGTTCGCTGCTACTGCTCGGTGCCTTGTTGCTGGTAGTGGGCGATCTGTTTGCGCGTCATCGTCGGGAACGCCAGATCAACCAGCGTTTGCACGGCCAGATGGTGCGCGACAATCGCTTTGGCAGTTGGATGCGCGTGCTCGGCGACAGCAAACTGGGGCAACGCAGCGTCAGCCTCGACAATGAAACCCAAGTGCTGCTCAACCGCGTTGGATGGCGCCGCGCCCGGCAGCGCTCGCTCTTTGCGGCCTTGCAGGTCGGCACGCCGCTGTTGGTGGCCGGGCTGGTCTTCCTGGTGCAAGAGTTGTTTTATCCCCAGGTAAAGACTCATTGGATCGCGCCGTTCTTCGGGCTGGGGATTGGTTACCTGCTGCCAAAACGCTTGCTGGCCTATGCGGCCAAACGCCGCCAGAAACAGATCGCCGTGGAGATTTCCACGCTCATTCCTTTGCTACGGATATTGTTCGAATCGGGGATGGCAGTGGAGCAGGCCCTGCGCGTCTTGAGCACCGAAGCCCGGAAACTGTTGCCGCAGGTGACGCAGGAACTGAGCCTGATTCTGGCCCGGGTGGATTCGGGTCTGGAGCTCGGGCAAGAGCTGAACAAGGCGGCCAATGTGTTGGCCATCGATGAATTCACCGACACCTGCATCATCCTTCAGCAATTGATCCAGCAAGGCGGCGGTGCGATGAAATCCCTGCTGTCGCTCAAGCAGTTGCTCGACGATCGACGCCTGACCAACCTGCAGGAATACATCTCGAAAATGTCGGCCAAGATGTCGGTGGTGATGATGATATTCCTGTTCCCCGCCTTGTTGATTGTGCTGGCAGGCCCGGGATTCACCGCCATTGCCCGCGCGTTCGCGTCCTGAAGAGGTTCTTGATGAAAATACTGTTCGCTGCCCTGAGCCTGCTGATGCTGAGCGGGTGCGCCACCAACGGCCAAGCGACCTGGTCGGCCCTGACCACCTCGACCAGTTGCTCCAAACCCAGCGCCGATCAGGAGCTGGCGCTGAACCTGGCCGATGACATGGCCAAGGACGGCAAGCTGCACGCCAGCCTCGCCAACCTGCAAAACCTGCCGGACAACCTGGCCGATGTGCGACTGCGCAAAGCCCGGGTCTACCGCTTGCTGGGACGCAGCGAAGCCGAGCCGTTGTATCGCAGCCTGCTCGGCAGTTGCCGCGCTGCCGAAGCCGAGCACGGATTGGGGCAACTGGCGGCAGCACGTGGCGACAACGGCCAGGCCCAGGCGCATCTGCAGCGAGCGGCGCGGTTGTCGCCGACCGACGAAAAAATCCGCAACGACCTGGGCGTGGTCTACCTCAACCAGCTACGGTTGGACGACGCCCGCTTCGAATTCCTCACCGCCATCGAGCTTAAGCAGAGCGATCAACTGGCGTCGGTGAATCTGGTGGCGTTGCTGATATACCAGGACAACTGGCAGCAGGCCGGCGAAGTGGTCAGCCGTGCCGGCCTGAGCCCCGAACAGTTCAGCGACGCCCAGGCCCGCGCCGAAAAACTCAAAACCCCCACCACCCCGCGTCCATCCAGCAGCGGCCAGGTGGCGGTCGTCACCGACGTCACGAAGTAGTGGCCAGGAGAACAAAATGAAGCTGATCCTTCTGTGCAGCCTGAGCCTGCTGAGCCTTCCAGCCCTGGCCCTCGACCCCGGGCCCTCGTCACCCCAACAACAGGAAACCGAAGGCTGGCTGACACTGCAAAGCCGAAACCAGGCCGCCTCCCACACACCCCAAACCGCCTCGGCGGCCGAAAGGGAAAAAGCCATGGCGCGGTTCCTGAAAAGCTTCGAGCACGAGATACCGGATTTTTATGGACAGGACACAGCGGGGACGGTGGAAGGAAATTGATGCGCGCAGTTGCAGGCCACCCCAATTCCTGTGGCGAGGGAGCTCGCTCCCGCTGGGCTGCGAAGCGGCCCCAAAAATAGTCGCGACTGCTGCGCAGCCGAGCGGGACGGTGCGACGACTCGACAAGCTCCCTCGCCACAAAAACTCATCGTTCAGTCTCGGGGATCGAGATTATCCAGCGCCTGATTCACCGCCAGATCGGCCAGCATCACCACCTGTTGAATACCCAACAGCATGCTGCGCTGCGGCCCATCCAGAAAGGTCGCGAAATCACTGGCCATGATGCTTGCCGATGCCAGGGATTCGCAGGCATTTGCCAGCAGGCTTTCGGTGTCCATGTCCGCGACGATTGCGTACATTTTGCTGGGGCTATGGGGTTTTGAGTTTTTCAGAATGGCGGCTTTGAGGTCGCGGTGGGATGCGGTGGTGGTGGTTGATTCGGGGGGATTGGGGGTTGGTTTTGGCGTGGCAGTTCTCCGTCCAGGTTGAAGCTGCTCCTTTCGGTTCCAAGGGAAGGTGGCAGCTGTACGCAGGCTGGAACCCGGGCAAACGGTAACCCGACAGACTCGAAGTCTCCCGCGCACAGCCGCCATAACGGAGTGCACACTTGTGAGGTGCGCAAGCATACGTCATGAGAGGCCATTTCGTTTACACATCAGGGGTTCCAATCCTGGCCGCTGAATGGGCAGCGACGGCCAGAGACTAGACATGGCGCTTCCGAAGGCCAACCTTAAAAACCTGTGGGAAAAAACGCGAAAAACGAAACACTCGTAGGCGCTTTGTGTAGGAGCTGCCGCAGGCTGCGATCTTTTGATCTTTTAGTGGCGCGATGCAGAAAGATCAAAAGATCGCAGCCTGCGGCAGCTCCTACAGGTGTTTTATCTAAAGTAATTGGCTGGTTTTCATGACGCCATCGCGAGCAGGCTCACTCCTACAATGGCTTGAGTACACCTGCAAGCGACAGGTCGCCTGTCAGGCCGCCATCGCTAGCAAGCCAGCTTCCACAAGATCGAGTACAGCCGCATGAATGGGGTCGGTTGACAGGCCGTCATCGCGAGCAAGCTTTGCTCCTACAGAACATCAAAAACAAGCCACCACCCAGCGCCGTTGCCCTTCACCACTCAAGGCCGAGCGTTAGCTCGCCTGCAAGCTTTTGATCTTGATCCGGCTTTTGATCCACCCGCCCCTTCGGGAGGCCGAGTGGAGGTGTTCATCTGGGGGTCAGGCGCGAAGCGCCGTGCGGCGAAGCCGCACACATCGAGAGGAGGTCGTCGCGAAGCAGACCGTAGGCGAT
>Ga0160470_100198_pt1 | contig 51592 bp, 47 predicted proteins | sample HID1973I_E11MG_FD_108214 | JGI IMG/M metagenome (GOLD analysis project Ga0160470, IMG submission 108214) | Enriched mosquito-associated microbial communities from UW Madison campus, WI, USA - HID1973I_E11 MG | ecosystem: Host-associated > Arthropoda: Insects > Digestive system > Unclassified ... | reverse complement strand
TTCAAAACTCTTCGCCTTGAACTTCGCTCGCTGCGATCAGCGGAGCCTTCGATTATCGCACAGATTTTAAAGACCTGTCAAACTTGAGGGACTTTGCTGATCTTGTCGATCAACTCATCCCGCCGACCCTTTGCATTTCACCGTCTGCTTCGCTTTCGCGCTGCGCTCAGTGCCTTGCTTGAGCCGAGCCTTGAATTATGACACGAAAAATTCGTTCTTTTCAAGGCCCCCGGCGAATTTTGCAGTTTTTTGGAAGCTCGCTTTCGGCGGCGTTCCCTGCGTTGTGCCGAGCCCATGAGTATATGCCAGATTTTCTGCCCGAGTAAACACCGAACTCCTTTTCTTCTACTTTTCCTCGTTGCCCACGGACGCACCTGCCGCGGAGGCGTTGCCCCGGGCGTCTACTGAGGCGACGAGCCCGCCTCGTGCCGCCGCCGCGAGCGGGGCCCAAGGAACGGCTTTGCCGCCACGGGCTACATTGGGCCGCCGGCCACGCCACTGGTCTCGATAATCCGCCCATGTCACTTCTCACCCTTTCCGCCGCCCACCTTGCATATGGACATGTGGCGCTCCTCGACGATGCGGAGTTTTCGCTCCAGGACAGTGAGCGCGTCGGCCTCATCGGACGCAACGGCGCGGGCAAGTCCTCGCTATTGAAGATACTGGGCGGGCTCGAGCGACCGGATGACGGCCTGCTGCAACTGCAGCAAGGCCTGCGCATCGCCTACGTGGCGCAGGAGCCGCGGCTCGATCCGTCTTCGAGCGTGTTTGCCGCGGCCAGCCAGGGTATTGCGGACGTGATCGCCGCCCGCGACGAGTATCTGAACGCGGTCGAAGGAGCAGACCTGGATGCGCTGCAGTCGCAGATCGAGTCCGGCAACGGCTGGAACTGGGAGCAACGCGTTCAGGAGGTGCTCGACCGCCTGCATCTCGACGGCCAAGCACTCGTCAAGACGCTCTCCGGAGGCACGCGCAAGCGCGTTGCCCTGGCCCAGGCGCTAGTAGCGACCCCCGACGTCTTGTTGCTGGACGAGCCAACCAACCACCTGGACCTCGATTCCATCGAGTGGCTGGAGCAACTTCTGATCGAGTTCAAGGGCAGCGTCGTCACGATCACCCACGACCGCACCTTCCTTGACCGCGTCGCCACCCGCATCGTCGAGCTCGATCGCGGCGTGCTGCGCTCCTATCCCGGCAACTTCACCGAGTACCAGAAGCGCAAGGAGGAGCAACTGGCGCAGGAGCAGGTCATCAACGCGAAGGCAGACAAGCTGCTCGCGCAGGAGGAAATATGGGTTCGCAAGGGCGTCGAGGCACGCCGCACCCGCAGCCAGAGCCGCATCGGGCGGCTCGAGGCCCTGCGCCGGCGACGCGCGAGCCGGCGCGACGCGGTCGGGCGGGTGAACATGGAGCTTGCCACCGGCCTGCCGAGCGGCAAGATCGTCGCCGAACTCAAGCTCGCCACCAAATCCTTCGGCGACAAGACGGTGGTTCGGCAGTTCAGCGGCACACTGCTGCGCGGGGACAAGATCGGGCTGATCGGGCCCAACGGCGCCGGCAAGACAACCTTGCTCAAGTTGATTCTCGGCGAACTCGAGCCCGACTCGGGCCAGGTGCGTCGGGGCACCAACCTGCAGGTCGCATATTTCGACCAGATGCGTGACGCGCTGGACCTGGACGCCACCCTGGAAGACTTCATCAGTCCGGGCAGCGAGTGGATCGAGATCGGCAGCCAGCGCAAGCACGTCAAGAGCTACCTGTCCGACTTTCTGTTCTCGCCCGCGCGTGCGAACTCGCCCGTCCGCTCCCTCAGTGGGGGCGAGCGCAACCGACTCCTGCTGGCGCGCCTGTTTGCGCGGCCCGCCAACGTCCTGGTGCTAGACGAGCCGACGAACGACCTGGACATCGACACGCTGGAACTGCTCGAGGACCTCCTGCAAAACTTCGAGGGCACCGTGTTCCTCGTCAGCCACGACCGCAGCTTCCTGGACAACGTAGTCACCAGCACCGTCGCCTACGAGGGCGACGGGCGCTGGCGGGAATACGAGGGCGGCGTCCAGGATTGGCTGATCCAATCGCAACGTGCACGGGAAATTGCGGCCTCGTCGGCTTCCGCCGCCGCCTCGACCGCGCCGGCGGCAGCGCCCGACCGCAAGGCACAGGAAGCCGCCCCAACCGACGGCGCGGCACGGGCGCCGGCAAAGCGCAAGCTCAGCTACAAGGAACAGCGTGAACTCGAGGCCCTGCCCGAGCGCATCGCCAGCCTTGAAGCCGAACAGCAGGAGATCGACCAGGCACTGGCCAGGCAGGGTGGCGTGCTCTATCGCGACGATCCCGCGCGGGCGGCCGAACTCGCCCAACGCCATGCCCGGATCGAGGAAGACCTGATGTCGGCCTTGGAGCGATGGGCAGAACTGGACGTCGGCTGACAACCGCCACGGGCGGCCACCAGCTATATATACGGCTTCGTCACTGTGCGTGTCCTGAGAAGTACGCGCATTCGCATGCCCCTTTCCCGCCCATTCGCCATTACACGCATTGCCGCCGACAGTCAGGCGCCGTCGCACCGCCGTTGGTCCGGACTCGCAGTCGCACTGCTGCTCGGCGCCTGCGCACCATTGCCGCGCCACGTCGAACGCCCCGCCTCCTATGCGCTGGCCACCTCCCAGGGCACGCCGCTCGCAAGCCTCACCGACGTGCTGCGTCCCAGGGACACGACCCGTCGGGACTCCGGCTTTCTCTTGCTGGCGGGCCCCCAGGATGCCTATGGTGCGCGCCTCGCACTGATCGATGCAGCGCGCAAGACGCTGGACCTGCAGTACTACGCCATTCACGTGGACGCCAGCACCGGGCGACTGGTGCGCGCCTTGCGCGCAGCCGCGGCGCGCGGGGTGCGCGTGCGCATCCTGCTCGACGACTTCCACAGCACCGGGCACGACGCCCTGATCATGCGGCTGGCCTTCGAGAAGAACATCGAATTGCGGATGTTCAATCCGGTGCCCGGCGGGCGCGCCTCGATGGCCAGCCGCCTGTTCGGCGCGCTGACGGATCCAGCCTTGATGCAGCAACGCATGCACAACAAGCTGTTCATCGCCGACAACGTGATGGGAGTGACCGGCGGGCGAAACCTCGGCGATGCCTACTTCGGAAACAGCGACGACGGAAATTTCATCGATGTCGATGTGCTGGCCGCCGGGCCCATCGTCCCGGCCATGTCGAAGAGCTTCGACGCCTACTGGAACGATGAACGCGCCTACCCCGCGCAGTCACTGATCAGCCCCAAGGAGCTCGACGAGATCCGGGCTCAGGCCCGCGCGGAGCGCGAGAAGTCCAGCAACGCAGCGGAGGCGCACCGGATCGGCGAAGACGCCCCCGCCCAGCCGGAGGCCGATCGCCAGCCAGGCACCGCCGTGGAGGCGCAGGCACGCGCCCAGCGGCGGCAACGCGTCTGGAACGAGGAGCCGCTCGACCTGCGCGCGATGCATCTGACCTGGGCGCCATCGGCCGTTCTGGCAGACACGCCCGAGAAAATCGGCGGCGAAGGCGAGCCCGGCAAGGCGGCCCCGGCCGCAGCCACGCCCACGCCCCCAGACGAAGACCCCGCGAAACTGGCGCCCAAGGATCCGTCCACTGAGACATCGGCCAAGGTGCGAGTCAGCGGGCAGGACGGCGCGCAGACCGTCGAGGACATCGGCGTGGTGGACAGCCTGCTCGAGCTTCTGCGTCGAGCGCGCAGCAGCGTGGTGATCGTCTCGCCCTATTTCGTTCCGGGCCAGGACATGCTCGATGCATTGGCCGACGCTCGCAGAAGGGGCGTGAGGGTCCAGTTGCTGACGAACTCGCTGGCATCCAACGACGCGATCGCGGCGCATGCCGGGTACGTGCGCCATCGCGAAGCATTGCTGTCGATGGGCGTCGAACTCTACGAGTTGCGAAGCGAGCGTGGCTCCGCGGGAGGTGCGCTGGGATCGTCCGGTACCGGCTCGGCCGGCGAATCCCGCTCGATGCTTCACTCCAAGATGCTGACGCTCGACGGCGCCTGGGTCGTCATCGGGTCGATGAACCTGGACCTGCGCTCGCAGCTGCAGAACACCGAACTGGCGCTGCTGATCCATTCGTCGGACCTGGCGCACGCGGTCGACCAGCGACTCGAAGGCTCCGTGTCCCGCCTCGCCTGGCGGGTACGCAAGGACGAGCACGGCCAGCTGATCTGGCAGGCGCCGCAAGGCAGCGGTGTGCCCGACGCCCACGAGGAGCCGGACACCACCCTCGGACAACGCATGCTGATGCATCTGCTCGGCCCACTGGCCCCGCAGCGCCTCCTGTAGGCGCAGCCCGCCGCCTCAGCGCAGCGTGTCCCGCAGCCGGGCGAACGCCTTCCAGAACTGTGCGTCCTGCGCCGAGGCGAAATTGACCCGCATGCGGGTGTCGGGCGGCCGCCGGGCGTGGAACAGGGAACCCGGGGCGATCAGGTAGCCCTCGTCCAGCAGCCGCTGCGTCAGCGCGTCAGTGTCGACGCCCGTGTCCACCCACCCGAACAGGCCCGCCGGCTCGGACGCGAAGGTACACCCCGCCGCCAGCGCCAGCTTCACGGTGCGGTTGCGCGCCGCATCCAGGCGTGCCCGGATGCGTTCGCAATGCCGCCGCAACTGCCCCTGATCGATGCACCAGGCCAGCGCCCGCTCGAAGATGGCCGGCGTGGTCAGCGTCGCCAGCAACTTCGTCTCCAGCAGGCGCGGATACAAAGAAGGCGGCGCCACCAGGTAGCCGATTCGCCAGTTGGGTGCGAGGATCTTGGCGAATCCGCTCACGTAGATGGTGCGCTGCAGGCCGTCGAGCGCACACAGTCTGGTCGCATGGTCGGGTGCCAGATGGCTGTAGGTGTCGTCTTCGACAATGTGGAAGTCGTGGCGACTCGCCAGTTGCAGCAGCCGGTGCGCACTCCCCGGCGCCAGGCTGTAGCCGGTCGGGTTGTGAAGCACGCTGACGCTGACGAACAACTTCGGGCGATGGCCCTCCCCGGCTTCACAGTAGCGCGCCATCACGTCCAGGTCCGGCCCGTCGGGGCGCCGCGGCACCGGCAGGATGCGCATCCCCAGCGCCTCCAGCCGGGCAAACTCGATGGCCCACCCCGGCTCCTCGACCATCACCGGGTCCCCGGCGCGCAGCAGGGTGCGACTGACGATGTCCAGCGCATGCGTCGCGCCAACGGTGGTGATGATCTGGTCGGGCCCGGCCGCGACGTTGATCCCCATCAGCTTTTGCGAAAGGCTGCGCCGCAGCACCGCGTCGCCGGCCGGCTCGCCGTACTGCAACGACAACTCCTGCAACGTCGGCCCCCCGATCACGCGCCGAAGGGCAGCCGGCGCGAAGGTGTTGTCCAGCCAGTCCGGTGGAAACACCCCCATGCCGGGTTGCGGCTTGGCGCTGTGCCGATGGAACATGCTGCGGATCAGGGAACTGGCATCCGCCTGGACGGGTGCCGCGGCTGCTGCCGCGGAGGACAATGACGGCTCCGCCCGGGCCGCCGCGTCACGAACGAAGAAGCCGCGCTGGCGACGCGCTTCCACCAGCCCCTGTGCCTGCAACTGGTCGTAGGCTGCGACCACCGTGTGCGGGCTCACGCCGTGCTGGCGCGCGCACTCGCGTACTGACGGCAGGCGCGCCCCCGGCGCCAACAGGCGCCCGCGGATGCGCTCGGCAAAGCGTGCGGAGAGCTGGTCGGTAAGCGACAGCCCAGCGGTTCGTGTCAGCATGGTCGAGCTGTATCAAGCAGGAGGCCAATACAAATGTTGAATTTGTACGGTCATCTGTACTGGTACTGTAATGGTCTTGAGTCTAAAGTCTGTACCATGACTTGGCAAGAATTCACCGCCCTGCTGGTGCTCGCCACGGCGATGAGCTTCTCGCCGGGGCCCAATACCACCTTGTCCACCGCCCTCGCGGCAAACGGCGGCATGCCACGCGCCATGCGTTTCGTGCTGGCTGTGCCGGTCGGCTGGACGCTTCTGCTGGGCCTGTGCGCCGCTGGCGTGGGCGCGCTGGTCCTGGCCGCGCCGGGCCTGCGCATCGCCGTCCAGGCCCTTGGCGTGGGCTACCTGCTGTACCTGGCATGGAAGCTCGCGGGCAGCAGCGCGCTGGCGCAGGCCGAACAATCGGCCCTGCGGGTCGGTTTCTGGCAGGGCGTGGCACTGCAGTTCGTGAACATCAAGGCCTGGCTGCTGGCGCTGACGATCGTCGCCGGCTGGGTGGCCGGCCAGCCCGACGCTCTGCACCGCTTCGCCATCGTGGCGCCGGTCATGCTCGTCTATGCATTTGCGAGCAACTTCGTCTACGCATTGGCCGGCGCGCTGCTGCGCCACTGGCTGGCCCAGGGCAGCAGGCTGCTGTGGTTCAACCGCGCCATGGCCGTCGTCCTCCTGCTGACTGCCTATTGGATTGCCCGCGCATGAGCACCGGCCTGCGCGCATCGCGGCGCCCATGGGGGCTGTCCGACGCCACCCTCGGCATGTGGCTGGGCGTACTCGGCGTGGCTGTCTTCGCGTTGACGCTGCCGGTCACGCGGCTTGCCACGGGCACGCAGGAAGCGCCTCAGTTGTCACCCTGGTTCGTCACGCTGGGCCGGGCCGCCCTTGCCGGCATGCTTTCGGCGGGGTTCCTCCTTTCCACGCGCTCCCCCTGGCCCAAACACCATCACTGGAAGCCGCTTGGCCTGGCGGTGCTGGGCAATGTCCTGGGCTACCCGCTGCTGCTCGCTTACGCGTTGCGCGTGGTCGATGCTGGTCACGCCGCGGTCATCACCGCGCTGCTGCCGCTGGTCACCGCTGCCGTCGCGGCCTGGCTTCTGCACCAGCGTGCCAGCGGCGCTTTCTGGTGGTGCGCCGTCGCCGGCAGCGCACTGGTGATCGTCTTCGCCGTGCTGCGCAGCGGCGGTGCAGGCTCCGTGCTCGGCTTCGAGTGGGCCGATCTGCTGTTGATCGGCGCCGTCGTGGCGGCTTCCGTCGGCTACGTTGCCGGCGCGCAGATCACGCCCGAACTCGGCGCCGAGCGGGTGATCTGCTGGGTTTGCGTCCTGGCGTTGCCCTTCACGCTGCCGGGCGCCCTGTGGCTGTGGCCCACCGGCCCGATCGCCCCTTCGGCCTGGAGCGCCTTCGTCTACCTCGGCATGTTCTCGATGTGGATCGGGTTCTTCGCGTGGTATCGCGGACTGGCACTGGGTGGCGCTCTTCGCGTCAGCCAGACCCAGTTGCTGCAGCCGTTTCTGTCCATCGTCGCGGCGCTGCCGCTGCTGGGCGAACCAGTGGACGGGCTGACCCTGGCCTTTGCCGCCGCGGTGGTCGCCACCGTGGTCCTCGGCAAGAAGCTTTCGCGACCTGCAGCAGCGCCGTCCCCACCTGTCTCCCGTCCGTCCAAGGAAAAGCCATGAAATGGAAACTCGCCGCACGCTCCGAAAAGATGAACCCGTCGGTGCTGCGTGAAATCCTCAAGGTCACCGAACGCCCCGGCATCATCAGCCTGGCTGGCGGCCTGCCATCCCCGCGCGCCTTCCCGGTCTCGGCCTTCGCCGACGCATGCGCCCAGGTGCTCGGCACGCAAGCCGAAGCGGCGTTGCAATACGCGGCCAGCGAAGGCTACGGGCCGCTGCGCCAGGCCGTGGCCGACATGCTGCCCTGGGACGTGGATCCGGCGCAGGTGCTGATCACCACCGGCTCGCAGCAGGGCCTCGATCTGGTGGCCAAGGTACTGCTCGACCCGGGTAGCCGGGTGCTGGTCGAAACGCCCACGTATCTCGGCGCCCTGCAGGCCTTTGCACCCATGGAGCCCGAGCCTGTCGCAGTAGCCAGCGACGGCCAGGGCGTGCTGCCCGAAGACCTCCTGGCCAAGGCAGCCGGCGGCGACGCGCGCTTCGTCTACCTGCTGCCCAACTTCCAGAACCCCACCGGCCGCAGCATGAGTGAAGCGCGCCGTGTCGCGGTGGTCGAGGCGGCCCGCCAGGCCGGCCTGCCGATCGTCGAGGACAACCCGTATGGCGAACTGTGGTTCGACCAGCCGCCCCCGTTGCCACTGACGGCGCGGCATCCGCAAGGCTGCATCTACCTGGGATCTTTCTCCAAGGTGCTGGCACCCGGATTGCGCCTGGGCTTCCTGGTGGCACCCAAGTCCATCTTCCCCAAGCTGCTGCAAGCCAAGCAGGCGGCCGATCTGCACAGCCCGATCTTCAACCAGCGCATGGTCCACGAAGTGATGAAGGACGGGTTCCTCGATCGCCACGTGCCCACCATCCGCGCGCTCTACAAGCACCAGCGCGACGTGATGATCGAAGCACTCAGGCACGAAATGGCCGGGCTGGACGTCACCTTCCAGACACCCGCCGGCGGCATGTTCCTGTGGCTGCGCCTGCCGGCCGGCATCGATACCGTCGAACTGCTGCCCCATGCCGTGGAACGCGGCGTGGCGTTCGTGCCGGGCGCGCCCTTCTACGCCGATGCGGCCGACTCGCGTACCCTTCGCCTGTCATACGTGACGGCCAGCGAAGAGCAGATCCGCAGCGCCATCGCCGCGCTGGCCGAAACGGTGCGCGAGCAGCTTGCACACCAGGCAGCCGCTCGTACCGAACAACTTCTCGCCGCCGAGCCGGCGCCCTGACCGGAAGGACCCGACCGCCATGCTGAACATCTGGGGGCGCATCAGCTCCATCAACGTGCGCAAGGTCGTCTGGTGCGCGCAGGAACTCGGTCTGGATTTCCAGCGCACGGAAGCCGGCGGACGCTTCGGCGTGGTGCAGACCGAACCGTTCCTTCAGCTCAACCCGAATGCCCTGGTACCGGTGATCGACGACGGCGAGGGCGAGCAGCGCGTGGTGCTGTGGGAGTCGAACGTCATCGTGCGCTACCTGTGCGCCAGGCACGCGCCCGGCGGGCTCTATCCGCTGGATCTGCCGGCGCGCTTCGACGCCGAGCGCTGGATGGACTGGCAGCAGACCACCATGAATCGCGCCGGCAGCCCTGCTTTCCTGCAACTGGTGCGCACCCCGGCCGAGCAGCGCAACCCGGAAGTCATCGCACAGTCGTGTGCGGCCACCGAATCGCTGTTCGCCTTGCTCGACGCCCATCTGGCAGGCCGCGAATTCATGATGGGCGATCAATTCACCATGGCCGACATCCCGCTGGGCTGCGAGGCGCATCGCTGGTTCGGCCTGCCCGCGGCGCTCTACACCCGGCCGTCGTGGCCGAACGTCGAGCGCTGGTTCAGCCAGCTGCGCGCGCGCGCCGGTGCGCGCGGCGTGCTCGATCTCACTCTGGAGTAGATTCCATGCGCAGCCGCGACTTCAAGCAGGTCGACGTCTTCACCGATGCGCCCTATCTGGGCAACCCGCTGGCCGTCGTGCTCGATGGCGGCGACCTCGACGACGAGGCGATGCAGCGCTTCGCGCGCTGGACCAACCTGTCCGAGACCACCTTCCTGCTTCCGCCGACGGACCCGGCCGCCGACTACCGCGTCCGCATCTTCACGCCCGGCGGAGAACTGGCTTTCGCAGGCCACCCGACGCTCGGGAGCTGCCACGCATGGCTGGCCGCGGGCCATACGCCCAGACAACGCGGCGAGATCGTGCAGCAATGCCAGGCCGGGCTGGTGCGTATTCGCAAGATCGGCAGCCCGGACGGCGGCCTCGCTTTCGCGGCACCGCCGCTGCGGCGCGCCTCTCCGAGTCCGACCGTGCTGGCCAAGGTGGCCGCAGCCCTCCAGCTCAAATCCCACCAGATACTCGCCGCGCAGACGCTGGACAACGGCACCGTCTGGCTCGGCCTCCTGTTGGCTGACGCAGACCTGGTGCTGGCGCTGTCGCCGGATCACCGGCAATTGCGCGAAATCGGACTCAAGGTCGGCGTGGCGGGCATCACCAGCGCGCAGGACACCGCGTTGCTGATCGGTCGATCGAACCGAGAGGCGCGTGCATTCACCGGTGCCGCATCACGAGCCCGGGCCGAGGCGCAACTGGAGGTCCGCGGCTTCGCCGCCCCGATCGGCGTCGACGAAGACCCCGTCACCGGCAGCCTCAATGCGAGCCTGGCGCAATGGCTGATCGCCGACGATCGCCTGCCCGAACGCTACGTGGCGGCACAGGGCCAATGCATCGGCCGCGACGGACGGGTGCACATCGAGCGCGACGATGACGGGCAGGTCTGGGTCGGCGGCCGCTCGGTCACCTGCATCCAAGGCAGCGTCACGCTCTGATCCATCGACGATGACCCGCGCTCGAATCGACCATCTGGTGGTGGCAGGCGCGTCGCTGGCCGACTGCGTGCAGTGGTGCGAAGCCACGCTCGGCGTGTCACCCGGCGCTGGCGGTCGGCATCCGCTGATGGGCACGCACAACCGGCTGCTCGATCTGTCGAGCACCGCCCATCCGCGTTGCTACCTGGAACTGATCGCTGTCGAGCCTGGCGTGGCGCCCACCCGCGCCCCGGGTCTGCGCCGCTGGTTCGACCTGGACGACGAAGGCCTTCAGGCCAGCCTGCGCGTCGAAGGACCGCGGCTCATCCATTTCGTGGCCCGGGTTGCCGACGCGCAGGCAACCGTCGATTCGCTCGCGCAGGAAACGCCCCCCGTCAACCGCGGCGCCGTGATCCAGGCGACCCGCGACAGCCCCGCCGGCCGCCTCGAATGGCACATCAGCGTCCGCGACGATGGCCAGCGCCTGATGCAAGGGCTGTTGCCCACGGTGATCCAGTGGGGCAATCTGCATCCGACCGGTACGATGCCCCCATCCGGCCTGACGCTCGAGCGCCTCGTCGCCCGCCATCCGCAGGCGACGCCGCTGGCGGCCAATCTCGCGTGCATCGGCTTGCACGACGTCGAGACGCAGCCAGGCCCACCGCTGCTCACCGCATGGCTGCAGACCCCGCGCGGGCCGGTCAGCCTGTGCTCCGACGGGATCTGAGCGGCCCGGCAGTGTCCTGCGCGGTCCAGCCCCGCTGGGGCCAGGCGCAGACGGGCAAACGGCTCGTCACGCGCGGGACGGGTTTCGACGGCGCCTCTTGCCAGAATCCACGCATGGGCACCCTTTACCTCGTGCGGCACGGCCAGGCCTCTTTCGGCGCCGCCGACTATGACAACCTCAGCGACCTGGGCCGCCGCCAGAGCGAACGCCTGGGCGAATACTGGCGCGAACGCGGCATGACCTTCGACGCCGTGATCACCGGCACGCTACGCCGCCACCGTCAGACCTGGGAGGGGATTGCGCGCGGCCTGGGCCTGACGCGCGACGACGTGCTGCCCTGGCCCGGACTCAACGAGTACGACAGCGAGGCCGTGATCGCCGCGATCCATCCGGCCAAGCTGGAGAAACCGGACACGCCCGAGCTGTACCGGCACCACTTCCGGCTTCTGCGCGACGGGCTCGGCTCCTGGATGCAGGGCCGCACCACGCCCGTCGGCATGCCCAGCTACGTGGACTTCCTGGCCGGCGTCACCTCGGCATTGGACCACGTCCGCGACCGCCACCACGGCGCGCGCGTGCTGGTGGTCTCGAGCGGCGGGCCCATCAGCACCGCCGTCGGCCACGTGCTGGGCACCAGCCCGGAAACCACCATCGAGTTGAACCTGCGCATCCGCAATACGGCCGTGACGGAGTTCGCGTTCACGCCCAAGCGCCACATGCTGGTGACCTACAACACCTTGCCGCACCTGGACGGTCCGGCCTGGGAAGACTGGGTCACCTACGCCTGAGCGTCAGGGCGACGCCGGCCCCGGCGTGGTCGCCTCGACCAGCCAGCGCAGATACTCCGGCAGGCCGCCACCGAGGGGCAGTTGCAGGATTTCCGGCGTCTGGTAGCTGTGCCGCTCGCGGATGAGTGCCTGCGCCTGCGCCGCGCATGCCGCACGGGTCTTGACCATCAGTACCCATTCGGGCTCACGCCGCAACTCGCCATCCCAGCGGTAGAAGCTGCGCACCTGCGTCACCTGCACGCAGGCGGCCAGGCGCGATTCGACCAGGGCGCCTGCCAGCGCCTCCGCTTCGTCCTCGGTTCCGAGCGCGGTCGTCAGGAGACAAGGGGCGTCGGCGTCGATCTGGGTGCTGCTCATGGCGGGTGCCGTCAGGTCTTGCGCTTGATCAGGCCCCAGATGACGAGCAGCACGATGGCGCCGACCACCGAGGCGATGAAGCCCGCTGGTTCGCCGACGGCATACCACCCCATGGCCTGGCCGACATAACCGGCGGCCAATGCGCCGAGCACGCCGGCGATGGTGGTGGCAATGATGCCCATCGAATCGTCGCCGGGCTTGATGGCGCGGGCCACGAGGCCCACGACGAAGCCGATCAGAATGGTCCAGACAATGCTCATGAGCGTGTCCTCTTCGTTGCGGCGGCCCGGGCGGTGTGTCCGGACTCGAAGGCCATCATAGCGGCGTGGCTGCTCCGCCGGGGGCGGGGCCGTCCACCAGCGTGGACAGCGGCAACCGCGAGACCTCGCCCAGCAGGAGCGCCAGTTGCCTGGCTGCGCCGTCCACCAGCGCCTGGCCCTTCGCAGCGTCGGCCGCGGCGGCGTTGCCTGCGGCGCCTTCGGGGTTGTAGTCCTGCATCGCCCAGGCCAGCTTGGCGCTCCTGCCGTTGCCGAGGATCGGATAGTCGGCGGCGCGCTGGCGCGAACTGGAGGGAAAGTCCTTGGCGGCGCCCATGTCCACCAGTTGCGGCGCAAGCGCCAGCATCATGGCGGTCTCGGACTCGCCTGCATGCACGTCGAACCGGCCCGGCTCCGCGTCGCCCAGCGGCAGGTGGAACCAGCTGACGCTGTAGACCAGCAGGTCGTGCGCCTGCCGCAACTCGCGCGCGACCACGTCCATCGCGCCGACATGGCCGCCGTGGGCATTGAAAAGCACCAGCTTGCGCAGGCCGGCACGCGCGACGCCGGCACCGATCTCGGACCACACCGCCATCAGGGTGCGGGCAGACAGGGTCAGGGTTCCGGGAAACCGGGCATGCTCCGGGCTCAGGCCGATCGGTTGCGTCGGCAGAAACAGCACCGGCAGGCTTGACGGCAGCAGCGGCAACGCCGCCTGGACGATGCCATCGGCCAGCATGGTGTCGACGCCCAACGGCAAGTGCGGCCCGTGCTGCTCGGTGGCGCCCAGCGGCAGCACGGCCACCGTTGTTGCCGGATCGAGCGCGGCAAAGTCGCGGGTGCCCAGTTCGGCCCAGAAACGGCGGGAGCGGGGCGGACTGTGGGGTGCGGCGGTCATGCCGTGCATCTTAGTCAGGCGCGGGCGGCCTGCACGCTGCAGATCGCGCAGGCGCGCCGCGGCTAGTGGCGCCGCTCGCGCATCAGCACCAGCGCAATGCCGCCGAGAATGGCGGCGCTCGCGCCTACCAGCCGCATGCCAGGTTGCTCGGCCATGAACATGACGCCGCCGATGGCCGCCAGCGGCGGGACCGACAATTGCACGGTGGCGGCGCGCAGTGCCCCAAGCCCTGCCAGCGCGGCGTACCAGACCACGTAGCCCAGCCCGGAACTGATGGCCCCTGAGGCCACGGCCAGCGCAACCCCGCGCGCATCGGCGTGGGCCTGCCAGCTCAGCGCCAGGGCCAGCGCGAGCGCCAACGGCGTCGCCCAAAGAAAATTGTGGGTGGTGGCGGCCAGCGGATCGGCGACGCCGCGCCCACGCAGTGTGTAGACGCCCCAGGCGATGCCGGCCACAGCCATCAGCAGGGCGCCGACCGGCGGCGGCGCGCTGACGCCCGGCAAGACCAGCCACACGAAGCCGGCGACGGCCAGGGCGAAGCCGACCCAGCCCCGGGCGCCGAAGGATTCGCCGCGGCGCAGGCCGACCGTCAGCATGGTCAGTTGCACTGCACCGAAAAGGATCAACGCGCCGGTTCCGGCGGACAGCGTCCGGTAGGCGAAGGAAAAGAAGGCGACATAGCCGAAGAGCATGGCCGGCGCCAGCCAGTCGCGACGGACAGGCACCGCAGGCCGTGCGCGCCACCGCAGCACCAGGACGAGCACCAGCGAACCTGCGGCCAGACGCAAGGCGCCGAAGCTCGCCGGATCGATGTCTGCGTCGGCAAGCGCCAGCCGACACAGGACCGAATTCGCCGCGAACGCCACCATCGCGACAACCGTCAGGACGAGGGTGCGCATCGCGGGCATGGACGGTATTGTGCGGCGCGCGCCAGCACGCCGCCCGCTACCATCGGCCCATGACCGAAGAGCTGTTCCGAACGGACGCCTACCTGCGCGAGTGCAGCGCGCGCATCGCACGCCTGGATGACGGCGGCGCCATCGTGCTCGACCGTACCGTGTTCTATCCGATGGGCGGCGGCCAGGCCGGCGACAGCGGCGCACTGCTGCTGGCCGACGGCCGCGCCATCGCCATCGCCGACTCGCGCAAGGCGCGGGACGCGCACGGCCGGCCGTTGCCCGACGTCCTTCACGTCCCGGAGCCCGGGCAGGAATCCCTGCTCGACGCACTGCACCCGGGCGACGCGGTCGTCGCGCGCATCGACTGGGCGCGCCGCCACAAGCTCATGCGGTTTCACACTGCCACCCACTTGCTGTGCCACCTGGTGCCACATCCGGTCGATGGCTGCTCCATCACGCCCGAATACGCGCGGCTGGACTTCCACATGACCGAGCCGCTCGACAAGGAAGCGTTGACGGCCGGCCTGGCGCAACTGGTGGCGCAGGCCCACCCGCTGGCTGTCGGCAGCATCAGCGAAGCCGAACTCGACGCCAACCCGGCGCTGGTGAAGAGCATGAGCGTGCAGCCGCCACGCGGCAGCGGGCAGGTGCGCACCATCCGCATCGGCGGCGCCGACGGGCAGCCGCAGATCGACCTGCAGCCGTGCGGCGGCACCCACGTGGCCAACACGGCCGAAATCGGCCCGGTGCTGGTCAGCAAGGTCGAGAAGAAGAGCGCACGCACGCGGCGGGTCGTGCTCGGCTGGGCGGCATGAGCGGCCGCCAGCCGCCAGTGCCACCGGAACTTCGACTCGCCTTGCATGCTCCGACCTGCCGCATGAACACCTTCGCACGCCGGCTGCTGGCGCCCTTCCTGTTTCTCATGACCGCCGGCTACGCCGCCCTGGCGCTCGCGCAGGCGCTGCCGGGCGGGCCGGCGCAGCCGGTGCTGACGACGCCCCACGTACGTGCCGAGCTGGTGGCGTATGCACCCCAGGGCGTGGCGCCGGGCCAGCCCTTGTGGGTCGGCTTGCAGATCCAGCACCAGCCCGAATGGCATACGTACTGGAAGAACGCCGGCGATTCCGGGCTCCCCACCGAGATGCACTGGACGCTCCCGCCCGGCATCGACGCCGGCGACATCGACTGGCCGGTGCCGCACAAGATCCCGGTCGGCTCGCTGGCCAACTACGGATACGAAGGCACGGTGCTGCTGCCGGTACCGCTGACCGTTTCGCCGGACTATCGCCCTGCGCCCCTGGCGCGCAGCCTGCCGGTGCGCCTGCAGGCGTCCTGGCTGGTTTGCCGGCTCGAATGCATTCCCGAGGAGGGCACCTTTACCCTCGACATCCCGTTGAACGGCAGCCTGGCGCTGAGCGCCGACGCCTTCCAGGCCGCCTTCGACGCCCGCCCGGCGCCGCTGCCGGATGCCGGTGCCGTCACGGTCGAGGGCGATCGCCTCCAGGTTCGCCTCGGCGGCCTGCCGGCCGAGGCGCAGGGCCGGATGCTCGAGTTCTTCCCGGAAACCGGCGAATTGATCCGAAATGCGGCGGTTTCCGGGCGCGACTGGACGCAGTCCTGGCAAGGCGCCACGTGGACCGCCAGCGTGCCGCTCGACCCGCAGCGGGCCGTCAGCCCGAGCAGCCTGCCGCTCGTCGTCGCTCTGGCCGAACCACGCACCGGGGAGGTGCCGCGCGCCTGGCGCGTCGACGCGCCGATCTCCGGCACCTGGCCGGGCCCCGCCGCCGCGCGCGCGCAGGTCTCCCCGGCATTGCAAGCCGCGCTGGCCGAGAACAGCGCCGCGGGCGGCCCCGTTGCCGGCGCACCCGTCCCGACGACCATGCCGCTGGCAGGCGCAAGCTTTGCGCTCGCATTGGCCGGCGCCCTGATCGGCGGGCTACTGCTCAACCTGATGCCATGCGTGTTCCCGGTGCTGGCCATCAAGGTTCTGGGCATCGCGCGCCAGGCCCAGGACCACCACGGCCATCGTCGCGCGGCGCTCGCCTACAGCGGCGGGGTGGTCCTGTCTCTGCTGGCGCTCGGCGCCGCCATGCTGGCGCTGCGCGCCGCCGGCGCCCAGTTGGGGTGGGGCTTCCAGCTGCAGTCACCGGCGGTCGTGGCGGCACTGGCTGCACTGTTCACCCTGATCGGCCTGAACCTCGCCGGCGTGTTCGGTGTCGGCCGGCTGGCGCCGGATGCGGTGCTCAACCTGCAGGCGCGGCGTCCGCTGGTCAATGACTTCCTGTCGGGGGTGCTGGCGGTGGTGGTTGCTTCGCCGTGCACCGCCCCATTCATGGGCGCATCCCTCGGCTTGGCGGTGACGCTGCCATCGGCCCAGGCATTGCTGCTTTTCGCCGTGCTTGGCCTCGGGCTGGCGCTGCCCTATCTGCTTGCCGGCTTCGTGCCGGCGCTCGCACGTGCCTTGCCGCGCCCGGGTCCATGGATGGAGACGCTCCAGCGGCTGCTTGCGTTCCCCATGTTCGCCACCGTGGCCTGGCTGGTCTGGGTGCTGGGACAGCAGGCGGGGATCGACGGCGCGGGCGCCCTGCTTGCCTTGCTCGTCTGTCTGGCTGCTCTGGTGTGGGCATTCAGCCTGGCCGGCCGTGCACGCCTGATCATCGGCGGAGCGGTGGCGGCCATCACATTGGCCGTGGCCGGCGCCATCGGCGGCAACATCGTCCGGGAAGCACCCGCGGCCGCGGTGGCTTCCGCGGACGCCCGCTGGCAACCCTGGTCGGAAGGTCGGGTGGCGGAATTGGCCGCCCAGGGCAGGCCTGTCTTCGTCGACTTCACCGCCGCCTGGTGCGTGACCTGCCAGTACAACAAGAAAACCGTGCTATCCGACCCCGAGGTGCTGGCCGAATTCGACGCCAAGCGGGTGGTGACCCTGCGCGCCGACTGGACGCGCCGGGACCCGGCGATCACGGCCGCGCTGGCCGCGCTGGGACGCAGCGGCGTGCCCGTCTACGCCCTGCACATGCCCGGTCAGGCGCCGCGGATCATGAGTGAGATACTGAGCAAGAACGAGCTGTCGGCCGCCCTCGCGCGACTGTGAAAGCGTCTGTGACAGGACTTGACCCTTTCTCGCGCCGGGTTGTGTAGGCATCAGTTGAAATATCCGGTCTAAGCTCCGGCCGTGTTTCAGTTTTATGGAGACAGGCAAGAAAGACATGTCCACCGTTTCAAGCTCCGCCACGCGCTCCCTTCGCGCCGCGCGACGCGCACGTGCCGCGCTGACGCGGGCCTCGCGGCGCGCCATCATGACCGCCGCGGTTGCGCTTGGCGCCACCCTGCTGGCCGGCAGCCCGGCGCATGCCGCCCCGGCCATCGGCCAGAAGGCGCCCGATTTCGTGGCCACCGACACCCAGGGACAGCAGCACCGCCTGTCCGATTTCGCCGGCAAGTTCGTGGTGCTGGAGTGGACCAACCCCGGTTGCCCGTTCGTTCAGAAGCACTATGACAGCGGCAACATGCCGGCCACCCAGAAAGCGGCGGCGTCGCGCGGCGTGGTCTGGCTGGCCATCAACTCCACCGAGCGCGCGGCCTCCGATTTCATGCAGCCGGCCGCCATGGCCGCGTGGATGCAGGAGCGCAAGGGCGTCCCCACCGCCATCCTGATGGACCCGGACGGCACCATCGGCCAGGCCTACGGCGCACGCACCACACCCCACATGTACATCATCGATCCGAAGGGCGTGCTGGTGTACGCAGGCGGCATCGACAGCATCGCGTCGGCGCGGCAGGAAGACATCAAGACTGCCACGAACTACGTCAACCAGGCCCTGGCCGAGGCCTTCGGCGGCAAACCGGTCTCGGCCGCCAGCACCCGCGCATACGGCTGCTCGGTCAAGTACAAGAGCAGTTGACCCGCCTCGGGGGGCTGGGGCGCCTGCGACAATCGCGCCATGGCCTTTTCCCCGCTGAAGAACGACAGCTTCCTGCGCGCCTGCTGGCGCCAGGCGACCGATCACACGCCCATCTGGCTCATGCGCCAGGCCGGGCGATACCTGCCGGAATACGTGGCGACTCGTGCCCTAGCCGGCAGCTTCATGGGCCTGGCGACGAACGTCGACTACGCCACCGAGGTCACGCTGCAGCCGCTGGAGCGATACCCGCTCGATGCCGCCATCCTGTTCTCGGACATCCTCACCGTGCCGGACGCCATGGGTCTTGGGCTGTCCTTCGAGGCCGGCGAAGGCCCGCGCTTCGCCCGCCCCGTGCGCGACGAGGCGGCGGTCGCGCAACTGGCCGTGCCCGATGCGGACAAGCTGCGGTACGTTTTCGACGCCGTGGGGTCGATCCGCCGCGCGCTCGACGGGCGGGTACCGCTGATCGGATTTTCCGGCAGCCCCTGGACGCTGGCCTGCTACATGGTCGAAGGGGCGGGCTCGAGCGACTACCGCCTGGTCAAGTCCATGCTCTACGGCCGGCCCGACCTGATGCATCGCATCCTGGCGGTGAACGCCGATGCCGTGGCCGCGTATCTGAACGCCCAGATCGACGCCGGAGCGCAGGCGGTGATGATCTTCGACAGCTGGGGCGGGGTATTGGCGGACGGCATGTTCCAGACCTTCAGCCTGGCCTACACCGCGCGCGTGCTGTCGCAACTGCAGCGCCACGGGGCCGACGGCCAGCCGGTGCCGCGCATCGTCTTCACCAAGGGCGGCGGGCTGTGGCTGTCCGAGATGGGCCAGCTCGATTGCGAGGTGCTGGGCCTGGACTGGACCGTCAACCTCGGCCGTGCCCGCGCTGCCGTGGGCGAGGAAGGCACCGCACGGCCGAAGGCTCTGCAAGGCAACCTGGATCCGAGCGTGCTCTTCGCGCCGCCGGAGCGGGTGGCCGCCGAAGCCCGGAAAGTGCTCGACAGCTTCGGCAAACCCCATGGCGACCGGCAATCGGCCGGGCCGACGCATATCTTCAACCTCGGCCACGGCATCAGTCAGTACACCCCGCCGGACCACGTCTCGGCATTGGTGGAAACCGTTCACTCGCACTCACGGGCGCTGCGCAGTTAGCGAAGGCTCACCTTCGTTAACGAATGTAACTGCAAACTGTGAAAAAGCCGCTTGTCAAGCACAAAGAGGTAAGCACCGGCTGACTTATACACAAAGTCCTTGTTGCACTGCGCAAGGACCGCTTGTAGGAAGCCACTGGCGACACGTTCCAAGGTATCTCGCTAAGTGCTTGATTTTTATAGAGTTTGAAGATTGCCGTTTTTGCGGGCAACCTAGCCGAAGCCTTGATTTGCAAGGCTTGCCGGCCGGTCAGGCGCTGATATCAACAAAGTTATCCACAAAGAATCTGGACGACTTTCAAAGGCCCGAAAAATCAACGACTTAGTCCATGTTCTTACAGGGCACCTCAAGAACGTTGCTGGCGCGCGCGACATGAAGTGGCGGTTGGACGTCGCCGTGCCGACCCCCGCGCACAGTGCGCTGGGCGATCTGCTGAGCTATGGCAGCGACGCGCCGCTCGCGCCCGGGACGCTGGTGCGCGTGCCGCTCGGGCGCCGCGAAGTGCTCGGCGTGGTCTGGGCGGCGACGATCGACGACGGCGGCAGCGCCGAAGGCATCGCGCTGCGTCCGGTGGCCTCGGTTCTGGACGCGCTGCCGCTGCTGGCGCCGGGCTGGATGGATCTGGTCGCCTTTTCGGCGAGGTACTACCAGCGGGCCATCGGCGAGGTTGCCCTGGCGGCACTGCCGCCGCAACTGCGCGAACTCACCGCCGAGCAACTGGCTCGCAGGTTGCGCCGTCGAGCGACCGCGGCGGCCGGCGCGAAACCCAAAAAGGTGCGTGCACGCTCAGCGGACGATGCGGCGTCCGGTGCGGCGGCGCAGGCAACCGTCGATGCGCCTCCGCCGCGCCTGCCGCCAGATCCCACCGCCGAGCAGGCCGAAGTGCTGTCGCGCATGGACGCGGGCGACGGCCCCTTCCTCCTGTTCGGCAGTACCGGCAGCGGCAAGACCGAGGTGTACCTGCGGGCCGTCGCCAGCCTGCTGGCGCGCGAGCCCGGCGCCCAGGCCCTGGTGATGGTGCCCGAGATCAATCTCACGCCGCAGCTGGAAGCCCGCTTTCGCGAACGATTCGGCGCCGACGCCGTGGTCTCGCTGCACAGCGGAATGACGCCGGCGCAGCGCCTGGCAAGCTGGATGGCGGCGCACGTCGGGCAGGCGCGCATCCTGCTCGGGACACGCATGGCGGTGTTCGCCTCGCTGCCTGCACTGCGCCTGATCGTGGTCGACGAGGAACATGACCCCAGCTACAAGCAGCAGGAGGGCGCGCGCTACTCGGCGCGCGACCTGGCAGTCTGGCGCGGCCGGCGCGACGGCGCCAAGGTCCTGCTGGGCTCCGCCACGCCCTCGCTGGAAAGCTGGCACCAGAGCCGCCCGCCGGCCCCGGACGATGCCGGCGGCCGCTACCAGCGGCTGCTGATGCCCTCGCGCGTCTCGGCAGGGGACGCCAAGGCCGAGTTGCCGGAAGTGCGCCTGGTCGACATGACCTTGCAGCCGCCGCGCACCGTCCTCTCGGGCGCCCTGCTCGCGGCCATCGGTGAACGCGTGGCACGCGGCGAGCAATGCCTGCTGCTGCTCAACCGGCGTGGCTATGCGCCGGTGCTGGCCTGCGGCGAGTGCGGATGGAAAAGCGAATGCCCGCACTGCAGCGCCTTCCGCGTCTTCCACAAGATCGACCGCACCTTGCGCTGTCACCATTGCGGCTTCGCCGAACGGGTGCCGCGTGCCTGTCCGTCCTGCGGCAACCTGGACATCGCGCCGATCGGGCGCGGCACCGAACGGCTGGAAGAACACCTGGCCGAGCTGTTCCAACCCGTGACCCGGCCCGACGGCGAGTCGCTGCGCATTGCGCGTATCGACGCCGACAGCACGCGGCGCGAAGGCGCGCTGGAACAGCACCTGGCCGCCGTGCACGCCGGCGAGGTGGATCTGCTCGTGGGCACGCAGATGATCGCCAAGGGGCATGACTTCCGGCGCGTGACCCTGGTCGCCGCCATCCAGCCCGACGGCGCCCTTTTCTCGGGCGACTTCCGAGCGCCCGAGCGCCTGTTCGCACTGTTGATGCAGTCGGCCGGACGCGCCGGACGCGACGCCGCCTACATGGCCGCCCAGGGCGGCCGCGCCCAGATGTGGATCCAGACCCACCACCCGCGCCACCCCCTGTTCCAGGCCTTGCGTCGTCACGACTACCCCGCCTTCGCCGAACAGGAGTTGCAGGAGCGCCGCGACGCCGGCATGCCGCCCTTCGCCTTCCAGGCATTGGTGCGCGCCGACGCGCGCACCCAGGAGGCCGCCCAGGCGTTCCTCAACGAGTTCGCGCGGCAGGCCCCGCTGGCTGGGGCGCAGCACGTCACGTGCTACCCGGCGGTCCCGCTGTCGATCCAGCGGGTGGCCAACGTCGAGCGCGCGCAGATGCTGGTGGAAAGTCCGTCGCGGGCCGCCTTGCAGGCCTATCTTTCGGCCGGGCGCCCGCTGCTGCAGACCCTGCGCCAGGGACCGCTGGGCAAGGGGCTGGTCCGCTGGCTGGTGGATGTGGATCCGCAGGCAATCTGAACGTCGCCCGGATGCGGCAAGGCGAGCCGCATCAGGCGGCGCGAACGGCAGTCTCGGCCTGCCTTATCGGATCTCGACGTAGCGCAACTCGCGGGTGCGGCGCCGGCGTGCCGTGCTGCCGGGCCAGGCAAACACCGCCAGCCCGAGCGCAGCGCCGGCCAGCGCCATTCCTGCGCCCAGCGCGCCATCCCGCCAAAGCCAAGCCATGGCGGCACACCACAGGGCCCACAGCACGGCGCGAACAAATGTAGACATCGAATGCTCCCATTGCCTAGGTTGCACTCTATGACAAATTGAGAACCTAAGCACTAGACAGAAGAACTATGGCGTGCGCGGCGTATGGACAAGAAACGCGCGCAATTCCCGCAGCGCAACAGGGTTGAGACAAGAGGCGCAAGAATTCGCAACAGCCATTGACGCCGTCGCCCCCGGCCGCGAGCCTCGGGTGAACGCTCACTGTCATCGGCAACCCTACCAGCGAAGGCCATGAAGACCATGCATCGACTCCACGGGGCGCTGGCGCTGCTGCTGCTCGCGGCCAGTGCCGTGCGGGCGGCCGAACTGGTTTCCGAGAACGAACGCCTGTTGGTCAGCGGCATGCTCGACGGCAGCGCCGCCAGGATGTTCTCGGACCAGCTGCGCGCCGGCGGCGTGCGCGTCGTGGTGTTCAAGGACGCGCTCGGCGGCACGGCCGAAGCGGCGCTGGTCTACGCACAGGCGATCGCGGACGCCGGCGTCGAGACCGAGGTCGTCGGGCAGTGTCACGCCGCGTGTGCCTATGCCTTCCTGGCAGGGCGCAGCCATCGCTTCGCCGATGGCGACCAGGTCAACGCCTTGCTGATTCCGGTGATGGCACGGCCGGCACCGGGCGAAATGGCGACCCGCTGGCGTGGCGATGCGGCGCGGCGGACGCTCGTCGAGTTCACCGAGGTCGGCGAGCCGGTCGCGTCGGCGGCGCCGCAAGCCGCGGTGCCGGTCGGCAGCGGCCGCTGGCGGCCGGAGCACGGTCTGCTCTTCCTTTCGACCCCGACACTGTTCGGCCGCGTCTACAACACCTACTACTGCGACGGCAGCCAGGGCCGCGACCTGACGCGTTGCGAGCTGCTGCCCGACGCCGACCCGCGGCGGCTGGGCATTGTCTCGGACTGACTAGCGCAGGCGCGCCGCCTGCTCCACCACCAGCGGGAAGGTGAAGAAAGCCGCCACCGTCGTCCACAGGATGATGCGGGCCACCCGCCCATTGTCCGCACCGAAGCGCTCGGCCAGCATCGAGACATTGCTCGCGCTCGGCAGTGCGGCCACCAGGACGAGCACCGTCAGGGCCGAAAGCGACAGCGGCAAGCCGACCGCGCGCAGGCCGAGTGCCACCCCTGCGACCAGCACCGGATGCAGCGCCAGCTTGGCCACGACCACCGGCACCACGTCGCGCAGCGGCGCCTGCCCGCGCGCGCCCCGCGCCATCATCGCCGAGCGCGCGAGCACCGCGCCGATGGTGAACAGCGCCACTGGCGACGCCGCGTCACCGAGCATGGCCACGGTACGGTCGAGCGGGCCCGGCAGCCGCACGCTGGCCCACGAGGCTACCGCGCCGAGCATGATGGCCCAGGGCATGGGGTTGCGGAACACGCCGGCCAGCGCGCTTCGCATCGCCTGCGCCGCGCCCCGGGAATCGGCGCTGTCCAGCCGCGACAACGCGATGCACAGCGACGTGGTGACGACCATGTCGAAGATGATGGTGAAGATCACCGGCCCGGCCGCCTGCGCGCCGAGAATGGCCGTCAGCAGCGGCACGCCCATGAAACCGGTGTTCGGGAAGGCCGCCACCAGCGCGCCGAAAGCGGCGTCGTTCCAGCCGATGCGCGCCCTGACGCTCCAGGCGACGACGGCGGCCACCATGATGAACGCGCAGATTCCCCAGATCAGCGCCACGCTGCCGTCGAGCAACTGGTCGATCGGCGTCGTGGCCCCGAACCGGTAGAGCATGCTCGGCAAGGCGAAATACAGGACGAAGGCATTGAGCCCCGGAATGGCCTCGATCGGCAGGATGCGGATGCGTGCGGCGAGATAGCCGGCGGCGACGAGCGCGAAGAACGGGAGGGTGACGAGGAAGATGGGCAGCACGGGGGCGGATTGTCGCCGCCCGCCGCGGCGCCCGCCCCGGGATGCGAAAAGCGGCCCATTTATCATCGACCGCTTTGGCATCCAGCCGTGGCGCCTGCCCGGCGCGCCGAAATCCGACCCATGTCTTCCGGCCTCAATCTCGCGCAGCAGGAAGCTGTCAACTACATGCATGGCCCCTGCCTGGTGCTGGCCGGTGCCGGCTCGGGCAAGACGCGCGTCATCACCCACAAGATCGCCCGGCTGATCCAGGCCGGCGTGCCGCCCGAGCGCATCGCCGCCATCACCTTCACCAACAAGGCGGCGGCCGAGATGCGCGAGCGCGCGCGCGGACTGATCGGCAAGAACGCCGGCAAGGTGCTGATCTGCACCTTCCACGCCCTGGGCGTGCGCATGATGCGCCAGGACGGCCAGGCGCTGGGCCTCAAGCCCCAGTTCTCCATCCTCGATTCGGACGACGTGGTGCGCATCCTCAAGGACGCCGGCGGCACCACCGACGCGGCCACCGCCCGCATCTGGCAGTGGAGCATCAGCAAGTGGAAGAACATGGGGCTTTCCGCCGCGCAGGCCGAGGCGCAGGCCCAGGACGACAACGAGCGAATCGCCGCGCGCGTGATGGCCCGCTACGAGGAGCGCCTGACCGCCTACCAGAGCGTCGACTTCGACGACCTGATCGGCATGCCGCTGCGGCTGCTGCGCGACCATGAAGACGTGCGCGCCAAGTGGCAGCAGGCGATGGGCCACATGCTGGTGGACGAATACCAGGACACCAACGCCACCCAGTACGAGCTGCTCAAGGCGATGGTGGGCGAACGCGGCCGCTTCACGGCGGTGGGCGACGACGACCAGTCCATCTACGGCTGGCGCGGCGCCACGCTGGACAACCTGCGCAAGCTGCCGGTGGACTATCCGGCGCTGAAGGTCATCAAGCTCGAGCAGAACTACCGCTCCACCAGCGCCATCCTGCGCGCGGCCAACAACGTGATCGGCCCCAATCCCAAGCTCTTTCCCAAGACGCTGTTCTCAGAACTGGGCGAAGGCGAACCAGTGCGCGTGGTCGATGCCGACAACGAGCAGCACGAAGCCGAACGCGCGGTGGCGCGCATCCAGAGCCTGCGCGAGAGCTCCACGCACAAGGAATGGCGCGACTTCGCCCTGCTCTACCGCGCAAACCACCAGGCCCGGGTGTTCGAGCAGGCGCTGCGCCGGGCACAGATTCCCTACAAGGTCTCCGGCGGCCAGAGCTTCTTCGACCGGGCCGAGATCCGCGACCTGTGCGGCTGGTTCCGCCTGTGGATCAACAACGATGACGACCCGGCCTTCCTGCGCGCCGTGACGACACCCAAGCGCGGCATCGGCCACACCACGCTGGCCAGCGTGGGCCAGTTCGCCACCCAGTACAAGCTGAGCCTGTTCGAGGCGCTGTTCAGTTCGTCGCTGCCCAGCGTCGTGCCGCGGCGCGCCATCGAAGGCCTGCATGAGTTCGGCCGCTACATCAATGACCTCGAGTACCGTGCCCGCCACTGCATGGGCGCCGCCAATGCACGCGCATTCCTCGACGAGTGGCTCAAGGAGATCGAGTACGAAAAACATCTGTACGACGGCGAGGACAGCGAGCAGGCGGCCGCCAGCCGTTGGGGCAACGTGATGGAGTTCTGCGACTGGATGGCGCAACGCTGCGGCGGCGCGCTGCAGGACGACGCCGGCACCGACGCCGTCGTCGGCGAGCAGCGCAGCCTGCTCGAAGTGGCGCAGACCATCTCGCTGATCTCCACGCTGAGCGAGCGCGAACAGGACCAGAACGTCGTGACCCTGTCCACGCTGCACGCGTCCAAGGGGCTGGAGTGGCCGCACGTCATCCTGATCGGCTGCAACGAGGGGCTCCTTCCCTTCAAGCTCGACGACGACGAGGGCCGGCAGGACAAGGTGGCCGAGAACACCGCCGAGCGCCTGCAGGAAGAGCGGCGCCTCATGTATGTCGGCATCACCCGCGCCCAGCGCAGCCTGGCGGTCAGCTGGACGCGCAAGCGCAAGAAGGGCCGCGAAATGGTGGCGGCCCGGCCCAGCCGCTTCATCGAGGAGATGGCGCTGGACAAGACCACCGCCCGCGAGGACCCGCGCGAGAAGCTCAAGGCGCTGCGTGCCGAGTTCGCCCGGCGCGCAGCCGACAGCGCAGCAGCGGCCGCCGCCGATGCGGCAGCGCCGTGAGCATGCACACCGCCATGCGTAGCGCTGCAACCCCGTTGTTCCTGGCGCTGGCACTTGCCGGCTGCGCCCCCGTGTCCGCGCCGCCCGGCGCGCGCGCATCTTGCCCGGACGACGCGGCGGACCTGCCCACCCGTTCGCTGTACGGCGCATGGGAGGCCCGCATCGACGGCCAGCCCGGCGTGGCCCGCGTCGAGCTGCGGCGCCATCCCGACTACGATGGTGTGCGCGGCACCATCCAGCGCGCTGGCCAGCCGCCGGCCCAGCTGGCCGGCGACATCAATCCGTCCGACGGCCAACTGGCGCTGGACGAATCGCAGGACGGGCGCAGCATCAGCGCCAGCTGGACCGGCGTGATGGATGCGCAGTCCTGCGGCAAGCGCTTCAGCGGCAACTGGCACGCTGCCACCGACGACAAGGACCATGCATTCACCCTCGAAAGGGTGCAGGGAAAACAATGATCTCCAACGACGTTTCGATCAAACCGAGCCGAGCGGCCGCGCATTGCGCGCTGCTGCTGCGCTGGTCGGCCACGGCCGCCGGGCTGCTCGCCGCCGGCGGCGCCTGGGCGCAGGCCCCCGCGCTGCCGCGCACTGACTCGCAGCTGACCTGGCAGCAGTGCCAGGCCATCACCCACAACGACAGTGCGCGACTGGCCTGCTTCGACCGCTGGTCCCAGCAGCAAAGCCTTCCGGCAGCGGAGGTGCCCGCCGCGCCACCGGCTCTTGCCGGCACGGCGGCCCCTGACGCCGCACCCGCGGCGCCGCCGGTCGATTCCACCGTCCCGGTGACCCGGGTGGTGGAAGCCGACACCGGGCGCGGCTGCCGCAACCGCGAATACTCCACCTTGTCGCGCTTCTGGGAGCTCGAACCCGACGCCGGGTGCGGCGTCTTCGGCCTGCGCGGCTACCGCCCGACCGACCTGACACTGGCCGTGTCTCCCGACGCGCCCCAGACCCCGACCTCGGCCGCGCCGGACCACAACGGCACGCCGCAGGACTACCAGAAGGCCGAGATGCAGATCAACCTGTCGCTGCGCAGCAAGCTGGCGCAGGGCCTGCTGACGGGCAGCGACCCGACCCGGCAGGATTCGCTGTGGTTCGGCTACACGCAGCAATCGAACTGGCAGGTGTTCAACAACGACCTGTCGCGTCCGTTCCGCAACACGGACTACCAGCCGGAGTTCATGTACGTCTACCCGACCGACTTCCACCTGCCGGGCGGATGGCGCTGGCGCTACGCCGGCCTCGGGCTGGTGCACCAGTCCAACGGCCAGAGCAAGCCGCTGTCGCGCAGCTGGAACCGCTACTACCTCATGGGCGGCATGGAGCTCGACAACCGCTTCGTCGTCACGGCGCGCCTGTGGAAGCGCATCTCCGAGAGCCCGGACGACGACGACAACCCCGACATCACCGACTACCTCGGCCATGGCGAACTGGCTGCCTGGTGGTATCCGGACAGCCGCAACGCCTTCGGGTTGACGCTCGGTGGCTTCGGCAAGGCCTCGCAGCGCCTGGAGTACACCCGCGTGATCGGGGACCCCGGCACCAGCGACCTGCGCTTCCTGGTGCAGCTGTTCAACGGTTACGGCAACACCCTGCTGGACTACAACCGCAACCGCACCGTACTCAACATCGGCCTGCGGCTGGTGGACTTCTAGCCGCCGTCGCCGTGCACCGGCAGCGGCGCAGTCGAGCTGCCGATCGACTCCGTGCCGGCGCCGTTCGACATGCGCGCGGCATCGATGGCGCCTTGCCGGGCCAGTTCGCCGCCCTCGCCGCTGGTCATCGGCAGCGCGGTCGAACTGCCGATGGCCTCCGCGCCGGCGCCGTTCGACCTGCGCGCCGCGTCGATGGCACCCTGACGTACCTGCGTCCCGTCGGACATGTTGACCTGCATCGGGCGGTAGTCGCCGCCATCGCTGATCAGGGGCGGCTGCTGCGCGCAGGCGGCACCTGCGGCCAGGCAAAGCAGACCGGCGGGAATGAGTGAATTGCGCATCATGATCTCCTCGGATGAAACTCGGTGGAGGCGGGCCGCGGAGCGCGGCACCAGCCGCCGGCCAATGTAGGCAGCCCGAATGAGACGAGACTGAGCAAAGAATGAGCGCAGAGTGAGCGCGCCTGCGGCAGGCGGCGCTCAGCCTGGCGCAGGCATCCGCGTGCGCACGCGCGCAACCAGTCCGGCGGTGCCTTGGCGGTTGTGCAGCTCGATGTGCAGGCCACAACGCAATGCCGCCGCCTGCGCAATGGCCAGGCCCAAACCGCTGCCGCCGGCCGCCGTACCGGGCACGCGAAAGAACCGGTCGAACGCCCGCCCGAGCCATTCGGGCGCGATGCCCGGGCCGGTGTCGATCACTTCCACCAACGGGCCGCCCGCCTCGCGCAGCAGGCGCACGTCGACCACGCCGCCTTCTGGCGTGTAGCGCACCGCGTTGTCGATCAGGTTGTCGAACACGGTGCGAAGCTCGTGCTCGGCGGCCGCCACGCAACGCAGCGCGGGCTCCTGGATCAAACCTTCGAAGCCCACGTCGACATGACGCCGGTCGGCCAACGGCATCAGCTGGCCGACGCTGTCGCGCAGGACCGCCGCCAGGTCGGTCATCGGCGGCGACTTCTGCGCCGGGTCCGGCGCATCCTGGCGCGACAGGCGCAGCAGTTGCTCGGCCATGTGGCGCGTGCGCACCACGCCTGCCTCCAGCTCGGCAAAGCGCTCGGCCGCCGCGCCGCCGGGCGGAATCAGCGCGCGCAGGTTGTCGACCTGGATGGCGATGGCGGCGATCGGCGTGCGCAGCTCGTGGGCGGCGTCCTGGATGAAGCGCCGCTGCCCGCCGAGTGCGTCGCGCAGGCGCGCCAGCAGGGTGTTGAACGCGGCCACCAGGGGGCCGATCTCCTCGGGCACGCGCTCCAGCGGCAGCTCGGCAAGGCTGTGCGCATCCTGCGCCGCGATCTCGCGCGCCGCGCCGCGCAGGGTGCGCGAGGCCGACGACACGATCAACCACAGCACCAGGAGCGACACCGGCAACAGCAGGACGATGGGCAGGCTTTCGAGCAGGGCGCGGCGCGTGGCGCGCTGCTGGCGGAAGGCCACGCTCTGGAGCACCTGCACCCGTGGATGGGCCGGGTGCGCATCGTCCGGGGCAACGTAGACACGCCAGGGTGCCGCAGCGCCGCCAGGGTCCGCCACCTGCACGGTGCGAAAGCCGGCGTCCCCCGGCTGCAGGGGCAGCGCCAATGCCGGCCACGAGCTGGCCAGCAGGGCCCGGCCGTCCTGGCTCCACAACTGGACGACGAAGGCGCCCCCATCCAGCGCCCGCTTCGACGGCAGCTCTTGCAGCGCGCGCGGCTTGCCGCGGGCATAGGAGTCCGCCACGAGTCGCATCTGCTCGTCCATGAAGGTATCGATCAGCCGGGCATAGGCGCGATAGGAATAGAAGGCCGTCAGCGCCGTGGCCGCCAGGTGCAAGGCGACCAGCGACCACCACAGCCGCCGCCCCAGCGCCTGCGGGCGACGGGGCGGCGCCCCGCCGCTCATGGGGCGGCCGGCGCCGGGCCGGCCGGAACGCGCCACCCCAGCCCACGGACGTTGCGGATCACATCCATCCCAAGCTTGCGCCGCATCCCGTGGATCAGGACGTCCACCGCATTGCTGCTGACCTCCTCGCCCCAGCCGTAGATGCGGTTTTCCAGCTGCTCGCGCGACAGGATCGCGCCAGGGCGTTCGAGCAGCGCATGCAGCAGCGCGAATTCGCGCGCGGTCAGCGCCAGCGCCGCATCGTGGCCCGACAGCATGACCTCGCGCGTGCTCAGGTCCAGCCGAAGCGCGCTGGTGCCGATCAGGGAATGGGCGCTGCCGTCGCGCCGCCGCACGACGGCGCGCATGCGCGCGGCCAGTTCGCGGAATGCAAAGGGCTTGAGCAGGTAGTCGTCGGCGCCGAGGTCCAGGCCCAGCACGCGGTCGTCCAGGCCGTCGCGGGCAGTGAGCACGATCACGGGCGTCGCATCGCCGCGCTGACGCGTCCGGCGCAGCACGTCGGTGCCGTCCTGCCCGGGCAGCCCGAGGTCGAGCAGCACGCAGGTGTAGCCGCCGTCGGCCAGTGCGCTGGCTGCCAGGGCGCCGTCGCGCACCCAGTCGACCGACCAGCCTGCACCCGCCAGCGCCTGGGCCAGGCCCTGGCCGAGCATTTCGTCGTCTTCCGCCAATAGAACGCGCACCGCGCTGCCTTTGCCGCCCGTTGTCCGGGCACCGATTCCCCTGGCCGGGCCCGGCACTCGCGGACTCGACCTCCTGCCGCCCGACGCAGTGCGGCGGGCGCAAGCATAGTGAGCATTTCTTATTGCTGCATGAGGCGGCCGGCTGGACCGCGGGCTGCGCCCGGCGATTCAGAACCGCTCGTCCGGGCCCAGGTAGCGCCATTGGCCCTGCGGCAGCTGTCCAAGCACGACCCGGCCGATGCGGATGCGCTTGAGCCCCACCACCTTCAGGCCGACCAGCTCGCACATGCGGCGGATCTGCCGCTTCTTGCCCTCGGTGAGAACGAAGCGCAGTTGCTCCGGGTTCTGCCACTCCACCCGGGCCGGCTTGAGCGGCTGGCCGTCCAGGCTCAGGCCGTGGTGCAGCCGGGCCAGCTGGTCGCGCGGGAAGGACGCCTGCGGATTGCTGGTAACCGGGCCGTAAGCCACCCGCACCAGGTATTCCTTCTCGATCCCCGAGTCCTCGCCGATCAGTTGGCGCGCCACTCGCCCGTCCTGTGTGAGCACCAGCAAGCCCACCGAATCGATGTCCAGCCGGCCGGCCGGCGCCAGGCCGCGCAACTGCGCCGGCGCGAATCGGTGGCGGCTGCCGTCGCCCTTCCAGTGATTGCGCGGCTGCACCAGCGTGACGGCCGGCTCGTGCCCGTCCTCGGCCTGGCCGCTGACGTAGCCGACCGGCTTGTGCAGCAGGATGGTCACGCGCGCCGCCTGCTCGCCTCGGGCGGCGCGGTCGACCTCGATGCGGTCCTGCGGACCGACCTTCACACCCATGGCGGCCGGCGCGCCATTGACGCGCACCCAGCCGCGCTCGATCCATTCGTCGGCCTCGCGCCGCGAGCACAGGCCCAGCTCGGCCATGCGCTTGTTCAGGCGCACCAGGGAAACATCTTCGGACATGGGCGCGATTGTCCCTCAGCGAGGCGCCGGGACCGGCGATCGGGCCTGCCGCCTGCACAATCGCAAACAGAAGAAGTAACAATGGCGACTTCCTGATCGGCCCCACATGAAACGACCCTGGCTGCGCATGCTGATGCTCGGCGCGGCGCTGTCTGCGCTGCTGCTGGGCGTGGGCGCGTGGCTGCTGGTGCGGGGAATCGACGGCAACGCAGTCCTCGCCCGGGCCGCGCGCGAAGTGCACGCAGCCACCGGGCGCGATCTCGCCGTCGACGGACCACTGCGGCTGAAGCTGCTGCCGCGCATCGCACTGGAGGCCCACGGCGTGCGCCTGGGCAATGCGGCTTGGGGCAGCCAGCCGGACATGGCGCGGATCGGCACCCTGCGGATGGTGGTGGCGCTGGCCCCGCTGCTGCAACGCCGGGTGGAGATCGACCGCATCGAGCTGTCCGACGCCGACCTGCTGCTCGAGACCGATGCGCAGGGCCTGGGCAACTGGAGCTTCGCAGCCCAGGCAGCCCCGGCGGCCCATGGCGACGACCCCGCCGAGGCGCCTTCCGCGGCGGCGCCGTCGCGACCGGGCAGGATCCGCCTGGGCCTGGCGAACCTGACCGTGCACGACAGCCGCCTGACCGTGCGCAATGGCCGCACCGGACGCGCCGGGCCGGCCGAGCCGCTGCTGATCGAATCGCTGGCGCTGACGCAGGAGGGCTCGTCGCGCCGCTGGCAGTTGGCGCTGCAGGCGCAGTGGCGGGCCCGCGAGCTCGGGGCCAAGGGCTGGGTCGGCCTGCAGGAGGATGCGGCGACCAAGACGCGCAGCGTGCCCCTCGAAGTGGCGCTGACGCTCGACGGCGCAAGCGCCGAGGTCAAAGGCGCGTTGGGCCTGGGCTCGCAGGCAGGCCAGGGCCGCCTGAAAGTGAATGCGCAGATCCGGCGCAAGGACGCGCTCGCGCCTGTGCTGGGCATGACGCTGCCGTTGCCGATGCCGGCGAACGTGCGTGCCGAGCTCGACTGGCAGCGCCGCCGCCTCGTGGCCGACCCTTTCGAGCTGGAAACGCAGGGCCAGTCCGTGACCGGCCGGGTCGCGTGGAACGGCGCCGCGTCGCCCGCCGAGCTGCAGCTGAGCCTGCGCGCCGACGGGCTCGACCTGGCGCGGCTCTATCCTCCGGTCAAAGCCCCCGCCGGCATCGATTCCCCGGACGACGGGCACCTGCTGTCCGACGCGGCGCTGCCGGAACTGCACCTCCCGGCCCTGGCCATCCAGGCCGACCTGCGTACCGAGCGGCTGGTGCTGCCCAACGGGCTGGAGCTTGCATCGGTGAAGGCCATCGGCCGCGGGGTAGCCGACCGGGTCGACGTCGAGCAGCTGCAGTTCGGGCTGGCGCGCGGGACCTTCCACGCCGCGGGCCACTGGCGCCAGAGCGCCGGCAGCAACGCCGTGGCGCCCCGGCTGGGGCTGCAGTTGCAGGCGCGCGGCGTGGCCATGGACGCGCTGCTGGCCGTGCTGCGCCGCGAGGCGCCGATCTCCGGCGGCCGCACGGACATCGAGGCCCAGCTCACCGGCAGCGGGCATTCGCTGCGCGCACTGGCCGCATCGCTGGACGGCGAGGTCCGCATGCGCATGGGACCGGCGACCAGCATCGGCCGCGCGCGCTCGAGCGGGCCAGGCGACCTGGTCGCGGCCGTCCTGCACGCGCTGACGCCCATGCGCGATTCCGCCGAGCGGGTGCAGGTGCGCTGCGCCGCCGCGCGCCTGCCGCTGCGGCGCGGGCACATCGAGATCGACCGCGCCATCGCCGTCGAAAGCGAGCGGGTCGACCTGGTCATGTCCGGCACGATGGACCTGGGCAGCGAGCGCCTCGACCTCGCGATGCGCCCGACCGTGCGCAAGGGCACCGGCCTGGACCCGGGCGCCTTCGCCGGCATGGTCAAGATCGGCGGCACCTTCGCGGCGCCTCATGTCGAGGCGAACCTGGCCGGCACCGCGCGCGAGGCCCTGAGCATCGGCGCCGCCGTGGCCAGCAGCGGCGTCACGCTGCTGGGCGAGCGCGTGCTCGGCCGCGTCAACGATCCGCATCCTTGCGACACCGCCTACAAGGGCGGCGGCGCGGCGCCCGCGGCCGGACGGCCGGAGACCCGGGCCGAGGCTGACGACGACGGCCCGCTGCGGCGCCTGTTCGGGCGCTGACGCAGCGGCCATCCACATCGCGAACGCCGGGCAACGCGCGTTATCCTGCAAGGCATCGGAACCACAGCAAGACATCACCCATGGACACGTCCATTGCCGAGCCGACCAGCGTCGCCGGCGCCACTCCCATCGAAGCCTGCGACGTCCTGGTGATCGGCGGCGGCCCGGCCGGCGCCACCATCGCGGCCTTGCTGGCGCAGCAGGGCCGGGAGGTGGTGCTGCTCGAGAAGGACCACCATCCGCGCTTCCACATCGGCGAGTCGCTGCTGCCGGCCAACGTCGAACTGTTCCGCAAGCTCGGCGTGTACGAGCAGGTCGACGCCATCGGCATGAAGAAGTGGGGCATCGAGTTCGTCTCGCTGGAGCACGAGCACCGAAGCTACGTCGAATTCGCCGACGCCTGGGACAAGTCCATGCCCTCGGCCTGGCAGGTGCGCCGGTCCGACCTCGACGAGATCCTCTTTCGCAACGCGGCGGCGCGCGGCGCGCGCACGCTGGAAGGCTGCCGCGTGCGCGACGTGCAGTTCGACGCCGAAGGCGCCAACGTCGAAGCGCGGCTGGACGACGGCGCCACGCGCCGCTGGCGCGCCCGCTTCGTCGTCGATGCCAGCGGGCGCGACACCTTCCTGGGCAACAAGCTGCGCAGCAAGCAGAAGAACCCCGACCACAACAGCACCGCGCTGTTCGGCCACTTCCGCAACGCCCGCCGGCTCGAAGGCAAGCGCGAAGGCAACATCAGCATCTGCTGGTTCCCGCACGGCTGGTTCTGGTTCATTCCGCTGGCCGACGGCACCACGAGCGTCGGCGCGGTGTGCTGGCCCTACTACCTCAAGGCGCGCGACAAGCCGATCAAGGACTACTTCTTCGACACCCTGGCCATGTGCCCCGAACTGGCCGACCGCCTCAAGGGCGCCGAACTGGTGGACGACAAGGTGCACGCCACCGGCAACTTTTCCTATGGCGGCACGCATTGCACGGGCGACCGCTACCTCATGCTGGGCGATGCCTTCGCCTTCATCGACCCGATGTTCTCGTCGGGCGTGTACCTGGCAATGCACAGCGCTTTCGACGGCGCCGAACTGGTGGCCACGGCGCTCGACCGGCCGGCTGCGCTGGCGCGTGCCCGCGCCGACTTCGAAAGCGCAATGCGCAAGGGACCGCGCGAGTATTCATGGTTCATCTACCGCGCCACGAATCCCACCATCCGCGACATGTTCATGCACCCGAACAATGTCGCGCGGGTCAAGGAGGCGCTGATGTCGCTGCTGGCCGGCGACATCTACGGCAACACGCCCATGTGGTGGGGCCTGCGCCGCTTCAAGATCCTCTACTACGTCATCGCCGTGCTGCATCCGCGGCGCACCTGGCGCGGCTGGCGCAGGCACCGCAACAACATCCGCGACCTGGGCAAGCTGCAGGGCGAGACGGTGATGGAGGCGCAGCAGTAGGCGACCGAGGACCGCGCCAGGGGCCTTCGACCGGCCCTAGCGTGTCGCCTCGATCGGATTGCCGTAGAGCGGTTGCGCGCCGAACTGCGTGCTCACCGCGTGCGCCACGCCGGCGGCCAGCATCACCGGTACCGTCAGCTGGAACTGGTTGGTCATCTCCAGCACCATGACGATCGCCATGAGCGGGGCGTGCGTGACGGCCGCCAGCACGGCGGCCATGCCGATCACCGCCAGCACGCGCGGATCGCCGACCAGCGCGGCGGGCAGCCACAGCGCCGCCACTTGCGCCAGCGTGCTGCCTGCCGCGGCGCCGACGAACAGCGACGGCGTGAACACGCCGCCGATGGCGCCGCTGCCCGAGCTGAGCGCGGTGGCCACGACCTTCGTCAGCAGGATGACGGCCAACGCCTGCCACAGCAACTCACCCTGCAGCACGGCCGACACCACGCTGTAGCCGTTGCCCCAGACTTGCGGCACGGCAGCCGACAACAGGCCTGCCAGCAGGCCGCCCAGGCCCAGCCGCAGCGTCAACGACCGGATGCGCCGGAAAGCGAGCCGCGTTCGCTCGAGCAACGCCAGCAGCGCCCAGCCGATCGCACCGAACAACAGCCCCGCGGCCAGCGCCAGCCCCAGGCTGGTCGCCTTCATGGGCACTGTCGGCATCACGTACAGGGGCGCGGGCTCGACCAGCCAGTAGATGAGCGCGCTCGACGTGGCCGAGGCGATGAACACCGGCGCCAGCGTATTGCGCGCAAAGAAGCCCAGCGCCAGCTCGAGCACGAACACGACCGACGCCACCGGCGCGTGATAGGCCGAACCGATGCCCGCCGCGATGCCGCACACCATCAGGATGTTGCGCTGCTCTGCCGTGAACGGCAGGTGACGGGCCAGCACCGACGCGATCCAGGCCGACAGCTGCACCATCGGCCCCTCGCGCCCGATCGATGCCCCGGTGCCCACCGACACGAGCGCCGACAGCGTTCGCGCGAGCGTGGTGCGGTCGTTCAGGCGCGCCTCGCCGATGCGCGCGGCGTCCAGGTAGTCGAGGTGCTTGTCGCCTTGGGGGCCCCGGCGCGCCCACGCCAGCCCGGCCTGCAGCAATGCGCCGGCGACCAGCCCGCCGATCGCGCAGACCAGGGCGCGGTGCCACGGCGCCAGGCTGCGCGCGGCATCCACCAGGCCGCCGCGGTAGCCGGTGGCGAGATATTCCACCTGCTGGGTCAGGGCCCGGAAGGCCAGCGTCGCCGCCGCGGCCAGCGCACCTGCGGCCGCCGCCCACAACCACAGGCGCAAGGTCCGGGCGGCGGGCGGGAGATGGCGAACGACAGGAAGCATCGCGGCCGAGCCTAGCGCACGGCACCTTTCAAGCCGCTTCCCTTTCGCCGCCGCGGCGCAATGCCGCCAGGTCGCGCACCCGCACGCCGCCGTACTCCAGTTCGATCGCGCCGCGCGCCTGCAGCGTTCGCAGCGCCTCGTTGACCCGCTGGCGCGACAACCCGACGAGGTAGGCCAGTTCCTGCTGCGTGATGCGCAGCAACTCGCCCACGCCCGGGAAGAGCACCGGGTTGAACAGCTGCGCCAGGTTGCGCGCGACCCGTGCGTCGGGGTTGTTCAGGCGGTCGGCCTCGCGCGCGGCGATGAACTGTCCGAGCCGTTCGTTGAGCTGGTTCATGACGAAGCGGTTGAAGCCGATCGAGTGGTCCAGCAACCAATGGAACTCGTCGATCGGCAGGCCGGCGACGACGCTGCGGCGCAGCGCCAGGATGTCGTAGCGGTAGGGTTCGCGCTTGAGCGCCGTGCCCTCGCCGAACCAGCCGCCGGAGGACAGTCCGCTGTACGTCATGGAGCTTCCGTCGGCGCTGTCCTTGCTCATCTTGAGCAGGCCTTCGACCACGCCGAACCAGTAGGTGGGCGGGCGGCCGACGCGGCACACGCGGTCGCCCGGCTCGGCGTCGCCCACGACGATGGCGGCCTCGGCCCGGGCACGTTCGGCCGGCGCCAGGGCGCGCAGCCACGGCACGCCAGAGAGCTCCGCCGCGGTGGCCGGTCGCACACGCTCGCGCAGCGAGCCGCCGTCCATGCCGCGCGTCGGCGTGCCGGCGCGCGGGAACGCGGGAATGGGATCGGCCAGGACATCGGAACGCATCGGGAAACTCCGGGGAGTAGCTTCCCCTAGATTGTCGTTGGAACGACAACATGACGTCAAAGTACCGGCCTACATTGCCGTCAACGTTTCTGAATATGTCTCAACCGAACACCACCTTTCCGCGCTTGCTGGCAGAGCACGCCAGGCGACAGCCCGACGCGCCCGCCATGCGCGAGAAGGACCTGGGCATCTGGCAGGCATGGACCTGGCAGCAGGTCGCGCGCGAGGTGCGCGAGATGGCCTGCGGGCTCGCCAGCCTGGGGTTCGCCGCGCATGACAACCTGGCGATCGTCGGCGCCAACCGGCCGCGCCTGTACATGACGGCGCTGGCGGCGCAGAGCCTGCGCGGCGTGCCGGTCCCGCTGTACCAGGACGCGGTCGCCGGTGAGATGACCTTCATGCTCGAGGACGCCGGCGTGCGCTTCGTCATTGCCGAGGACCAGGAGCAGGTCGACAAGCTGCTCGAATGCCGCGAGCAATGGCCGCGGCTGGCGCACATCATCTACGAGGACCCGCGCGGCCTGCGCAACTACGACCAGCCCGGCCTGCTGAGCCTGGAGCAGTTGCGCGAGCGCGGCCGGGCCTTCGACGCGCAGCACCCGGAGCACTTCGAGCGCGCCGTCGCCAGCGCGCTGCCGGACGACGTGGCGGTGATCCTCTACACCTCCGGCACCACCGGCCGGCCCAAGGGCGTGTGCCAGACGCATGCCAGCTTCATCGCCGCCGGACGCGGCGGTGTCGAGTCGGACCGGCTCGGTCCCGGCGACGACATCATGAGCTACCTGCCCATGGCCTGGGTGGGCGACCACCTGTTCTCAGTCGCGCAATGGCTGGTGGGCGGCTTCACGCTCAATTGCCCCGAGTCGTCCGAGACGGTGATGAACGACATGCGAGAGATCGGCCCGACCTACTACTTCGGGCCGCCGCGCACCTTCGAGGGCCTGCTCACGTCGGTGTCGATCCGCATGGAGGACGCGGCCACGCTCAAGCGCTGGCTCTATGCCAAGTGCATGGCGCTGGCGCGGCGCGTGGGCGCCGACATCCTCAACGGCGCCCCGGTGTCCGCGCTCGACCGGCTGCGCTACCGCCTGGGCGACCTGCTGGTCTACGGGCCGCTTCGCAACATGCTGGGGATGAGCCGCATCCGCGTGGCCTACACGGCGGGCGCGGCCATCGGGCCGGACCTGTTCCGCTTCTACCGGTCCATCGGCGTCAACCTCAAGCAGTTCTATGGGCAGACCGAGACCTGCGCCTACGTCTGCCTGCAGCAGGACGGAAAGGTCAAGCTCACCAGCGTGGGCACGGCAGCGCCGGGCATGGAACTACGCATCGCCGACAACGGCGAAGTGCTCGTGCGCGGCGTCTCGGTGCTCAAGGAGTACTACAAGCGGCCGGAGGCGACCGCCGAGGTGCTCGACGCCGAGGGCTACTTTCACACGGGCGACGCGGGCGTGATCGACAGCGAAGGCCACCTGCGCATCATCGACCGGGCCAAGGACGTCGGCCGCATGAACACCGGCGCCATGTTCGCGCCCAACTACATCGAGAACAAGCTCAAGTTCTTTCCGCAGATCAAGGAGGCGGTGTGCTTCGGCCACGCGCGCGACGAGGTGTGCGCCTTCATCAACATCGACTACGAGGCGGTGGGCAACTGGGCCGAGCGGCGCGGGCTGCCCTACGGCGGCTACGTCGACCTTGCCGGCAAGCCGGAAGTGCTGGCGCTGGTGGCCGAATGCATCGGCCGGGTCAATGCCGACCTGGCGGCGGAGGAAGGCATGGCAGACACGCAGATCGCGCGCTTCCTGGTGCTGCACAAGGAACTGGACCCGGACGACGACGAACTCACCCGCACCCGCAAGGTCCGTCGCGGCCACGTGGCGGACAAGTACCGCGTGCTGGTCGATGCCCTGTACGGCGGCAAGACCGAGCAGTTCATCGAAACCCAGGTGAAGTTCGAGGACGGCCGCACCGGCACCGTAAGCGCCACGCTCTCGATCGTGCCGGCCCAACGCTACCCTGCCGTCAGGGCCGCCGCATGAACGCCCGTGCCATGGACCTGCCGCCGCAGGCCGCGCCGCAAGGCGATGACGCGCCGCCACCGGCACGACGTATCGGCGAGTCGATACTGGAAGTGAAGAACATCTCGCTGGCCTTCGGCGGGGTGAAGGCGCTGAGCGACATCAGCTTCGACGTGCGCGAGCACGAGGTGCGCGCCATCATCGGGCCGAACGGCGCTGGCAAGAGCTCGATGCTCAACTGCATCAACGGCGTCTACACGCCGCAGCAGGGCTCGATCACGTTCCGCGGCCAGACCTTCCGCCACATGAACTCGCGCCAGGTGGCCGAAATGGGCGTGGCGCGGACGTTCCAGAACCTGGCGTTGTTCAAGGGCATGAGCGTGCTCGACAACATCATGAGCGGGCGCAACCTGAAGATGAAGAGCGGCCTGCTGGCGCAGGCGCTGCGCTGGGGCCCGGCCGAGCGCGAGGAGCTGGCGCACCGCGAGTTCGTCGAACGCATCATCGACTTCCTGGAGATCCAGGCCTGGCGCAAGACGCCGGTGGGCCGCCTGCCCTACGGGCTGCAAAAGCGCGTGGACCTCGGGCGTGCGCTGGCGATGGAGCCGCAGGTCCTGCTGCTCGACGAGCCGATGGCCGGCATGAACGTCGAGGAAAAGCAGGACATGTGCCGCTTCGTTCTGGACGTGAACGACGAGTTCGGCACCACCATCGTGCTGATCGAGCACGACATGGGCGTGGTGATGGACATCAGCGACCGCGTGGTGGTGCTGGACTACGGCCGCAAGATCGGCGACGGCACGCCGGACGAGGTGCGGGCCGACCCCGAGGTGATCCGGGCCTATCTCGGCACGACACATTGATCATGCGGAAGGCTTGACATGGGATTCTTCCTCGAAACCGTCTTCGGCGGCCTGATGGCCGGCATGCTCTATGCCCTGGTCGCCCTGGGCTTCGTCCTGATCTTCAAGGCCTCGGGCGTCTTCAATTTCGCGCAGGGCGCGATGGTGCTGTTCGCGGCGCTGGCGATGGCGCGCTTCGCCGAGTGGTTCCCGCGGTGGCTCGGCTTCGACAGCGCGGTGCTGGCCAACCTCCTGGCCTTCGTGGCGGCGGCGCTGTGCATGGTCGTCGTGGCCTGGCTGGTCGAGCGGCTTGCCTTGCGCAGGCTGGTCAACCAGGAAGGCATCACGCTGCTGATGGCCACGCTGGGCATCGCCAACGTGCTCGACAGCGCCGGCCAGCTGCTGTTCGGCAGCGCCACCTACAAGATCGACATCGGCATGCCCAAGGATCCGATGATCGTGCTCGACAAGGTATTCGACGGTGGCCTGCTGCTGAGCAAGGAGGACATGTTCGCGGCCGTGCTCGCGGCGGCCCTGGTGACGACGCTCACGCTGTTCTTCCAGAAGACCGCCACCGGCCGGGCGCTGCGCGCCGTGGCGGACGACCACCAGGCGGCGCAGTCGATCGGCATACCGCTGGCGCGCATCTGGGTGATCGTCTGGTCGATCGGGGGCTTCGTGGCGCTCGTGGCCGGCGTCATCTGGGGCAGCAAGCTCGGCGTGCAGTATTCGATCTCGCTGGTGGCGCTCAAGGCGTTCCCGGTGGTCATCCTCGGCGGCCTGACCTCGGTGCCCGGCGCCATTCTGGGCGGGCTGATCATCGGGGTGGGCGAGAAGGTCTCGGAGATCTACCTCGGGCCGTACCTGGGCGGCGGCATCGAGAACTGGTTCGCCTACGTGCTTGCCCTGGCGGTGTTGCTGGTGCGGCCGCAAGGCCTGTTCGGCGACCGGATCATCGACCGGGTGTAGGGAAGGCAAGACAACGATGTTCTACCGCGAGAACGGCCAGTTCAAGACCAGCTACCGCGCCGACCTGGCGCTGTTCCCCGTGGCGCAGGACCGCTGGGCCATGCTGGCGCTGGCGGCAGTCGCCTTCGTCGCCGTGCCGCTGCTGGCCAGCGACTACAGCTTTCGCGCCATCTTCATTCCCTTCCTGATCCTGTCGCTGGCGGCCATCGGCCTGAACATCCTGGTGGGCTACTGCGGCCAGATCTCGCTCGGGACCGGCGCCTTCATGGCCGTGGGTGCGTACGCGGCCTACAACCTGCAGGTGCGCATCGACGGCATGCCGCTGCTGCTGGCCCTGATCGGCGGCGGCCTGTGCGCCATGGTGTTCGGCGTGCTCTTCGGCATCCCGAGCCTGCGCATCCGCGGCCTCTACCTGGCGGTGGCCACGCTGGCCGCTCAATTCTTCGTCGACTGGTTCACCAACCGGGTCAAGTGGGTGACGAACGATTCTTCGTCGGGGTCGGTCAGCGTGCGCGCCCTGCAGATGTTCGGCTTCGAGTTCAGCACGCCGACGCAGAAATACCTGCTCGTGCTCACGCTCGTGGTGATCTTCGGGCTGCTGGCCAGGAACCTCGTGCGCGGCGCCATCGGGCGCGAATGGATGGCCATGCGCGACATGGACGTGGCGGCCGCGGTCATCGGCATCCGGCCGGTCTACGCCAAGCTCACCGCCTTCGCGGTCAGCAGCTTCATCGTCGGCGTGGCCGGCGCGCTGTGGGGCTTCGTGCACCTGGGCGCGTGGGAACCGTCGGCCTTCGGCATCGACAAGTCGCTGCAGCTGCTGTTCATGATCATCATCGGCGGGCTCGGCTCGATCGCCGGCAGCTTCTTCGGGGCGGCCTTCGTGGTGCTGCTGCCGCTGTTCCTGAACTACGTGCCGCACTGGCTCGGCCTGGCGATCTCCACCGCCACGGCCTCGCACCTGGAGCACATGATCTTCGGCGCGCTCATCGTCTTCTTCCTGATCGTCGAGCCGCACGGCCTGGCACGGCTGTGGGCGACCGGCCGGCAGAAGCTGCGGCTGTGGCCATTCCCGCACTAGGCCCTAACCCATCGCGCCGCACGACGAAGCCCGCCCACGTTTTTTCACCCGACCTGTTCCCAGTTCAAACGAAGGAGACAAGACATGCAAGGAAGCAATTTCACCCGCGTCACCGCCCTGGTCGCGGCCGGCCTGTCGATGGTGGCCGCGAGCTCGCTCGCGCAGGCGCAGGCCGCCGAGCAGTTCGTCCCGCTGCTGGTCTACCGCACCGGGCAGTTCGCGCCGCTGGGCATTCCGTGGGCGGACGGCAAGCAGGACTACCTCAAGCTCATCAACGCGCGCGACGGCGGCGTCAACGGCGTGAAGCTGACCTTCGAGGAATGCGAGACCGCCTATGACGCGGCCAAGGGCGTCGAATGCTATGAGCGCCTCAAGGGCAAGGGCAGCGGCGCCTCGGGCTTCGACACGCAATCGACCGGCATCACCTTCGCCGTCACGGACAAGGCCTTCGTCGACAAGGTGCCGGTCGAGACACCCGGCTACGGCCTGTCGCAGTCGGTGGACGGCACGGTGTTCGAATGGAACTTCCCGCTGATGGGCACCTACTGGACCGCGACCGACGTGATGCTGCAGGACATCGCCAAGAAGGAAAAGGGCAGCCTCAAGGGCAAGAAGATCGCGCTGGTCTATCACGACTCGCCGTACGGCAAGGAGCCCATTCCGCTGCTCAACAAGCGCGCGGCGGCCGAGGGCTTCGAGGTGCTGCTCTATCCGGTCACGCCGCCCGGCGTCGAGCAGAAATCCACCTGGCTGCAGATCCGCCAGCAGCGCCCCGACTACGTTCTGTTCTGGTCGGCCGGCGTGATGACGCCGGCCGGCATCCGCGAGGCGCAGGCCAGTGGCTACCCGCGCGACAAGATCTACGCCGTGTGGTGGGCCGGCTCCGACCATGACGTGAAGGACATCGGCGAAGGCGCCAAGGGCTACAACGCGGTCACGCTGCAGAACAGCGCGGCCAAGGACAAGGTGCTCGACGACATCAGGAAGTTCGTCTACGACAAGGGCCAGGGCACCGGCTCGGCCGAAGGTGTGGGCGCCATTGCCTACAACCGCGGCGTCATGATCTCGATGCTCCAGGTCGAGGCGATCCGGGCCGCGCAGGAGAAGTACGGCAAGGGCAAGCCGGTGACGCCCGAGCAGGTGCGCTGGGGCTTCGAGAACCTCGACCTGACGGCCGACAAGCTCAAGGCGCTCGGTTTCGGCGAGATGATGCGGCCGATCAAGACCTCGTGCAGCAACCACATGGGCGACGACTGGGCACGCGTGATCCAGTGGGACGGCGCCAAGTGGAACATCACGTCCGGCTGGTACCAGTCCGACAAGACGCACATCAACGCGCTGGTCAAGGAGTACGCCGAGAAGTACGCCAAGGACAAGAACATCAAGACGCGCAGCTGCAGCTGAGCACAGAAGCCGTGAACGCGCCCGCCGACCGACCCTTGCTCGATGTCAATGGCATCGAGGTCATCTACAACCACGTGATCCTCGTGCTCAAGGGTGTGTCGCTCACGGTTCCGGAGGGCGCCATCGTGGCCCTGCTCGGCGGCAACGGCGCCGGCAAGACCACCACGCTTCGCGCCGTCAGCAACCTGCTGGCCGGCGAACGCGGCGCGGTGACCAAGGGCACGATCGAGCTGCGCGGCGAGCGCATCGAGGCGCTCTCGCCGGCGGCGCTGGTGCAGCGCGGCCTGGTGCAGGTGATGGAAGGGCGCCACTGCTTCGCGCACTTGACGATCGAGGAGAACCTGCTGACCGGCGCCTACACGCGCAAGGATCGGGGCGAAGTCGCGGCCAACCTGGAGAAGGTCTACACCTACTTCCCGCGCCTGAAGACGCGGCGCACCAGCCAGGCCGCCTACACCTCGGGCGGCGAGCAGCAAATGTGCGCGATCGGGCGGGCGCTGATGGCCAACCCGAGCGTGGTGCTGCTCGACGAGCCGTCCATGGGGCTCGCGCCGCAGATCGTCGACGAGGTGTTCTCGATCGTGCGCGACCTGAACCAGAAGGAACGGGTCACGTTCCTGCTGGCCGAGCAGAACACGAGCATGGCGCTGCGCTACGCCGACTTCGGCTACATCCTCGAGAACGGGCGGGTGGTGATGGACGGCGAAGCCGCCAGCCTGCGCGAGAACGAGGACGTCAAGGAGTTCTACCTGGGCGTGGGCGGCGGCGACCGCAAGAGCTTCCGCGACGTCAAGAGCTACAAGCGCCGCAAGCGCTGGCTGGCCTGACCCTGCGCGGCCGCTTCGACAACCTGAACGCGAACAGAGCATCATGAGCCAGTACTACGACGCACTGGAGACGCGCGAGCCGGCCGAGCGGGAGCGCGAGCAGCTCGCCCGCCTGCCGGGGCAGCTCGCCCATGCGGTGCAGGCGGCGCCGGCGCTGGCGCGCATCCTCGGTTCCACCGACACCGCCTCCGTGACCACGCGCGAAGCCCTCGCGCAGTTGCCCGTCACGCGCAAGTCCGAGTTGCTCGAACTTCAGAAAGCCACCCGCGCGAGCGACGCATTCGGCGGCTTCGCTGCCGCGCGCGGGCCGCGCACGCGGCGGGTGTTCGCCAGCCCCGGAACGCTGTACGAGCCCGAGGGCGCAGCGCCGGACTACTGGCGCACCGCGCGCGCCTTCTTCGCCGCCGGCTTTCGCGCCGGCGAACTGGTGCACAACAGCTTCAGCTATCACATGACGCCGGCCGGCTCGATCATGGAAACCGGCGCGCATGCGCTCGGCTGCACCGTGTTCCCCGGCGGCACCGGCCAGACCGAGCAGCAGGTCCAGGCGATCGCCGAACTGCGGCCGCACGGCTATGTCGGCACGCCCAGCTTCCTCAAGCTGATGCTGGAGAAGGCGGCAGACCAGCACATCGCCCTGCCCACGCTGACCAAGGCGCTGGTCTCGGGCGAGGCCTTTCCGCCCAGCCTGCGCGACTGGCTGGACGAACGCGGCGTAGGGGCCTACCAGTGCTACGCCACCGCGGACGTCGGCCTCATCGCCTACGAGACGCCGGCCCGCGAAGGCCTGGTGATCGACGAAGGCGTGCTGGTGGAGATCGTGCGCCCGGGTACCGGCGAACCGGTGCCCGAGGGTGAGGTGGGCGAGGTGGTGGTGACGCCGCTGTTCAACGCCGATTACCCGCTGGTGCGGTTCGGCACCGGCGACCTGTCGGCAATGCTGCCCGGCACCTGCCCCACCGGCCGCAGCAACGCCCGCATCAAGGGCTGGATGGGGCGCGCCGACCAGACGACCAAGGTGCGCGGCATGTTCGTGCACCCGGGCCAGGTGGCGCAGGTCGCCCGCCGGTTTCCCGAGGTGCTGCGGGCCCGGCTGGTGGTCGAAGGCGAGATGGCGCAGGACCGCATGACGCTGCACCTCGAGTGCAACGGCGCGCCGCCCGGCCTGGCCGAACGCGTGGCGGAGGCGATCCGCGAGGTCACCAAGCTGCGCGGCGAGGTGCGCATCGTCGCGCCTGGCAGCCTGCCCAACGACGGCAAGGTGATCGAGGACGCGCGCCGATACGAATAGCCGGCGCGGCCTCGTCCCTGCGCTTGCCACTGTCATGGCGAAAGTGGTGTACTGCGATCCCCGCATTGGGTGCTTTCTCATCCAACTGCAGGTTCGTTGTTCATTTCTCCAACTTATGACGGAGCCGTCATGTCACTGCGCATCAACGACATTGCCCCGGATTTCAGCGCCAACACCACGCAGGGCCGGATCCAGTTCCACGACTGGATCGGCGACAAGTGGGTCGTGCTGTTTTCGCACCCCAAGGACTTCACGCCGGTGTGCACCACCGAGCTGGGCTACATGGCGAAGATCGAGCCGGAGTTCACGCGCCGCAACACCAAGCTGATCGGGCTGAGCATCGATCCGGTGGACGCGCATGACCGCTGGGCCACCGACATCGAGGAAACCCAGGGCCACCGGCCCAAGTACCCGATGATCGGCGACACCGACCTGGCGGTGGCCAAGGCCTACAACATGCTGCCCGCGGAAGAGCCAGGCAGCTCCGATGGCCGCACCGCCGCCACCAATGCCACGGTGCGCACCGTCTTCATCATCGGCCCGGACAAGAAGATCAAGCTGATGATGACCTACCCGATGACCACCGGCCGCAACTTCGACGAGATCCTGCGCGCCCTCGACTCGATCCAGCTGACCGCCGCGCACAAGGTGGCGACGCCGGCGAACTGGAAGCACGGCGAAGACGTGATCATCGCCGGCTCGGTCAGCGACGACGACGCCAGGACGCTCTTCCCCGACGGCTGGAAGTCGCCCAAGCCCTACCTTCGCGTGGTCAAGCAGCCGGGCTGAGCCCGGCAACCGGCGGATCTGCCATGGTCTTCGAACAGATCACCACCGGCGGCTGCCGGTCCTACCTCGTCGGGTGCGACGACACGCGCGCCGCCGCGCTGATCGACCCGGAACTGAGCCAGGTCGACCACTACCTCGGAGTGGCGGCGCAGCACGGCGTGCGCATCCGCTACGTGATCGACACGCACACGCATGCTGATCACTTCTCGGCCACGCGCGAGCTGGCGCGCAAGCTGGCAGTGCCGGTGATCATGCATCGCCGCAGCCCGGCGCCGTTCGTCGACATCCGCCTCAACGACGGCGAGATGATCGTGCTGGGCAAGCTGCGCATCGCCTCGATGCACACGCCCGGCCACACCGCCGACTCGATGTGCCTGCAGGTCGAGGACCGCCTTTTCACCGGCGACACGCTGCTGATCGGCGGCACCGGGCGCACCGACCTGCCGAGCGGCGACCCGCAGGCGCTGCATGACAGCCTGTTCAACAAGCTGCTGCGCCTGGCCCCCTCCCTCAAGGTGCATCCGGCCCACGAGTACAAGGGGCGCGACCATTCGACGCTGGCCGACGAGCTGGCCGGCAATCCGAGGCTGCAGGTGCGCGAGCGGGCGGCGTTCGTCCAGATGATGCAGCAGCTGAACCTGTCGATGCCGACCCACATCACCGAGGCACTGCGCACCAACATGAGCGGCGGCCAGACAGTGGCGGCATTGCTGGCGGAAGCCACGGCGAAGGTGCCGTTCATGGCGCTGGGCGAGCTGCGGGCCAGGGTCGAAAGCGGCGACGAAGAGTTCATCGTGCTCGACGTGCGCGAGCGCGATGCGTACGAGAAGGGCCACGTGCCCGGCGCACGGCTGCTGCCGCGCGGCCAGCTGGAACTGCGCGTCAACCAGGACCTGCCGGATCCGACGCGCCGCATCCTGACCTGCTGCGAGCTCGGCTACATCTCCACCCTGGCCGCGGCGACGCTGCGCGGCATGGGCTTCGTCAATGCCGTGGCGCTGGACGGTGGCATGAAGGCCTGGCGCGAGGCGGCCTACCCTCTGCGCGAGGGCGCCGAGCCCTGATCGGCTTCAGCGCGCGGCCAGTACGCGCGACAGCCACGCCAGCAGCACGTCGACCACCTCCTGGCGATTGGTCTCGTTGAGCGTCTCGTGGCGCGCGCCGCCGAAGACGTGCGAGGACACGTCGGTCAGCCCCGCGCCGCGGTAGCGCTGCACCAGCGGGTGGAACCATTCGCCCTTGTTGCTGACCGGATCCTGGTCCCCGATGAACAGGTACAGCGGCAGCGCAGGCGGAATGCGCCCGCGCATCGCGTCGGGCGCGAGCAAGGCCAGGCCGGCGAAGATCGATCCCATGCCTTCGGCGTCGACCGTGAACCCGCACAGCGGGTCGGCAACATAGGCGTCGACCTGCGCCGCGTCCCGGCTGAGCCAGTCGAATGGCGTGCGCACATCGGGCAGCGCGGCGTTCATGTCCTCGAGCCTGAAGCCGGCCTGCAGGCCGGCGCCGAGCAGGTCCAGGGCTGTCGTGCCGGACAGCACCGCCCCGCCGAGCAGCGCGCTGTGCTCGATCAGGTAGTACTGCACCGCGAACGAGCCCATGCTGTGCCCGAGCAGCACCAGCGGCACTCCGGGATGGCGGCTGCGCGCGTGGCGGCTGAGCTGCGCCATGTCGTCCACCAGCGCCGAGAAGCCGCGCGGGCCGAACCGGCCCAGTTCGCCGCGCGCGGCCGCCGCCGGACCGTGGCCGCGGTGCTCGTTGGCATACACCGCGCAGCCGGCGCGCTGCACCAGCGCGTCGGCCAGCGGCCGGTAGCGCAGCGAATGCTCGCCCATGCCATGCGCGATCTGCACGACGGCGCGCGGCGCGGCGCCGCCATCGGCATGCCAGCCATGGGCCTCGATCACGTGGCCGTCGCCGGCCTCCAGCGTGAAGTGGGATTCGGTGGTGCCCTGCATGTCAATCCTTTGCGGTTGCGAACCGGCCGGCCATCTTAGGGCCTGCGGCACGCGCCGCGCATCAGCTGCCGGCGACGCGGGCCCGCCGCCGCTGCAGCAGCGCCAGGACCATCACGCCGACCACCGCCAGGTTGACCAGCACTACCACCAGGCCCACCATCGATGGCCGGCGGACCAGGTGCAACAGGTCGAAAGGCACGTAGATGGCGCCGCTGGCCGCCGCCAGCCACTCGGCCCAGGCGCGCTCGCGCAGCAGGCCGTATGCCTCGGCCAGACGCGCGGCCGAATATGCGGCCGAACCGGCCGCCAGCCACAGCACGTGCCCGCCGTCCTGCACCTTGGCCATGGCGTCCAGAAAGATCTGCGGATAGTGCGAGGCCGGATTGAGATGCGAATGGCGCACCAGCTGCACGGCCACGTCGTAAAGGTCCTGCCGGTGGATGAGCGACAGCACGCCAGTGGCCACCAGCAGCACGAGAAGGCCCTTGGAGGCCTCCACCAGGGCAATCGCGCGAATGGCGCGGCGCGACGCGGACGTGCTGCCGGATGGGTTCATGCGATCGGCGGCCGGTAGGCCGGAACGGTTGGTCCTGCATTGTGGCCGCGACAGGCCCATCGGCGTTGTCGGTGCGGGCGCCGCGCTAAAGTCGGGGCCCGCCCGTCCGACGGCCCGCCGATGAACGCCCACTCCCCCGCCGCTGCCCGCCCGCCACGCACCGAGACGCAGGTTCGCACCGACCTGGCGGCGGCCTACCGCATGGCCGCGCGCAATGGCTGGGACGACACGATCTACACGCATCTGTCGGCGAGCGTGCCGGGCGAACCCGGTCACTACCTGATCAATCCCTTCGGCGCCACTTTCGACGAGATCACCGCTTCGAGCCTGGTGAAGGTGAATGCGCACGGCCGCGTGGCCGACGGCTCCGGCGCCCGCGTCAATCCGAGCGGGTTCGCCATCCATGGTGCGGTACATGCCGCACGGCCTGACGTCGAGTGCGTCATCCACCTGCACACGCCCTGGGGCGTGGCCCTGTCCATGCTGCCCGGCGGGCTGCGCGCGACCTCGCAGTACGCCATGCGCCTGCACGGCCGCCTCGGACGCCATCCCTACGAGGGCCTGGCACTCGGCGCCGACGAGCAGCGCCGCATGGTGGCCGCGCTCGGCACGCTCGACGGCCTGATCCTCGAGAACCACGGCCCGCTGGTGGTCGGACGCACCGTGGCCGAGGCGTGGATGCTGATGCACCTGCTCGAGCGCGCCGCCATGGCCCAGTTGCGCGCCATGGCGGCCGCCGGAGGCCAGGTGCTGGCCGTCAGCGACGCACTGGCTGCGCGCACGCACGCCGAATGGGTCGGCGACGGCAGCGAATGGGACGGCGACGCCGAGTGGCCGGCCCTGCTGCGCCGGCTCGAGCGCACCGACCCGGGCTTTCGCGACTGACCCGGCCGCCAAGGCCTGCCACCGATTCACAACCCAAAGGAGATTCCATGCCCACCATCCGCGTCGAAATGTTCGAAGGCCGCACCGTCGAGCAGAAACGCGCCCTGGCGCAGGCCCTGACCGAAGCCACCGTCCGCACCCTCGGCGGCTCGGCCGAGGCCGTCGACATCCTGTTCTACGACATCGCCCGCCAGGACTGGGCCACCGGCGGCAAGCTGTGGAGCGACGCCGCGCCGGCCAAGCCTGCCGGCAGCAGTTGAGACCGCCGCCTACCGCGGGGCCCGATGGAATGCGCACCGATCTTGCTTGCCTGCCCGGCATGACCCATTCGTTCTTCCAGCCCCCCGAACTGACCCGCTATGCATTGCGCAACCTGCGCGCTCCGGAGTGCCTCGTCCAGGCCGGAACGCTTCCCGCCGAAAACAGCCTCGTCGGCATCGACCTGCTGATCGATGACGGCCGGCTGAGCGCCATCGAGCCGGCAGGTACGCTGCCGGCCGAACTCGGCCCGGACCTGGACGCCTCGATGGTGCTGCCGGGCATGCTTGACCTGCACACGCACCTGGACAAGGGCCACATCTGGCCGCGCCGCCAGAACCCGACCGGTGACGGCGCCGGCGCCGGCATGGCGACGCAGCAGGACCGCGAGGCGAACTGGAACGCGCAGGACGTGGCGCGCCGCATGGAGTTCGGCCTGAAGACGGCCTATGCGAAAGGCGTGGTCGCGATCCGCACGCACCTGGACTCGCTGGCGCCGCAAGCCGCCATCTCGTTCCCGGTGTTTCGCCAGATGCGCGAGCGCTGGGCCGGCCGCATCGACCTGCAAGCTTCCTCCATCGCGCCAGTCGATATCTTCCTGACCGACGAAGGGCGCCAGTTGGCCGACATCGTGGCCGAAAGCGGCGGCCGGCTTGGCTTCGTGACCAAGTCGACCTCCCATCCGCGCGAGCCCGTTCCGCCGATGCTCGACGAGGCGCTGGGGCGGGTATTCGCCCTGGCCCGCGAGCGCGGGCTCGACCTGGACCTGCACGTGGATGAATCCACCGATCCGCGGGCCTGCTCGCTGATCCGCATTGCGCGAGGCGCCGTGACGCACGATTTTCCGGGCCGCATCCTGTGCGGCCACGTCACCGCGCTGGCGCTGCAGACCGACGAAGTGATCGACCAGACGCTCGACGTGTGCGTAGAGGCCGGCATCGACGTGGTCAGCCTGCCGACGGTCAACATGTACCTCCAGGACCGCAGCCAGAACGACCGCACCCCGCGCTGGCGCGGCGTGACCGTGCTGCACGAGATGAAGGCGCGCGGCATGCGCGTGGCGGTGGCCGGCGACAACTGCCGCGACCCTTTCTACGCCTACGGCGACCACGACATGCTCGATACCTATACCCAGGCGGTGAAGATCCTTCACCTGGACCATCCGCTGTCCGACTGGATCCGCGCGGCAACCGAGACGCCAGCGGCCATCATGGGCCTGGACCGAGGCGTCTTGCGTGCCGGCGCCGGGGCCGACCTGATCGTGCTGAAGGCGCGCAGCTACTCCGAGATGCTGGCGCGCCACCAGTTCGACCGCTGCGTCATTCGCGCCGGCCGCGCCATCGACACGCGCCTGCCGGACTATCGCGATCTGGACGATCTGATGAATAAGTAGCCCGGCGCGACGGGCGACCCGGGCAAGCGCCCGTGGCGAACGCCACCGGCCGGGCTAAGATCGTTGCTTTACTTTTTCTAACATTCTCCCGGAGACGTTTTCCTCATGAAGAAGTTGCTCACCCTCGCGGCGATCGCCCTGGCCGCGGCCGGCGCATCGGCACAAGACTACCCTGGCGACAAGGTGGTCACCATCGTGGTCCCCTTCGCCGCCGGCGGGCCGACCGATCGCGTCGCGCGCGACCTGGCCGAGGCGCTGCGCAAGCCCCTGGGCGCCACCAGCGTGGTGATCGACAACACCGCCGGCGCCGGCAGCACCATCGGC
>Ga0160470_100190_pt1 | contig 52987 bp, 51 predicted proteins | sample HID1973I_E11MG_FD_108214 | JGI IMG/M metagenome (GOLD analysis project Ga0160470, IMG submission 108214) | Enriched mosquito-associated microbial communities from UW Madison campus, WI, USA - HID1973I_E11 MG | ecosystem: Host-associated > Arthropoda: Insects > Digestive system > Unclassified ... | reverse complement strand
TAGAGGAAACCACCTTCTTCCATCACCAGGCGACGGGTGTTCGGGCCGGTGCGGCCGGTGTACCAGCCCAGCGGGCGTTCGCCGGTGATTTCGGTGAGGATGCGGATCGCTTCGAGCATGTGCTCGCGTTCCTGGGCTTCGTCCATGTACTGGTAGTCGATCCAGCGATAGCCGTGGCTGCAGATCTCGTGGCCGGCGTCGACCATTGCGCGGATCACGTCCGGGTGGCGTTGTGCGGCCATGGCCACGGCAAAAACGGTCAGCGGGATGTCGAATTCCTTGAACAGTTTCAGGATCCGCCAGACACCGACCCGGCTGCCATACTCGTAGAGCGATTCCATGCTCATGTTGCGCTCGCCCTGCAGAGGCTGCGCCGAGACCATTTCCGACAGGAAGGCTTCAGATTCTTTATCGCCGTGCAGAATGTTGCGCTCGCCACCTTCTTCGTAATTGAGTACGAAGGACAAGGCGATGCGGGCATTGCCCGGCCAGTGTGGGTGCGGAGGGTTACTGCCGTAACCGACCAGGTCGCGTGGGTAGTCAGCGCTCACTGCAGTCTTCCTTCTTGTTCGTGGCATATCAATGTCAGGTATGTGTGGCTTGCCTGTTAGCGGATGACAGGCTGGCGTCACAGCGATGGGCTGATTGTATACAACTTTATATCAACTTTGTAAGCCTGAATTTTCGCATTTTTCATTGACTGTCATCAAAGGATGCTACTGCAAGAAACCTGCCTGACCGGTCAGCTAATGGATGGAAGGTCCGCTGATCCTAAGGTTTGGCTGTCTATACGCCACGAAATCCGCGATGGCGTTGCAGGATGGAAAAATGTCGTTTTTATTGTGTACAATTTTTTTGAAAAGTGTCTTAATCAATCGCTCGCCGCAGCGTTTCGTGCTCCGAATCGGTGCGGTCTCCTTTACAACTGACTTCGGGAGGCGCGAGGCCTGACTGCTCTTGGCAGGCAGGCGCGCAGAATCAATGGGACGTTTGACTACACACGTTTTGGACGCTGCACACGGTTGCCCGGGCAGCTCGATCAAGGTCGAGTTGTACCGCGTTGAAGGCTCGCAGCTGGAATTGGTCGCCAGCGCGATAACCAACAGCGATGGCCGTGTCGATGCACCGCTGCTGCAAGGTGATGATTACCGTACCGGGGTTTATCAGGTTCAGTTCCATGCGGGCGATTACTATCGCGCCCGTGGTGTTCAGTTGCCGGAGCCGGCCTTTCTGGATGTGGTGGTGCTGCGGTTTGGCATCTCTGCGGAGCAGGATCACTACCACGTACCGCTGCTGATTTCGCCGTACAGCTATTCCACGTACCGCGGCAGCTGATCCCCCAAGCAGCTGCCTCAACCTGGAAGCGACTGCGCATATAGCTTCTTTGGTCTTTCGCCCGCTCACACTGCGGGCTTTTTTTTGCCTCTGGGAAAGTCAAAAGATCGCAGCCTCGTTGCACTCCGCAGCTCCTACAGGGAATTGCATTCCAACTGTAGGAGCTGTGTAGGAGCTGTGTAGGAGCTGCCGAGTGAAACGAGGCTGCGATCTTTTGATCTTGCTTTGCTTAACGGCTTAACAGCGACGCCGCACCCGCCCCACTAAACAATCCCGCACTCACCCGGTTAAACCAACTCTGCCCCTTGCCGCTGCGCAGATACCGCGCCGCGCCGTGGGCTCCCAGCCCGTAAGCCAGCTTGCACAGCAGATCCAGCACCGTCCACGTCGCGATCATCACCAGCAACTGCGGCAGGAACGGTTGCTCGGCACTCAGGAACTGCGGCAGGAACGCGGCGAAGAACAGGATGTCTTTCGGGTTACTGGCGCCCAACACAAACGCGCGCCCGAACAGTGCGCGAAAGCGCGGAACAGCCGCCGCCTGGGGCACTTCGGCGCCCACTGAAGGCTGACGCGATTGCTGCCAGCTCTGCCAGGCGAGGTAGAACAGGTACAGCGCACCGACAATCTTAAGCGCGCTGAACAGTTGCTCCGAGGCCAACAACAACGCGCCCAACCCCAAGGCCGAAGCGCTCAACAAACAGATCGAGGCAATCACGCCGCCCAGAAACGCCGGGTACGAACGACGCAAACCGTAATTCAGACTGTTGCTGATCATCAGCAAAGACAGTGGCCCCGGGATCAGGATCACTACCAGCGCAGCGCCGCTGAACAGCAGCCAGGTTTCCAGACTCATCACTTTCCTCCATTTGTGCAAAAGCCCCACCCGACGGGGTGAGGCTGGTTCGAAACGCGTTATGCGTAACGTTTACAAGAAAACAAACTTGGCGATGAAGATCGCGCAGAGCACCCACAGGCTGACGGAGATTTCCTTGTGCTTGCCGGTGAAAGCCTTCAGTACCACGTAAGTGATAAAGCCGAGCGCGATGCCATCAGCGACCGAGAAGGTCAGGGGCATCATGATCGCCGTGACGATTGCCGGGATGCTGTCAGTGGCTTCGTCCCATTCGATGTGCTTCATGCCGCCCATCATCAGCATCGCGACATAAATCAGCGCGCCTGCGGTGGCGTAGGCGGGGATCATGCCAGCCAGCGGTGCGAAGAACATCGCGGCAATAAATAGCACACCTACCGTCACCGCGGTAAGACCAGTCCGACCACCTGCGGCAACACCTGCGGCGCTTTCCACATAACTGGTGACCGGGGGCACACCGACTACCGCGCCGAACACGCTGGAAGCACTGTCGGCTTTCATGGCGCGCGACAGGTTTTCAATCCGCCCGTCCGCGTTCACCAGGTTGGCGCGCTGGGCAACGCCCATCAGGGTGCCGGCGGTGTCGAACATGTGCACGAATAGGAAAGCCAGTACCACGCTGATCATGCTGATGTTGAAGACGCCGGCGACGTTCATCGCCATCCAGGTCGGTGCCAGGCTCGGCGGGGCCGACATGATGCCCTCGTAGTGCACCAGGCCCAGGCCCCAACCGGCCAGGGTCACGGTAATGATGCTGATGAGGATCGCGCCGAACACTTTGTGATAGCTGAGCACGGCGATCATCAGGAAGCAGATGGCCGCGAGCAGCGGGCCAGGCTCGCGCAGAGAACCGAGTTTGATCAAGGTGGCCGGGCTATCGACGACGATGCCGGCGGTTTTCAGACCGATCAGCCCAAGGAACAAGCCCACGCCAGCGCCCATGGCGTAGCGCAAACTCACGGGGATGCTGTTGAGCAACCATTCGCGAATCCGGGAAAAGGTCAGGATCATGAACAGCACACCGGACACGAATACCGCGCCCAGTGCGGTTTCCCAGTTGTAGCCCATGGTGCCGACCACGGTGTAGGTGAAGAAAGCGTTCAGGCCCATGCCCGGTGCCAGGCCTACTGGCCAGTTGGCGTAAAGGCCCATCAGCAGACAGCCCAGCGCAGCGGCGATGCAGGTGGCTACGAACGCGGCGCCGTGATCAATCCCCGCATCGGCCATGATGTTGGGGTTGACGAAGATGATGTAAGCCATGGTGATGAAGGTTGTCAGACCGGCGATCAGTTCGGTCTTCACCGTGGTGCCATGCAAGGTGAGTTTAAAGATGCGCTCCAGCCAGCCGTTAGGTACAGGCGGCGAGAGATCCAGCGTCGATGCTTCGGATTTGCGGCTTTCCACAGCGAGTACTCCTCAAGAGTTTTATTGTTATTTCCAGGACCGGACCCATGAGGGCGGCAGCGGTCCTTTGAGGCACTTGCGAATTTGTTGACCGCTTGGTCAGGAACTCGCACGAAGTGGATTATGCTTTTGTGTACAAATAAAGCAAATATTGTTTTTGATTTTGTAGACGAAAAGTTTGGTGATAGGGATATATGGCTGCAGAGCTGTGCTGGATGATCGTTCCCACGCTCCGCGTGGGAATGCCTCAATGGACGCTCCGCGTCCGCTTTGGGACGCGGAGCGTCCCGGGCTGCATTTCCACGCGGAGCGTGGGAACGATGGGTTACTCGGCTGGCGCTTGTGTTTTACCCAGCGCCAGATTCACCGCCAGCCACCCATCCACCGCCGCCTCTCCAGCCTCGGTAAACACCCGCTCCAGCAACTTGACCTGCTCACGCCGCAGTGACTGCTCGAAACGCGCGCCATCCTCGGTCAATTCGAGCAACCGCTTACGCTTGTCTGTCTCGGAGGCGACGCTGTCGACCAGGTGCATTTCCACCAATTGACGCAGCGGCATGTTCAACGCTTGCTTGGTTACACCCAACAGTTCCAGCAGTTCCTTGACGCTCAGGTTCGGATAACGGGCGATGAAAAATACGATGCGTTGATGGACTCGACTCAAGCCGCGCCGCTCAAGCATTTCGTCAGCCTTGGCGGTGAACGCCTGATAGCCGAAGAAAAACGCTTCCATGGCCTGTTGCTGAGTAGACGGGTTTTTAAGGTCAAGCATATTGACGTATCCGTTCGGGGTGTCGTAATTTCGGTCAACCAGTTTGACTCATTTTCCTCAGGCCTCGCTACCGGTGACCCCCATGGCTTTTTCCGAACGTGTCTCGCGCCTTAAAAGTTCTTTGATCCGTGAAATCCTTGCCGCTGCCCAGCGTCCCGAAGTGATGTCGTTCGCGGGCGGCTTGCCGGCTGAGGCGATGCTGCCGAAAGTTGAATGGGCCGACATGCCGGTGGCGATGGGGCAGTACGGCATGAGCGAGGGTGAGCCAGCATTGCGTGAAGTGTTGGCTGCGCAAGCGCGCGCCTTGGGCGTACCGTGCGAAGCGAGCCAGGTATTGGTGGTCAGCGGTTCGCAACAGACCCTGGACCTCGCGGCCAAGCTGTACATCGACCAAGGCACTGAAATCCTGCTTGAAGCGCCGACCTACCTCGCCGCGCTGCAGATCTTTCAGCTGTTCGGGGCAGACTGCATCACGGTTCCGCTGGAAGCCGATGGTCCCAACCTGGCGACATTGCGTAGCCGTCTGGAAAAACACCGTCCGGCTTTCATCTACCTCATCCCGACTTTCCAGAATCCTTCAGCGGTTCGCTACAGCGAAGCCAAACGTGATGCCGTGGCGGCGTTGCTCGATGAATTCGCCGTCACGCTGATCGAAGACGAGCCGTACCGCGAGCTGACTTTCGATGGCGGTAGCGCTACGCCGATAGTCAGTCGCTTGAAGAAAAGCAGCTGGATCTATACCGGCACCGTGTCGAAAACCCTTCTGCCGGGGTTGCGTGTCGGTTACCTGATTGCCAGCCCGGATCTGTTCCCGCACTTGTTGAAACTCAAGCAATCGGCCGACCTGCACACCAATCGGATAGGGCAGTGGCAGGCATTGCAATGGATCGGCACCGAGAAATTCCAGCACCATTTGAGCGAGCTACGGGACTTTTATCGGGTTCGAAGAGATGCGTTCCAATTGGCGCTGGAAACCCATTTTTCCGATTTGGCAGACTGGAATGTGCCGCAGGGCGGGTTGTTTTTCTGGCTGACGCTCAAGCAACCGCTCGACACTCGCACGTTGCTCAAGAACGCGCTGGCGGCTGATGTGGCGTTCATGCCGGGGGAGCCGTTTTTCCCTGATCCGGACAATCATCCGGGGCATTTGCGGCTGAACTTCAGCCATATCGATCCGGCGCGGCTCGATGAAGGGCTCAAGCGTTTGGCGGGGGTGGTGCGCCAGGCGCTGATAGAAAAAGTTGCCTGAAATACAAATAAACCGGCTCAGGGGCCGGTTTTTTAATCAGCGGTGACTGGGCTGTCCTCATCGCCAGCAGGCTGGCTCCCACAGGTTTTGTGAGCGCCGCTAATCCACTGTGGCAGCCAGCCTGCTGGTGATGGCGTCAGTCAGCGCACCGCATATACATCAAGCCGCCGCAAACCGCTTGTCCAGATAATCAATGATCACCTTGGACTCATACATCCAGGTGGTCTGACCATTCTCTTCAATGCGCAGGCACGGCACTTTGACCTTGCCGCCCTGTTCCAGCAGTGTCTGGCGATCCTGTTCGTTGTTCTTTGCATCGCGCAATGCGACCGGAACATTCAGGCGGCGCAGGGTGCGGCGGGTTTTGACGCAGAACGGGCAGGCATGGAACTGATACAGAGTAAGGCCCTTGGCTGCGGTGTTGACCTGAGCCTGAACTTCGGCCGGGCGCTGTTTTTTGCCGGGGCGAGTAATGAAGTCGATGAAGATGATCAGTTGGCCTAGGCCGACACGAAGCGCTTTTACGAACACGGTATAAGCCTCACAGGGGCGAGCGGAAGGCGCGCAGCTTACCTGATTTTTCACAGACGAAAAAAAACCGGCGATGAATGCCGGTTTTCTTCGTGCCGCGAATTACTTGATCAAGCTGAGAAACTCGCTGCGGGTCGCCGCGTTTTCGCGGAACTCACCCAACATCACCGAAGTGATCATCGACGAATTCTGTTTTTCCACACCGCGCATCATCATGCACATGTGCTTGGCTTCGATCACCACGGCAACGCCCAGGGCGCCGGTGACTTCCTGTACGGCATCAGCGATCTGGCGGCTGAGGTTTTCCTGGATCTGCAGGCGGCGCGCGTACATATCAACGATCCGCGCAACTTTCGACAGGCCCAGTACTTTGCCGCTCGGGATGTAGGCGACGTGAGCCTTGCCGATAAACGGCAGCAGGTGGTGTTCGCACAACGAGTAGAGCTCTATGTCCTTCACCAGCACCATTTCGCTGTTATCGGAGCTGAACAAGGCACCGTTGGTGACTTCTTCCAGCGTTTGTTCATAGCCGCGGCAGAGGTACTGCATGGCTTTGGCGGCACGCTTTGGCGTGTCGAGCAGGCCCTCGCGGGAGACGTCCTCGCCCAATTGGCCGAGAATCGCGGTGTAATTCTGTTCCAATGTCACAGAGCTTTATTCCGTATAGGTTCTAGAGGGGTACGGTTTCTGTCTGTACCAATTTTGTACCAATCAGGCGTTGCTCCAGCTTCCCGGCTCCGCTCCAGTCTTGTCTGGAGTCGACCGCCGGTTATAAGTCGTCAGCAGCATTTGCACGCTGTGGCCGAGCTGATTCGCAATGAACCCGAGGTTCATGCCTGTCATTGGGCACATGGTAGCGTAAGTGTGCCGGCAGTTGTATTGCCGTCTGGCCCTGATGTTCGGAGCGAGCAGTGCCGTCGTGAAGGGTTTGCCGTTCGTGCTGGCCTCACGGCGGGGAGGGGCGCTGATCAACTTTCCAATGTTTTCTCAAGTGCCTGGTCAAAAATCACCGGGCCCGAGTCGGTTTCGCCCAGCAAATCCTGTGGATTGAGCAACGGGCACGCGCCCATGGTCAGGCAGCCGCAACCGATGCAACCTTCAAGGCTGGTGGACAGCCTGGTCAGTTGCTCGATCCGTCGTTTCAGAGAGGAAGCCCACGCTTTCGATACCGTTTCCCATTCCTTGGCTGAAGCTTTGCGATCATGGGGAATGGGTTCAAGCGCTGTCTTGATCTCCGCCAGTGAAATCCCGCTGGCTTGCGCTATTCGAATAATCGCGATCCGACGCAGCGTGCCGCGAGCGTAGACCCGATGATTACCGGCTGTGCGCTTCGACCCTAACAAGCCTTTGGACTCATAAAAATGCAGCGTGGAAACGGACAAGCCACTGCGTTTTGCGACTTGGCCCACGCTTAGATTTTGATGGTCGGTGACTTTTTCCGTCATGGTTGTCGAGCTCAAGCAATATTGAGGTTTCAGAGACTACTCATGACATTGAGCAAAGACAACAACGGCCAGATAACGCCTGTGCTACTCGTCGCGACCTTCCATCATGGTTCGTTTAAGCATCACGTACACCGCCCCGGCGCCACCATGTCTGGCCTGGCACGAGGTGAAACCAAGGACCTGGGAATGCTGGCGCAGCCAGGTGTTGACGTGACTTTTGATCATTGGGCGCTTGCCGTCCAGACGCACGGCTTTGCCATGGGTGACGCGCACGCAGCGGATTTCGAATTTGGTGGCTTCTGCCAGGAAGGCCCAAAGGGTTTCCCGGGCTTTTTCCACGTTCATGCCGTGCAGGTCGAGGCTGCCTTCGAATGGAATCTGTCCGACCTTGAGCTTGCGCATCTGGCTTTCCTGCACGCCGTCGCGGGCCCACATCAGCTCGTCTTCCGGCCCGACGTCGATCACGAACTGATCGGAGAGCCCGTCAACGGTGGTGGCATCGGTGCGCACGGTGGCGGCCTGACGCAGTTTGGCAATTTGCGCGCGGTCGGCTTTGGGTTTGCCGGTTTCGGCGCGATCGTGCTTGATCGGCTTGACGCCTTGGATCGCACTTTTGAACAGGGAAAAATCGTCGTCTTGCATGTCAGCCTCCGCGAAGGGCGGCCAGTTTACCCAAGTCCAGGCTTCAGCCATACAAATGAAGGCCCGCCTTCAGGTCGGGCCTTCAATTCAATCGTGTTTTTTCATCAAGTGCGGGGACATGTTGAGTTCACGGGACTGGCGAGAGCGACGCCGGCATCGGCGCCACAGCCAGACACCGATGTACAGCACGAACAGGCCGACCGCCAGGATGATTGCCGACCCCAGCGGACTTGCATTCAGTTCGCCGAGTGCCGGCGGACGGCCGAGCAGGCTCGCTGCACCGGCCATGGCGAGTAACACGCCGCACATGGCAAGCAACGCCGCAAACGCTGCGCCGAATCGAAAACGCCAGTTGCTTTGGCCTTTGGGCCGCAAGCGGCGAGCGTCAAAACCATCGGATAACTTCATTCCGACCTTCCTCAATGGGTATCGGCCCTTCGACCGGGAGTTGTCCGGGATGTTCCTGAGGCTAAGACAATTACAGCTAATGAGAGGCTTTTGCGGATGAGCGGCGATTTTGGCCGCTCATCGACCGTTGATCAAATCAGTTCGTGCGTCAGCGCGAGGGTGGCGAAGTTGTCCGCCATGATCGCCATCTCGGTCTGCTGCACATGTTCGGCGCTGAGCACTCCACCCTTGTAGGGTAGATCACGGGTGGCGCAGGCGTCTTCAACCAGCGTACAGCGAAAGCCCAGGTTTTTCGCCGCACGCACGGTGGTGCTGACGCTAGAGTGGCTCATGAAGCCGCAGACGATCAGGTCCAGCGACCCCAGGTTCTGCAGGCGATCCAGCAGCTCCGTACCGTGAAAGGCACTTGGCAGCAATTTGCCGATGATCGTTTCGTCGGCCTGTGGCTCCAGACCGGGGATGAACTCGCCGCGCTCGCCCTGCGGGTCGAACAACCCACCGACAGTGCCGAGATGGCGGACATGCACGATTGGCCGACCGGCTGCACGGGCAGCGGCGACCAGTTGCTTGATGTTCGCGACGGCAGCATCCATGCCGACCAGGGCCAACGGGCCACTGAGGTATTCTTTCTGGGCATCGATGATCACAAGCGTCGCGTGACTCAGATTGGCTGCTGCATAACCGCGGCCGCTGAGTTGAAACATCGTTTTTGGAACGGACATTCTGGGGCTCCTTCGGGTGGGGCTTTTGCGACATTGTCCTCTGGCTGAGCGCTTCTGTGAATCGCTACCATCGTAGAGGCCGTCGTTATTGGCTCGCAGCCTTGTCAAGTGGCTCGTATTGTTCAATAGCAGACCAGAAAAACAGAAATATCCTACAACTGCCCCTGTATTTTTACGGCGTCGTCGTGATGCGTTTTGGCTGGTAGAATCGCCAGTCGTTTTTTCTGGAGTTTGCCCCGTGATCACTTCCCGACTTCGTACCCTGCGAGACCATATTCGTTGGGCCGTCAGCCGCTTCCATGGGGAGGATCTTTTTTTCGGCCATGGGACCGACAACGCCTGGGACGAAGCCCGTCAACTGGTGTTGGGTGCCTTGCACTTGCCGTGGGAAATGGCTGACAGCTACCTTGATTGCGCGCTGGAAGACGATGAATTGGTCAACCTGCAGCGTTTACTCAAGCGTCGTATCGAAGAGCGCATTCCGACCGCCTATCTGTTAGGCGAGGCCTGGTTCTGCGGCATGTCGTTCATCGTCGACGAACGCGTATTGATCCCCCGTTCGCCGATTGGCGAGCTGATCGAAAAACGTTTCGAACCCTGGCTGGCCGCCGAGCCCGCACGCATTCTGGACCTGTGCACCGGTTCCGGCTGCATCGGCATTGCCTGTGCGTACGAATTCCAGAACGCCGAAGTGGTATTGGCCGATCTGTCTTTCGAAGCGCTTGAAGTCGCCAACCAGAACATTGAGCGTCATGGCGTCGATGAACGTGTGTACACGGTGCAGGGCGATGGTTTTGACGGGTTGCCGGGTCAGCGTTTCGACCTGATCGTGTCAAACCCGCCTTACGTCGATGCGGAGGATTTTGCCGACATGCCGGACGAGTACCAGCACGAACCGGAACTGGGCCTGGCCTGCGGTGACGATGGTTTGAACCTGGTACGTCGCATGCTCGCCGAAGCCGCGAATCATCTGACCGAGAAGGGTTTGCTGATTGTCGAGGTGGGTAACAGCCAGGTTCACGTCGAGGCACTGTACCCGGAAGTCGATTTTGCCTGGCTTGATTTCGAGCGCGGTGGGCATGGGGTGTTCATGCTGACGGCAGAGCAGTGCCGTAATCATCAAACGGTATTCGCCTCCCGCGTCTGACTTTGATTAATGGGTGAGCAGGTTTTGTGGTGAGCAGGTTTCGTGGCGAGTAGGTTTTGTGGCGAGGGGATTTATCCCCGTTGGACTGCGAAGCAGTCCCTTCAGGGATAAGGGGGGCGCTACGCGACCCAACGGGGATAAATCCCCTCGCCACGAAACCCACTCGCCACGAAATCCACTTGCCACAGAACCCACTCGCCACAAAAAACCTGCACGCCAAAAAATTCATCAGCGCTGCGTAGCAATCCAGATCAACAACCCCGCCTGAAACATCGCAAACGCCACCAGACACGTAATGGTGAACCGCAGCGCCGCGTCTTCGCGCATGTACTTGCTGACTTTTTCTTCGTGTTTCTTGAGTTTCACTTCCTGCTCGGCCAGGTTGTGCTCGGCTTGCTGAAGCATGTGCGCCGCTTCGATAACTTCCACCACCTGAAGCTTTTCGCGGTTCCAGTCTGCTTTCAGGTCACCGACCCGCACGTCTTTGACGCTACCCTTTAAATGCTGGGCGTCGGCGTACACCACTTCAAAACCGTGGCCCTTCAGAAAGTAGTCGCGACGCAAGCGAGTGTCTTCGTTCAGCGCGTCCTTGTTGTTCAAGTCCGTGCCGTCAACGGTGTAACCAGACCAGCGTTTCTTTGCCCAGTTAATTGCGTGGGCGGCCATGAAACGGCCGATGCCACGGTTCATCGGTTCAATCTGCAAGCCGCTGTCAGGTCCGAAATCCACGGTTTTGTCGACGTGATCGACCCACACATCCAGATGATTCTGTTCCTTGCGTACGCGCTGACCGGGCAGGGTGATGGTCATGCGCATCAGGCTGCGCTCCTTGTCGTGGCGTTCGGCGTAACCGAACTCGACAAAGCGCAGCGGGCGTCCACCGGTGTTGCGATCGGTCTGCAACGGCGCCAGACGGAGCATTTTTTGGTGCTCGACGTGCACATCCGCCCACGGCAGCTCAACCGCCGGCGGTGCCTCTTGTTCAGCAGGGGTGTCGGGTGAATTCGGGGTTTCGGTCATAACGGCGAGATCCTGTCCAAGCTCTGCTTGTCGCCAGTCTTGGCGCTGGCGACAAAGGCTTATCGGCCGTTTTTGTCAGGACTGGAGGACAAAAAGAGCTTAACTGGTGCGAAGTCCGTCAATAAACCCGAGGATTCGTGCGCCCAGTTCGGCGGCCAACGGCAATTGCGGGTCTTTGTAAGAGGCCAGCTGCCGTTTTACATCGTTGGGTACGATGCGCATCACGTGGTTCATGCCTTCGATCAGCGCCAGTTCAGCGTCCGGTTTGGCCGCCTTGAGCAGCCTGGCGTCGCCGACACCCACTTGAATGTCGTTGCTGCCCTGAATGATCAGCGCCGGCATTTTGAGTTTGGCGAAAGCCGCCGCCGGGTCCTGGCGGAACAGCGAAATCAGATAAGGCTGCACGCTCGGGCGGAAAATCACCTGCAGCTGCGGCGGCACGTTGTCGTCGGTCTGGCCGGCCTTGAGGCTGTCGAGCAATTCATTGGCGCGCAGCATCAGCGGAGGCGGCAGGCGATTGCTCAGTTGCTGGCGCAATACCTGATCAATCGGGCGAGCACTGCCGGACATGGAAATCACCGCTGCCGCATCAACGCTCGGCGCGGCGAGGGTGGCGATCAACGCACCTTCGCTGTGTCCCAGCAGGATCAACTGGCCGAACCGTGGGTCGGTTTTAAGTTTCTGGCCCCACGCTTGCGCGTCGGACACATAGCCTTCCACCGACAGATTACGTTCGTCAGGGGCGGCGGCCAGGCTCGCTGCCACGCCGCGCTTGTCGTAACGCACGCTGGCAATGTTGTGCTTGGCAAGCACCCAAGCCAGGCGTTTGAGGCTGTCGTTGCGCCCACCGTCGGGATTATTGCCGTCGCGATCCGTCGGACCGGAGCCGGAAATAATCAGGACGACGGGCACGGGCGTGTCGGATTTGGGCAGAAGCAGCGAGCCGTAAAGCTCGCCGTGGCCGGTGTCGAGAGTGATCGGGCGTTGCAGGACAGTGGCCTGGGCAAAGCCGGTAAACAAGGTAAGACTCAAGGCTAGAACTCGCAGCATCATCACGCCATCATTCACGAAGATGCCGGTTGGACTCGCGGGCACCCATAAGGTTCGAGGATGAACTACTTGGGTAGCCTGCGTATACTGGCGCGCATTACGTATTCAGGTTCATTTCACGGAGCGTCCTGCATGTCCGGCAATACCTACGGCAAGCTGTTCACTGTCACCACCGCTGGCGAAAGCCATGGTCCGGCGTTGGTCGCCATTGTCGACGGCTGCCCGCCGGGTCTGGAGATTTCCCTCGAGGATTTGCAGCGCGACCTCGATCGCCGCAAGCCCGGCACCAGCCGCCACACCACCCAGCGCCAGGAAGCCGACGAAGTCGAAATCCTCTCCGGCGTGTTCGAGGGTCGCACCACCGGGTGCGCCATCGGCCTGTTGATCCGCAACACCGACCAGAAGTCCAAGGACTACTCGGCGATCAAGGACCTGTTCCGCCCGGCTCACGCCGATTACACCTACCACCACAAGTACGGCGAGCGCGATTACCGTGGCGGCGGTCGCAGTTCGGCGCGGGAAACCGCCATGCGTGTTGCGGCCGGCGCGATTGCCAAGAAGTACCTGGCCACCCAAGGCATTGTCATTCGTGGCTACATGAGCCAGCTCGGCCCGATTGAAATTCCGTTCAAGACCTGGGATTGCGTGGAAGAGAACGCGTTCTTCAGCCCCGATCCGGACAAGGTCCCGGAGCTGGAGGCGTACATGGACCAGTTGCGCCGGGATCAGGATTCGGTCGGTGCGAAGATCACTGTGGTTGCTGAAGGCGTCATGCCGGGCCTTGGCGAGCCGATCTTCGACCGTCTCGACGCCGAACTGGCGCATGCGCTGATGAGCATCAACGCCGTCAAAGGCGTGGAAATCGGCGCCGGTTTCGCCAGCGTCGCTCAACGCGGCACGGAACACCGTGATGAGATGACCCCGGAAGGTTTCCTCAGCAACAACGCGGGCGGCATTCTGGGTGGCATCTCGTCCGGTCAGCCAATCATCGCGCACCTGGCGCTCAAACCTACGTCCAGTATCACCACGCCCGGCCGTTCGATCGACGTGCATGGCAATCCGGTTGACGTCATCACCAAGGGCCGCCACGACCCGTGTGTCGGCATCCGCGCCACGCCCATCGCCGAAGCGATGATGGCCATCGTGCTGATGGATCACCTGCTGCGTCATCGCGGGCAGAATGCCGATGTGCGCGTGAGCACGCCGGTGCTGGGTCAGCTTTAATGGCTGACCTCTCGGTCGCTGCGGTCTGACGACCGTGGCGACGCTCCCGTACTGGCGGCTCTCCAGCTTCTATCTGTTCTATTTCGCCTTGCTCGGTTCGACGGCGCCGTTTCTGGCGCTGTACTTCGATCACCTGGGTTTTTCCAGCGCGCGCATCGGTGAACTGGTAGCGATACCGATGCTGATGCGCTGCGTGGCGCCGAATATCTGGGGCTGGCTCGGTGATTACACCGGCCGCCGCCTGGCCATCGTGCGTTTCGGTGCGGTCTGCACGCTGCTGACCTTTTCGCTGATTTTCGTCAGCAAGACCTACGCCTGGCTGGCGATGGTCATGGCCTTGCACGCGTTCTTCTGGCACGCCGTGCTGCCGCAGTTCGAAGTCATTACCCTGGCGCATTTGAAAGGGCAGACGTCGCGCTACAGTCAGATCCGCTTGTGGGGCTCCATCGGTTTCATCATCACGGTCGTCGCGCTGGGCCTGCTGTTTGAATGGCTGAGCCTGGACATCTATCCGGCGGCACTGGTGCTGATCATGGCGGGCATCGTCGTCAGCAGCCTGTGGGTGCCAAACGCCCAGCCGGTGCAGACTGAGCGGATCGCCGGGGACGGCTTTCTGAGGCAACTTCGCAGTCCAGGCGTGCTGGCTTTCTACGGTTGCGTGGCGCTGATGCAGATGAGCCACGGCCCGTATTACACCTTTCTGACGCTGCACCTGGAACGCCTCGGCTACACCCGTGGCCTGATCGGTATGCTCTGGGCCGTTGGCGTCGTCGCCGAAGTCCTGATGTTCCTGGCCATGAGCAGGATTCTTGCGCGCTTTTCGGTGCGCCGGGTACTGATGGCGAGTTTCCTCCTGGCCGCGCTGCGCTGGTTATTGCTCGGCTCGTTTGCCGAGTATCTCTGGGTGCTGCTGTTTGCCCAGGTGCTGCACGCGGCCACTTTCGGCAGCTTTCACGCGGCGGCCATCCAGTTCGTGCAACGTAGCTTCGGTGCACGCCAACAGGGGCAGGGCCAGGCGTTGTACGCCGCGCTGGCCGGCACGGGTGGCGCATTGGGCGCCCTGTATTCCGGTTACAGCTGGAACGCCCTTGGATCACAGTTGACCTTTAGTATTGCAAGCCTCGCGGCCTTCGCGGCTGCCGTTATCATTGCCGTTCGCATGCAAGAGGACCGGCCATGAGCGCAGACCGACGCCGCTGAATTGTTGTTCGAATGCGAGATGACGCTGCGCTCGCACTCGAACCTGTAAAGAATGAACCGTTAAGGAGTTGCCTGATGAGCAGCCTGTCCGTCTACCACGTCTCAAGCCCTGACATTCCCAACAAGGTGCTGACCCATCTCGAAGACATTGCCTCGACCCTGGCCGAACAGGGCGTGCGCTTTGATCGCTGGCACGCAGCGGCAAAAATCCAGCCCGGTGCCAGCCAGGAAGAACTGATCGGTGCCTATCAGGAACAAATTGACCAGTTGATGACCGAACGCGGGTACGTCACCGTCGATGTCATCAGCCTGAGCAGCGACCACCCGCAAAAAGCCGAGCGGCGCGCAGAACTGCTCGAGGAGCACTTCAATGGCGAGGAGCAAGTCCGGTTGTTCGTCGCGGGGAATGGCTTGTTCAACCTGCACATCGACGATTACGTCTATGCAGTGCTCTGCGAAAAGAACGATCTGATCACAGTGCCCGCCGGCGTCCGCCATTGGTTCGACATGGGCGAGCATCCGCATTTCATTACGATTCGAATGATCAGTCGTTCTGAGGGCTCGCCCGTGAAGTTTACTGGCGAAGACATTGCCAGCCGATTCCCGGGTCTCGATGACTGAGCCGAGGCGGGCCAGTCAGGCACATTAGTATGGGCTGATAGACCGCTATCGCGAGCAAGCTCGGCTCCCACAGGGGGGCAGGGGATTTAGCAGGGATTAATCAGGAATCAGGGGATCAAGGACCTATTCCAGAAACAACTCAGGCCGTGAAGCGAATGCTCTCACGGCCTGTTTGTTTGAAGCGCTACAACTTGTTTGAAGCGCTGCAACGGTTTACGCCGAATGATAAGTCGGCAGAGCGAACCGTTGCTGGCTTTGCAGCATGGAAATCTGTGGCAGCTCGCTGGCTTGTTCAGCCAGGTCGCGGCGAATGGCACTGATCACCCACGACAACTGGTCGCCAGCATGCAACTGCTGGTAGGAAATCGAACGCTTGAAGACTTTGCCTTCCTGACTGCGCAGCGTCAGCAGGATGCCACCGTCAGGACGAGGCTGGGTGTTGACTTCGAAGTTGGAGAACAGGGAGGTAAATTTTTCTTGGATCAGGCTCATGTCTATCAGCTCCGTTAGCACTTGGTTGGCAAGCATGGAGAGGTAGTTGCAGCCTTTGTGCCAGCATTTGAAAATTAAAAAAACCTTATAAATCAACACTTTGTAATTTTTAGCGTTTTTTGCTTTCGTGCAATGTGCATGAATGGCCATCGTGCATCCTGCATTTTGCGTGGTTGATGGAGTTTCTACGGAACCATTCGCCAAACCCGCGCTCTCGATTTCACTCATGGTTTGCACGGATACAAAACATTTCAAAAACCGCGTGTACAGCTCAGGAACGGCTGACGTACTTTCGGCCTCAGACATCGCCACCCGACAATAAAAAGATCGAACGGGAGCAACTTATGAGCCGCACGCAGAACGACACGATTACCTGGAGCATGATGCTCCGCAAGCTGCCCTCCATCGCCAAAGCCATTCCTCGCGTGGTGAAGGGCATGAAAGCTGCCAACGTCACGGACCCGACCCAATCGTGCGGTCTGGGCTGGAGTTTTGAACAGGCAACCCTGCGTAACCCCGACGGCCCTGCACTGCTGCAGGACGATGTGGTGTTGAGCTACACGCAAGTCAACCAGTGGGCCAATCGCATCGCTCACCATCTGACGGCACAAGGCATCCGCAAGGGCGACGTGGTGGCGGTGTTCATCGAGAATCGCCCGGAACTGCTGGTGACCATCCTGGCGGTGGCCAAGACCGGTGCCATCAGTGCATTGCTCAACACCTCGCAAACCCGCGACACCCTGGCCCACAGCCTGAACCTGGTTTCGCCAGCGGCAATTATTGTCGGGGAAGAATTGCTTCCGGCGTTCTCCGCTGTCCGCGAACGTGTAGCGATCGAGGCGAGCCGCACCTGGTTCGTTGCCGATCGAGACACCAGCGGCCATCCCGGTGATGCCCCCGAGGGTTTCATCAACTTGATGACCGCCACAGCCGACAGCCCGGATGACAATCCCGCCAGCAGTCAGCAGATTTTCTTCGACGACCCCTGTTTCTACATCTACACCTCAGGCACCACGGGATTGCCCAAGGCCGGGGTGTTCAAGCACGGGCGCTGGATGCGCAGTTCGGCCAGCTTCGGCATGATCGCCCTGAACATGGGGCCGGATGATGTCGTCTATTGCACCTTGCCGCTGTATCACGCCACGGGGCTGTGTGTGTGTTGGGGCTCGGCCATCAGCGGCGCCTCGGGGTTTGCTATCCGCCGCAAGTTCAGCGCCAGTCAGTTCTGGAGCGATGTGCGCAAGTACCGCGCAACCACGCTCGGATATGTCGGCGAGCTGTGCCGCTACCTCGTGGACCAGCCACCGAGTGCCGAGGACAACCAGCACCGGGTCACGAAGATGATAGGCAACGGTCTGCGACCTGGCGCGTGGGCCGCCTTCAAAACCCGCTTTGCGGTGGATCACATCTGCGAGCTGTATGCCGCCAGCGACGGCAACATCGGCTTTACCAATATTCTTAACTTCGACAACACCGTCGGTTTTTCCCTGATGTCATGGGAGTTGGCGGCGTACGACCATGACAGTGGCCTGCCGATTCGCGATGCCAAGGGGTTCATGCGCAAAGTCGGTAAGGGCGAGCAGGGGTTGCTGCTGGCTAAGATCGATGAAAAAGCGCCACTGGACGGCTACACCGATCCGCAGAAAACCGAGAAAGTCGTGCTGCACGACGTGTTCGAGAAGGGTGACCGTTACTTCAATACCGGTGACTTGCTGCGCAACATCGGCTTCGGCCACGCGCAGTTTGTCGATCGGTTGGGCGACACCTACCGCTGGAAGGGCGAAAACGTCTCGACCACTGAAGTCGAAAACATCCTGCTGCAGCACCCGAATATTTCTGAAGCCGTGGCCTATGGGGTGGAAGTGCGCAACACCAACGGTCGCGCCGGCATGGCGGCGATTACCCCGGCCGAGTCGTTGGCCACCCTGGATTTCAGCGAACTGCTGACCTTTGCCCGCGAGCAAATGCCGGCGTACGCGGTGCCGTTGTTCCTGCGGGTGAAAGTGAAGATGGAGACCACCGGCACCTTCAAGTACCAGAAGACCCGACTCAAGGACGAAGGTTTTGATCCTGGCAAAACCGGCGACGATCCCATTTATGCCTGGTTACCGGGAACTCACACCTACGTGCAAGTGACTGAAGAGGTGCTGGCCGAGATTCATGACGGTAAATACCGTTATTGAATGTGGCTATGACCCTTGATGAGAAAAAAGAAGTGACAGTTTTCAGGCTGCTCCGGAAACTGTCGCCCTTTTGCGATGACACAGAAGTGGAGTTTCCCATGACAGACCAAAGCCGCCAGATGACCCCTGAAGAAGCCGCTGAATTTGCCGAGCAGGTATTCAACAAGGCACGTGAGGGGGATGCGGCCATGATGGCTGCGCTGCTGTCCAAAGGCCTGCCACCAAACCTGCGCAATCACAAGGGCGATACCCTGTTGATGCTGGCGGCGTACCACGGTCATCTGGAGACGGTAAAAGTCTTGCTCGAGCACAAGGCTGACCCGGAAATCCGCAACGACAACGGCCAGAGCCCGATCGCCGGTGCTGCGTTCAAGGGCGACCTGCCGGTGGTCAAGGCGTTGATCGAAAGCGGTGCACAGGTCGAAGGGTCGTCCTTCGACGGTCGTACGGCACTGATGATGGCTGCGATGTTCAACCGCGTGGAAATAGTCGATTACCTGATCAGCAAAGGTGCCGATCCGAAAGCCAAGGATGCCAATGGCGTTTGCGCGCTGGACGCTGCCAGGACTATGGGCGCAGTGGACACCGCGGCGCAGCTTGAGAAGCTGCTGGGCTGACCCGCAGGCCTGTAGCTGCTGCCGAAGGCTGCGTTGGGGCGCGAAGTGTTCCCTTATTTTCAAGCAGAGTCACAGCGTATGGACAGCGACCGCTTCGCGGTCGAACGCAGCCTTCGGCAGCTGCTACACAGAAGCTGAATATGCCCCGCTGTATGTAGCAGCTGCCGAGCCTGCGAGGCTGCGTTCGGCGGCGAAGCCGTCGTGATATCTGTAATTGGACAGAAGTAGCAGTTGCCAAGCACGTTCAGCAGCGGCTACTGGTGGTTAATACACCCAGACCTCAACCCGCCGATTCTTGATCCGCCCCTCATCCGCGCTGTTCGCCGCCACCGGCATCTCGGCGCCAAAACCGCGAATCTCGCGAAACACCACGCCACGCTTCACCAACTCCCGCCTTACCGCCATGGCCCGCAGTTTCGACAACAGATCGGCACGTGCCGGATCAGTCTTGGCATCGCCAAACCCCACCAGTGTGACCTGCCGATTGGTTTTGTCCCGTTGCTTTATATAGTCGAGCACCCGTGACAGGTCCTGCCGGGCTTTGTTATCCAGCGTTGCGCTGCCTTCTTCAAAACGGAAATTCACCGTCAGGCGCTGCGCATGCCGGCTCAGCGCCTGGTAACCCTCGGGCATCAGCGCGTTGGGCGTGACGGCCATCGCCTGGACGGTCTGGGCGATAAAACCGTTGGCAGCGACAATTGCCTGACCCTGGCTGCTTTGGGCGTAGGCTACCAGTGCATCGGCCCAGGGATTTTTACCGTTGGGTGGCAGGTAAAAGAACAATCGACGAGACAGCGGATAGTCTTCCGTGGCGATCAAACTGTTGAGCGGCAACATGGCCTGGGAGGGGCCGTCGGCAATGGCCACGGCTTTGGCTTCCCGGACGTAGGGCAGGCCGATGAAACCGATGGCTTGCGGGTCCTGGCTGACGGCGTCGGACAACTGTTCGCTGGATTCAAAGCGTTTCGCGGTGGCGCTCAGGGCTTTCCCACGGCCACTGAGGACCAGCTCCTTGAGCGTGTCGTAAGTGCCCGACTGATCATCCCGCGCATAAAGATGAATGGTGCCGCCGACACCGCCGACGTCTTCCCAGCTTTTCGCTTCACCGCTGAAGATCCGCGCCAGTTGATCGGTATTGAGTTGGGTCAGGGGGTTGTGCGGATGAAGGATGATCGCCAGGCCATCGATGGCAATGACCTGCTCGGCGACGGGGCTTTTCAAATCGCCCAGGGAGCGGAGGTTGACCAGCTCGCCGTCCTTGATCGGACGGGAGGACGCGGCGAGGTCAGCGGTCCCCGCTTGCAAGGCGGTGAAACCGGTGCTGGAACCGTGGGCGGCGATGTCCACCACGACCCGGCGACCCTGGGCCGTCTCGCCCGCGATGCGCAGTTCATTGGCAGTGCCAGGCATTTCGCGATGAACCTTGAGCAGGCCCTGTTCGCGCAACAGCCCTTCGACCAGCGCCGGGCCCAGCGCTGCGCCAATGGTGTTGGAACCCTGAATGCGCAAAGCCGGGCCGTGTTCAGGTATCGGCAACGCTGTGGCGAACACCGACGCAGGCGCCAGGGCGCCCAGTATCCACAGGTACAAAACGCGCAGCATCATGCCGGCACCCTAATAAGCCGAAGGAGGTGCCGGGAGATTAAGTCAGTAGGGTTTCACAAAGATGACAGATCAAAAGATCGCAGCGTGCCGCAGTTCCTACAGGAGTATGTATTCCAACTGTAGGAGCTGCGGCACGCTGCGATCTTTTGCTTTTTTAGCTCAATTCCAGCCAGATCGGCGCATGGTCCGAAGGTTTCTCCATCCCGCGCAGTTCGTAATCCACGCCCGCATCCTTGACCCGTGGCAGCAAGCCATGGGATGCCATGATCAAGTCGATACGCAGCCCGCGCTTGGGCTCGTCTTCAAACCCGCGACTGCGGTAGTCGAACCAGCTGAAACGGTCGGCTACGTCCGGGTTCAGGTGCCGGAAGCTGTCCACCAGGCCCCAGTTCTTCAAGCGCGCCATCCACTCGCGTTCTTCGGGAAGGAAGCTGCATTTGCCGGTTTTCAGCCAGCGCTTCATGTTGTCCGGGCCGATGCCGATGTCGCAATCTTCCGGAGAAATATTGACGTCGCCCATCACCACAACCGGCTGATCGTTGCTGAACTGGCTTTCCAGCAATTGCTGCAAGTCGCTGTAGAAGCGTTCCTTGGCCGGGAATTTGGTCGGGTGATCGCGGCTTTCGCCCTGTGGGAAGTAACCGTTCATGATTGTCACCGGTACGCCATTCTCGTCGGCGAACTTGCCCCAGATGAAGCGACGCTGTGCGTCTTCGTCATCGGTCGTGAAACCTTTGTGCAGTTCCAGGGGTTCCTTGCGCGAGAGCAGGGCAACGCCGTAATGACCTTTTTGACCGTGGAAATACACGTGATAGCCCAGCGCTTGAACCTCGGCCAGCGGGAACTGGTCGTCGTGCACCTTGGTTTCCTGCAGTCCGATCACGTCGGGTTGATGCTTCTCTATCAGCGCCGCCAGCTGATGCGGGCGAGCACGCAGCCCGTTGATGTTGAAGGAGACGATCTTCATGGTCGGCAGTCCTGGCAAAAGGGCGATGCTAGCCGACTTCCTCCTGTAGGAGCAAAGCTTGCTCGCGATCGCGGTGGGTCATGCGACATCAAAGTGACCTGACACACCGCCATCGCGAGCAAGCTTTGCTCCTACAGAACTCCACGTACATCCGGCATAACCTGGACTATAACTACTAGCGACGTCAGCCCCGTGTCGACACTGATTTCAGTCAGCAAGGAACTGTGCCAACCCATGTAGGCTCGTAATAACAAGAGCGCCACCATTTTGAGCGGCGCCCTGGGGAGATTGACTGTTATGCCCGAAACCTCGACCGCCATTGCCGATATCCACATGCTCGACAGTGGCTATTCCCGTGAAGCCCGTTCGTTGCTGTACCAGGCCTATCGACATGAGCCGACGTTCAGCTATCTGTTCGAAGCGGAGCGTCCCGGCTATGAGCAGCGCGTGCGTGCCACGGTGCGTGAGCTGGTCAAGCAGCATTTCCTTCAGGACCTGCCGGCCATTGGCCTATTGGTCAACGACCGGTTGATCGGCATTGCCCTTATTGCGCCGCCACAACGTCGTCTGGGCATCACTGAAAGCTGGGCCTGGCGTCTGCGCATGGTGCTCAGCACCGGTTTCCGCTGCACCCGTCGTTATCTGGAATACCACGATGCGGTCATGGCCTGCGTGCCGTCCGACTCGGTTCACCTGCTGCCGTTGCTGGGGATTCATCCGCAGTTTCAAGGCAAGCACTTCGGCGAACAGCTGTTGCAAGCGGTGCACAACTGGTGCGCGGTCGATGAGCATTCCCAGGGTGTGGTCCTCGACACAGGCAATCCTCGTTACCTTGAGTTCTACAAGCGCCAGGGTTATGAAGAAATCGGCGAAGTGGCCGTAGGGCCGGTACGCGAACACGTGTTTTTTCACGCCAATCCACAGGTGCTGCAAACCGCCACCGCATAAAGGTCGAACTTTGCGCGCATCCAAGGCTCTATCACGCTCCCAAGCTCGTGATAGCATCCGCGCCTATGAAGTTTCCAGGAAGAATTACCAGCGGCGTGCTGATGCTGTTAACCAGCTGCGCGGCGCTGGCGCAAAGTGAATTGGATGTGCGGATCAAACCGTCCAACGATGAACTGAAGGCCAATATAGAGGGCTATATCGGCAGTCTCGGCGATCGCGACGAGGAAGCCTTGCTGCGCTTCAGTCGGGGTGCCGAGGAACAGGCGCGCAAGGCTGCCCAGGCCTTGGGTTATTACCAGCCCCAGATCGAATCGGACGTGCAGGGCGGCAAGTCGCCGCGCCTGATTCTCACGATCGACCCCGGCGAGCCGATCCATCTGCGCAACGTCACGGTGCGTGTCGAGGGGCCTGCCGCTTCGCTCAAATCCTTTCGGGTGCCCAAAAGTGCTGCGCTGAAAACCGGCGCGGTGCTCAATCATGGGCATTACGAAGACGCCAAACGGCTGATCCAGAACCAGGCTTCGCGCTACGGTTTTTTCAGTGGTCACTTCTCGCACCAGACGTTATCGGTCGACCCGCGAGCCGGTGTGGCGGACATCGATCTGGTCTACGAAAGCGGCCCGCGTTATTCCCTGGGTAAGGTCAGTTTCGAGGGCGACACGCCGTTCGATGAAGACCTGCTCAAGCGCATGGTGCCGTTCAAGGAAGGCGCGCCTTACGACTCCGAGCTGATCGCCGAACTCAACCAGGCCATGCAGTCGAGCGGCTATTTCGAAAGCGTTCGGGTCGATGCGGCGCCGACCGCGTCCAAGAACAATGTGATCCCGGTGGACGTCAAACTCGACACCCGTAAACCGCGGACCATGGGCCTGGGCCTCGGCTACTCCACCGACGTCGGTCCACGCGTCAAGGCCAACTGGACCCGCCACTGGGTCAATCCCCAAGGGCATAGTTATGGCTGGGAGACCGAAATCTCGGCGCCCCGGCAGAACGTCGGGATCTTCTACGACATTCCCCTGGACCCGCCGCTCACCGACAAACTGCGCTTCGCCGGTGGCTACCAGAGCGAAGAAATTGCCGACAAGGATTCCCTCAGCAAACTGCTGACCATCGGTCCTGAGTGGCACAGCAAGTTGCCCAGCGGTTGGCAGCGGGTGGTGTCGCTCAAGTGGCAACGCGAGGAATACCGTCTGGGCGATGACTCGGGACTCAGCACCTTGCTCATGCCCGGTATCAGTTATTCGTATCTGAAAAGCGACAACCGCATCGATCCGCACAATGGCTATCGCCTGCAGTTCGAGAGCAAAGTGGCCAAGGAAGGGTTGGGGTCCGACAACAACCTGCTGTATGGCACCGCGCTGGTCAAAGGCTTGACCACCGTGTTCGACAAACACCGGTTCCTCGGTCGGGTGCAGGTCGGCGGCAGCGCCACCAATGGCTATAAATCAATTCCGCCGTCACTGCGCTTTTTCGCCGGTGGCGATCAGAGCGTGCGCGGTTACGACTATCAGAGCCTGTCCCCGGAAAACTCCGAAGGCGATCGCATCGGTGGCCGTTACATGGTCAGTGCCAGCGCCGAGTACCAATATTCCGTCGCCGAAAAATGGCGGGTCGCGACTTTTGTCGACCAGGGCAATTCCTTCAACAACCTTGAACTGCCGAGCCTCAAGACCGGCGTCGGTATTGGCGTGCGCTGGGTCTCGCCGGTAGGGCCGATCCGCCTCGACCTGGCCCAGGGACTCGATGACGGCGGCGGCATTCGACTGCACTTTTCCATGGGGCCTGAGCTTTGAATCGTGGTGTGAAAATAACGCTGCTCGCCATTCTGGCCCTGCTGATGCTGGTCGTTCTGGCGTTGACCACGGTGCTCGGGACGGCGGCGGGCAGTCGTTGGGCGCTGGGTTTTGTACCGGGCCTGACCGTGGACAATTTTCAGGGGCGCCTGGGCGGACAGTGGAGCGCCGACCATCTCGTCTGGCAGCAGGACACCAGCCGGGTCGAGTTGAGCAAAGCGATTTTCGCCTGGTCGCCCTCATGCCTGTTGCGCCGAACCCTGTGCATTGACCAGTTGCAAGCCGATCAGGTCAGCCTGCAATTTCCACCCGGCACCGATGAAGCCAGCAGCGGGCCGATCAGTCTTCCGGACTTGAGCCTGCCGTTGGCCATCGAACTGGGTGACGTAAAGGTCGGCAGCCTGCTGTTCAACGGCAGCGAAGAACTCAAGGGCTTGCAACTGGCGGCGCACTGGACCGCGCAAGGGCTGCAGATCGATTCGGTGAAGTTGCAGCGCGACGAGCTCAGCCTGAACCTGTCCGGCCTGCTGCAACCTGCGGGCAACTGGCCGCTCAAGGCCGAAGGCACGCTGACATTGCCGGCACCCGGCACCGGACCCTGGGCGCTGGCTTTGAAAGTCGACGGCGATTTGCTGAAGACCCTGAACCTCAAGGCCGACAGCAGCGGTTACCTCAACGGGCAGTTGACCGGTGAGTTGCAACCGTTGGCGGAAAACCTGCCCGCGAAAGTGCGGATCACCGCGGACGGCTTCAAACCCGGCGCCGATCTGCCGGATACCCTGCAACTCAATCAATTGGAGCTCACGGGCACCGGCGACCTGAAAAACGGCTACCAATTGCTCGGTAAAGCCAACCTGCCGGCCGAAAAAGGTCCGGTCGCGTTGTTGCTCCAGGGCAAGGTCGACGCCAAGGGCGCGCAGATCGCTGGCCTGGATCTGACCGCCAATGACAAGCAAAGCCTCAAGCTCACCGGCAACCTCGACTGGAGCAATGGCCTGAGCGCCGAAGCGACCGTCGACTGGGTGGATTTCCCCTGGCATCGCCTCTATCCGCTGATCGATGAGCCGGAGGTGGCGTTGCGCAGCTTCAATGGCGAAGTGTCCTATACCGACGGCAAATACCTGGGCCATTTCAAGGCCGCACTGGATGGTCCGGCAGGCGCATTCAGCCTGAGCAGTCCGTTCGCAGGCGACCTGACGAAAATCTACCTGCAGCAGATTCAACTCGAAGCCGGGCAGGGCAAGGCCGCGGGCCACCTGAACCTGCAATTCGCCGACGGCATTGCCTGGGACACGGCGCTGGACCTGTCGGCGATCAACCCGGCGTATTGGGTCGCGGAGTTGCCAGGCACCCTGGCCGGCCCGTTGCGCAGCACCGGTGAAATGAAAAATGAAAAACTCAGCCTGAACGCGGACCTCGACCTCAAGGGCAAGCTGCGGGGCCAACCGGCGGTGATCCAGGCCAAGGCCGATGGCGGCGGCGAGCAATGGAACCTCAACGCGCTGCAAGTGCGCCTGGGTGACAACAGCATCAACGGCAAGGGCAGCCTGCATCAGAAACTCGCCGGCCAGATCGATATCAAGATGCCGCGTCTTGCCCAGCTGTGGCCGCAACTGCGTGGTCAGCTCAATGGACGGGTCGATGTTGCCGGCACGCTCAAGGCGCCCCAGGGCAAACTCGGATTGCAAGGTACCCAACTGGCGTTCCAGGACAATCGCCTGCAAAGCCTCAACCTGGACGCAACGCTGGACGGCGCACAGCGGGCGAAAATCGACCTGAAGGGCAGTGGCATTCAAGCCGGCGATACCTCGTTGGGCACGTTGACTGCCAGCGGCCAGGGCGACATTAAGAACCAGAAACTCAGCCTCGATCTGCAAGGCCCGCAGCTCAAACTCGCGCTCGGCCTCGACGGGGCGCTGGACAAAGGCAACTGGCGTGGACGCCTGGCCAGCGGTGACATTCAGGCCGGCGGGCAGGACTGGAAGCTGCAAGGCCCGGCGAAGCTTGAGCGATTGGCTGACGGCAAAATCAATTTCGGCGCCCATTGCTGGATGTCAGGCCAGGCCAGTTTGTGCGGTGAAGATCAGCGCTTGATGCCTGAACCGAAGCTGCGTTACCACCTCAAGCAATTCCCGATCGACAGCCTGGCTCAATGGTTGCCGAAGGATTTTGCGTGGAAAGGCCGGCTCAACGCCGACCTGCAACTGGACCTGCCGGCCAGCGGCCCGAACGGTCAGATCACCCTTGATGCCAGCGGCGGCACACTGCGTGTGCGGGAGAAGGATCAGTGGCTGGACTTCCCGTACCAGACCTTGTTGCTCACCAGCAAACTCACGCCAAAACGCATCGACACCGACCTCAACTTCGTCGGTCAGAAGCTGGGTGAGTTGCGGGTACAGGCGCAGATCAATCCAATTCCGGCGAACAAACCGCTCAGTGGCAACTTCCGCCTTAATGGCCTGGACCTGTCCGTGGCTCGACCGTTTTTGCCAATGGTCGAGAAACTCACGGGGCGCCTGAATGGCAGCGGGACCATCGCTGGCACGCTGATGGCGCCTCTGGTCAACGGCAATCTGCTGCTGAGCAACGGCGAAGTCTCCGGGCCGGAACTGCCGATGGAGATTCAGGCGTTGCAGCTGCAAGCCGTTATTGCTGGCGAAAACGTGCAACTGAACGGTGGCTGGAAAAGCGGCACGGCCGGGCAGGGCAGCCTGAACGGCAACATCGCGTGGGGCCAGGCGCTGGTGGTGGACCTGGCACTCAAAGGCTCTCAACTGCCGGTGACCGTCGAACCCTACGCCAAGCTGGAGGTGGCGCCGGACCTGAAGATCTCGATGAAGGGCGATGAACTGGCGATTGCCGGCAAGGTCCTGGTGCCCAAAGGCGACATCACCGTGCGCGAACTGCCGCCATCGACGGTCAAGGTCTCCAGCGACACGGTCATCGTCGGGCAGCAAACCGAAGAGGGGAAACCGCCGATCGCCATGAAAATGGACATCGACGTGGTCGTGGGTGAGGACAAACTGAGCTTTGCCGGGTTCGGCCTGACCGCCAACCTGCAAGGCCATGTGCACATCGGCGACAACATGGACACCCGTGGCGAACTCTGGCTCAACGATGGCCGTTACCGTGCCTACGGTCAGCGTTTGACGGTACGCCGGGCGCGCTTGCTGTTTGCCGGTCCTATCGATCAACCGTACCTGGACATCGAAGCGATTCGCCAGACCGATGACATCATTGCCGGTATTCGCCTGAGCGGCAGCGCCGAGCAGCCGACTACGCAGATCTTCTCCGAACCGGCCATGAGCCAGGAACAGGCGTTGTCCTATCTGGTGCTCGGTCGCCCGCTGAGCACCAACGGAGAAGACAACAACATGCTCGCCCAGGCCGCCCTCGGTTTGGGGTTGATGGGCAGTTCGGGTGTGACCAGCGGGTTGGCGAAGAACCTGGGCATCCAGGATTTCCAGCTCGACACCGAGGGCAGCGGTAATGACACGTCCGTGGTGGCCAGCGGCAACATCTCGGAAAAACTCAGTTTGCGTTATGGGGTGGGGGTGTTCGAGCCGGCCAACACCATTGCACTGCGCTACAAGCTGAGCAAGAAGGTCTACCTGGAAGCCGCGGGCGGCGTCGCCAGTTCGCTGGATATCTTCTACAAGCGGGATTTTTAAGCGCTAAAGATCAAAAGATCGCAGGCTTCGCCAGTTCCTACAGGTGTACGCAAAACACCGTAGGAGCTGCCGCAGGCTGCGATCTTTTTGCTTTTATGGGCAAGCCACTCATCCAGTCAATACCAAGCATCCTAACTATTGCGTTGACATTCGCTGCCTAGGCAGTAACATCTCGACATACATTCTCTGCCTAGGCAGCTAATTGGTGGACAGATGAAACATTTCACCCCGGACGACTTCAAGAATTGCCACCTCGGGCTCCTGCTCGGGCGCGCCGCGCTGCTCAAGGACCGGATCATCGACACCCACATGGAACCTCACGGCATCACTGCCGCGCAGTTCAAGGTGCTGATCATCATGGCCCAATACGGCGTCGACACCCCGGCCGAGCTGTGCCGCCACCTGTCCCTGGACAGCGGTTCGATGACGCGCATGCTCGATCGACTGGAACAGAAAGGTTTTCTCGCTCGCCAACGTTCAGAAGCGGATCGCCGCCAGGTGCAATTGGTGTTGACCGAAGAAGGCCAGCACCTTGCCGACCGTCTGCCACATATCGGCGCTGAGGCGATGAACGAGCTGGCCGGCGCCATTACGCCGGACGAGTTGGTCACCCTGGAGCAGATCCTGAAGAAAATCCTGGTAGCAGCCGGTGACTCGATTACCTTGCTGCGGGTAGGTGACAAATGAGCAGCAACACATTGCGGACCGGCCTTGGCCTGGTGCTCGCCGCCATGACCCTGGCCGGTTGCGCCAGCTACAGCGGTTTGACGACCGAGGGCAAAAGCCTCGATGCAACAACCCTCAAGGCTGGCCAATCCCTGAGCGGCGTCACCCTGACACCGGCGGCCTGGCCGAAAAGCGACTGGTGGAAAAGCCTGGGTGATCCTCAGCTCGACGGCCTGATCCGTGAAGCGCTGCAGGACAGCCCCGACATGCAGATCGCCGACGCCCGCGCCCACCAGGCCAGCGCCGCCGCTTATGCCGCCGACGCCGAGCGTATGCCGACCCTGGATGCCAGTGCTGGCGTCAGCCGTTCGCGTCTGGCCCGGGATCAGGACCCGAGCGGGCAGGGCGGCACGTACTCGACCCTGCGCAATCTCGGCGCCTCTTTCAATTACAACTTCGACCTCTGGGGCGGTCAGCGTGACGCCTGGGAAGCCGCTCTCGGTGAAGCCCGTGCCGCCGAGGTCGACCAGCAAGCCGCGCAGCTGACCCTGTCCGCCGACGTCGCCCGCGCCTACAGCGACCTGGGTCAGGCGCACATCGTTTATGACCTGGCCAACGAAGACCTCAAACGCACCCGGCAAATGCTCGACCTGAGTCAGCGTCGCCTGAGCTCGGGCATCGACAGCCAGTACCAGTTCCAGCAAACCGAAAGCCTGGAAGCCAGTTCTCAGGCCAGCCTGATTGACGCCGAGAAACGCTTGAAAAGCGCAAAAATCGCCCTGGCGGTCTTGCTCGGCAAAGGGCCGGATCGCGGCAATGAAATCGCCCGACCGAAAATCCTTCAGGCCAGCGCCGTGGCCTTGCCGTCGGTACTGCCCGCTGAATTGCTCGGCCGCCGTCCGGACCTGGTCGCGGCGCGCTGGCGCGTCGAAGCGGCAAGCAAGAACATCGACGCCGGCAAAACCCGGTTCTACCCCAACCTCAACCTGAGCGCTGCGGCGGGTGTCGAGTCGTTGCTGGGCGATGCGATGTTCGGTTCGGCCAGTCGTTTCTTCAATGTCGGGCCAACGATTTCAGTGCCGATTTTTGACGGCGGACGCCTGCGAGCCGACCTCGATTCCCGCGATGCCGACTACGACCTCGCCGTGGCGCAGTACAACAAAAGCCTGGTGAAAGCACTCGGTGATGTCAGCGACACCATCAACCAGCTGCACGACATCGGGCGGCAGATCGGGGCGCAACAACACGCCACCGATATCGCCCAGGATTCTTACAACACCGTGGTCCAGCGGTACGGTTCCGGCATCGGCAACTACCTGGACGTGCTCAGCATCGAGCAGCAACTGCTCCAGGCCCAGCGTCAGCTGGCGAACCTGAATGCCGAGCAAATCGACCTGTCGATCCAACTGATGCAGGCGCTGGGCGGCGGCTTCCAGGGTGAAACCCTGACCGCAGCCAATCCGGCCCCCGCCACGCAGAACAACTAATTCAAGGTATTTGTCATGGCCACTGCCCAGAACACCTCTGCTCCCACTGATAAAGCGCCTGACAACGCTCAGGACACCAGCAATCCACGCAAACGCAAGATCATGCTGGTGGTGCTGGCGATCGTGGTCATCCTCGTCGGGCTCGGCGTGTGGGGCTATCACGAATTCTACGGACGCTGGAACGAAAGCACCGACGACGCCTATGTGAACGGCAATGTGGTGGAAATCACCCCGCTGGTCACAGGCACTGTGGTCAGCATCGGCGCGGACGATGGTGACCTGGTGCATGAAGGCCAGGTGCTCATCAACTTCGACCCGAACGACGCCGAAGTCGGCCTGCAAAGCGCCCAGGCCAATCTGGCGCGTACCGTGCGCCAGGTGCGCGGCCTGTACAGCAACGTTGACGGCATGAAAGCCCAGGTCAACGCGCAACAGGCCGAAGTGCAAAAAGCGCAGGACAACTTCAATCGCCGCAAGAATCTGGCGGCGGGCGGGGCGATTTCCCAGGAGGAACTGTCCCATGCTCGCGACGACCTGACCTCGGCGCAAAACGCCCTGGCCAACGCCCGGCAACAACTCAAGACCACCAGCGCGCTGGTGGATGACACCGTGGTGTCGTCACACCCGGACGTGATGTCCGCCGCCGCCCAACTGCGTCAGGCCTACCTGACCAATGCACGCAGCACCCTGATCGCACCGGTCACTGGGTACGTGGCCAAACGCACCGTGCAATTGGGTCAACGGGTGCAGCCGGGCACGGCGCTGATGGCGGTCATTCCACTGGACCAACTGTGGATCGACGCCAACTTCAAGGAGACCCAGCTGCGTGACATGCGCATCGGCCAGCCGGTGGACATCGAAGCCGACCTGTACGGCAGCGACGTGAAATACAGCGGCACCATCGACAGCCTCGGCGCCGGTACCGGCAGCGCGTTTGCCCTGTTGCCGGCACAGAACGCCACCGGTAACTGGATCAAGATTGTCCAGCGTGTGCCAGTGCGTATCCACATCAATGCCGAAGAACTGGCCAAGCATCCATTGCGTGTCGGTCTGTCGACTCAGGTCGATGTGAACCTGCATGACCAGAGCGGTCCGGTATTGGCGCAACAGCCGCCGCAGAAGGCCTCGTTCAGCACCAACGTCTACGACCGTCAATTGGCCGAAGCCGACGCGATGATCGCTCAACTGATCCACGACAACAGCGCTGCGGTCAGCAAAACCGCGCAGCGCTGAGTTGCCATCACGAAGACCCCGTGGGAGGGAGCGTTGGATTGAGGGGATTTCAACTCCCCATGTGGCGAGGGGATTTAGCGAAACGTCGCACCGCCCCGTTGGGTCGCGAAGCGGCCCCTCTTTTGATGCAGAAAAGACGGGCCTGCTGCGCAGTCCAACGGGGATAAATCCCCTCACCACAAATTCCCTCACCACAGTAAATCCCCTCACCACCAAAGCCGGCTCCCACAAGGTCTGCTGCGTCTGTAACAAGCGCAGCGCCCGCCATGTTTCAAAGGATCTGCGATGAGCAATAAAGCGTCTTTCACGCCACCCAGCCTGCTGCTCAGCACCATCGGTCTGTCGCTGGCGACCTTCATGCAGGTGCTCGACACCACCATCGCCAACGTGGCGTTGCCGACGATTTCCGGCAACCTGGGCGTGAGTTCGGAGCAGGGCACCTGGGTTATCACCTCCTTCGCGGTGAGCAACGCCATCGCGCTGCCGTTGACCGGTTGGCTCAGTCGGCGTTTCGGCGAAGTGAAGCTGTTTCTCTGGGCGACCATTCTGTTTGTCATCGCCTCATTCCTGTGCGGCATCTCCACCTCGATGCCGGAACTGATTCTGTTCCGGGTTGTTCAGGGCCTGGTCGCCGGACCGCTGTATCCCATGACGCAGACGCTATTGATTGCGGTCTATCCCCCCGCGAGGCGAGGCATGGCCCTGGCGTTGCTGGCGATGGTCACGGTAGTGGCGCCGATTGCCGGTCCGATCCTCGGCGGCTGGATTACCGACAGCTATAGCTGGCCGTGGATCTTCTTTATCAACGTGCCGATCGGGATCTTCGCGGTGATGGTCGTGCGCCAGCAACTCAAGGCACGCCCGGTGGAAACCAGTCGTCAACCGATGGACTACGTCGGTCTGATCACCCTGATCATTGGCGTGGGCGCTTTGCAGGTGATCCTCGACAAGGGCAATGACCTGGATTGGTTTGAATCGAACTTCATCATCATCGGCGCCGCGATCTCGGTGATTGCGCTGGCGGTGTTCATCATCTGGGAAATGACTGACAAGCACCCGGTGGTCAACCTGCGGCTATTCGCCCACCGCAATTTCCGTATCGGCACCATTGTGCTGGTGCTGGGGTACGCCGGGTTCTTCGGGATCAATCTGATTCTGCCGCAATGGCTGCAGACCCAGATGGGCTACACCGCCACCTGGGCCGGTCTGGCGGTAGCACCAATCGGCATTCTGCCGGTGCTGATGTCGCCGTTTGTCGGCAAATATGCGCACAAATTCGACCTGCGGCTGCTGGCGGGACTGGCGTTCCTGGCGATTGGCCTGAGTTGCTTCATGCGTGCCGGGTTCACCAACGAAGTGGACTTCCAGCACATCGCGCTGGTGCAATTGTTCATGGGGATCGGGGTGGCGCTGTTCTTCATGCCGACCTTGAGCATTCTGATGTCGGACCTGCCACCGAGCCAGATCGCCGATGGCGCCGGTCTGGCGACATTCCTGCGGACCCTGGGCGGTAGTTTTGCGGCGTCGCTGACCACCTGGATCTGGATTCGCCGGGCCGACCAGCATCATGCGTACCTGAGCGAAAGCATCTCCACCTATGAGCCGGCGACCCGGGATGCGTTGAACTCACTGGGCGGGGCGGGTAACCCGGCGTATGCGCAGCTCGATCATGTGCTGACCAGTCAGGCGTACATGCTGTCGACCGTGGATTACTTCACGCTTTTAGGATGGGGTTTCATGGGGCTGATCCTGCTCGTGTGGCTGGCAAAACCACCGTTCGCGGCGAAGGCCGGGCCTGCAGCCTCTGGCCACTGATTTAGCGGCGCCTGTTTAAAAGATCGTCCGAACGCGGCCCGAGCCTTCGGCAGCTCCTACAGGGCATTACCGTACTACCTGTAGGAGCTGCCGAAGGCTGCGATCTTTGGATCGTTCCCACGCAGAGCGTGGGAACGATCAGGCAACGATCAGGCAGAAGGTGCTGCCAATTGCGGTGGAGGGGCGAAGTCGAACGGCGCCAGCGCCATGCCGTTCTCATCCACCTGCAACGCCCAGCCCTGGCGATCCCAATCCCCCAGCACAATGCGTCTGGCCGCCTGCTCGCCAATCTGCAACTTGTGAAGAGCAGGGCGATGGGTATGCCCGTGAATCAACGTTTTCACGCCAAATGCCTGCATTGCCCGCGGCACTTCTTCGGGGGTGACATCAACGATGTCATTGGCCTTCATCCGCACCTGGGCCGTGCTTTCACTGCGCAGCTTGCGCGCGAGCTTATGGCGAGTGCTCAGGGGCAAATGGCGCAGGATGAACAGAGTGATGGGATTGCGCAGGTAACGACGCAGCTTCATATAGCCGACGTCGCGGGTGCAGAGGCTGTCGCCGTGCATCAATAGCACCGGCTCGCCGTAGAACTGCACGACGCTCGGGTCTTTCAACAACGTGCAGCCGGCCTGTTTGCAAAAGGCCTGGCCCAGCATGAAGTCGCGATTACCGTGCATCAGAAAAATGGCCGTGCCGCTGTCGCTGAGATCGCGCAGGGCCTGGCAGATGGAGCGCTGGAACGGCGTCATGGCATCGTCGCCAATCCACGCCTCGAAAAAGTCGCCCAGAATGTACAACGCACTCGCCGAGCGGGCGCGTCCGGCGAGCAAATCCAGAAACGCCCGGGTGATGTCCGGGCGCTCCTCTTCCAGATGTAAGTCTGAAATCAGCAGTATCACTCAATGATCTCGGCTTTCTCGATGATCACGTCTTCCGCTGGTACGTCCTGGTGGCCGGACTTCATGGTGGTGGAAACACCTTTGATCTTGTCGACCACTTCTTCGCCGGCAACCACTTTGGCGAATACCGCGTAGCCCCAGCCCTGGGTGGTCTTGGCGCTGTGGTTCAGGAAGCTGTTGTCAGCCACGTTGATGAAGAACTGGGCGGAAGCCGAATGCGGCTCCATGGTGCGGGCCATGGCAACGCTGTACTTCACGTTTGGCAGACCGTTGTCGGCTTCGTTCTGGATGCTTGGGCGCTTGTCTTTCTTTTCTTTCATGCCTGGCTCGAAACCGCCGCCCTGGATCATGAAGTTGCCGATGACGCGGTGGAATACGGTGTTCTCGTAGTGGCCGGCCTTGACGTATTCGATGAAGTTGGCAACGGTCAGCGGTGCCTTTTCAGCGTTCAGTTCCAGGACGATGTCGCCATGGTTGGTGGTCAGTTTGACTTGGGTCATGATCGGTTCTCTTTCTAGGAATTCGTGGGTTTCAGGGCGTTCAGGCCCTCAACCGGTTCGGCCAAATTCGGCCGAGATGCGCAGTTTAGCGTGCCGTGCGTGAATTTCGAGGCTGTTTTTCATTTGCATCCGATTAAATGCAGCCGTTTTTGGGCCTGCTCTGTCAGCCACTTGGCCGCTTCGGCTATGATAGCGGCTTTGTTTTGTCAGGCCCCGTCTGCGGCCGCGCACTTGTACGTTCAAGGATCCTATGAGCAAGCCCACTGTCGAACCTGTTTCGAATTCCAAGACTGGCCCTGCCGTGCCGGTCAATTTCCTGCGCCCGATCATCCAGGCGGACCTGGACTCGGGTAAGCACACGCAGATCGTTACTCGTTTCCCGCCTGAGCCCAACGGTTACCTGCACATCGGCCACGCCAAGTCGATTTGCGTGAACTTCGGATTGGCCCAGGAGTTTGGCGGCGTCACGCACCTGCGTTTCGACGACACCAACCCGGCCAAGGAAGACCAGGAATACATCGACGCGATCGAAAGCGACATCAAATGGCTGGGCTTCGAATGGTCCGGTGAAGTGCGCTACGCGTCGCAGTATTTCGACCAGTTGCACGACTGGGCCGTCGAGTTGATCAAGGCCGGCAAGGCCTACGTCGATGACCTGAGCCCGGAGCAAGCCAAGGAATACCGGGGCACCCTGACCGAGCCGGGCAAGAACAGCCCGTTCCGTGACCGTTCCGTGGAAGAAAACCTGGACTGGTTCGCCCGCATGAAGGCTGGCGAATTCGAGGACGGTGCACGTGTGTTGCGGGCCAAGATCGACATGGCCTCGCCGAACATGAACCTGCGCGATCCGATCATGTATCGCATCCGCCATGCGCACCACCACCAGACGGGCGACAAGTGGTGCATCTACCCGAACTACGACTTCACCCACGGTCAGTCGGACGCCATCGAAGGCATCACCCACTCGATCTGCACCCTGGAGTTCGAAAGTCATCGTCCGCTGTACGACTGGTTCCTCGATGCTCTGCCAGTACCGGCGCACCCGCGCCAGTACGAATTCAGCCGCCTGAACCTGAACTACACCATCACCAGCAAGCGCAAGCTCAAGCAACTGGTCGATGAAAAGCACGTGTTCGGCTGGGACGATCCACGCATGTCCACGCTGTCGGGCTTCCGCCGCCGTGGCTACACGCCTGCGTCGATCCGCAATTTCTGCGACATGGTCGGCACCAACCGTTCTGACGGCGTCGTCGATTTCGGCATGCTTGAGTTCAGCATCCGTCAGGATCTGGACCAGAACGCTCCGCGCGCCATGTGCGTGCTGCGTCCGTTGAAGGTGGTGATCACCAACTACCCGGAAGACCAGGTCGAGAACCTCGAACTGCCGCGTCATCCGCAGAAAGAAGAACTGGGCGTTCGCCAGCTGCCGTTTGCCCGTGAAATCTACATCGACCACGATGACTTCATGGAAGAGCCGCCAAAAGGCTACAAGCGCCTGGAACCGAACGGCGAAGTGCGCCTGCGTGGCAGCTACGTGATTCGCGCCGACGAAGCGATCAAGGACGCCGATGGCAACATCGTCGAACTGCGTTGCTCCTACGATCCGGAAACACTGGGCAAAAACCCTGAAGGCCGCAAGGTCAAAGGCGTGGTGCACTGGGTGCCGGCCGCTGCCAGCGTCGAGTGCGAAGTGCGTCTGTACGATCGTCTGTTCCGCTCGCCGAACCCTGAAAAGGCCGAAGACAGCGCCAGTTTCCTGGACAACATCAACCCTCAATCGTTGCAAGTGCTCACCGGTTGTCGTGCTGAACCCTCGCTGGGCAATGCACAGCCGGAAGACCGTTTCCAGTTCGAGCGCGAAGGTTACTTCTGCGCGGATATCAAGGACTCGAAACCTGGTCATCCGGTATTCAACCGTACCGTGACCTTGCGTGATTCGTGGGGCCAGTGATTTTAGGAAACGACTAAAGTGCTATCGATCTACAACACGCTCACCAAGAGCAAAGAAGTCTTCAAGCCGCTGGATGGCAACAATGTGCGCATGTACGTCTGCGGGATGACCGTGTACGACTACTGCCACATTGGCCATGGCCGCAGCATGGTCGCGTTCGACCTCGTGACCCGCTGGTTGCGGTTCAGCGGTTACAACCTGACCTACGTGCGCAACATCACCGACATCGAAGACAAGATCATCAATCGGGCGAAGGAGAATGGCGAGCCGTTCGACGCGCTGACCGAGCGCATGATCACGGCGATGCACGAGGACGAAGCGCGCCTCAACATCCTCAAGCCAGACATGGAACCGCGCGCCACGGATCATATTCCAGGCATGCTGAGCATGATCCAGACCCTGATCGACAAGGGTTACGCCTACGCCCCGGGCAATGGCGACGTGTACTACCGCGTCGCCAAGTTCATGGGCTACGGCAAACTGTCGCGCAAGAAGATCGAAGACCTGCGCATCGGCGCGCGCATCGAAGTCGACGAGTCCAAGCAGGACCCGCTGGACTTCGTGCTGTGGAAAGCCACCAAGCCGGGCGAGCCAAGCTGGCCTTCGCCGTGGGGCGACGGTCGTCCGGGCTGGCACATCGAGTGCTCGGTGATGTCGACGTGCTGCCTGGGCGAGACCTTCGACATTCATGGCGGCGGTAGCGACCTGGAATTTCCGCACCACGAAAACGAAATCGCCCAGAGCGAAGCGGCCACCGGCAAGACCTACGCCAATGCCTGGATGCATTGCGGCATGATCCGCATCAATGGCGAGAAGATGTCCAAGTCCTTGAACAACTTCTTCACCATTCGCGACGTGCTGGAAAAGTACCACCCGGAAGTCGTGCGTTACCTGTTGGTGTCGAGCCATTACCGCAGCGCGATCAACTATTCGGAAGACAACCTCAAGGACGCCAAGGGCGCACTCGAGCGTTTCTACCACGCGTTGAAAGGCCTGCCGAGCGTAGCGCCGGCTGGCGGTGAAGCCTTCGTGGAACGCTTCACTCAGGTGATGAACGACGACTTCGGCACGCCGGAAGCCTGCGCGGTGCTGTTCGAGATGGTTCGCGAGATCAACCGTCTGCGCGAGAGCGATATCGATGCAGCAGCAGGTCTGGCGGCTCGCTTGAAAGAGCTCGCCAGCGTGCTGGGTGTGCTGCAGCTTGAAGCGGACGACTTCCTTCAGGCAGGTGCAGAAGGGCGGGTTGACGCGGCTGAGGTCGATGCGCTGATCGCCGCGCGTCTGGCGGCGCGTGCCGGTAAAGACTGGGCCGAATCCGACCGCATCCGCGACCAGCTCACCGCCATGGGCGTGGTGCTGGAAGACGGCAAGGGCGGCACGACCTGGCGTCTGGCTGACTGATGATCGTTCCCACGCTCCGCGTGGGAATGCAGCCCGGGACGCTCCGCGTACCCCATCAACAGCAGACAAAACAAAACCCGCCTTGTGCGGGTTTTTTAAGATCAAAAGATCGCAGCGTGCCGCAGCTCCTACAGGAGTATGCATTCCAACTGTAGGAGCTGCGGCACGCTGCGATCTTTTGATCTGACGCTTTTAACCCTCCGACTGGCGCAACCGCTTGTACAAAGTATTGCGACTAACCCCAAGCCTACGCGCCAGGTACGAAATATTCCCCCCAGCCGCCGCCAACTGCCGATTCAAATCCTCGGCATCATTCAAATCCACCGTCAGCGACTCCGGCGAATCCACCGGCTCCATCTCCAGGTCCACAAAAAAATCATCCGGCAAATGCTCCGGCCGCACCGGTTGTTCCTCAGCCATGGCCAGCGCCACCTGCATCACGCTGCTGACCTGACGCAAATTCCCAGGCCACGGATGACGACTGAACAAGTCCATCACCTCACGACTCAACCCCGCCCATTGCGACGTCTCGCGATGCTGTTCCCACAGCCGCGTGAATAGCGCCTGCTTGTCGCTGCGTTCGCGCAGTGGCGGCAATTCCAGGGTCAAACCGCCAATCCGGTAATACAGGTCTTCACGAAACCGGCCCAACTGCACCTGTTCACGCAACGAACGGTTGGTCGCCGAAATAATCCGTATATCCACCGGGAACAGCTCGCTGCTGCCCACCGGCTGTACACAACGTTCCTGCAAAACCCTTAACAACCGAGCCTGTGTCGGCAATGGCATGTCGCCGATCTCATCAAGGAAGAGGGTGCCCTTGTCGGCCTTGCGGATTAGCCCGATGCTGCCTTTCTGGTTGGCACCCGTAAACGCTCCTTTCTCATAGCCAAACAGTTCAGATTCCACCAGTTCGGCGGGGATCGCTGCACAGTTGACGGCAATAAACGCCTGTTTGCTGCGAGAACTGGCCTGGTGCAGGGCTTTGACGAACACTTCCTTGCCGACCCCGGTCTCACCGTGGATGAGCAGCGGAATGTCTTTTTCCAGCAAGCGCTCGGCCTGCCGCACGGCCTTTTCCACGCGGCTGTCACCGAAGTGCAGGGTGTTCAGGCTGATCGCTGCCGGTGCGGCCACGGCGGGTTCGGCGCTTTTCGGTTCGGAAAACAGCCGTGCCTGGATCGGTACTTGTTTAGGTCGTTTCAACAGGCACTGAAAGCGGTTGCGGCCCGACGTCTGCAGGGCGAATGGCAAACCGTCCGGCTGATTCAGCAGCTCCAGCAGCGAGACCTTGAACAGACTTTCAACGCTGACCCGCGACAGGCTGATGCCCAGCAAATTGTCGGCTCTTCGATTGGCTGACAGCACCTGACCGGTCTCGTCGAAAATCAGCAGCCCGGCCCATTGGCTGTCCAGATTGTTCAAACCGGTGTTGAAGGTCAGTTGAAAATGCTGGCCATGGAACAGGTTGAGGATCAACCGGTTCTCCACGGTCTGGCTCATCATCTTGACCATGCCCAGGGTATGGGAGGGCGGCAAATAGCTGTCGCTGGACACGTCCAGCACCGCGATGACTTTGCGCTCGGCATCGAAAATAGGCGCGGCGGAACCGGTCATGAAGCGGTTGGCCTTGAGGAAGTGTTCATCGTGCTCGATGTGCACTGCCTGCTCGCACGCCAGTGCAGTGCCGATGGCATTGGTGCCGCTGCAACGCTCCATCCAGCTCGCGCCGGCACTGAAGCCATGGGTCAGTTTTGGTTCGATAAACCGCTGGGTGCCCCAGGACGTCAGCACCTGGCCCTGATTGTCCGCGAGCATGATCAGGCAGTTGGAGTTGCTGAGGATGTTCTCGTAGTACGGCAGCACTTCCTGGTGAGTAGTCTGCACCAGCGAGTGCTGGCTCTCCAGCAACTGCGCGATGCCCTCGGCGGGCAGTTGGTCGAATTTCGGGGCGCTTTGATGATCGAGACCAAACGCGCGGCATCGGGACCATGAATCCTGAATGATGGCGTCGTGGGACAGCGGCTGGGCAGGTGCGGCCATGGCAGTCGATCTCTGGGCTTTTATTGTTTTTATTGGTTTTGCGAAACGTTCAGAACGCCAACGGTCCCTGTAGGAGCTGCCGAAGGCTGCGATCTTTTGATCTTGATCTTTGCCATGCTCACGGACGCCAGGATCAAAAGATCGCAGCCTTCGGCAGTTCCTACAGGGACCGTGAACAGTCCATAGAGTGTTGTTCACTATTGTTCATTGTCAACGGTCGAACTGTTCAATTGTTCAGGTGCAATTGTTCATTTCTGTTCAGCATCGAAAGCAATATCAACACTGTTTCTGAGGATTCTGAAGCGGATCAATCACTTGCAATTTCTGGCACGAATGTCGCTCTGTAGCTCCGGTCGCTTGACTCCAATAATAAAAAGGCCGAGCCATGTCATTAACCCTGGAACACGTCAGCCGCACCGTCGAGGGCCAGATCTGGATCGACGATGCCAGCCTGAGTTTCGAACCTGGTTCCTTCAACGTTTTGCTCGGCCGCACCCTCTCCGGCAAAACCAGCCTCATGCGCCTGATGGCCGGTCTGGACAAGCCCGACAGTGGTCGCATCCTCATGAACGGTGTCGACGTCACCCAGCGTCCGGTGCGCCTGCGCAACGTGTCGATGGTCTATCAGCAGTTCATCAACTACCCGACCATGACCGTGTTCGAGAACATCGCCTCGCCGTTGCGCCAGGGCGGTGTTTCCAACGAAATGATCCAGAGCAAAGTGCTCGAAACCGCGAAAATGCTGCGCATCGAGAAATTCCTCCAGCGCCATCCCCTCGAACTCTCCGGTGGCCAACAACAGCGCACTGCCATGGCCCGGGCATTGGTGAAGGATGCGGAGCTGATCCTGTTCGACGAGCCGCTGGTCAACCTCGACTACAAGCTTCGCGAAGAGCTGCGTCAGGAAATGCGCGAGCTGTTCAAGGCGCGGCACACCATTGCCATCTACGCCACCACCGAACCTAACGAAGCCCTCGCCCTGGGCGGCACCACGACCATTCTTCACGAGGGACGGGTGATCCAGAGCGGCAAGTCTTCCGAGGTCTATCACCAGCCACAAACCGTGTTGGCGGCGGAGCTGTTCTCCGAGCCGCCGATCAACTTGATGCCGGGGCGCATCGCTGGCAACGAAGTCAGCTTCGCCAACTTTGTGCACTTTCCGCTGAACGTCGACCTGCGTCCTGTGGGCGAGGGCGAGTTCCGCTTCGGTGTGCGTCCCAGCCACATCTCGCTGGTGCCGAGCAACGACGATGACCTGGAACTGGCGGTGACCGTCGAGGTGGCCGAGATCAGTGGTTCGGAAACCTTCCTGCACGTGCGCAACGAACATTTCCTGTTGGTGCTGCACCTGCCCGGCGTTCATGAATACGACGTCGATGCGCCGATTCGCATCTACATCCCGACCCATAAACTGTTTGTCTTCGATGCGCAGGGGCGGCTGGTCCAGGCGCCCGGTCGACGTATCGCGAGGGTTGCCTGATGGCCGAAATCCGATTGCAGAACCTCGCCCACAGCTACACCCGCACACCAACCGGTCCCGAGGATTACGCGATTCGCGAAATGGACCACATCTGGGAGCAGGGTGGTGCGTACGCATTGCTCGGGCCTTCAGGCTGCGGCAAATCGACCTTGCTCAACATCATTTCCGGCCTGCTGAGTCCGTCCCAGGGGCAGGTGCTGTTCGACAACAAAGTGGTCAACGACCTGACCCCTGAGAAGCGCAACATCGCCCAGGTGTTCCAGTTTCCAGTGGTCTACGACACCATGACGGTGTTCGACAACCTTGCCTTCCCGCTGCGTAATCAGGGCATGGGTGAGGCGAAAGTCCACAGCAAGGTCCAGGAAATCGCCGAGGTTCTCGACCTGCAAGCGCTGTTGAACAAGAAGGCACGCAACCTCACCGCTGACGAAAAACAGAAAGTCTCCATGGGTCGCGGGCTGGTGCGCGATGACGTCTCCGCCATCCTCTTCGATGAGCCGTTGACGGTGATCGATCCTCACCTGAAATGGAAACTGCGGCGCAAGCTCAAGCAGATCCACGAGCAGTTCAACATCACCATGGTCTACGTCACCCACGATCAACTGGAGGCCTCGACCTTCGCCGACAAGATCGCGGTGATGTATGGCGGGCAGATCGTGCAGTTCGGTACGCCACGGGAATTGTTCGAGCGGCCGAGCCACACCTTTGTCGGTTATTTCATCGGCAGCCCCGGGATGAACCTGATCGAAGTGCAGCCGCAGCCGGGGGGCGTGGGTTTTGCGTCGACCCATCTACCGTTGTCCGACGCTCAACTGCAGCGCATCGCCGAGTCCGAATGGCACACCCTGAAAGTCGGCATCCGCCCGGAGTTTATCCATGTGTGGGACGAGCCCTTTGATGACGCCATGCGGGCCGACGTCGTACACGTCGAAGACCTCGGTACCTACAAGATCATGACGCTTAACCTCGACGGCGCCCCGTTGAAAGTACGCCTTGCCGAAGACAAACCGGTGCCTGAAGGCACGGCGTACATCAGTTTTCCGGCGCAATGGTTGATGGTCTATGCCGATGATTATCTGTTGCCAGCGCACGCCAATAACAGGGAGCAGCCATGAACAAGGTGCAGAACAACAAGGCCTGGTGGCTGGTGTTGCCGGTGTTTTTGCTGGTGGCGTTCAGTGCGGTGATCCCGATGATGACCGTGGTCAACTATTCGGTTCAGGACATTTTCGACCAGTCCAGCCGCTACTTCGTTGGCGCCGACTGGTACAAGCAGGTACTGCTCGATCCGCGTCTGCATGACTCGCTGCTGCGCCAGTTCATCTATTCCGGTTGCGTGCTGCTGATCGAAATCCCGCTGGGCATCGCCATTGCCCTGACCATGCCGACCAAGGGCCGCTGGTCCTCGCTGGTGCTGATCATTCTGGCGATTCCGTTGCTGATTCCGTGGAACGTGGTCGGCACCATCTGGCAGATCTTCGGCCGCGCCGACATTGGTTTGCTGGGCTCCAGCCTCAACGCCATGGGCATCAACTATAACTACGCGGCGAACACCATGGACGCCTGGGTCACGGTGCTGGTGATGGACGTCTGGCACTGGACGTCCCTGGTGGCGCTGTTGTGCTTCTCCGGCCTGCGCGCCATCCCGGATGTGTATTACCAGGCGGCGCGAATTGATCGGGCATCGGCGTGGGCGGTCTTCCGGCACATCCAGTTGCCCAAGCTCAAGAGCGTGTTGTTGATTGCGGTGATGCTGCGGTTCATGGACAGTTTCATGATCTACACCGAGCCGTTCGTGCTGACCGGTGGCGGCCCGGGGAATGCCACGACCTTCCTCAGCCAGACCCTGACCCAAATGGCCATCGGGCAGTTCGACCTCGGTCCGGCCGCGGCTTTCTCGCTGGTGTATTTCCTGATCATCCTGTTGGTGTCCTGGCTGTTCTACACCGCCATGACTCACTCTGACGCCAACCGCTGAGGTCTGCCATGAGCAAAAGAAAGCTAATCCCGCTGCTCATCTACATCCTGTTCCTGCTGGTGCCGATCTACTGGCTGCTGAACATGTCGTTCAAGAGCAACACCGAAATTCTCGGCGGCCTGACGCTGTTTCCGCAGGATTTCACCCTCGCCAACTACAAGGTGATCTTCACTGATCCGGCCTGGTACACCGGTTACCTCAACTCGCTGTATTACGTCAGCCTCAACACGGTGATCTCCCTCAGCGTCGCGTTGCCGGCAGCTTACGCGTTCTCGCGCTATCGTTTTCTCGGCGACAAGCACCTGTTTTTCTGGCTGCTGACCAACCGCATGGCACCGCCAGCGGTGTTCCTGCTGCCGTTTTTCCAGCTGTATTCGTCGATCGGCCTGTTTGACACCCACATTGCGGTGGCCTTGGCTCACTGCCTGTTTAACGTGCCATTGGCGGTGTGGATTCTTGAAGGCTTCATGTCCGGTGTTCCGAAGGAGATCGACGAAACGGCCTACATCGATGGCTATAGTTTTCCCAAGTTCTTCGTGAAGATTTTCATCCCGCTCATTGGTTCCGGCATCGGGGTGACAGCGTTTTTCTGCTTCATGTTTTCCTGGGTCGAACTGCTGCTGGCGCGCACGCTGACGTCGGTGAATGCCAAACCGATTGCGGCGGTGATGACCCGAACGGTCTCGGCGTCGGGCATTGACTGGGGCGTGCTGGCGGCGGCAGGGGTGTTGACCATTCTGCCCGGCATGCTGGTGATCTGGTTTGTTCGCAACCACGTGGCCAAGGGCTTTGCCTTGGGCCGGGTATGAGGAACTGATGATGGAATGGATGAGTTGGACGGTTCCCACCGCGGCGTTCTTCATCGTCATTGGCCTGATTCTGGTGGGCATGACGACCTGGGAATTGCGTTCGCCGAGCATTCTGCGGCGAGGTCTTCTGCCGATTGCCACCACCCGTGGCGATCGGCTGTTTATCGGTCTTCTCGGCAGCGCCTACCTGCATCTGCTGGTAATCGGCGTCACCGACTGGAGCATCTGGGTGGCGTCCGCGTTGTCCCTGGTGTGGCTGTTGGCTGTGATGCGCTGGGGCTAGTCGAATCGATCGGCAATGTTGCTCCGAAAATCAAACAGGAGGTTTCTATGTTCGACAAAAACAATAAGCTGCGACATAGCGTTTCATTGGCAGCCATGCTGGCACTCAGCGGGTTGAGCGCTGCGGCTTGGGCCGATGCTTATGAAGATGCCGCGAAGAAATGGATAGGCAGCGAATTCAAACCGTCCACCCTCACGCCAGAGCAGCAGCTCGAGGAATTGAAGTGGTTCATCAAAGCGGCCGAGCCGTTCCGCGGGATGAACATCAAGGTTGTATCGGAAACCCTGACCACTCACGAATATGAGTCAAAGGTACTGGCCAAGGCCTTCACCGAGATCACCGGGATCAAGCTGACCCACGACCTGCTGCAAGAAGGCGACGTGGTGGAAAAGCTGCAGACCGTGATGCAGTCGGACAAGAGCATCTATGACGGCTGGGTCAACGACTCCGATTTGATCGGTACCCACTTTCGCTACGGCAAGACCGAATCGATCACCGACCTGATGGCCAACGAAGGCAAGAACTTCACCTCGCCAACCCTGGACATCAAAGACTTCATCGGCATTTCCTTCACCACCGCGCCGGACGGCAAGATCTATCAACTGCCCGACCAGCAATTCGCCAACCTTTACTGGTTTCGCGCCGACTGGTTCGAGCGGCCTGACCTGAAAGCCAAATTCAAGGAAAAGTACGGGTACGAACTGGGTGTGCCGGTTAACTGGTCAGCCTATGAAGACATCGCCAAATTCTTCAGCGAAGACGTCAAGGAAATCGACGGCAAGCGCATCTACGGGCACATGGACTACGGCAAGAAAGACCCGTCCCTGGGCTGGCGTTTTACCGATGCCTGGTTCTCCATGGCCGGTGGCGGCGACAAAGGCATTCCCAACGGTCTGCCGGTGGACGAGTGGGGGATCCGCGTCGAGGACTGCCATCCGGTCGGCTCCAGCGTGACCCGTGGCGGCGATACCAATGGCCCGGCTGCGGTGTATGCGACGCAGAAGTACGTCGACTGGATGAAGGCCTACGCACCACCGGAAGCGGCAGGCATGACGTTCTCCGAATCCGGCCCGGTGCCGTCCCAGGGCAACATTGCCCAACAGATCTTCTGGTACACCGCCTTTACTGCCGACATGACTAAACCGGGCTTGCCGGTAGTGAACGCTGACGGCACGCCTAAATGGCGCATGGCACCGTCGCCACGTGGGCCGTATTGGGAAGAAGGCATGAAGCTTGGTTACCAGGACGTGGGTTCCTGGACGTTCATGAAGTCGACGCCTGAAAAACAAAAACTTGCGGCCTGGCTGTATGCGCAGTTCGTGACCTCGAAAACCGTCTCGCTGAAGAAAACCATCGTCGGCCTGACGCCTATTCGCGAGTCGGACATTAACTCGCAAGCCATGACCGACCTCGCGCCTAAACTCGGCGGCCTGGTGGAGTTCTATCGCAGCCCGGCCCGTGTGCAATGGACCCCTACCGGGACCAACGTGCCGGACTATCCGCGCCTGGCACAACTGTGGTGGAGCCACATCGCCGAAGCCGCCAGCGGCGAGAAAACCCCGCAACAGGCACTCGATGGCCTGGCCAAGGATCAGGACGCGATCATGACCCGCCTGGAACGCTCCAAGGCACAGCCGGTGTGCGGCCCGAAAATGAACCCGGAACGGGATGCGCAATACTGGTTCGATCAGCCGGGCGCACCGAAACCGAAACTGGCGAACGAAAAGCCGAAAGGCGAAACCGTGAGCTATACCGAACTGCTGAAATCGTGGGTGGATGCGCGTAAGTAGGTTGATTGTTTGTTGAAAGGCGAACGGCACCGTGAGGTGCCGTTTTTTGTTGGTGTCTGTTCCACCGCAATCGCTGGCAAGCCAGCTTGTATAGTTGGACTCCCACACGGGGGGCTGTGTCATGCACAGAGTTTGTGTCCACCGCAGATCCACTGTAGGAGCGAGCCTGCTCGCGATGAGGCCAGTTCAGTCGCCAAATTTCATCGGCCGAGCAAACTTTGCTTACAAGCACTGATGTATGTGGTGATTAACGGCAATTACTCAGGTGGGTCTAGTTGGTCCAACGCGCGATTCACCGCAAGCTCCCCTAGCATGATCACTTGTGCAATGCCGAGCAGTGAATTGCGCCTTGGCCCTTTCATCTGATCTGCCATATCCATGGTCATGACATTCGCCGAAGCCAGTGACTCGCAAGCGTGGGTCAACAGCGTTTCAGTATCGATCTCGGGATTGACGATGAACATGGTGCCGGCTGTGCGCGGAGTGTCCATGATGGTATCGCCCGGCTTTGAATCATTGTCGTGGGCTGGCTCGGCGGCCTCGTGAAGTGTTTTTGAATCGCGGCTTTCGCGGAGGGATGCCGGATCATTGTCTGGCGGATTTGGTGAGAACTTGCACATAGATGAAACTCCGATGCTATTTAAAAGGAGTCATCACCGCCCCGCTACCAAACGAAGGGTGGCGACCATACGAAGGTTGGTAGACCGGGCATCGGAACCGGCGCTCCCGAAGGAGCCCTGCGCATGGTCACCATAAAATACTGCCCAAATACCGGACATTAAGAGGTGACGCTGTGCGCCGATGCTTCAGGCCTACCAAGCCCGATCACTGATTTTCAATGACCGGCAAACGATAGAACCCAAGCATATGACGCACAAGCCGGCGGATTCTGTATCACTCGTAGGTAAGGGTGCAAGGTGTTGTAGCTTTCAAGAAGTAATCTTGGAGGTGATTAAACACGCTTGTTAAACAGTGATGAAGGAATGGGTAATACCTGGCAATTTTTGCCGATATCAACGATGCGTCCCAGTGTCACGCGACATCGACAGGTGTGTGTACGTCTAGTTCGATTGTCGAGATTCCAGCTTCGCTAGAAAGTCTCGAATGTTGCTTTGCACCGCGCGGTTGATTGACTCTTTGGCGCGGACAATACCCGCGAAAGCGTAACCTGGAGGTACGACTCCTTTAGTGGTTATCGTTTCTTCGAGCAGGGTTTCACCCGTTTTGCGATTTACCAGTAGGTACTTTGCTGACGCATCCGTGACCATAGTTATCCCGGCTACTGGCGGATCCAATTCTTGAATTTTGACGAAAAGATTTACTTTTTTAGCCGACTCGTCGTCGAACACCGAGCTTTTGTTAACGGCTTCAACAACGGCTCGCTCCCAGAGTTGCGGTATACCTTCTCCATCGGACGGCACATCCCCGGTTTGTTCATTGGGGGCCGCAAAAGAAACCGAGACCGCGCGAAGATCCGCATCTATCTTGTGGATAGAAGGTTCAACACTTTGCACGGAAAAATTTAGGGGTGGCACTGCTGTGCAGCCACTAAACAGAGTGATCAGCAATGATCCGAGGGCAATCCTTGAGCGCATTTGAATCCTTTCTTAGATGAGATAATGGCCAATTAGTATCGCAATAAAGGCATCAAAGTGGAATGGCCCGACAACCAATGCGGCTTCGGGTAAACGCCTGGAATAGCGCATCAATACCTTTTATGCGCTCATCAGAGTCGATACAAAGACGACTACGAGAGATGCAGCTTTATGACTGTTGGTGAGGACTTTCGATCTGCCGCAGACTGAGGCCTACGGGTGCCCGCAGCCAATCAGTCTGGGGAATAGCAGCTAATTCGTAAGTATGGTAGTAAAATTGCCGATTCGGACCGCTCGGCGCGAGCCCGCATGCCGGGCGTGTAGCAGGGAGAAGCCTTTTGACGGTCTCTCTATGCAGATTTTGTGTCTTGGGGCTTTATGGCGCGCGAGTACCGATGAAGTACTCCAGGCCTTCGGGGAAGTTCACATTGAGAAGTCTCGAAATTTGAGCTACTTGGCTGTCCGTCAGTTCCAGCTCGCCAGGTTCTATTTCTTCTAGGGATTTTGACTCCGTCATTTGAGCAAGTGCCTCATTTAAAGCCGGCTCCTTTATCGTCAGTTCAAATTGCAATGAATCATCCAGCTTGTCATCTGGGTAAAAACCGGTGATGGATAGATAGCGCATTTTCTTCTTTACCTCTTACTGATGCCGTCAGCCAACGCTGTCAGACAATTGACCCGGATATTTGGTGCGGCCCCTGTAGGAGCTGCCGCAGGCTGCGATCTTTTAATCTACATAGCACTACGGTTTACTACCATACGTGCCGATACCTAAATGAAACTTGGTAATCAAAAACGGCAGGTTCAATTTGGTGCTTGAACAAAGATTGAAGATCAGGAATCCACACGGCTAAGACGTCAAACCCTCCGTCGTATATCTCTGGTTCCGCCATGAGCCCCAATGCTTCGATTACCGAACCATCATCGCCGAGGTCCACGGAGTATTCCTGACCATCCGCTATTTCCGTTGCTTTATCGAACCAGTCCAGCCTGACTTTTATTCCCATTGTTGTCTCCCGTTACCAGACATCACGATAGTCAAACGCCACCTGATAGTCGTAGGCGGACAGATCGATAGCATGCTGAAAATGAGGTTGAAGATGAGCGACCAAACTTTCTAGTACATTGAATCCGCCATTGTTTATGTTGTTCTCAATGGGGATGCCTAGCGCATCCAACACAATGGGGTCTTGGCCAAAATCTTTTGACATGTCCTCCCCGACGCCAAACTCGGATTCTTTGTCGTACCACTCCAATCTGATTCTTAATCCCATATCGCCCTCACAAGTATTTTTTAATGCTGCGATTCTTCTTGGCCGGGGCTGTTGCTTCGGTGCGCAGATTGTCCGCGAAGGTGTGACAAGGGCGCATGATTGCTTCGGTGATGATCCGTTGCGGCCTCGCATGAAGGTTTGTATGGCAGAGGACGGCCCGTAAGCTGTGTCCTATGCCTATTCGTATCCTGGGGCATTCAGTATGGTGCAAGAGTCCCGATGAAGTACTCCAGGCCTTCTGGGAAGTCCACTTCGAGGAGTTTTGAAATTTGATCCACTTGGCTGTCCGTCAGCTCAAGCTCACCAGATTCTATTTCTTCTAAAGGTTTTGACTCCGTAAGTTGAGCTAATGCTTGATTTACCGCGAGGTCCTTTATCGTCAATTCAAATTGTAAAGAGTCGTCCTGTTTGTCGTCTGGATAGAAACCGGTGATGGATAGGTAGCGCATGTTTTTCCTTTAATTACTCACTGGAAACTGTCAGCCACCTCCGCCTGAGGACTAACCCCATAAGAGCGGCGCTCCTCCTGTAGGATCTGCCGCAGGCTGCGATTTTTTGAACTGCAGCCCGACAACGAACTATGGTCGACCAGAGGGTGCGTTTGCTCATCTGCGAAGGTGATGTCTTTCTTTAAGAGCAACGGTTGGAAGCGCCGTTTTTGCACTCGTTAGCCGGATGAAGTCAGGAAAAAAATGAGATTCCTAGGCAGATCGATCAAACATACTTTTTCTATTGCGGTGATGTGCTGCTCCGTCAGCAGATAATCATGCAACGGGTCTTCGTCTTTTTTCCAGCCCATAATCAACGATAGCTCCGTAAGCGCAATAGGGATCTGTTTTTCAAATGAAGGGAAATCTTCGCCTTTCGGAACACCCATCACTGAAAATCTTGTTTTCATATCAATCCCATTTACTACCATATGGATCGATATCTAAATGAAATTTGGTAATCAAAAACGGCAGGTTCAATTTGATGGTTGAACAAAGGTTGAAGGTGAGGAATCCATACGGCTAAGACGTCAAACCCTCCATCGTATATCTCGGGCTCCGCCATAAGTCCTAATGCTTTGATTACCGAACCATCTTCAAATAGGTCCGCGGAGTATTCCTTACCAACTCCCAGTTCAGTCTCCTTGTCGTACCAGTTCAGCCTGATTTTCAGTCCCATAATTTCCTCACAAATATTTTTTTATACTGCGATTTTTCTTTGGTGGATCTATTTGTTCACCTGTTATGTGATCGAACGAGCCTAGGTGACTTCCATCGCTAGCACGATAAGCTTCTAGCTCTCCATGCATAGAGTCCCATTCATAAATAATTCGGCCTTTGGCATTGATCCAGCGCTCTCGAAGACCACCACCTTTTTGTCGAGGGGTTTTTGGTTTCGCTTCTCTCAATCCAGAAAATCCGGTGATTTCTTCTGTTTCAGGGGCGGAGTGATAGTCGTGATCCGGGTTAGGAAGTTTTCTTTCATTAAGATTGACCGCAACATAAACCGGCCTAACCCCCGACCCCACCGGAAACACAAGAATAAAATCCTTGTACTCAGGCGGGTGAATCGGATTAACGATGATGCTGTCGGCCAGTTTCGTCGGTGGATAAACCCATATGTGCGGTGCTTGCGGCGCAGCTTGCAGCGCCGGGATCCCAAGAATGTCGGACCCGTCCTCAGCCGGAGTCCAGATCAGTTCGACACCATCCCCCAGGTCCGCCACTTGCTGGGTGCCGCGCAAAGTGAACTGCACGACATCGACCATTTCCCAATCGCGGTTCTTGCCCGTGTAAAAACCGTAACCTTTGAGACTGCCGTCAGCCTGCTGCTCGACGTTCAGCCGAACGCGCGTACGGGCTTGTTTGAGGGCGCGTAGCTGTTCTTCGGAATAGAGCGCGCTGTCGCCGAGGCTTGGCGTCCAGAACACGGCGACCACGCCGGCCAGTGCAGCCGCGCCAGCTGCACCGAGGACGGTCGCGATGCTTGGGGTAGAAGCAGCGAGCGTCGGTGCCCGAAGTGCAAGTCGGCCGATGCCGAGTGCTGTGACGTTGCCGCTGATTGTTTGCAGATCGAGCAGCCCGGCATCGTCCGCTTCGCGAGCGCCAAGCCAGGCGATTTCTCCGTAGTCCTTGAGGCTATCGACCGGCACCATGCCCGATGGATACGAGTAGTCGATGATGGCGTCCGGCAAATTGCAGGACTTGGCGAAGACGCAGCCAGTGCGAATGACTTCCAGTTTTTCTATGGGAACGGGAAGTCGGTCCTCATACGCTCTTTGCCTCGCGAGCATGTCGTCATAAGCTTTTTGCCTGGCGTCCCGCGCTGCCATTTCGGCAGCGCTCATGTCGCGATAAGAAATGTGATGCCCGTCGCCGGACGGCGGGTTCTGAATCTGGGGAATGCCCGGTTTGCCAGCCACTGATTGTCCTTGTGAGTACGTCCATCGACGGCCCCGTTAAGGGCTGCGCGACGTTAACGAACGTGGCAAATCGTGGCTGTAGGAAGCGTCTTGGATGACGTTAGGACAGATCTTTGTTTGCGATAGGAAGACGAGTCGAACTGGAGAAGACGTGCAAAGGTGGATCGTTAGTGACTTGCGGCACTAAAACGATGGAAAAAACGAGACTGAAAGAGGGTGCTGACTAAACCAAAATAGCCAGGTCGGTGTATTTGGCAACTATTGGATCAACAGTTAAAAGTTTCATTGGCTCCGTCATAGCGGTAGCGACAATGAGGCGGTCGAACGGGTCCCGGTGATGATGTTCGAGATCCTTCACTGCAATGGCGTGTTCTGATGTCACAGGCAGTTCGATGAAGCCGCTTTCGAGGCAATATTGACGGATCTCCTCCAGATCAACCTCCAGCTTTCCAAGACCCACCTTGATCGCCATCTCCCAGAAAGTTGCTGCGCTAATGTAAACATCCGCAGCACTCTCAATGTGCTTTCTGGCTTTTGCGGACAGCTTTGGGTCATCGGTGAGCGTCCATAGCAAAATATGTGTATCGAGCAGGAGCCTCATTCTTTAGCGCCTTCGAAGGCATCGAGCATCTCGTCTGGAAGTGGTGCGTCGAAGTCGTCGGGTAGAACCAGTTTGCCTTTCATTGCCCCGATACGTTTACCGCAGGCTTTGCCTACGGGAACGAGGCGCGCAAGGGCACGACCGTGCTTGGCAATCGTGATGATTTGCCCCGCTGCGGCATCATCGACGAGCTTGGACAGGTTGTTTTTTGCTTCGGCCAAAGGGACGACGATCATCATGTCTCCTCCATATTCTGGACAAATATAGCCAAAATATGTGTGCGCGGCAAAACCACTCGGTTCCTGAAAGGCTCCAGGCGCTGGTTCGGCGAACCTCAGGTTCTGGTTAATTAAAGCGATGGTTCGGCGTTCGATAGCCCGTTTGTCAAAGCTTTCCATTAGTTCGGAAAAAATCTCACGGTTCATTGCTGCTCCCTTCTCGAAGACGTCCTTCAGTTATTGTTCAAGATATGCCAATCGATAATGACTGGATGTAGGACAGAGCCGGTAACACAGGGAGAGCTTTCGGAGATTGTGGGAGGAGTGGAGATGGGAGGTAAAAAATCCTACAAGTGCAATACCGGTAGCTGTATGAAGCGTCTTGGATGGCGCTAAGAAGGGTAGCTGTTTGCGATGGCGCGAAGTGTCGAATTGAAAAAAACGCGTTGTTGCTTTGCTTTGCTTTGCTTTGCTTTGGCTTTGGCTTTTGATCTTCTTGCCCCCTCGTAAGGCCGAGCGCAGGTTCTGCGCAGTGGGCAACCCGGCATGGATGCCGGGTTAGCCGCGCACGGCCATGGATGGCCGATCGCGGCGGGCCCACGGAGCAGGACCGGAGCGAGGGTATGCCGAG
>Ga0160470_100188_pt1 | contig 53466 bp, 47 predicted proteins | sample HID1973I_E11MG_FD_108214 | JGI IMG/M metagenome (GOLD analysis project Ga0160470, IMG submission 108214) | Enriched mosquito-associated microbial communities from UW Madison campus, WI, USA - HID1973I_E11 MG | ecosystem: Host-associated > Arthropoda: Insects > Digestive system > Unclassified ... | reverse complement strand
GCTGGACGCTGTAATCGAATCCGTCACTGGCGCTCTCAAGGCTGGCGACTCTGTTGTTCTGGTTGGTTTCGGTACTTTCTCCGTGACTGATCGTCCAGCTCGCATCGGTCGTAACCCACAGACCGGTAAGACGCTGGAAATCGCAGCCGCTAAAAAGCCAGGTTTCAAAGCCGGTAAAGCGCTGAAAGAAGCTGTCAACTAAGTACGATTCAGGTTTTTGCCTATCCGGGTCGGGGTCATTCCTGACCTGGCAGCGGAGCGGTAGTCCAGTCGGCACATTGCCGGTCCGAGACACCGAGGGTCGCATGTTCGAACCCATCGGTCCGCTCCGCCAGTTACGAGAAGGCGCATCCTCGGATGCGCCTTTCTTCTATCCGGATTCTACCCACGCTCCACGGTTGCCTAAATTTGAAGTTCAACCGTTTCTGGGGGACGCATGCTGCAGAATATCAGGGACAATTCACAAGGCTGGATTGCCAAAACCATTATCGGGATCATCGTTGTACTGATGGCGTTCACCGGTGTCGAAGCCATATTCCAGGCTACGAGCAACAGCCAGGACGCGGCCAAGGTCAACGGTGAAGAAATCAGCCAGAACGAGCTGAGCCAGGCGGTTGATATGCAACGCCGTCAACTCATGCAACAGCTGGGTAAAGATTTCGACGCTTCCTTGCTCGACGAAAAAATGCTGCGCGAATCGGCTCTTAAGGGCCTGATCGATCGCAAGCTGCTGCTGCAAGGCGCAGAAGAATCGAAATTCGCTTTTTCCGAAGCCGCTTTGGACCAGGTGATCCTGCAAACGCCTGAATTCCAGGTGGATGGCAAGTTCAGTGCCGAGCGTTTCGACCAGGTTATTCGTCAACTGGGCTACAGCCGGATGCAGTTCCGCCAGATGCTGGCTCAGGAAATGCTGATTGGTCAGTTGCGCGCCGGTTTGGCAGGCAGCGGCTTTGTCACCGATGCTCAGGTATTGGCATTCGCCCGTCTGGAAAAACAGACCCGCGATTTCGCCACCTTGAACGTCAAGGCCGACTCCGCAGCGGTGAAGCTGACCGACGATGAGGTCAAGGCTTACTACGACGAACACGCCAAGGAATTCATGACGCCGGATCAGGTGGTCATTGACTACCTCGAATTGAAGAAGTCTTCCTTCTTTGATCAGGTCAGCGTGAATGACGAAGACCTGCAAGCGGCGTATCAGAAAGAAATCGCGAACCTGGCCGAGCAACGCCGGGCTGCGCACATTCTGATCGAAGTGAACGATAAAATGACCGAGGCGCAAGCCAAGGCCAAGATCGAAGACATCCAGGCCCGTCTGGCCAAAGGCGAGAAATTCGAGGCGCTGGCCAAGGAATTCTCCCAGGATCCGGGTTCGGCCAACAACGGTGGTGACCTCGGCTACGCAGGTCCAGGTGTTTACGATCCAGCGTTCGAGACAGCTTTGTATGCGCTGAACAAGGACCAGGTTTCTGCACCGGTTCGTACGGACTTCGGTTTTCACCTGATCAAGCTGTTGGGTGTTGAAGCGCCTGAAGTGCCGACGTTTGCCAGCTTGAAAGACAAGCTGACCCGCGAGGCGAAAACCCAGCAGGTCGAACAGCGTTTCGTCGAAGCTACCAAGCAATTGGAAGACTCGTCGTTTGAAGCTTCCGATCTGGCTCAGCCGGCTCAAGACCTGAAACTGACCGTTCACACCTCCAAGCCATTTGGCCGTGAAGGTGGCGAAGGTGTCGCGGCCAACCGTGCCGTGATCGCTGCAGCGTTCAGCCCGGAAGTTCTGGATGAAGGTGCCAACAGCACTGCCATCGAGCTGGATCCTGAAACCGTGATCGTGCTGCGTGCCAAGGAACACTTGAAGCCTGCACAATTGCCGCTGGAAAGCGTGAATGCCAGCATTCGCCAGCAATTGGCTATGGAACACGCCAGCGCTGCTGCGAAAACCAAGGCTGATGAGCTGATCGCCAGCCTGCGTGATGGCAAGACTCCTCTGGACAAGGCTGTTGACGGCCAAAACTGGAAAGTCACCGAGGCGGCCACTCGCGGCCAGGAAGGGATCGACCCTACCGTGCTGCAAGCGCTGTTCCGTATGCCGAAACCCGCTGCCAAGGACAAGCCGACTTTCAACAGCGTGACCCTGGCGGATGGTAGCCTGGTGATCGTGCGCTTGAACGGCGTCAACGAAGCCGCTGCACCGACCGAAGAAGAGAAGGCTCAATACCGTCGCTTCCTCGCCTCGCGCATCGGCCAGCAGGACTTTGCGGCCTACCGCAAGCAGCTGGAGAGCTCCGCAGACATCAAGCGTTTCTGATGCCTGACTGAGTTATCCCCGTAATAAAAAGCCCCCAGCCGACCAGCTGGGGTTTTTTATGGGCACAAATAAAATAATCGATGGTCAGTACCTCTGTAACTGATTCAAGACACAATCGATGTCACGCTAATCATCGATCTGTTGCACAATACGCCCCGAATCGTTTTCCTCAGGATGTTCAATGTTTAAATCATTTCCCATGCGGGTTGTCGGACTGGCGTTGGTACTGGCCGCTGCTGCCGGCTGTTCGTCAAAAAAATCCGCGATCTATGAGCATGAGAATTTCGATGATTCCGGAACGTTTTCTCGCAATTACCCGGTGACAGATGCGCAAACGTGCGAAGCCGCTCGCAGGGCCTTGCTCAGTCAGGGCTACATCATCACCAGCAGCGATCCGAAACTGGTGAGCGGGCACAAGAGCTTCCAGCAAACCGGCGAGACCCACATGGAGATCAGCTTCAGCGTGGTCTGTGCCGATGACGGTAGCGAAGGGCATCACGCCACCATGTTCGCCAACGCCTTGCAGGACCGCTATGCGCTGAAGAAGACCAATAACTCCGCCAGTCTCGGTGTGGGTGTGCTGGGTTCGGTGTCGATGCCGATTGGTTCGTCCGATGACTCGATGGTCAAGGTCGCCAGCGAGACCGTGTCGTCCGCCAAGTTCTACGAGCGATTCTTCGCCCTGGTCGAATTGTTCCTGCCGCCTGAAGCGAAAAAGGCCGCGCACATCGTCGAGAAACCGAAAACCGATCTGGGTGTACCTGAAGTGAAAGCTGCACCGGCGCCGTTGGCACCCACGCCAGCCCCTGCCACTCCAGCTCCTGCCCCGGCAGCGGACCCCGCGCCGGTTCAGGCAGCCGAACCTGCGCCAGCACCGGTTGAAGCCGCACCTGCAGCCTCCGAGCCCGTAGCGCCGCCGGCTGAATCGGCGCCGATCACTCCGGTCGATACCGCTGAGCCCGCACCATCAACGGAAACGGTAACCCCGCCTCAGGAGTCTAGCCTGCCGCCACCGAGCGAGCCCATTCCTTCGAGCCAGTAAATCCCGTTTTAATTGACCGTCGTCAACCCAGGCCGTAGTCCTACGGCCTGCTCGAAAAAATCCTGTGATAAATCCTTTGACGCCTGCTACGTTTTATTAAGTAGCAGCTGAACGTCGTACTTAAGTGCGTCATTTTTCTTTCACGTGGGCACTTTATGCTCAAGGCGTGGGTCATTTATTCAGGCATTTTTTAAACGAGTGGTAGGGGAATCAAAATGGACGATTATCAAGAAGAGCTGCTCGAGTATCAGGCATTCGAACTGGATCCGCTGGAACCAGCAGAAGACGCGACAGAACTGTAAACATCAGGCGGATTGGCGATGACTTCGGCGAAATTCGCCGGGTGTCTGACCGTTCCAGCGTTTGAACGCCCGTTGAAACGCCTCGGCTGATGCAAAGCCCAGCAGGTAGGCGATTTCACCGAACGCCAGTTCGGTATCGCGGATGTAGGTCATGGCCAGGTCGCGGCGAGTGTCATTGAGGATCGCGCGAAATTGCGTACCTTCTTCGGCAAGTTTGCGGCGCAAGGTCCAGGTGGGCAGCTTCAAGCGTGCCGCCACTTCTTCCAGGTCAGGTTCCTGGCCACCATTGAGCAATGGCCCAAGCAGCTGAGTGATGCGTTCACGCAAGCTGCGCGTGCGGGTCAATTGTTCCAATTCCCGTTCACATAACTGCAGCAGGTGTCGCCAGGTACTCGGGCAGTGTTCAGGGTTGCGCAGGGCGAGGCTGGCCAGGCTCAAACGCAGCTGGTTATGTTCACAGCCAAACAGGATCGGGCACTCACCCAGCACTGCATACGCATTGATATAAATCGGTGCCTCGAACTCGATTTCGATGCGTTCGGCACGCAGTGGGGCAGGGCTGATGCTGGACAACTGCTGCTGCCAGCCGGAGATGATCGAGTCCACCACAAAGCGGTTATAGGCGTTGTAGGGGCTGATGGAGTAGAACCGCAGCCACGCGCCTTGGGCATCTTCATGGAAGCTCGATTGACCACGATAGTTGGAACCGTACAGTGCTTCGAAGCGAATCAGGCACCGCGCCGCCTCGCGCACCGTCGGCGCCTGGGCGGCGGTAACCCCGGCCAGGCCTGCCTGACTCAGGCGACTCAGTTGTCCCATGCGCAAACCCAGTGCCGGGTCGCCGGTCAGCTGAATGGCGCTGTGACCCAGGCGCATGTAGCGCGGAATCGAGAGTCGGGCGCCTGCTTCGCTCAAGCGCGCAGCATCGAGGCCGTATTGCTCAAGCAATGGCTGCGGGTCAAGAGCGTGACTGCGCACGGCGTCCGCCAGGCTATGAACGAAACCTACCGACAGATCCCCAAGGCGCATCGGCAGCGGTTTCATGGCTTACAACCACAGGTTCAGCAAACGTGCGCCATGGGCGTTGCCGTCGGCGAAATGCTGCCCGTTGCTGCTGAGAAAACTTTGACCGGCACTGCCCTTGTCCCAGAACTGGCCACGCAGGAACACGCTCATGCCGGCAATGGCCTGGCTGCTGGGTGGCTGGGCCGTCAGCGTCAGGCGTTGCCAGGCCTGGCCTTCGCTGAGCTCGCCGGCCTTGAGGCTGACTGAACTCGGTGTCGACAAACCTTTGTAACCGCGCCATGGCCTGTCCCACGTTCCGCGACCGGCGACATACGCCGGCACGGCGATCAGTTGGGCGCCCTGACTGTCGAGCTTGCGGTAGTTGTCCGGATACCAGCTGTCGCTGCCGATCAATACACCCAGGCGTCCGGCAGGGGTGTCGACCACATTCAGTTCATGATCACCGTTCGCCGCGATGACATCGCTTTGATCGAATACCGGGTGCATTTGACGGTGCGGCTGACCAATGGGCAGTCCGTCGCGACCGAACACGACGGAGCTGTTGAACAGCGCGCCACGACCGATTTTCAGCGTACCGTCGATGACGCTCGGCTCGGGCAGCACGATGGAGCCCGCTACCAGGGTTACGCGAAATTCTTTCGCCAGACCACCAAACAACGCCTGGTAATCCTTTGCCATGCCTTTGGCTTTCATACGCAAGTGCGCATCATCCACGCGGTTCTCACCTTTGGCGGCGATCAGCGCGCGGGCGAACTTCAACGGATTACTCACCGCCAGCCAGTTCATGGCGTCTTTCAAGGTGTTGGCCTGGTACAGCTCATCCTTCTCGCCACTGACCATCAGCCAGGTGCCGATGTGTTCAGGCAGCACGACGATGGTTTTTTCATTGAGCAGGCCTTGTTCCTGAGCCTTCTGCAAATAGGCGGCGAGCTTGCGGTGCAAGCGCTCGGAGCTTTGATAGTCAGTGGGAAACAGTTCGGGCTGGATGCCCAGCAGGTTGCCGTGATCAGCGGGCGTCCCCTGGTCGACTGCGAGATCGATACGCAGGTCTGACAGGTAATGCCCCACCGGTCTGTCTGCGGCCCACATTGCGTAGGTCGTCAGGGCGGCAATCAATGCCATGGAAAAGGTCAGGTACAGAAGTTTGCGCATGGGAAAACAGTCAACGGCCGTGTGCAGGATTCGCGACTAGGGTAGGGCCCATGTCGCCGCTTGCCAAGGGGCGCTGCGCATTTGGATCAATAAGTTGTCAGTTACGGTCATTGAGCGACAGCGGCGCGGCTCTTAGTCTGTCGAACATGACTGATGGGGGCCGCAGAGCTCCCGCATTTTTTTCCGTGATCGCTCGTTGTGGAGTTACCGATGGCCGCCGCTCATTACCCGCACCTGTTGGCCCCGCTGGACCTGGGTTTTACCACGTTGCGTAACCGCACCCTGATGGGCTCGATGCACACGGGGCTCGAAGAGAAACCGGGTGGTTTCGAGCGCATGGCGGCGTACTTTGCCGAACGTGCCCTCGGCGGCGTTGGCTTGATGGTGACGGGTGGCATTGGCCCGAACGACGAGGGTGGCGTGTACTCCGGCGCGGCCAAGCTGACCACCGAGGAAGAAGCGCTCAAGCACCAGATCGTCACCCGTGCGGTGCACGAGGCGGGCGGAAAGATCTGCATGCAGATCCTCCACGCCGGGCGCTACGCCTACAGCCCGAAACAAGTCGCGCCGAGTGCGATTCAGGCGCCGATCAACCCGTTCAAGCCTAAAGAGCTGGACGAGGAAGGTATCGAGAAACAAATCAGTGATTTCGTGACCTGCTCGACCCTGGCGCAAAAAGCCGAGTACGACGGTGTCGAAATCATGGGCTCGGAAGGTTATTTCATTAACCAGTTCCTCGCCGCCCACACAAACCACCGCACCGATCGTTGGGGTGGCAGCTACGAAAACCGCATGCGCCTGCCGGTAGAGATCGTGCGCCGGGTGCGCGAAGCCGTTGGCCCGAATTTCATCATCATTTTCCGCCTGTCGATGCTCGACCTGGTGGAAGGCGGCAGCACCTGGGAAGAAATCGTGACCCTGGCCAAGGCCATAGAGCAGGCCGGGGCAACGATCATCAACACCGGCATCGGCTGGCACGAAGCGCGGATTCCGACCATTGCCACCAAAGTTCCGCGCGCGGCCTTCAGCAAGGTCACGGCCAAGCTGCGGGGATCGGTGAGCATTCCATTGATCACTACCAACCGCATCAACACCCCGGAAGTCGCCGAGCAGATCCTGGCCGAAGGCGACGCCGACATGGTGTCCATGGCACGGCCATTCCTCGCCGACCCGGATTTCGTCAACAAGGCTGCTGCTGGCCGTGGCGATGAAATCAACACGTGCATCGGTTGCAACCAGGCCTGCCTGGACCACACGTTCGGTGGCAAGTTGACCAGTTGCCTGGTGAACCCTCGGGCCTGTCATGAAACCGAGCTCAACTACCTGCCAGTGAAGCAGATCAAGAAAATCGCGGTTGTCGGTGCCGGTCCTGCGGGTCTGTCGGCAGCGACCGTGGCGGCGGAGCGTGGTCATCAGGTGACGCTGTTCGATTCGGCCAGCGAAATCGGTGGTCAGTTCAACATCGCCAAGCGCGTACCGGGCAAGGAAGAGTTTTTCGAAACACTGCGTTATTTCGGCCGCAAATTGCAGACCACCCACGTCGAGGTGTGTCTGAACACCCGTGTCGATGTGGCCACACTGGTGGCAGGTGGTTATGACGAGATCATCCTCGCCACGGGTATCGCCCCAAGAACGCCGGCCATTCCTGGTGTCGAGAATGCCAAGGTGTTGAGCTACCTGGACGTGATCCTGGAGCGCAAACCGGTGGGCAAGCGTGTCGCCGTCATTGGCGCGGGTGGTATTGGTTTTGACGTGTCGGAATTCCTCGTGCATCAGGGCGTGTCCACCAGTCTTGACCGTGAAGCATTCTGGAAAGAATGGGGCATCGATACTCATCTGGAAGCGCGTGGCGGCGTCGCCGGCATCAAGGCCGAGCCGCATGCTCCGGCCCGCGAAGTGTTCCTGCTGCAACGCAAGAAATCCAAGGTGGGCGACGGCCTGGGTAAAACCACTGGCTGGATTCACCGTACGGGTCTTAAAAACAAGCAGGTGCAGATGCTCAACAGCGTCGAATACCTGAAGATCGACGATGAAGGTTTGCACATCCGCATCGGTGAAACCGGTGAGCCGCAGGTGCTGGCCGTGGACAACATCGTGATCTGTGCCGGTCAGGATCCATTGCGCGAGTTGCAGGACGGCTTGACTGCCGCGGGTCAAAATGTGCATTTGATCGGTGGTGCGGACGTGGCGGCAGAGCTCGATGCCAAGCGCGCGATCAACCAGGGGTCGCGATTGGCTGCCGAGTTGTAACTTTCCCACCTCTGTAGGAGCAAAGCTTGCTCGCGATTGCCGCGCCGCGGTTCAACTGATGTACCGCGCAGGGGCAGTCGCGAGCAAGCTTTGCTCCTACAGGGGCATTGCGCTGACTGATAGACTTGGTTCTTTTCCAGATCGCGCACTGCCAATGCTTTTTCCCTCTTCCAGCTGGCTTCCCCCCATACCCCTTGAACTCGTAAATCTCGACTGGCTTACCCACGCCGGTATCGAACTGGTGATCCTGCGTCTTGACCAGATCGATCCGCTGATCAGCGGCAACAAGTGGTTCAAGCTTATCGAGCATCTGAAGGCGGCCGACCAGTGCGCAGCCAAAGGCATCATCAGCCTCGGTGGTGCGCATTCCAACCATCTGCACGCGCTCGCCGCCGCTGGTAAGCGCTTTGGTTTTCCCACTGTCGGTCTGTTGCGCGGTCAGCCCCAGGACACGCCTACGGTCGAGGACCTGCAAGCGTTCGGCATGAAGTTGCATTGGCTGGGTTATGGCGGCTATCGAGAACGGCACACGCCGGGTTTCTGGTTGCCCTGGCAGGCGCAGTATGCGGATTTTCAAGCGGTGCCCGAAGGCGGCGGTGGGCTTCTGGGCGCGCGAGGTTGCATGCAGCTCAAGGCTGCCGTCCACGATCAATTGCACAGTGTGGGATGGGGTGATTACGACGGTTGGTGGCTGGCTTGCGGTACCGGAACCACCTTGGCCGGTTTGGTTTTGGCAGAAGCGGGTGAGCATCCGGTGTATGGCGCACTGGCGGTGCCTGATGATCATGGTGTGGCGCAGCAGGTCAAATCGATTGTGCAAGAAGCGGGCTTGCGACACCCCGTGTACGAACTGCTCGATGCGAGCCGTGGGGGCTTTGCCAAAGTCGATCCGCTGTTGCTCGAGTTCATTGAGCAGGCGGAACAGGCCAGCGGTATTCCCCTCGAACCGCTGTACACCGGCAAGGCACTGCTGGCGCTCAAGCAGCAGGTGCAAGCTGGACGGTTCGAGAAAGGTACTCGATTGATCTTCGTCCACACTGGCGGCTTGCAGGGCCGCCGTGGCTTCCAATCAATGTAGCCGCAGGCTTCGCCAGCTGCTACAGGGGACTGTTTTTTGCGCCATTCAGCCGCGTTTTGGCATCATCCGCAGAAGGGTGTTATCGCGCACCACGTAGTGGTGATAAATCCCCGCCAACGCATGCAGGCCGATCAGCCAGTAGCCGATCGTGCCGCCCAGCACGTGCCAGCCCTCGATCTGTTTCGCCAGCGCCTTGTCTTCCGACACCAGTAACGGCAGGTCGAAGCCGTAGAACATCACCTGATGGCCTTTGGCGCTGGTTACCAGCCATCCCAGAATCGGCATGGCAATCATGAAAATATACAGCGCCCAGTGCATCAGTCTGGCCAGTACCGTCTGCCACTGAGGCGATGCCGGGAAGATTTTCGGCGCCGGGCCGAGGCTGCGCGCGAACAGGCGTAGCCAGACCAGTACAAATACCGTCAGGCCAAGCATGAAATGCGATTCGGTGATCAGCGTCCGGCCGCCACTGCCCTTGGGAAAGATCCCGCGAAATTCGATGCAGGCATACACCAATGCCAACAGGACCAACATCAACCAATGCAACGTGATCGATACGGTGCTGTAGCGTGATTCGGAGTTTGTCCAGGGCATACGGGTGTTCCTCACAGGTCGGTTCCAGCGTCACCGTTCTCATTCGACGGTGTGCTTTAACTGTAAGCCTGTTTCATCAGGTTTGCCTGAGGCTATCGACCTTTCAATGCTCTGGCTCAACAGATTGGCCACAAAAAAGCGCCAGTTCCGCTGAGGAACTGGCGCTTTCAGATCACCCGGGCGATTTGATCAGCTGCTTTGTGGCATTTCACCGTTTGCCAGGCGCTTGTTGATATCGGCGATCACCTCCGGCAACTCGGCGATGGTATCGATCATGTAGTGCGGGCGAGAGCCTTCGAACATCCCGTGGATACGCTTGCGCTCGCTGTCCAGCTGGTCGCTGCCGAGGGCGCGGAAACCTTCATAATCCAGGCCCAATGCGTTACCCGAGCAGATCAGTGCCACGGTCCACATGCCGGCGCGACGACCTTCGAGAATGCCCGGCACCGTGTCATCGATTTTCACGCAGGCCGCGACATCGTCGATCCCCAGGGCGATGACATTGGCCAGTGCCTGTGCCGGCCATGGACGACCGTTCGGAACTTCATCGGTGGCCACGACGTGGTCGGCGATGTAGCCATTGGTTGCGGCCAGTTCGACCACTCTGTCCATGACCTGTTTCGGGTAACCGGAGCAGGAACCGATCTTGATCCCTTGTTGGCGCAGATTGGCGATGGTGTCCAGCGCGCCCGGAATCAATGCCGAATGCTCGGCGATCTTTTCAATCTGCAAGGGCATGAAACGTTTGTAGATAGCGGTGACGTCATCGTCGGTTGGCGTGCGGCCGAACACCGCGCGATAACGCTCTGCCACTTGCGGCTGGTTGCACAGGGTGCGGATGTGATCCCACTTGCCCATGCCCATCGGACCGCGGGCTTCTTCGATCGACACCTGGACGTCGAACTCGGCGAAGGCCTCGACAAAAATCTGCGTCGGCGCGAAAGAGCCGAAATCGACCACGGTGCCGGCCCAGTCGAGGATCGCGGCCTGGAGTTTGGTGGGGTTTGCGTAGTTCATGGTAATCAAATCCTGTCGTTGGAAAAATGATAATCCCTGTAGCAGCTGTCGAGCCTGCGAGGCTGCGTTCGGCAGCTGCTACAGAGGGTCGGGAGTCAAATTTCTAAAACTTCCATCTCACGCAACACTTCACCGACCGCCGCCACGGCCGCGTGCATCTCGGCCTGGTTAACGTGGCCGATGCAACCGACGCGGAACGTTTCAACCTGGGTCAGCTTTCCGGGATAAAGAATGAAACCCTTGGCTTTTACGCGCTCGTAGAACTCCTTGAACTGGTAGCGCGGGTCTTTCGGCGCGTGGAACGTCACGATGATCGGCGCCTGGATCGCGGCAGGCAGGAAGCTGCGCAAGCCCAGACGGGCCATGTCATCCAGCAGCACCTGGCAATTGTTCGCGTAGCGCTGATGCCGGGCCGGCAAGCCGCCTTCTTCGTTGTATTGCAAAAGGGCTTCATGCAGCGCCGCGACCACGTGAGTCGGCGGAGTGAAGCGCCATTGGCCGGTCTTGGCCATGTAGGCGTGCTGGTCGTACAGGTCCATCGCCAGGGAGTGGGAATTGCCGGCGGCATTTGCCAGGGATTCTTTGCGAGCGAACACGAACCCCATACCCGGTACGCCCTCGAGGCATTTGCCCGAGGCGGCGATCAACGCGTCAAATGGCTCCTGTTGCGCATCGATCGGCAGGCCTGCGAAGGAACTCATGGCGTCGATGATCAGGCGTTTGCCGTGCTGCGCAACGACCTGGGCGATGTCGGGCAGCGGGTTGAGGATGCCGGTGCTGGTTTCGCAGTGGATCAGCGCGATGTGAGTAATGCTGGTATCGGCGTGAAGCAGGCGATCCACGTCGGCGGCGGTGGTCGGTTCGTCTTCGGCGGTTTCGAAGGTGCTGAACGAGCGACCCAGCACTTCACAGATTTTCGCCAGGCGTTTGCCGTAGGCACCGTTGATCAGCACCAGAACCCTGCCGTCACGGGGCACCAGGGTGCCGATCGCCGCTTCGACCGCGAAAGTCCCGCTGCCTTGCAGAGGCACACAGTGATGGCTTTCGGCGCCATTGATGATTGCCAGCAGTTGCTCGCATACGCTGGCGGTCAGTTGATTGAACCGGTCATCCCATGAACCCCAGTCGACCATCATGGCCTGGCGGGTGCGGGCCGACGTGGTCAGTGGGCCAGGGGTGAGCAGGATGGGTTCGGCAGTACTCAATCTCGTGTCCTCGTAATCGATGGGGTGAAGCTACGGGGTTTAAATTGCAATTTGCCGTGCTATCAATCAAATTGTTTGTTGTTATGCCAGCCATCAGTGAGAGTTATTCATGAATTTGTTCCAGCTCCGCGCGTTCGATGCCGTGGCCCGCGAAGGCAGTTTTACCCGGGCTGCAGCGCGGTTGTTCATCAGCCAGCCTGCGGTCACCGGGCACATCAAGGCGCTGGAAGAGCATTACCAGATCAGTTTGCTGCGACGCACGGCACGACGGGTGGAGTTGACGGAAGAGGGGATAAAGCTCGCCGCCATCACCCGGGCGATGTTTGGTCTTGCTGAAGAGGCGCAGGTGATGCTGGAGGCGAATCGACAGCTGCTGACCGGGCGTCTGGAGGTGGCCGCGGACGGGCCGCACCTGGTGATGCCGATGCTGGCCAGCTTGCGTGCGAGGTATCCGGGCGTCACGGTGAACCTGCGCCTGGGCAACGCTCAGGAAACCCTGACGGCGCTGTTGTCAGAGCATGCCGACGTGGCGGTGCTGACCGAGATTGAGCCGCGCAAGGGGCTGCACTTGCAGGCGTTGAGCGAATCGCGGATCTGCGCGCTGGTGCCGGCGGGGCATCCATGGGCGCAGCGTTCCAGGGCCGTGCACATCAAGGAATTGGATCAGGTGATCATGGTGTTGCGTGAGCCGGGCTCGGTGACCCGGAGTACGTTTGATGACGCCTGTGCTCAAGCGAAGGTTAATCCGCGCGTACTGCTGGAGCTGGACAGCCGTGAGGCGGTAACGGAAGCGGTGGCTGCGGAGTTGGGGGTTGGCGTGGTGTCTTCGGTGGAGGTGAGCCACGACCCGCGGGTGGTGGCGGTCACGATTATCGGGGACGGGCTGGCTAATCGGCACATGATCGGGTGCATGGAGCGGCGTCGGAATTTGCGGTTGATACAGGCGTTTCTGGCGTTGGCCCCCGCAATGAATTGACCGCGGTCCTGTAGGAGCTGCCGCAGGCTGCGATCTTTTGATCTTTTTTTAACATCCAGATCAAAAGATCGCAGCCTTCGGCAGCTCCTACAGGGGATCTGTATTGATCCAGATGCAGGGTTCGACTTAGCGATTGATTAACCAGTCAAACAGCAGATCGCTATTGCCATTGTGTTGCGGGGCAGGCTTCGGCTGCCGGGGTAGTCTGCTACCTGCACACATCACCGGGCGATCCGGGTTGCTGTCGAGAAAACTGATGAATACGTCAGTACCGGCTTCCGGCAGTCCGACAAGGTTCGATTGAGCGTCCGGTGTCGCGCAGACGAGGGGCACCCACATACCGTCGGGCTCGTCCGGGTCGGGTTCGGACGTTGGCCACAACCTGACCTGTACGCGACCTTGATCATCCCGTGTGGCGGGCTGTCCTGAACAGCCAAGTACGCGCGCGGGCTGATACCCGGGAATGCGGGTTTTAGTCCGCGTGACTGTCGGCCGGAAAACCGTTGACCAGGGAATGGCGGTGAACTGATTGTGGTAACTCGCGGCAATGCTGTCCTGGGCCAGAATCGAGGGATGTTGCCCGTGGTGCCGGATCTCGGTGAGCAGCCACTGATCGTTGAAACTCATGATGGGATGCTCCGAGACCTGGACAATCCGTGCGCTGCGCAATGCAGGCTGTGTGCTTTCGCCATGGATTTGCTGCGGTGTGCAGCGCAGGCGCTCCAGTTGCCGTTGGCTGCATTGCTCGTGATGGGCCTGCTCGGGAGTAGACAGAACGGCGGTTCGCGATGCTTTGGTGAAGGCGTGGTTGGCGGCATCGCCGAGCGTGTCGGGTATACCGCGATTTTTCGCCTGCCGTTCTGCGTGCGTGTGCAGGGCATCGTGGCGCTGATACAAACGCGTAATTGCCGACGCCGCGTTTAAGTCATCCACTTCATTTTGGAAAGGCGACAATTGCGGATCCTGAGGGAAGCTCAGACTGTCATCGGCCAGCACCAGCACGTGACCGTTTCGGTGATGTTCGAAGTGAAAGTGGATGCCTTCTTCTTCGCACAGTCGCGTCAACAGGGCCAGATCACTTTCCTCGTACTGAATGCAAAAAGGCCGGGGTGGGTACTGGCCGTTCAGCTCGATGCGATAGCTCTCTTCGGGCAGTTCATTTTTCTCCAGTAATTGACGCAGGATGGTCGGCACGTCGAGGTGATGAAACACCCGGCGGCAGGTGTCTGATTCCAGCCTTTGAAGGTAGGGAACCACTGTCAGCGTGTAGCCGATCTGGAGCGATCCATGATGCTCGCGTGTGGCGCTGTGGACACTGCCATGTATACCGTCGCCGTTCCCCAGATCGAGAAAAACCGGCTTTCGCAGCAGCCTGCCGAAGTCCATGGCCGGGGCCATGGCAATCACCTCGATCTCGAAACGATAGAGCTGATTGAGTCCTTCAGAACCCTTGAACCGCACTGCCTGAAGCGTCAGATCGCCCTCCAGTAAAGTGAGCGTGAAGGGGCTTTCCTTGTCGTTATGCATAGGGCGTGCTTCTGCTGTGAGTACGGATACAGAGGGTACGAAACCGCAGCAGATTAGGGACGCGGCAATCGACTTTTCAGAATCGCCCTACAACCCTTGGTGAAGAAGCCGATCTGTCTGTCGGTGAAGGTGGAATTTTTGGTCGATTGCCAACTTTAGGCCGTATAAACTTGCGCAAAGCGTCGGCCAATAGATGTCTCGGCGCCACAGATAAGAGAGTGAGTAATGGGCGCACAGTGGAAGGTTAAACACAAAGAAGCGGCATCTAACGCCAAAGGGAAGATCTTCGGCAAACTGGTGAAAGAAATCACCATCGCTGCGCGTAACGGTGCCGATGTGACAACCAACGCGCACTTGCGCCTGGTGGTTGAACAGGCCAAAAAAGCTTCGATGCCCCGTGAAACCCTGGAGCGGGCGATCAAGAAAGGTTCGGGCCAGCTCGGCGAGACGGTGCAGTACCATCGCGTAACGTACGAAGGGTTCGCGCCGCATCAAGTGCCCCTGATCGTTGAATGCGTGACCGATAACATCAACCGCACGGTCGCCGAAATCCGCGTTGCGTTCCGCAAGGGCCAACTGGGCGCTTCGGGTTCGGTGTCCTGGGACTTCAACCATGTCGGCATGATCGAGGCGTCCCCGGACAGCCCTGACGCCGATCCGGAAATGGCCGCTATCGAAGCGGGTGCCCAGGATTTCGAGCCAGGCGAAGAAGAGGGGACCACCTTGTTCCTGACCGAGCCGGCGGACCTTGATGCGGTACAGAAAGCGTTGCCCGAGCAGGGCTTCACGGTGTTGTCGGCAAAACTGGGCTATCAGCCGAAGAACCCGGTCAGCGGTTTGAGCGACGAGCAAATGGCTGAAGTTGAAGCCTTCCTCGAAGGCCTGGATAACCATGATGACGTGCAGGACATGTTTGTCGGGTTGGCGGGTTGATTTGAGCTGTATGCAATGACAAATGTGGCGGGGGAACTTGCTCCCTCGCCACAGGTTATGGGTTCACTTCAGCTCCCGTACAACGTCACTGAACCCAAGTCGAGCCAGCACGTCCGGCTGACAGCAACGCTGCTGCAAATCCTCCAGCTGCCCTCGGCTTTCATCGCTCAACCCTGAATCGATTCGCTCCAGCAACTCCCCTAGCAGAACCCCGAACGCGCGCACTTCAATCCGTTGCAATGCCCGGCTCTCGAGACTGTCCGTGGTCGCATGAAACGACGCCGCACCAAAGTCCCCCAGCAGACAATCACCTTGATCGTTGCAGAGAATATTGTGGCCATAGAGGTCACCGTGGGTGATGCCGTGGCGATGCAGGTGTTCGGCCACCGACGCAATGCCCCTGGCGATACGCAAGGCCACGTCCGCGCTGAAACGGGCATCGTCGGCATACACATCACGGGTGCAGGACTCAAGGCTCGGCAGCCCGGCGAGATTGCGGAAACTCGGCTCGATCAGTTCCATCACCAACCCGGCTTGCGTCTGTGGATGCCCGGTGATTCGTCCTTCGACCCGGATCAGGTTCGGGTGGATTCCAGCGGTGATGCAGGCATTCATTTCGTGCAAGGGCGAGCCATCGCTGGTCATCTCGCCCTTGTAGAGCTTGACCGCGACCTGGGTCGCAAATGTGCCCGCACGCTGCCACGTGGCTCGATGAATCACCCCCGATGCCCCTTCGCCAAGTTGCTGCTCCAGGTGCAGCGATGACCAGGGGATGCTCGGGGTTGCTTCAAGGGCCGCCGCGTCGGCCTCGGTCTCCAGCGGGTTGCCGGCGTAGGCCAGCCACGTCAGGCTGGGCAGCGTGAGCAGCCATTCGGGAAGCTCGTCGAGCTGGTTGGCAGCGATGCGGATCAGTTCGAGTCGATGGCACTGGCGCAGGCTTTCGGGCAAGCGCTGCAAGCGGTTACCCGCCAGCATGAGCTTTTGCAGAAACGGGCGTTCACCCAGCTCGGTCGGTAATTGGCTGATGCAGTTGTCGGTCAGGATCAGCCAGCGCAACAACGGCGGCAATGCGGCGCCCGGCACCTGTTCAATGCGGTTGGCCTTGAAACCGACCATAGTCAGCGCGGCGCAACGGCCCACGCAGGCGGGCAGTTCCGTGAACGCATTGTCCGAGCAGAACAGCACGCGCAAACGTGTCAGGCGGTGCAGATCATCCGGCAGTTGGCTCAGGGCGTTGCCGCTGAGGTTAAGCACCTCCAGGGTATCCGCCAGGTCGAAGATTTCCCGGGGGAACTCGGTCAGGCCGCAGGCGAGGTCCAGTCGGGTGGCGCCTGCCAGGTTTCCGGCGCGCAGTTGGGCAAGGGTGTCCATGAACGGGGTTCGCTATTGATCGAGAGAAGGGCGTGGAGGCCTGAAGATGGGCGACATGATAGCGGGAAAGATGTGGCGCCTGTCAGGCCGTCATCGCGAGCAAGCCCGCGATGAGGCCATTAGCGACACCAAAGAATACAGATCAAACGATACCCTTGACCTCCACCAACTGCCCCAACCGACTACGCGTCCGCGCCAGATCAATCGCCTCTCCCTCCAGGCTTTCACGCAACGACCTCTTGCCAAGCAGGGTCAAGTGCTTGTCCTGATCGTACAAAACATCAATCAGATTGATGAACCGCTGCTGCGCCGCAATGGACGCATCGGCCAGGCTGGGCAGGGCGACGATGATCCAGTGATCAAACCATCGACACAGCTCCAGATAATCCATCACCGCCGTGGGCTGGTCACACAGATCGGCAAAGGTAAAACCGACCGTGCGCCCTTCGCAGTATCGGGCTTGAAGGTGTCGGGTTCCGACGGGCAGCTTGATCGGCGGCGTATCACTATCGGGCAGGTTCAGTGCCTGACGCTGCAGTGTCGTGTCTGGCCAAAGGTACTGACCTTGAGTGAAAAGCTGCTGAGCGTGGGTTCTTGCCTGGCTGCGGTAATCGTGCGGTCCACCGACTTCCATGACCTGCATGCGCGCGTTGATCAGTTCGATCACCGGTTTGAACCGCGCGTGGTAAAGCGGGTTCGGCAGCAAACCTTCCGGAGGGTAATTGGAGGTGACCAGCAGCAGGATGCCCCGCTGGAAAAGCGCTTTGAACAGTCGCGTGATGAGCATCGCATCGCCGATGTCATGGACGTGAAATTCGTCAAAACACAGTACCCGGCAATCGCTCAGCAGTTCATCGAGGGTGAGTTCCAGGGCGTCGGGCCGATCACGATGACTGAACATGCCCTGATGCAGCCGAGCGAAGAACTCATGGAAGTGCAGCCGGCGTTTTTCCGCGATCGGGATGGCCTGGAAAAATCCGTCGAGCAACCAGCTCTTGCCACGCCCGACGGCGCCATGCAGGTAAAGTCCGGGAAAGGTTTTCGCCGAAGCGCCCAGCAACGCCGCGGCGTGCTGCGCCATGCAGTCGATTACGCGCTGCTGACTGTGGTTGAGGGTGTAACCCTGGGCGTGCGCCTTGTGGCGGAAGTAGTCGTGAACGAGCCGACCGCTGGCGTTGCTGGTGGAAGCGTTCGAGGCTTTGCCCAGCAAGCGGCGCAGCGCAGGCCAGCGTGATGTGAGTCGCGGACGGTTAGGTGGTCGAACGGCCACGGTGATAGCACTCTGTGATGGTCAGGCCGTCGTCCCAAGCGGCGGCGGCACAGTTTAACCAAATAGAGAGTTTTCCTTCCAGTCACACCGAGCCTTGCCATGTGCCATTGGACAGAAATCTGCGGATGCATACCACGCTCGCGACCCTGTCGGTTGGGGCAGGTTCAGAACTGTACGGTCTGCTCGAGCATCTGCGCCGCCGAGGTGTCGCTCGGGCTGACCATTGCATAGTTGTAGCCGGCGCCCGACCAGTACTCGGCCTGCAGCTCGCCGTCGCGGCGACTGCCCCTGGGCAGGAAGAGGTTTCTGGGGCCGGGTGGGCGTATGTAAAAGCTGATTTTCTGCCCCTCGAGGTTTTCGTAGACCACCATCGCGGCGGGGCCCTGTTCGGTGCTGAGCAACCGTCCGCTGACCGGTTTGAACCCTGCGCCCGCAAGGTTCGGCAGGCGGTTGGCCCGGTTGAAATAGCGGTCGAGCCAACCCTGAACGTCGCCGTCGTCGCTGACCTTGAAGTCCGCCGGCAAAATGCCTTGCTGCGCGATCAGCCGGTACGCCTGCAGGGCGTCGGTCATCGGTGCCTGGGCGCTGACGAACGTCATCTCGCGTGCCTGCCAACCGCTGAACCCACCGACGCCGACGGCAATCAGCAGCACGGCGGCGCTGGCCAGATGACGGCGTGATTGTCGTTTGATCCGCTGACGAATCATCGAGGGCGTGAGTTGTGGATTGGCCGGCTGCTGCAACAAGCCGCTCAAGCCCGCTCGCAGTTGTTGAGCATCCCGCTGCCAGGCGCGTACGGACGCCGCCTCTTCGGGGTTGCTTGCCAGAAAAGTCTCCACCAGACGACGGTCATCGTCGCTGAGCTGGTGGTCGATGTAAGCGTGCAGGTCACGCTCGATTGGGGGCATGCTGATCATTTGAGTCTCCGCAAAGCAGGGCGGATGATTTCACCCTCGCTGAGGTGGCGCAACGCTTGGCGGGCGCGGGACAGACGGGACATCACGGTGCCAGTGGGCACGCCGAGAATCTCGGCGACCTCTTTATAACTCAGGCCTTCTACCGACACCCAAAGCAGCAGCGCGCGTTGTTCAGTGGTGAGTTGGTCGAAGGCCTGAAGGGTGGATTGGGCGATCACGGTGCGTTCCGCCGATGGCTGCGAGTCATCACGGCCGGTGAAGAATTCGAGCATTCGCGCGTATCGCCGGGTGCGCCGATGCGCATCGAGAAACTGTCGATACAGAATCGAAAACAACCAGGCGCGCAGATCTCCTTCGGGGCGTTTGTCGTTCCAGCGCGACAACGCCCGTTCCAGGCTGGCCTGCACCAGGTCATCGGCGCTGCTGGGGTTGCGCGTGAGCGAAAGCGCAAACCGCCTCAGTCTGGGAATGATTTCACTCAGTTGTTCGTCGATATCGTTCATGAATTTCTAACCAGTCACTACGCTCTGTGAGTGGGAGACGCCCGGCATTGGAGGTTATTCCACGCCTGAACAAATAAATACCGGGCAATGGAATAAACCGCCCGGGCGTTCGTCTGCTTGATTCTTCTCACTTGTGGCCGATGGCCCTGGAGTCATTCATGGTAGATCGCTCATCACCGCCCACTCGACCACCGCTGAGTGCTGCAAGCCTGGTGTTTCGTCTGGCCGGTATCGCCGTGGTCGTCGCGGTCGTGGCCGGGGCTTTTGCCTACGTCAACGGCACGTTTGACCCACAACGGCTGACGCCGAAAAAGTTGATCAATGTCCTGGAAACCAACAACGGCGTGCATCCGGGGTTCCGGCGAAACCACTCCAAAGGCGTGTGTGTGATCGGCCATTTCGAAAGCAGCAGCGAGGCGCGCAATTACTCCACTGCGCAGGTGTTCAATGAGGAGCGCACCCCCGTGGTGGGGCGTTTTGCCTTGCCGGCCGGCAACCCGTATGCCCCGGATAACAGCGTGCCGATCCGCAGCATGGCGCTGCGCTTCACCCAGGCCAACGGCCAGCAGTGGCGCACCGGGATGAACAGCATGCCGGTGTTCCCGGTGGGTACGCCCGAAGCGTTCTACCAATTTCAACAGGCCCAGTCTCCCGTCCCGGCCACTGGCAAACCGGACCCGGCGGCAGTCCCCGCGTTTTTCGCTTCACACCCGGAAGCCATACCTTTCCTGACATGGGTTAAAACGGCCAAGCCTTCCGCCAGCTACGTGACGGAAACCTATAACAGCGTCAATGCGTTCTACCTGGTCAATGCCGCCGGGCAACGTCAGGCCGTGCGCTGGAGCATGGTGCCGGTGGCGCAGGATGCAGCGGGTGCGACGGCACCGGCGGGTGGGGATTTCCTGGAGAAAGACCTGGTCCAGCGGATTGCCGCAGGACCGTTGCGCTGGCAACTGAACATCACGCTGGCGAACCCGGGTGACCCGGTCAACGACGCCAGCAAGCCCTGGCCTGACGGGCGCAAAGTGCTGAACGCGGGCACGCTGGTGCTCGAAAGCACCCAGCCGCAGCTCAATGGCGAATGCCGCGACATCAACTATGACCCGCTCGTATTGCCTGCCGGCATCGAAGGTTCGGACGATCCATTGCTCGCCGCTCGTTCCGCCGGGTACGCCAGTTCCTATCTGCGACGCACCAGCGAAGTCAGCCAGTTGCCCGCCGCCAAACAGGAGGCTCAACAATGAGCACTCAACCGAACCATTTCGCACCGTTGGCGCGGCTGCTGCATTGGCTGATGGCACTGATGGTCATCGCCATGCTGTTTATTGGCGCGGGCATGGTCGCCTCGGTGTCAGAGCGTCATGAGTGGCTGATCCATCTGCACAAACCCCTGGGCATCGCCATTCTGCTGCTGGTCATCGTGCGGCTGGTGGTGCGGTTTTCCACCCGGCAGCCGCCATTGCCCGCGGATTTGCCGGGATGGCAGGTGTTGGCGGCCAAGGCATCTCATGTGTTGCTGTACGCGTTGATGCTGATCTTGCCGTTGCTGGGCTGGGCCATGATCTCGGCGGCGGGTGATCCGGTGATGCTCAGCAGCTCGTTGCAACTGCCATCGATCGTGCCGGCCAACGCCCAGGTGTTTGCGATCTTGCGCAAGGCACACGGCTACTTGGCGTATCTGCTGTTTCTGACCGTACTGCTGCATTTGGCGGCGGCGTTGTTCCATGGTTGGGTGCGCCGCGACGATGTGCTGGACAGCATGCTGCGGGGCAAGGATCGGGTTTGATTTCTTAGCCACCGTCGAATCTGAGGATATACACACTCATGTAGGAGCTGCCGCAGGCTGCGATCTTTTGATCTTGTAATGAGATCAAAATCAAAAGATCGCAGCCTGCGGCAGCTCCTACATGGTCAGGGTAACGCCACTTCTGCACGTTTGCTTCCGGGGGCGAGCGTGCTCCACCAATAGATCAACGCAACGGCATTGATCCCGGCACCCAGCAAACACACCCCGAGCCAGCCACCCCAGGCATACATCGCCGTCGAGCCGATCGAGCCCAAGGCGCTGCCTATCGAATAGAACAGCATGTAACCGGCGGTGAGTCGGCTTTGGGCTTCGGGGCGCACGCTGTAGATCATGCTCTGGCTGGTGACGTGCACGGCCTGTAAACCCAGGTCCAGCGTGATCACGCCCAGCAACAAGGCCCATAAAGAAGATTGAGTAAAGGCAATCGGCAGCCAGGAAGCCAACATCAACAACAGGGAAAAGCCGCTGGTCCATTGGCCCCAACCCCGATCAGCCAGGTGCCCGGCGCGAGCGGCTGCAAGCGCGCCGGCGGCGCCCGCCAGGCCGAACAATCCGATCTGGGTATGGGACAGCGACAGCGGCGGGGCGCTTAGCGGTAGCACCATCGGCGTCCATAACACCATGGCGCTGGCAAAGGTCAGCAGCGCGAGAATCGCCCGTTGACGAAGTACGGGCTCTTCCTTGAACAAGGTGAAAACCGAGCCGAGCAGCGCGCCGTAAGAACTGTCGGGCTGTCTGTCCTCGTGCTTGGGCAACACGCGAAACAACAGCAGCGCCATGGCCAGGGTCAAGCCCGCCGACAACAGATACACCGAGCGCCACCCGGCCAGATCCGCCATGCCGCCGGCCACTGTCCGGGCCAGCAAGATGCCGACGACGATGCCGCTGGTGACCACGCCCACCACGCGCCCTCGCTGCGCCGGGAGTGCCAATGTCGCGGCGTAGGCCACCAGGACCTGCGTCACCACCGCCAGCAGTCCGGTCAACGTCATCCCGATCAACAGCCAGGTGCTGTTCGACGCGCACGCAATCATCAACAAGGCCAGGGCCGACAGCAGTGTTTGCGTGAGGATCAGCCGTCTGCGATTGAGCAGATCCCCGAGTGGTACCAACAGCAACAGACCCGCGCCGTACCCGACCTGGGTCAGTGTGACGACAATGCCGATGGTTGCCGGGTCCATCGCAAACGCGGCGGCCATGGCATCGAGCAGGGGCTGTGCGAAGTAAACGTTACCGACTGCCAGTCCGCAGGCGACAGCGAACAGCAGCACCACGGCGCTGCTGAGTACATGATGATCAGGCTTCATGCCGAACTCCCAATGTGGTTTCAATTTAAAACCAGTTGTACGGTAGGGAATCTGGTTTTATATTGCAACCACATTTGCTTCAGTGGATTCGGACATGGTCAGACGTATAAGCATGGAAGACGCCGAATGCCCGGTCGCACGATCCGTGGAAGCCATTGGCGATGGCTGGTCGTTGCTGATCGTGCGTGATGCCTTTGACGGCATTTGCCGGTTTGGTGAGTTCCAGCGCAGTCTGGGCATGGCCAAGAACATCCTGTCGGTGCGTTTGCGCGCACTGGTGGCCCACGGGATTTTCGATCTGGTGCCGGCCTCGGATGGCAGCGCTTATCAGGAATATGTGCTGACTGAGAAGGGCAAGGGCTTATTCCCGCTGATCATCGGATTGCGGCAGTGGGGGGAGGCGTTTTTCTTTAAGGAAGGGGAGGCGCATTCGCGGCTGGTTGACCGCGAACACGGTCTGCCGCTGCGGCCCCTGGAGCTGCGTGCCGAGGATGGGCGGTTGCTGGGGCCGGAGGATTGTGTGCGAATCGCTGCTGATTGAATGGCAAAAGATCGCAGCCTTCGGCAGCTCCTACAGAAGAGCTGCGAACCCTTGTAGGAGCTGCCGCAGGCTGCGATCTTTTGATCTTTTAAAAACAGGATCAGCGCAGGGTATCGACCATGTCCGCCACGGTGGTCAACACATCCTTGCCCAACAGCTTCGAACGTTTCCCCGACCAACCCGTAATCGGGTTAGGCGCATCATTGTTGTCCTTGAAGGGCATTTCCAGGGTCAGCGACAGGCAGTCGAATTTTTCGCCGACGCTGTTGCACGCCAGGGTCATGTTGGCCTCGCCCGGCTTGTCTCGGGTGTATCCGTGTTTGGTCTGGAAGTCTTTGGTCAGATGCTTCAGATGATCGCGGAAGCGGGTTTCGAGCTGCTCGATCCTTGGCGTATAACCAGGATTGCCTTCGCAACCGGCGGTGAACACGTAAGGGATTTCTTCATCACCATGGATGTCGAGGAACAGGTCGACGCCAATTTTTTCCATCTGTTGCTGAACGAACAGCACTTCCGGGCTCATCTCCTGGCTGGCGCTCTGCCACGCGCGGTTCAGGTCCTGGCCCATTGCATTGGTGCGCAGGTGACCATGGAAGGCGCCGTCCGGGTTCATGTTCGGGACCAGATAAAGGTCGGCACTGGCCAGCAGTTTGTTCAGCACCGGATCGTCGTGATGCTCCAGGCGCTCGATCACGCCTTCCATGAACCATTCGGCCATGTGCTCGCCCGGATGTTGCTGAGCAATCATCCAGACCTTGCGCCGGCCCTCGGCACCGGTGCCTTTGCGCAGCAACTGAATGTCCCGGCCTTCGACGCTCTTGCCGGTGGCCAGCAGTTCGGTGCCGGCCTTGGTCAGCGCCTGCTCGATCAACCAGTCATGGCGGCCACGGCTGTAGGGTTCGAAGTAGGCAAACCAGGCGTGGGTGGCGGTGGTTTCGAGGCTGAAGCGCAGGCAGTCGCCTTCGAAGATGGTCGGCACCCGGAACCAGTTGACGTGGTCGTAGGAGGCGACGGCCTGGTAACCATCCCAGGCCTTGTTGTAGGAAGATTTGCTGGCGTTGCTCAGGCGAAACCAGTGCTCCTGACCGACGTGCAGACCACTGGCCTTGAAGTGGAACCACTGGAAATGCGGGCTGCGCGTGTCTGGTCGGATGGCCAGGAGCGCGTGAAGCGGATTGCTGATATCCAGCACTTCAATGTTGCCGCTGTCGAAGTTTGCGCTGATGTCAAAAGAGGATTTAGCCACGGCCATCGTCGATTCCTGAATATGATTTTTATGGCAGGTACTTTACACGCTGGGAAGCGCTCCGGCGGGTAGAAAAATCCCCCCCTGATCATCTGATGCAGTGGGCGCCCGCTCTGGCCACTTGTGCATCATGTTCGGCTTTCACGCCGGAAACCCCCACCGCGCCGATGACCTGGCCATCGACAATGATCGGCACACCGCCCTCCAGTGAAGTGAGCAAGGGGGCGGACAAAAATGCAAAGCGTCCACCGTTGACCATCTCCTCATAGTCGGTTGACTCGCGCCGGCCCAGAGCGGAGGTGCGAGCCTTTTGCGTAGCGATGTAGGCGCCTATCGGGGCGCAGCCGTCGAGGCGTTCGAGCGCCAGGGGATGACCGCCGTCGTCGACGACGACAATGGTCACGGCCCATTGGTTGTTCTGGGCTTCGGTGCGGGCGGCAGCGAGGATCTGGCTGACTTCGGTCTGGCTCAACACGGCTTTGCTTTTCATGTGAATCTCCAGTGGTCGGTCAAGGCAGCGCGGCTTCGACCAGTTCGATCCAGTGCCGAACGGGGGTTCGACCTGCACCATCCAGGTGGGACTGACAGCCGATATTGGCCGTGACGATGACGTCGGGGTGGCCGCTCTCCAGGGCATTGAGTTTGTTATCGCGCAATTGTCTGGACAGTTCGGGTTGGGTGATCGAATACGTGCCCGCCGATCCGCAGCACAAATGGCTGTCAGGCACGGCAGTAAGGTTGAAGCCTAGTCGAAGCAGGACCGCTTCAACGGCGCCGCCGAGTTTTTGTGCGTGCTGCAACGTGCAGGGGCAATGGAAAGCCAGGCGCTGCTCACTGTGTGCAGCGAGTTTTTCCAGCGGCTCATCGCGCAGCACTTCAACCAGATCCTTGGCCAGGGCACTGACTTTTTTCGCCTTGTCGGCATACGCCGGATCGCTTTCGAGCAAATGCCCGTAATCCTTGATGAAGGCACCGCAACCGCTGGCGGTTTGCACGATGGCTTCGGCGCCGTTTTCGATGCTCGGCCACCAGGCATCGATGTTGCGTCGGGCGCGGTCCAGCCCTGCGGACTGAGCATCCAGGTGATAGTCCACCGCACCGCAGCATCCGGCCTCCCGCGCTGGCGTGATGCTGATGCCCAATCGGTCCAGTACCCGCGATGTCGCCGCATTGGTATTGGGTGACAGGCCTGGCTGAACGCAGCCTTCGAGTATCAGTACCTGCCGAGCGTGGCGCGTGGTCGGACGTGGTTTGGCGGGTGCCATATTGCGCGGCAATTTGACTCGCAGATTGTTGGGCAGCAGGGCGCGGAACACCTGACCACTGTTGACCAGCCCCTTGAACAGACCCGGATTGGGCACGACACCGCGCAGTCCCTCGCGCAGCAGCCGTTGGCCGAGTGGGCGCGGCACCGCTGCATCGACCACCGCACGGCCGATATCCAGCAGGTTGTGATAGTCCACGCCGGACGGGCAGGTGGTTTCGCAGTTGCGGCAGGACAGGCAGCGATCAAGGTGCTGTTGGGTTTTCTGTGTGACCTCGTTACCTTCCAGCACCTGCTTGATCAGGTAGATGCGGCCCCGGGGTCCATCCAGTTCATCGCCGAGCAATTGATACGTCGGGCAGGTGGCATTGCAGAAACCGCAGTGCACGCACGAGCGCAGGATACTTTCTGCTTCTTCGGCACGGGGTAGCTGGCGGGCGTGTTCGCTCAAGGTGGTCTGCATGGCTCAAAGCTCCGCATACAGGCGTGCGGGGTTGAAGATTCCCCGGGGGTCGAGTTGTTGCTTGAGGCTCCGGTGGTAACGCATCAATGATGCTGGCAACGGTTGGAAAGGGCTGTCGATCAGACCATGGCTGTAGCAGGTCACATGCCCGCCGATTTCCTCGACAACCTGGCGAATGAACGCCGCGTCGGCGTCGGATTTGAGCCAGCGTTGCGCACCGCCCCAGTCGATGATTTGCGTGCCCGGCAGGGAAAGCCGAGGCGTGTTGTGGGGGACGGACAGTCGCCAGAGCGGCTGGTCTTCATCGAAAAAGCTCAAGCGCTGTTCATTGAGATCCGTCCAATAGGAAGAATCCAGCGGCTCACCGCCCAAGCGGTCATGCGCCGCCGCCACCGAACCTTCGCCCCCCTCCAGCCGCAAGTGCAGACGCTGACCGTCGTGACACGCGGCGCTGATCGGCAAAGGTTGTTGGCCCCATTCCGCCAGGCGCAGCAAGGCGCGGTCGCTGTCCATTTCCAGGCTGATGCTCAGGCATTGACGCGGTTTCGGCAGGACTTTGAGCGAGACTTCGCTGATCACCCCAAGGGCGCCAAAGCTGCCAGCCATCAGCCGCGACAGGTCATAACCCGCCACGTTCTTCATCACCTCGCCACCAAAGCGCAAATGCTTGCCATGCCCGGTGATGACACGGGTGCCCAGAACAAAATCCCTGACCGAGCCTGACCACGGCCGCCGTGGCCCCGACAACCCGCTGGCGATCATGCCGCCCACCGTCGCGCCTTCGCCAAAGGAAGGCGGTTCGCAGGGCAGCATCTGTTGGGCGGCGTCCAGTACTTCAGTGAGCTGCGACAACGGCGTGCCGCACCGTGCGGTGATGACCAGTTCGGTCGGGTCGTAGCTGACTATGCCTTGGTGGGTGCGGGTGTCGAGGACTTCACCTGCGACGATGCGGCCCAGGAACGCTTTGCTGTTTGAGCCTTGAATGCGCAATGGTGTGGCGTTCTGCAGCGCCTGATTGACCTGCTCCAGCAGTGCGCCGCTGTCATCGAAATCCTGTTCGCTGCGCATCAGAATCGCTCCAGTTCGGGGAAGGGCAACTGACCCATGTGAACGTGCATGGCGCCGAACTCGGCGCAGCGGTGCAGGGTTGGAATGTTCTTGCCAGGATTGAGCAAGCCGCTCGGATCGAACGCGGCCTTGACGGCATGGAACACGGTCAATTCATCGCTGTTGAACTGCGCGCACATCTGATTGATTTTCTCCCGACCCACGCCATGTTCACCGGTGATGCTGCCGCCGACTTTCACGCACAACTCGAGGATCTTGCCGCCCAGGGCTTCGGCGCGATCAAGCTCGCCCGGTTGATTGGCATCGAACAGGATCAGCGGGTGCATGTTGCCGTCGCCGGCATGAAACACGTTGGCCACGCGAAGATCGTATTCAGCCGACAACGCAGCAATGGCCTGCAGTACGCCCGGCAATTCACGGCGGGGAATGGTGCCGTCCATGCAGTAGTAGTCAGGAGACAGACGACCTACCGCCGGGAACGCATTCTTGCGTCCGGCCCAGAAGCGCACCCGTTCGGCCTCGTCTTTAGCGAGCCTGACTTCGGTGGCCCCGGCCTGTTCCAGCACCTGGCGCACGCGGTCGCAATCCTCGTGCACGTCCGCTTCAACGCCGTCGAGTTCACACAGAAGGATGGCCTGGGCATCGACTGGATACCCGGCGTGAATGAAATCTTCGGCGGCGCGAATCGCCAGGTTATCCATCATCTCCAGTCCGCCGGGGATGATGCCCGCGGCGATGATGTCTGCGACCGCGCGACCGGCTTTCTCGACGGAGTCGAACGCCGCCAGCAGCACTTTGGCGGTCTGCGGCTTGGGCAGCAGTTTGACCGTGACTTCGGTGATGACCCCGAGCATGCCTTCGGAACCGGTGAACAACGCCAGCAAATCGAAACCCGGGGAGTCGAGCGCGTTCGAGCCCAGCGTCAGGTGTTCACCGTCGACCGTCAGAATCTCGACCTTGAGTACGTTGTGCACGGTCAAACCGTACTTCAGGCAATGCACGCCACCGGCGTTTTCCGCAACGTTGCCGCCTATGGAGCAGGCGATCTGTGAGGAAGGGTCCGGCGCGTAGTAAAGTCCATAAGGTGCTGCGGCCTGGGAGATTGCCAGATTGCGCACACCCGGTTGAACCCGTGCGGTGCGGGCGGCAGGGTCGATGTGCAGAATGTTGTTGAAGCGCGCCATCACCAGCAACACGCCTTTTTCCAGGGGCAATGCACCTCCGGACAAACCGGTTCCGGCGCCACGGGCGACAACCGAGACACGTTGTTCATGGCAGACCTGAAGTACAGCTTGTACTTCGTCCAGGTGACGCGGCAGAACGACCAGTAAAGGTGTGGTGCGATAGGCTGACAGCCCGTCGCACTCGTACGGTTTGAGTTCTTCCTGCTGATGCAGGATTTCCAGATTCGGCAGTCGCGTTTGCAGCGCGTGCAACAACGCGTTTTTATCAACGTCGGGCAGGACACCGTCGACGCGTTCGTCGTAGAGGATGTTCATAGGCGGTTCACGACACTCCTTTGTTTTTATAAGAGGCCTGTCGCTTTCATCATTGGCCGCACGCGTCCAACTGTCTATCGGTTGTTGGGTCGATAGAAACAGTTTTTGATGAGGTGTTTCGAGATGCGCGTCGGAATCGCAGGTAAAACAGCGGTTTATGAGCCTGTGAACGTACGCGTTTTTGGTGCTACTGGAGAGGGGTGAAACGGGGGGGAGGGGGGCGTCTTCCTTGACGCCGACGCAGCTTAGAGAGTGTGCGATTGATTCTCAAGTGCTATTTTTCATTAGTTTGGGCCAATGTAGCCGGGCTTCTCTTGCCAACGGATATTCTTTTGATATCATCCGCGCCATCGAATTTGCAACACGTAAAGACTTCATTAGCCTGAAGCCATAAGCCGGTTTAACCGGCAAAAAAAAGACCCGGCAAAAAGCCGGGTCAAAAACCGTGATTAGCCTGATGAGGAGATAGTCCAGGAGACCGACCTAAGGCCTCTTGGTCCATCGACTGATCTCGCGACCAGCTGATGCAATAATAATCATTCTCGTTTGCAAGTCAAATGATTTTACCTGCCCGACGGGAAAATTCTTTCCCGTCGACGTCCGTGCCTTTCCTTGTTATTTGATCTGATCAGACTTGAGTGCACGGTCAACCATTGCCCTTGCCATGTCGATCATGTGAACCGTCGAGAACGCGAGATCGCGGCTGGCGCCTTGCAGATTGCTGGCGGATTCGTAGGCAATCGCAGCTGCACACCGCATCAAGTCCGATGCATGGACCAGCGCTTCCTCGCTGCTGATGCTGCGGTTTACATCGAAAAAGCGTTCTTCAGTCACCTCATCCAGAACAGCGGGTTTCAGGTAATAGTCCAGTGCTCGCTGCGCAGCGGCGCTGCCTTGCGGAGAGTTCAGGGTTGTGTCGAGCATGCCGGGGGCTTCGATGCCGGGTAAGGTCATGGTGTTTGTAGACTCCGTAGTAGGTTCAGATCCCTGAATAAATCCTAATACGTTATGTATTTGTTACAAGAACTGAAATAATACAAGTTGTGTTTTGCAGCCAGGCAAGAGCCGCCGTATCGTGCCGGACATGGATAAATGGATTGAATTGGTCAAGGCCAAGATGAGTGACCTCAACATCACTCAAGAGATACTCGCTGAACGTCTCGGGATGTCTCAGGGTGGAGTGGGTCACTGGCTGAAAAAACGCCGTCAGCCCAGCATTGAAGACATGAACCGGGTCTTGCAGGCTCTGGGGTTGGAGTTTCTCGAAGTGGCGATGGTCATCAGGGAAACCGAGGCTTCAGATGATGACGAGCTGTCTCTGACGCAGAAATATAACCCTTACTTCCGCTACCCGGTCAGTGACTGGCGGGAAACGGGACACCTGCGTGATGGTGAGCTGCCGGTTTACGGCGAGAGGCGTTTCGAGCTGTCCGATTACCATGCTCGAGAGGGGGCGTTCTGGCTGAGGGTCGAGGGCGACGCCATGACAGCACCCAGCGGCCTCAGTATCGGCGAAGACATGTTGATCCTGGTGGACCCTAACGTCGAAGCGATTCCCGGCAAGCTGGTGATCGCCCGATGGCCTAGCAGCGCCAGCGCGACCTTTCGCAAGCTGGTTGAAGAGGGCGGTCAGCGTTACCTGGTTCCGCTCAATCCCACGTATCCGAAAATGCTGCTCACCGATGACTGCCAAATGATCGGCGTAGTCGTACAGGCAACCTTCAAGTTCTAATCAGATCGGTCCTGACAATGTGTAGGACCGATCTTCATTTCAAGCGTCTTCCAGCTCGACCAATGCACTGCCTTCGCTGACCATCTCGCCTTCCTGGCAATAAAGCGCCTTGATCACGCCCGCGTGGGGTGCACGGATGCTGTGCTCCATCTTCATGGCTTCAAGCACCACCAGTTGCGCGCCGGCTTCCACCGTTTGTCCGGCTTCCACCAGGACCCGCACGATACTGCCATTCATGGGCGCGGTGAGCCCGCCCTGATGGGTATGGCTGGCCTCGACGGCGCTGATCGGGTCGTAGGACTCGATGCGACGCAATTCACCTTCCCATTGCAAGTAGACAATGCCGTCCCGGCGGATCGCCCGATGCTGCAGGCGCATGCCGTTGTGCTCGGTCAGCAGGTGCTCGCCCCGAAGCTGCGCCGAGCGCGTATCGCCCAACGTCAGCGCCCGGTCCTGTCCTTCACAGCTCAGGTGCAGGGTGATCTCTTTCGGCAATCCGCAACGCAAGCCTGTGCTGCTGCTCCATGGCGAACTCGGGTCATCGATGCGCGTAGAAGGTGCCAAGCTTTGGGCAAATGCTTGCCCGGCCGCTTGCCAGAACTCATCACCAAGATCGGCGGGTGCCGGCAGCAGCTGTTCCTGATAGCGCGGGATAAAGCCGGTATCCAGCTCTGCCGCTGCAAAGGCGGGATGGCCAATGATGCGGCGCAGGAAGTTGATGTTGGTCTTGAGGCCACCAATCGCAAACTCATCGAGCATGCTCAGCAAGCGCAACCGCGCCTGCTCCCGGTCTTCACCCCAGGCAATCAATTTGCCGAGCATCGGATCGTAGAAGGGCGAGATCTCATCGCCTTCTTCCACGCCACTGTCGACACGACGCCCCGGACCTTCGGCAGATTCGCGATACAACTCCAGACGCCCGGTGGCGGGCAGGAAATCATTGCCCGGGTCTTCTGCGTACAGCCGCACTTCAATCGCGTGGCCGATCAGTGGAACCTGCTCTTGAGTCATCGGCAGCGCTTCACCCCGCGCCACTCGAATCTGCCAGGCCACCAGGTCGAGGCCGGTGATGGCTTCGGTCACCGGGTGTTCCACTTGCAGGCGCGTGTTCATCTCCATGAAGAAGAACTCACCGCGCGCATCCAGCAGGAATTCCACGGTACCGGCGCCGACGTATCCGATCGCCTGCGCGGAACGCACAGCCGCTTCGCCCATGGCGCGACGCAGTTCCGGGCTCAGGCCGGGAGCGGGTGCTTCTTCAACGACTTTTTGATGCCGACGCTGAATCGAGCAGTCGCGCTCGTTGAGGTACAGGCAGTTGCCGTGCTGGTCGGCGAAGACCTGGATTTCCACATGGCGCGGTTTGAGCAGGTACTTTTCGACCAGCATGCGCGAATCGCCAAACGAGGATTGGGCTTCACGCTGGGCCGACGCGAGAGCTTCTGCCAGTTGGCTGACGTCCTCGACCACTTTCATGCCTTTGCCGCCACCCCCCGCCGTCGCCTTGAGCAACACCGGGTAGCCGATTCGCTCACAGGCATCGCGGAAAGTATCCAGGTCCTGTGCTTCGCCGTGATAACCGGGCACCAGTGGAACGCCAGCGGTTTCCATCAGGGCTTTGGCAGCGGACTTGCTCCCCATGGCGTCAATCGCCGAGGCGGGTGGGCCGAGGAAGACCAGACCGGCGCTTTCGATAGCGCGAGCGAAGCCGGCATTTTCCGAGAGAAAGCCATAACCGGGGTGGATCGCCTGGGCGCCACTGGCCTTGGCGGCTGCGATCAGCTTGTCGATCTGCAGGTAGCTGTCGGCGGCTTTGCTCCCGCCCAGGTCAATGCGGATGTCCGCTTCGCGGCTGTGCCGGGCTTCGCGGTCGATCGCGCTGTGCACAGCCACGGTGGTCAGGCCCAACGCCTTGGCGGTGCGCATCACCCGGCAAGCAATTTCACCGCGGTTGGCGACCAGCACGGTAGTGATAACAGGTGTGCTCATCAGCGTGGCTCCTGTGGGGGGATTGCGGCTTGCCAGCTCGGCGGACGTTTTTGCAGAAAGGCCCGCAGACCTTCCTGGCCTTCGGGGCTGACGCGGATGCGGGCGATGGCGTTTTCTGTATAGCGACGCAGCGCCGGGGTCAGTGCACCGTTGCCGACTTCACGCAGCAAGTCTTTGCTGACGCGCATGGCGGCCGGGCTGTTGAGGAGCAGGTTGTCGATCCACTGTTCGACGTTCTGCTCCAGGTCTGCCAGCGGATAACTCTCCGACAACAAACCGATTTCCCGTGCACGTTGGCCGCCAAAACGTTCGGCGGTCAGGGCATAGCGACGTGCCGCCCGTTCGCCGATGGCTTGCACCACGAACGGACTGATCACGGCTGGCGCCAGGCCGATGCGTACTTCCGACAGGCAGAATTGCGCGTCATCGGCGCCAATCGCCATGTCGCAACAACTGATCAGGCCCAGGGCGCCGCCGAAGGCTGCGCCTTGCACCACCGCCAGTGTCGGGATTTTCAGTTTGCCGAGGTTGTACATCAACTCTGCCAGTTCCCGGGCGTCGTCGAGGTTGGTGTGGTAATCGAGTTCGGCCGACTGCTGCATCCACGCGAGATCGGCCCCGGCGCTGAAATGCTTGCCGCGTCCGCGCAGCAGTAAAAATCGCAGCGTTGTATCGCTCGACACCTTGTCCAGCGCGAGGATCAATTCGCGGATCATCTCGGCGTTGAACGCGTTGTTCTTTGCTTCGCGGTTGAGCCACAAGGTGGCGAAACCCCGAGGATCGGTTTGCAGTTCCAGGGTATTGAAGTCGTTCATAGGGGTCCGTCTCCACGGTCCTTGTGGGAGCGGATTTGTCTGCGGTCTACGATTGCTGCGCAATCGAACGGGGATAAATCCCCTCGCCACACAAACCCGCTCCCACAGAAAATCACATCCGGAACACGCCGAAGCGGCTCGGTTCAATGGGTGCGTTCAACGATGCGGACAAGGCCAGGGCCAATACGTTACGGGTCTGGGCCGGGTCGATGACACCGTCGTCCCACAGCCGGGCGCTGGAGTAATAGGGGTGTCCCTGTTCTTCGTACTGATCAAGGATGGGTTGCTTGATCTCGGCTTCCTGCGCGGCGCTGAACGCCTGGCCGCTGCGTTCAGCCTGCTCGCGCTTGACCTGCACCAGCACACCCGCGGCCTGTTCGGCGCCCATTACGCCAATGCGCGCATTCGGCCACATCCACAGGAAGCGTGGGTCGTAGGCCCGTCCGCACATGCCGTAGTTACCGGCGCCAAAGCTGCCGCCGATGATCACGGTGAACTTCGGCACTTTGGCGCAGGCCACCGCGGTCACCAGCTTGGCGCCGTGCTTGGCGATGCCGCCGGCTTCGTATTTCTGACCGACCATGAAACCGGTGATGTTTTGCAGGAACAGCAGGGGAATGCCGCGCTGGCAGGCCAGTTCGATAAAATGCGCGCCTTTCTGCGCGGCTTCGGCGAAGAGGATGCCGTTGTTGGCGAGGATGGCGATCGGGTAACCGTGCAGGTAGGCAAAACCGCACACCAGGGTGGTCCCGAATAACGCCTTGAATTCGTCGAACACCGAACCGTCCACCAACCGTGCGATCACCTCACGCACATCGAAGGGTTGTTTGGCATCCGCCGACACCACGCCGTACAGCTCGTCGCTGTTGTAGAGCGGGGCGATCGGGGTCCGTTGTTGCACTTCACCCAGTTTGCGCCAGTTGAGGTTGGCGATGCTGCGCCGGGCAATGGCCAGGGCGTGTTCATCGCTCTCGGCGTAGTGGTCGGCCACCCCGGAAATCTTGCAGTGCACATCGGCGCCACCCAGATCTTCGGCGCTGACCACTTCGCCCGTCGCCGCCTTCACCAGCGGCGGGCCGGCGAGGAAGATAGTGGCCTGGTTGCGCACCATGATTGCTTCATCGGCCATCGCCGGCACATAAGCGCCGCCTGCCGTGCAGGAACCCATGACCACCGCGATTTGCGGAATGCCCATGGCGCTCATGTTGGCCTGGTTGAAGAAGATGCGACCGAAGTGTTCGCGGTCGGGAAACACTTCATCCTGACGCGGCAAATTGGCGCCGCCCGAGTCCACCAGGTAGATGCACGGCAGGCGATTCTGCTGGGCAATGGTCTGGGCACGCAGGTGCTTTTTCACGGTCAGCGGGTAATACGAGCCACCTTTAACGGTGGCGTCGTTGGCGACGATCATGCATTCGACGCCTTCCACCCGGCCTATCCCGGCAATCACGCCAGCGGCGGGGACGTCTTCGCTGTAAACCTCGTAGGCTGCCAGTTGGCTGATTTCGAGAAACGGCGAGCCCGGATCGAGCAGTCGGTTGATCCGTTCACGGGGCAGCAATTTGCCCCGCGAGGTGTGGCGTTCTTGAGCCTTGGCGCCACCACCTTGCTGCACTTGAGCGAGCAGGGTGTGCAAGGCGTCGACCTGTTTGAGCATCGCCGCGCTGTTGGCCGCGAACTCCGCTGAACGGGGGTTGAGCTGGGTATGCAGGATAGCCATGGGCAGCTCCGGTTAGCGAGTTTCGTTGAACAGTTCACGACCGATCAACATGCGACGGATCTCACTGGTACCGGCACCGATTTCGTACAACTTGGCGTCACGCAACAGGCGACCGGCCGGGAATTCGTTGATGTAACCGTTGCCACCGAGAATCTGGATCGCGTCGAGGGCCATTTGCGTAGCGCGTTCGGCGCTGTAGAGGATCACGCCAGCGGCGTCTTTACGGGTGGTTTCCCCGCGCTCGCAGGCCTGGGCCACTGCGTACAGGTAGGCGCGGCTGGCGTTGAGTTGGGTATACATGTCGGCGACTTTGCCCTGGATCAGTTGGAATTCGCCGATGCTCTGGCCGAACTGTTTACGGTCGTGGATGTAGGGGACGATCAGGTCCATGCAGGACTGCATGATCCCGGTCGGGCCACCGGAGAGCACAACGCGTTCGTAGTCGAGGCCACTCATCAGCACTTTCACGCCGCCGTTGAGTACGCCGAGGATATTTTCTTCCGGCACCTCTACGTCATCGAAGAACAGCTCGCAGGTGTTCGAGCCGCGCATGCCGAGCTTGTCGAATTTGTTGCTGCGGCTGAAGCCTTTCGAGTCGCGTTCAACGATGAATGCGGTGATGCCGTGAGGGCCTTTTTCCAGGTCCGTCTTGGCGTAGATCACGTAGGTGTTGGCGTCGGGGCCGTTGGTGATCCAGGTTTTGCTGCCATTGAGCACGTAGTGATCGCCGCGTTTGTCGGCACGCAGTTTCATCGAGACCACGTCGGAACCGGCATTCGGCTCGCTCATGGCCAGGGCGCCGATGTGTTCGCCGCTGATCAGCTTCGGCAGGTATTTGGTTTTCTGTTCGTGAGTGCCGTTACGGTTGATCTGGTTGACGCAAAGGTTGGAGTGCGCGCCGTAGGACAGCGCCACCGAAGCTGAACCCCGGCTGATTTCTTCCATGATCACCACGTGGGCCAGGTAACCCAGGCCGGCGCCGCCGTACTCTTCCGGAACTGTGACGCCTAGAAGGCCCATGTCGCCAAATTTGCGCCACAGGTCGGCGGGGAACAGGTTGTCGATGTCGATCTGAGCGGCGCGCGGGGCGATCTCTTTGGCGACGAAGGACTGGACCTGATCGCGCAGCATGTCGATGGTCTCACCGAGGGCAAAGTTCAGGGATGGGTAGCTCATGGGTCACCTTTTGGCTTTTTTGTAGGGTCGGGAGGGCGGCGAATCAGCTCTCACCTTTACGTTAACGTAAGCCTGTGACGAATGACTGTCAATCACCCTTTACGTTAACGTCAACTTGAGCGAGAGTAGAGCCAGTTCAAGATAGAACAGCGGACCTCCCATCGTGGCCGCCGTAACGCCCATTAATAAAGACAATAGGGGTCGTCATGGATCAACCCAGTGCAAGCCCGCAGCGCAGCTATACCCGCGGTTCTCAGGACAAAGCCTTGCTGGCGATGACCATAGGGCAGGCCTTCGACAGCACCGTCGCGAAGTACTCGAATGGGGAAGCGCTGGTCGTGCGCCATCAGAAGTTGCGCTACACATGGCAGCAATTGTCCGAAGCCGTCGACCTGCATGCCAGGGCGCTTCTGGCGCTAGGTTTGCAGGCAGGTGATCGTCTCGGCATCTGGGCGCCGAACTGTGCGCAGTGGTGCATCAGCCAGTTTGCCAGCGCGAAGATTGGTGTGATCCTGGTCAACATCAATCCCGCGTATCGCAGCTCTGAACTCGAGTACGTGCTCAAGCAGTCGGGTTGCCAATGGCTGGTCTGCGCGGGCGCGTTCAAAACCTCTGACTACCACGCCATGCTTCAGAGCCTGGTGCCTGAACTGGCAGAGCAATCCATCGGGAAATTGCAAAGCGAACGCCTGCCTGAATTACGCGGCGTTATCAGCCTCGATGCACAGCCGCCTTCCGGCTTTCTGCCTTGGTCGCAACTGGCAGATCTGGCCAAAAGCGTACCGGTACAGCGGCTGCACGAACGCCAGGACAGCCTGCATTTCGACCAGGCCGTCAACATCCAGTACACCTCCGGCACCACAGGCTTCCCCAAGGGCGCGACCCTCAGTCATTACAACATTCTCAATAACGGCTACATGGTCGGTGAAAGCCTCGGCCTGACCGCTGATGATCGGCTGGTCATCCCGGTGCCGCTCTACCATTGCTTTGGCATGGTGATGGGCAACCTCGGTTGCATCACTCACGGCAGCACCATGATTTATCCCAACGACGCATTTGATCCGCTGTTGACGCTGAGTACGGTCGCCGAAGAAAAAGCCACCGCGCTGTATGGCGTTCCCACCATGTTCATTGCCATGCTTGATCAGCCGCAGCGCGCCGAATTCGATCTGTCGAGTCTGCGTACCGGGATCATGGCCGGGGCGACCTGTCCCATTGAGGTGATGCGCCGGGTTATCAGCGAAATGCACATGAGCGAAGTTCAGATTGCCTATGGCATGACGGAAACAAGTCCGGTGTCCTTGCAGACCGGCCCGTCGGACGATCTCGAATTGCGCGTTACCACTGTCGGCCGTACCCAACCGCAACTGGAAAGCAAAATTATCGATGAGGCCGGTAACCTGGTGCCGCGAGGCACCATTGGCGAGCTATGCACTCGCGGTTACAGCGTGATGCTCGGCTATTGGAACAACCCGCAAGGCACCGCCGAGGCCATCGATCAGGCCGGCTGGATGCATAGCGGAGACCTGGCGAGCATGAATGAGGAGGGCTACGTCTGCATCGCCGGGCGTAACAAGGACATGATCATCCGTGGGGGCGAGAATGTTTACCCGCGCGAGCTGGAGGAGTTCTTCTTTACCCATCCGGCGGTGGCCGATGTGCAGGTGATCGGGATTCCATGCTCGCGATACGGTGAAGAGATTGTTGCCTGGATCAAATTCCATCCGGGCCACAGCGCTACCGAGCAGGAGCTGCAAGCGTGGTGCAAGCCGCGCATCGCGCACTTCAAGACTCCGCGGTACTTCAAGTTTGTGGAAGAGTTTCCGATGACGGTGACCGGGAAGATCCAGAAGTTTCGGATGCGCGAGATCAGTATCGAGGAGCTCAAAGCGATACCGTAGGAGCTGGCGCAGCCTGCGATCTTTTGATTTTGCTTTTTTGAAGATCAAAAGATCGCAGGCTGCGCCAGCTCCTACGGAGGATTTGTGTTGTGCCAGAGGGCGATGTTGAGCAGAAATCCAAATGCCGGAAAGCACAAAGGGGAGCCTAAGCTCCCCTTTAATTTGTCGTTGCGTGTGCTCTTTTTTTATTATTTAGGGGCGGTCATTTATTGTTTTTGGAAACCGTGACCCTTTACCGCTGTTTTTTCGATCCCCATCCGGGATCAAGAGCAAACGTATTTTTTTGAGCGCTGATCTGCTTTTTCGCCAAGCGATCCAACCAGTTCGGGAGCTACCTGAAGGTAGTTTTATTGTTCTCTGCCCGGTTGCGGGTTACTCCGAAAAGCACCCTGAAAAGCACACCTTCTCCAAAAAAATCTGTTAGCTACGTTTCTGCCGTGTTGTTCTTGTTATGTCAGATACGTTTCATCTTATTTTTATTGGTTTGCCGCTTTTTATTCTTGTTATGCCATAGAGATAGCAGGAGCCGTGCCAACTTTTAAAAGCCCTTTAAAATCAATAGCTTGTAGATTTTCCGATTTTTTCACTTAGCTCGAGCCAGACATTTTGTTTCCGTGTTACTCGTTTCCGCCCACATTTCCAAAGCACCGGTAACACCCGGACACACCCAAGGACTCACTGTGCGCTACGAGCCTTTGCCACGCGCGAACCGGACGGACGCCCGAGCACCGCACTGATCTGCTGCCCGGCCAGAATCAACGCGTCCAGGTCGATGCCGGTCTCGATGCCAAGGCCATTGAGCAGGTAAACCACATCTTCAGTCGCCACGTTACCGCTGGCGCCTTTGGCATAAGGGCAGCCACCGAGCCCTGCGATGGAGCTGTCGAACACCGCGATGCCTTCCAGCAGGCTGGCGTAGATATTGGCCATGGCCTGGCCGTAGGTGTCGTGAAAGTGCCCAGCGAGTTTTTCCCGTGGCACGTCAGCCGACACCACCTCGAACATCTTGCGGGTCGCGCCAGCGGTTCCGGTGCCGATGGTGTCGCCCAGGGACACTTCGTAGCAGCCCATGGCGTAGAGCTCCCTGGCTACACGGGCCACTTGTGCCGGTTCAACGTTGCCTTCGTATGGGCATCCCAGCACGCAAGAAACGTAACCCCGCACGCTCACGCCGTGTTGCCGGGCGGCGTCCATGATCGGCACAAAGCGCTCCAGGCTTTCGCTGATCGAGCAGTTGATGTTGCGCTGGGAAAACGCTTCGGACGCTGCTGCGAATACCGCCACTTCCTTTACCCCGGCGGCAATCGCGTCTTCAAACCCTCTGAGGTTGGGGGCCAGTGCACCGTAGGTAACACCTGGTTTGCGCTGGATCTGCGCGAAGACGTCAGCGGAGCCGGCCATCTGCGGCACCCATTTGGGCGACACGAAGCTGCCGACTTCTATATAGCCCAGACCTGCGGCGGTCAGTGCATCGACCAGTTGCACCTTGTCGGCGACGCTGATTGGTTGGGCTTCGTTTTGCAGACCATCGCGAGGGCCGACTTCGACCAGGCGTACATGGGTGGGAAGGGACATGGGAATCGACCTGTGGTGTCTGAATTTTCGGATGACCCGTGGGAGCAACGCTTACTCGCGATGGCGGCCTGTCAGTCGACATCAAGGTTGAAGGTCATACCCTCATCGCTAGCAAGCATTGCTCCCACGGTATGGATGGGTGTGGTTACTGGCGTGCTTCCTGGCTCTTGATAGTCTGCTCCAGCGCCTGCACACAACGTTCTTGCGCCGTGTCCAGCTCCAGCTTCATCTGCTCAATGTCGAGCATCTGCTGTTCCAGCTGGTCGCGGCGTTCGGCAATTTTGTTCAGCATGGTTTGCAGCTGCTTCTGATTGCCGCCGGTGGGGTCGTAGAGTTCGATCAGCTCGCGGCATTCTGCCAACGAAAAGCCAATGCGCTTGCCTCGCAGGATCAGCTTCAGGCTGACTTTGTCCCGGGGCGAATAAATACGTTCCTGCCCGCGCCGCTCGGGGCTCAGCAAGCCTTGTTCTTCATAAAAGCGAATGGCCCGGGTGGTGATGTCCAGTTCGCGGGCAAGGTCGGAAATGCTGTAGGTCTGGCTGCTCATGGGCGCGCTCGAAAAAAGGTCATTGCGCTAAGCTAATGTCAGGTTGACGTTTACGTCAAGGGGCGTGAATTCTGGATGACCTTGCAGGCCTCATCGCGAGGAGGCGCGCCCACCTCTATGGCGAACGCACTTTGCGTAATTCAGCAATGAGGCCGCTACGGTGCAACGGCTTATGCCTTGTCGAGCTTCTTCTCATGCGCCGTCACCTGCTGGCACAACTCGATCATCTGCTCGCGCATCCAGCGGTTGGCCGGATCCTGGTCGGTGCTTTCATGCCAGTACAGATGGGTTTCCACCGGTGGCACGTCGTTCACCGGCAACGTGAAGGCGTGCAAGTCATTGCGGCGGGCGAAGCGCTCCGGCACGGTCATCACCATGTCAGTCTGTTGCAAGACTTGTGAAGCCATCAGGTAATGCTGGGAGCGCAGGGCGATCTTGCGCTGGATCCCCATTTTGCCCAGCGCCAGGTCGACATGCCCCAGTCCACTGCGGCGACTGGAAATATGGATGTGGGTCTGGGACAGGTAATCATCCAGGGTGAATTTGTCCTTCCCCACCAAGGGATGGCCCTTGCGCATGGCGCACACGTACCGGTCTTCCATCAGCTTGACGTGACGTACCTGCGGGTCGGTATTGAGCGGAGCGTCGACGGCGAAGTCCAGACGACCGGCCGCCAGTTCCTTTGTGGTCTCGCGTCGCTTGGACAAGAAACTCTCGATGATTACTGTCGGGGCCAGGCGACGCAGGCGCTGGAAAAGCGGTGGCAGAATCACCGCCTCGGTGAGGTCGGTCATGCTGATTCGATAGGTCTTGGCCGCCTGCAGCGGGTTGAAAATACGGCTTTCCTGCACGGAAACCCTCAGCAGGGAAAGCGCGTTACGCACGGGGCCGATAATGTTCTGGGCCATGGGGGTCGGCACCATGCCCTGGGCGGTGCGCACGAACAACGGATCGTTGAAGGTTTCGCGCAAGCGGGCGAGGGCGTTGGAAACAGCAGGTTGAGTAATGCCGACGATTTGCCCCGCGCGCGTCAGGTTAGCTTCGGTGTAGATCGCGTCGAAGACGATGAAAAGGTTGAGGTCGACCTTGCTCAGATTCATGGCGCTGGGCTCTCTGCTCTTGTTATGGAAGGGTGGCTCGATCAGTCGATCATATATCGGTGATGAATGTTAATACACGCCGAGAATAGGCTAGGTAAATATTCGTAGCTGTTCTAGCATCGATTGCATGACCTGAACAACTCCTCGAAACCCCCGTTAAAAGGTAGAGATGCCCATGGATTTCGCTTATTCGCCCAAGGTGCAAGAACTGCGTGAGCGCGTGACCGCGTTCATGGACACCTACGTTTATCCTGCTGAAGCTGTGTTTGAGCGCCAGGTCGCCGAGGGCGATCGCTGGCAGCCGACGGCGATCATGGAAGAACTCAAACTCAAGGCCAAGGCCGAAGGCCTGTGGAATTTGTTTCTGCCTGAGTCCGAGCTCGGCGCCGGCCTGACCAACCTGGAATACGCACCGCTGGCAGAAATCATGGGCCGCTCGCTGCTCGGTCCTGAGCCCTTCAACTGCTCGGCACCCGACACGGGAAACATGGAAGTGCTGGTGCGTTACGCCAATGAAGAGCAGAAACAACGCTGGCTCGAACCCCTGCTGCGCGGTGAAATCCGTTCGGCATTCGCCATGACCGAGCCGGACGTGGCTTCGTCTGACGCCACCAATATGGCTGCTCGTGCTGTGCGCGACGGTGACGAGTGGGTCATTAATGGCAAGAAATGGTGGACCTCAGGTGCCTGCGATCCACGCTGCAAAATCCTGATCTTCATGGGCTTGAGCAATCCTGACGCGCCGCGTCATGCCCAGCACTCAATGATTCTCGTGCCGGTGGACGCCCCCGGCGTGAAGATTGTGCGTCCGCTGCCGGTATTCGGTTATGACGATGCACCCCATGGTCACGCAGAAGTCCTGTTCGAGAATGTGCGGGTGCCTTACGAGAACGTCCTGCTGGGTGAAGGTCGGGGCTTCGAAATCGCACAAGGTCGTCTCGGCCCTGGCCGAATTCACCACTGCATGCGTTCGATCGGCATGGCTGAGCGGGCGCTGGAACTGATGTGCAAACGCTCGGTGAGCCGTACCGCGTTCGGCAAACCACTGGCGCGTCTGGGTGGCAACATCGACAAGATTGCCGACTCGCGGATGGAAATCGACATGGCGCGTCTGCTGACGTTGAAAGCGGCGTACATGATGGACACCGTCGGTAACAAGGTGGCGAAGAGCGAGATTGCGCAAATCAAGGTTGTCGCCCCCAACGTAGCGTTGCGGGTGATCGACCGGGCGATCCAGATTCATGGCGGGGCAGGGGTTTCCAACGATTTCCCGCTGGCCTACATGTATGCGATGCAGCGCACCTTGCGACTGGCTGATGGCCCGGATGAAGTGCACCGTGCAGCGATCGGCAAGTTCGAGATCGGTAAATATGTACCCAAGGAAATGATGCGTAGCAGTCACTGATTCCTTTCTGGGATTTGAGTGCGCAATCGATCACCTGTGGGAGTAAAGTTTGCTCGCGATGAAGCCGTGCCAGTCACCATGGAGGGTGAATGTCCAACTGCTTTCGCGAGCAAGCTATGCTCCCACAGGTTTGTATATTGTCAGTCGACCGTCGGAAGTCCATAAAAGGCACGCGCGCATGCGGTGCTGTGGGCCGCCAGATCCTCCTCGCCTTCCCCTCGATGCACAGCCACTTCGCGCAAGACTTCGGTGAGGTAGGCCGGTTCGTTTCGGCCATTTTTTGGCTTTGGCCGCAAACTGCGCGGCAACAGATACGGCGCATCGCTTTCCAGCATCAACCGTCCGCGTTTGATTTCCTTCACTAACGGATGAAGGTGCGTGCCTCGGCGCTCATCGCAAATCCACCCGGTAATGCCGATGTGCAAATCCAGGTCGAGATAACTGAACAGCGCTTTCTTTTCTCCAGTGAAACAATGCACGACGGCGGCAGGCAACTGATCGCGGTAGTCACGCAGGATTTCCAGCAAGCGCTGGCTCGCATCACGTTCGTGGAGGAATACCGGCATTTGCAGCTCGACCGCCATCGCCAGATGTTCTTCCAGGACTTTTTCCTGTTGTGGGCGGGGGGAGAAATCACGATTGAAATCCAGCCCGCATTCGCCCACGGCCACCACGTTTGGCTCCCTGAGCAAACTGCGCAGACGCTGAGCGCTGTCGGCGTTCCAGTCGCTGGCGGAGTGAGGGTGAATGCCGGCGGTGGCGAATAGCCGTTGAGTGCTTTCATCCAGTTGCTGGCACAGCTCCAGTGCCTGTTCACTGCCTTCTACGCTGGTCCCGGTCAGTACCAGTTGGCACACGCCGGCGGCGTACGCGCGGTTGAGTACCGCCTGGTGTTTGCCGGCAAAACTGGGGTTGGTCAGGTTGACGCCGATATCGATGAGTTGCATGGTGCTACCTCGGACCAAAGGCCGGAAAGCATATCAGAGCTGTAGATTTATAAGAAAAGCCAAGAACTACAACGAGTTGAAGCTGTCTTTTGATGCCGCGCGGCACGTCAGGCTGGTCAGGTTGCCACCGCGACGCCAGTTTCACGCGCTTTGTCAGCTCTGTTTCTGTCGTTCGATTTCGCGAAATCTTGAAATCGGCCAGTATTCTTTTCGGAGAGTGGATGATACGTCCCTCGATTTTGTTACTGCTGTGTGGTGCTTTGCTGCTGCCGATGCCAGCGGATGCGCGTCTGGCCGGACCTTCGCAAGTGGTGCCTTCGGCCAAGGTGCGTGATTTGGCGGAAATTCGCAGCAGTCGCGTACTTCGGGTACTGGTCAATCAAAGCCGTAACAGCTCCGGCGAAGTCCAGGGCCAGCCCATCGGTGTCGAATACCATCGCCTGCGCGCCTTCGAGCAATACCTCAACGGTCACGCCCGTGACGGTCAGGAAATCACCTTCAAGATTATCCCCAAAGGCAAGGATCAACTGATCGGTGCCTTACAGCGCGGAGAGGGTGATCTGGTGGCGCCAGGTGAGCTCCTTGATCTGCAACCTGGTCATGCGGTCAGTACCAGTGAGCCGATTGCCAGCAATGTTCCGCTGGTATTGGTCGGTATCAAGGGTGAGCGCCGTTACACACGCCTTGAGCAACTGTCCGGTAAAACCCTGGCGCTTCCTACAGGCAGCGCTGCCGGGGACGCGGTGAGTCAGATCAACCAGAAACTTGCGCTGCATAAACTGCCACCGGTGAAGATCGAGTGGGTCGATCCCAGCCTGGCGGTCGAGGACGTGCTGGAAATGGTTCAGGGCGGAATTTTTCACCTGACCATCGTCGAACAACCTATCGCCGAGCGGTGGGGCAAAATCCTGCCGAAACTGCGATTTGACCGGCAGGTTCTGATCAGCGATCCGGGCGAGGAGTTCTGGTTCGTGCGCCGCGATGCATCGATGTTGCGGGCGAGCATTGATCGCTTTCTGCTGACTTACAAGAAACCTTCGGATCAGGATGTGGCTTTCCTGCGTATCTATCGACGCCTTTATCAGGTGCACTATCCGCTCGCCAAGGCCAATCGCCAGCGGCTGGAGAAGCTACGACCGGTGTTGCAGAAACATGCCGATGCCCAAGGCATGGACTGGCTGAATCTGGCGGCACTGGCGTTCAAGGAATCCGCTTTGCAACCCAATGCCCGAAGTGGCAGCGGCCCTATCGGTCTGATGCAGATCACCCCCTCTGCGGCCCAGCGGGTGGGCGTCAACAATATCCAGGAACTCGACGCCAACGTGCAGGCCGGGGCCAAGTACCTGGCGATGATTCGTCGCAAGTTCTTTTCCAGCCCCAAACTCAATGAGCGTGAGCGCATGGCGTTCGTGCTGGCGGCCTACAACATTGGGCCGGAACGGGTTCAAGGCATGCGCGCCGAAGCGCGACGACGCGGCTTGAACCCCAATCAGTGGTTCTTCCAGGTTGAACGCATTGCCATGGAGCAGGTGGGAATGGGCCCTGTCAGCTATGTTAATAGCGTGAACAAGTATTACCTGGCGTTCGATCGGGAGCGGGAATCGTTGGAGCCTCCGGGGCAAAAAGTTGCCTCACGTAAATGATCGACTAAACTGATTGTTATGGTGGGGTATTTGCGCTTTTAACATTAAGTTTTCTGATTAAGATAGCGGCCAACCAACACACAAACCAAAAAATGGATGACACAGCATGAGCACACTGATCAACAAGGTACTGTTTACCCGCGCCGGCTACGGCCTGACGGTCCTGCGGATCTTCGTCGGCATTATCTTTGCCGCCCACGGCTCGCAGAAACTGTTCGGCGCGTTTGGTGGGTACGGGTTGGCCGGCACTGCGCAATACATGGAAAGCCTCGGCCTGACACCGGGCTACGTGATGGCGACGTTGGCCGGCGGTACCGAGTTTTTCGCGGGTCTTGCCCTGATCATTGGGCTATTGGTTCGTCCTGCGGCGCTGGGGTTGGCGTTCCTGTCCCTGGTGGCAATCTTTACCGTGCATATCAGCCACGGTCTGTTCATGGCCAATAACGGTTATGAATTTGCCCTGGCCTTGTTGGGTGGCAGCATCGCGGTACTGATCGAAGGTGCTGGCAAGCTGTCGGTGGACCGCGCCATCGCGGGCTGACCGCTCTGGTTCAACGAAAAGGCCTGCATTGCGCAGGCCTTTTTTGTTGCTCGATATTCTTGACACTCCTGCGTCAGCTTCTCTAGGATGCTGCTCATGCGCCGATTTAAACAGCTACTTGCGGGGCGCCAGGTGACTCATTCAGTTGCCGATAGAAGCTTGAAACAGGCTTCGAAATACCGCTAAAGCGCTGGTTCGGTGTTGCCTCTCACCTGCCATGCAGACTTTTGAGGCAGAGACACGACACGATGAATGCACTAAACCCTGTTATACGTCCCGCGCCGATCACGGCACATCTCACCCAGCGCAATCCAAAAATCCTGCTTGGCGGCAAACATCAACCGACGCTTTTGCGTTATCTGGATGGATGGCCTCGCCGCACCGGCGGTCCAGCTGCATTCCTGATCCAGTTTGTCGAAGACGGTGAGTCACTTGCTCGATTCGCCAATGACAGCTTTGACCTGGCGGTGATTCAATCTCCAAGCCTTGAAGACGCGGTCGAAGTCATCAAGCAACTGACCCGTGTGGCTCGCCAGGGGCTCATCACCCGTCGCTGAATCTCAGCGCAGACCGATGAGCGAGCGTGCCGGCTGGCGCCGGCATCGTACACAGGTTTCGTTCGCTCGACTGATCAGACAAGCCCTTTCAAGGCCAGATCGTAGGGCTCGCAGCCTTTGCTGGTGAAACTCCGGTAACGGCCGAACAGGCGGATCAGGTAGATCGAGCCAACATTCATATAGCCCAAGCGGTAGATGGACTTCAACGAATCGAAATTGCTCGACTCGACATAGGAGACCAGGCCCTGGTGACCCTCCTCCAGGTAGTGCTTGAGCGCGAGATTCATGCCGATCGCATGCAGGCGCTGACCGCGATAGTCGTGATGGGTGAAGCCCTTGTACATGTACACGAAGGACGAGTCGAAGTGCAGGAACAGCTCTGGCGGATCAATATGCGTTGGTTGTCGCGAGTACCAGCCGTAGGAGGCCAGAACCGCGCCATCGAAGATGCCAAAGCACTGATCGCCCTTGGCTATGGACTCTTCTATGAAACTCTCGGGCATCTCGTTCACTGGATCTCGAGCGTAGTGGCGCATCATCTGTTCACTGAGAAACATCGGCTTGAAGTTCGAGGGGTAGTCGAGAAATTTGTTGTCGACTTTCTGCAGCGTTACACCGCGCAGTATCTTGAACAGCATGAAGGCGTTGACCGTCTTCAACAACAGCTGGTGAATCGCGTTGGATAACCCGTTCTTACGAATCTTCGTTTGGCTTTTCTGAAGCAGCTGCTGCACGATCATGGCGTCCTCCCACAAAAAATATCCGGATGGAAAAGGCAATATGCATGACGATCAAATGCCAATTTTTTGTCCTTTGTAACAAGATGTTAGCTAGTTAAATTTTGTTTGCTCGGAAAAGCGTCATAAAACCACCGATACTTTGTACCAAAAAATAGAATCGATTGAGTTTCCTTAGCTATCTGGTTGAGTCGTAAACGATTCCTTCTTGGCCTGCTGCACGGAAGTTAGAATGTTGCAGTGCCCGCTACCTTTCAGGTTAGTGGAAGGCCTGGCGTTACTCCCCGCCAGTTAGTGATCGCCCCAGGAGACGCCCGACTTGAGTACCAACATCATCACAAAGGAAGGTCATGAAGCCCTGAAAAAGGAGCTCGATTTTCTTTGGCGAGAAAAGCGTCCGGACACCACTCGCAAGGTGACCTGGGCAGCGTCACTGGGTGATCGCAGTGAAAATGCCGACTATCAGTACAACAAGAAGCTGCTGCGTGAAATTGATCGCAGGGTCAGATACCTTCGCAAGCGGCTTGAAGATGTGCGAGTGGTCGAGTACTCGCCTGAGCAGGAAGGAAGAGTTTTTTTCGGGGCTTGGGTCGAGATTGAGAACGAAGCGGGGGACATCAAGAAATTTCGGGTTGTCGGCTATGACGAAATCTACGGTCGCAACGATTACATCTCGATCGACTCTCCGATGGCGCGTGCACTATTGAAGAAGGAAGTGGGCGATGAGGCCGTTGTGCAGACGCCGAACGGTGAAATGTTGTGGTGGATCAACCAGGTTTCTTATCCGCAGTAGTCGCAGTTAATTACCAAACCTGGCCGCGCTCCACTTTCGGAAAGTGATCGCGCGGTGTCAGCTTTAATGAGGTGTCTTGCCTCAACCCTCGCGCAGTACGGTCAGTGGGCTCGCGTTCAAGGCTCGACGTGTGCCGAAAACCCCGGCACCGCCGATCAGCACGGCACCGATCAATGGCAGGACCAGCAACCACGGGTGCGGATGCCAAGGCAGGTCGAATGCGTAGCGGTACAGCACCAGGCTAACCAGTTCCGATCCCAGCGCTGCCAGTAATCCACTGACTGCACCCAGCAGACCGAACTCGATCCTTCGGGCTTTGACCAGTAATTTGCGCTCCGCCCCCAGCGCGCGCAGCAAGGCGCCTTGGCGGATACGTTCATCCAGTGTGGCTTGCAACCCGGAAAACAGCACCGCCATACCCGCCGCCAATACAAACAACAGGACATATTCCACCGCCAGGGTGACCTGGGCGAGGATGCTGCGCAGTTGTTCCAGCAGGGCTTCCACTTGCAGGATGGTCACCGCGGGGAAGCTGCGGGAGAGGTCCACGATTTGCTGATCATGACCGGCTGCCAGATAGAAGCTGGTCAGGTAGGTCGCCGGTAAATCTTTCAATGTGCCGGGCTGGAAGATCATGAAGAAGTTGGGCTGGAAATTGTCCCAGTTGATGTCCCGCAAGCTGGTGACTTTCGCTTCGCGATTGACCCCGCCGACGGTAAAGACCAGTTGATCGCCCAGCTTGAGCTTCAGACTTTCGGCAACTTTGCCTTCCACGGACACGCCGGGGATATCGTCGGGAGCCTGTTCTGTCCACCAATTGCCCGACGTGAGTGTGTTGCCTGGGGGCAGGTCCGCTGCCCACGTCAGGCTCAGATCCCGCTGGATCGCCCGGTCACCGGCAGAGTCCTTGCTGACGATTTCCTGGACCGGCTCGCCATTGATGCTGATCAGTCGCCCCGGCACCACTGGGTATAGCGGCGCCGCTTGCGCGGACAGCTCTATCAGACGATCCGTAAACGCCTGCTTGTCTGCCGGCAGAATGTTAAGCGCGAAATAGTTGGGAGCGTTTTTGGGCAGTTGATTCTGCCAGGTGTCGAGCAGTTCACCGCGCAGCAATGCGATCAATGCCATGGACAGCAGAATCAGGCCGAAGGCCAGGGATTGTCCCGCAGCCGCCAGTGGATGGCGCAGCAATTGCCCCAACCCCAGTCGCCACGGCAACGACGCGCGGGCAAGCATACGGCGCAGGCTTTTGAGCAGCAGTAACAGCAATCCGCCCAGGACCACGGCGGCAATGACGCCGCCACCGAGCAGGGCGAAGGTCAGCACCAGGTCCAGGCTCAGCCGCCACATGATCAATCCCAGTGCACCCAGGGCCGCGCCGTAAACCATCCAGGTGCTGGACGGAATGGGCAGCATGTCCCGGCGCAGGACCCGCAATGGCGGAACACGACCGAGGGCGGCCAAAGGGGGAAGGGCAAATCCGGCCAATGCCACCAGCCCGGTGCCGATACCGGCGATGGCTGGAAACAGACCGCCTGGTGGCACATCGCTCGGCAACAGGTCATGCAACAGCGCAAAGAGTCCGAGTTGCGCCAGCCAGCCGATAACGGCACCGCTGATGCTCGCGAGCAGTCCCAGCACCGTCAGCTGCAAACTGAACAACACCATGGTTTCCCGCCGGGACAGACCGAGGCAACGCAGTAACGCACTGGCGTCGAACCGGCGGGTAGCAAAGCGAGTTGCCGACAAGGCGACCGCCACACCGGATAGCAGCACCGCCACCAGGCTGGCCATGTTCAGGTAACGCTCGGCCTTGCCCAGCGCGCCCCCGATCTGCCGGTTACCATCGCGGGCATCCTGCAGGCGTTGATTTGCGGCCAGCCCGGGTTTGATCAGTTGACGATAGGTTTCCAGCGCTTCGGCTTTGCCACGCCAGAGTTCGCGGTAGCTGACCCGGCTGCCCGGTTGCACTACGCCGGTCGCCGTGAGGTCGCTGAGGTTGATCATCACCCGTGGCGTGAGACTATAGAAGTTGCCAGCACGATCGGGCTCGTAGGTCAGTACTCGAGCCAGCTTGAGTGTTTTCATGCCGACGTCGATGCTGTCGCCGATCTTGAGGTTTAGCGCCGTCAACAGTCGTGCTTCGACCCAGGCTTCCCCGGATTCAGGCCCGCCACCGGATTCTTCCGGAGCGAAGGGCGCAGGGGCGCTTTTCAGCTCTCCGCGCAGGGGGTAGGCGTCATCGGCGGCTTTGATGCTCGACAGTTGAATGCCGTTGTCAGTGGCAATGACGCTGGAGAACTCGACGACCTGAGCATGTTCCAGCCCCAACTCCGTACCGCTTTTGATTTGTTCGGGTCTTGCCGGTGAACTGCCTTCAAGCAGCAGGTCGGCGCCGAGGAATTCCGTGGCGCGCAGCATCATGGCGCCATTGAGACGGGCACCGAAGTATCCGATGGCGGTACTCGCCGCCACGGCCACCAGCAAGGCAAAGAACAACACGCGCAACTCACCGGCGCGGGCGTCGCGCAGCAGTTGACGAATGGCGAGGCTGAACAAACGCAAAAACGGCAGGCGTGCCATCAAGGCTCCAGGGGGGCGACCAGCAGGCCGGCTTCAAGTCGGATCAGGCGCCGGCAGCGATGTGCCAGGCGTTCGTCGTGAGTTACCAGCACCAGGGTCGTGCCGCGTTCCTTGTTGAGTTCGAACAACAGATCGCTGATCCGCTCGCCCGTGTGGCTGTCGAGGTTGCCCGTGGGTTCGTCGGCGAATAACACATCGGGTTCGGCGGCAAACGCGCGGGCAATGGCCACTCGCTGCTGCTCGCCTCCGGAAAGTTGTCTTGGAGAATGGGTCAAACGTTGGCCCAGGCCGACCCGTTGCAGCAGTTCCGTGGCGCGCTCGCGGGCGTCTTTACGGCCGTCGAGTTCCAGCGGCAGCATGACGTTCTCCAGGGCGTTGAGGCTGTCGAGCAGTTGGAATGATTGAAAGACAAAGCCGACGTGTTCGGCGCGGATACGAGCGCGCTGGTCTTCATCGAGATTGCTCAGGGCCTGGCCGGCGAGCGTGACTTCGCCGCTGCTCGGCAGATCGAGGCCGGCGAGCAAGCCGAGGAGGGTGGATTTGCCCGAACCCGAGGCGCCGACGATAGCCAGGCTATCGCCCTTGTTCAGTTCCAGGCTGAGTTCGTGCAGGATAGTCAGTTCACCTTCCGCGCTGGGTACCACTTTGCTGAGGTTCTTCGCGGTGAGAATGCTTGCGCCCATGGAGAATCCGATGCGAGTGTGGTTTTTGAGTGCTGGCCTGGCCTTGATGTGCATGGCCCAGAACGCAGCGGCGGGTACAGTCCTGATCGTTGGCGATAGTATCAGCGCCGGTTTCGGCCTGGATACCCGGTTGGGGTGGGTGTCTTTGCTTGAGCAGCGGCTCAAGCGCGAAGGTTTCGACGATAAGGTGGTCAATGCTTCCATCAGTGGCGACACCAGTGCCGGGGGCCAGGCACGCCTGCCAGCGCTGCTTGCAGAGCATAAACCCGAACTGGTGATCCTCGAGTTGGGTGGCAACGACGGCTTGCGCGGGATGCTGCCAACGCAATTGCAACAAAATCTTGCGTCGATGATCGACAGCTCCCGCGCCAGTGGAGCGAAAGTGTTGCTGCTCGGCATGCAGTTGCCGCCCAATTATGGTGCTCGCTACACAAAGGCATTTGCCGAGGTGTACGGCAATGTGGCCACCGAGAAAAAAATCCCCTTGGTGCCGTTTTTTCTTGATGGCGTAGGCGGTCATCCGGACCTGATGCAAGCCGACGGTCTGCACCCGGCGGCAGGGGCGCAGGACAAGTTACTGGAAAATGTCTGGCCGGCACTGAAACCGCTGCTTTGACGCTTTTCTAGTCGCGATGTTTCGGCTAAGGTGGCGCCCCCTATTTGGAGCCCCCGATGCCGCGTCCCGCCTGGTCACTTTTCGCCTATCAACTGATCGAGCCTGACGAACAGCTGGATCTGTTCGCCTGCCAGGAAGTACGCGTACATCTGGTGACCCGGCAGCTGGAGTTGGGCGGTTCCGCAGACCGGACGTTGTGCGGCAGTCTGCTGCCGGCCCAACCTCGCTGGTCGAGCGTTGACCGCCGGGTGTTTCAGGATCAGCGCCTGTGCTCGCTGTGTCGCGCCATTCTTGAGTCGCAAAAACGCGGTACGTCGCCGATCTGGCCGGAATTGCGGTTCGAGCTTTAATCTCCCGGCAGCCGTCGATCAGTTTCCTTGCAGGGGAAGGGCCGGCTCCCGCTGAAAGCGGTATGCGTTCGAAACGTCCTGCAATCCATAAAGTTTCCAGCATTGACGCGCTCTATCGGTGCGTCTCCCCGAATACCGAAACGCCGGTGTACAATCCCGTTTTTATACCCATGTCGATCATGCGAAGGATTTTCCGGATGTTGCCGCGCTTTCCCGCCGTCACCCGCTGCCTGACTCTTGCCGCTCTGTGTGCGGCGGGTCCCGTTGCAGCATTGGAGTTGCCTCTCCCGCCACCTGGTGAAGACATCATCGGCCAGGTGCAAGTGATCAAGGCCAAGTACGAAGACACCTTCGCCGACCTTGGTACCACCTACGATCTGGGCTATTCGGAAATGGTCGCGGCCAACCCGGGTGTCGACGCCTGGTTGCCGGGTGCCGGTACCGAAATCATTTTGCCGACACGTTTCATCCTGCCTCCAGGACCTCGTGAAGGCATTGTGATCAACCTGGCTGAATACCGTCTTTACTACTACCCGAAAGGCCGGGACGTGGTTTATACCTTCCCGCTGGGGATTGGCCGTGAAGGCTGGGGGTCGCCTATCGCCCACACGACCATCACCGCCAAGACGCCCAACCCGACCTGGACCCCTCCAGCGTCGATCAAGGCCGAACACCTGGCAGACGGTGATCCGCTGCCAAATGTGGTGCCGGCAGGCCCGGATAACCCCCTGGGGCCGTTCAAATTCAATTTGGGCACTCCTGGCTACCTGATCCATGGTTCGAACAAGAAGTTCGGTATCGGCATGCGTACCAGTCACGGTTGCTTCCGCATGTTCAACAACAATGTGCTGGAAATGGCGGGCATGGTGCCGGTGGGTACGTCGGTACGCATCATCAATGATCCGTACAAGTTCGGTGTAAGCGGGGGCAAGGTCTACCTGGAGGCTCACACGCCGCTGGACGATAACGGCAACCCGTCGGTCGTCGACAAGCACACGGCCGTGATCAACGCGATGCTCAAGCGTGAGGACATCACCAACAACCTGCGCATGAACTGGGATGTGGTGCGTGATGTGGTCGCCGCCGAAGATGGCTTGCCAGTGGAAATCGCTGTGCCCAATGGTGCTGCGCCGATGGTGACAAGTACACCGGTTGATTTGCAGCAGTAACGGCTAAAAGGACCCGCCGACGTTAGCCACGTCGGCGGGTTTTTTATTGCCCGTAGAAAACTGCGGGCAATAAAAAAGCCGACCCATAAATGGGTCGGCTTGATAACAATCCCGAAGGACTATTACTTGCGGCTAGCTTTGTCGAGCATGCGCAGAGCGCGCTCGTTAGCTTCGTCAGCAGTCTGTTGTGCTTTTTGAGCAGCAGCCAGAGCTTCATT
>Ga0160470_100185_pt1 | contig 54096 bp, 47 predicted proteins | sample HID1973I_E11MG_FD_108214 | JGI IMG/M metagenome (GOLD analysis project Ga0160470, IMG submission 108214) | Enriched mosquito-associated microbial communities from UW Madison campus, WI, USA - HID1973I_E11 MG | ecosystem: Host-associated > Arthropoda: Insects > Digestive system > Unclassified ... | reverse complement strand
GAGCCCGAGCAGCGGACCGAGGATCACGATGCCGGCCTGGTAGAGCGCCGTCTTCGAGCGGATGCCGTGCATCGGCTCGATCATGCCCGGCCGGAACATGTAGGCGGCCTTGAACGGCAGACGCAGCAGCGCATTCTCTGTCGCACCCTTGACCCGCGCCCACATGCTCGGACCCTGCTCGGTGCTGTCGGTGCCGGCGCCGGTGATGTAGGTGAAGGTCATGCCCGGATTGAGGCGCGCCAACACCGTTGCCGCCGCCAACGTGATGTCGTACGTGATGCGCCTGTAGTCGGGCTCCTTCATGCCCACCGAGGACACGCCCAGGCAGAAGAAGCAGGCGTCGAAGCCCTGCAGCTGCGGCTCGATAGCGCCGAAGTCGAACATGTCCTTGTGCACCAGGTCGTGCAGCTTCGGGTGGCGCTGCCCGGTCGGGTTGCGGCCGACCGCCACCACGCGCTCCACGTCGGACGCCAGCAGGCATTCGCGCAGGACGCCCTGGCCCACCATGCCGGTGGCGCCGAAGATGAGGATGTTCATGGCGCCCTTTTAGCAGGAGTCGGAAGCGCGCGCCCTGCGGCCACGTGAGACAGGCGCCTACAGCAGCCGGGCCGCGCTGGCCGGACAGTCGGGTTGTCAGCGCGTCCTGCGCTGTCCGGAACGGCCGTGCCGGGAGCGATCCGCAATGGAGCAGCCCATGAAAGCGAAGACTCTCAACGAAGCCCCGGAGCGCACCATCGCGCTCATATTCGACAAGGACGACGACGTCGTGCCCCTGCTGCAGCAGTTCGCCAAGGCGCAAGGCCTGAACGCAAGCCGATTCAGCGCGATCGGCGCGTTGAGCGGTGCGGTGCTCGGCTACTTCGACTGGGAACGCAAGGACTATCTGCGCATTCCGGTCGACGAACAGGTCGAAGTGCTTTCCCTCAATGGAGACATCGCCCTGGACGGAGACGAGCCCAAGGTGCATGCGCACGCGGTACTGGGACGGCGCGACGGCAGCACCGTCGGCGGCCACCTCCTGGAGGCCACCGTGCGGCCGACCCTCGAAGTGCTGCTGGTCGAGTCGCCCGGCTACCTGCGCAAGACTTGCGATCGCGAGACCGGCCTGGCCCTGATCGACATCGGCGCCTGAGCCGACGCCTGCCTGCCTATACGGCCATCGGCGCCGTCAGCGGCGGATGGTGCTCGTAGCCTTCGAGCGAGAAGTCGCCCGGCTCGACCTGCTCCAGCCACTCGGGCTCATAGCGGCCGGTGACGGCGTAGTCCGGGATGCGGTCGGACAGCTTCAGCCGCGGCGCCGCCAACGGCTTGCGCGTGAGCTGCTCGCGCAGCATGTCGACGTGGTTCTCGTAGATGTGGGCATCGCCGATGAAATAGGTGAACCACCTGGGCGCGTAGCCGGTCAGGCGGCCCACCAGGTGCAGCAGCGCGGCGCCCTCGGTGAGGTTGAAGGGCGTGCCCAGGCCGATGTCGTTGCTGCGCACGTACAGGCACAGCGAGATCTCGCGCTTGCCCGGGTTGACCAGAAACTGGTAGAGCAGGTGGCACGGAGGCAGCGCCATTTCTTCCAGTTGGGCCCAGTTCCAGCCGTGGAACAGGATCCGCCGGTCGGCCGGGTTGCGGATGATGGTGTCCAGGCACTGGCGCAGCTGGTCGACCGCCTTGTACAGCAGCAGCTTGGGTGCACCGCCCTGCTCGTCGGCCAGTTCGCCGATGCGGCGGTAGCCGCGCTCCAGCGCATCCTCGACCTGGCGCTGCGCCTGGCCGTCCGCCAGGTCGACCAGCTTGTAGGCCGGCCATTCGCGCCACTGAACGCCATACACCGGACCCAGGTCGTCCGCCTGCAGCCGGTAGGGGTTGGCCAGCCACTGCGCGTTCTCATTGGCGTTCTGGTCCCAGACCTTGCAGCCCAGGGCGCGAAAATCGGCGGCGCTGCGCGAGGCGCGCAGGAACCCCACCATCTCGCCGACCGCCGACTTGAAGGCCAGCTTCTTGGTCGTCACCGCCGGAAAGCCCTGCTGCAGGTCGAAGCGCAGCATGGCGCCGGGAATGCTCAGTGTGCGGATGCCGGTACGGTTGTCCTGCCAGCTGCCGTTGTCGAAAACGTTGCGGACGAGGTCGAGATATTGCTGCATGGCGGGAAGAACGCTGGGCAAGGAGTCGGGACGCGGCGGCGGGCGCCAGGCGAGCCGGCATTGTCTCACCCTGGCCGCACGGCCGCCGGACGGCCGCCAGCAGACCCCAGGGACCCGTCAGGCGCCGGCCGGCATGCCCGCGCGCCAGGCCAGGTAGACGCCGGTCGCGGCCATCGTCGCCAGCGTGACCGGAATGCCTACCCGGGCGTGCCGGCGCCAGTCGATCAACACGCCGCGCCGGCCGGCGGCATCCACCACGATCAGGTTCGCGATGCTGCCGACGATGAACAGGTTGCCGGCGAAGGTGCTCGCCAGCGCCAGCACCGGTCCCGCCAGCGGATCCTTGGCGACAGGCAGCAGCAGCATCACCGCCGGCACGTTCGACACGATGTTCGACAGCACGAAGGCGGCCCCGAACAACGTGGCCGGATGCTCCAGGTGCAGGCCGAGCGCTGCCATCTCCTGTACCGCGCGAGCCGGCAGCCCGGTGCGCTGCAGCGCGGCATTGACGACGAACAGGCCCATGAACAGCACCAGGAGTTCCCAGTCGACCAGCCCCAGCATGCGGCTGGACTGGAGCCTGCGACTCATCAGCAGCACGCCGGCGCCGGTCAGCGCCACCACTTCATGCGGCCACGGCGCGAACAGGAAGGCCATGAGGATCAGCAGCGCGACCCCCAGGCCCTTGACCGTCTGCCAGCGATCCAGCGCAATCGGCGCCGGTTGCGGCGGCGCCACCCGCGCGCCCAGATCGGGCAATTGCCAGCGCCCGCGCGATCCGAGCACGATGATGCCCCACGTGAGCAGCAGCCCGGCGAGCACCGGCAGCGCAGCTTCCAGCGCGTAGCCCGCGAACGGAAGGCGCAGGGTCTGGCCGATCAGCATGTTCTGCGGATTGCCGATCAGCGTGGCCGCCGAGCCGATGTTGGCCGCACAGGCCAGGCCGAGCAGGAACGGCACCGGGTCGAGCCGGCGGCGCAGGCAGGCGTCCACCAGCAGCGGCGTCATCGCCAGGCAGACGATGTCGTTGGAGAACACGGCCGACAGCAGCGCGGCGGCCAGGATCAGCGTGCCCAGCAGCCACGCCGGACCGACGCCCAGGTTGGCCAGGCGCAGGGTCACCCAGTCGTAGAAGCCGCCTAGCCGGATCTGCGCGGACACCACCATGAACGAAAACAGCAGCAGCACCGTGGGCAGGTGGATGGACTGCGCCGCCTGCTCCACCGACACGGCCTCGGTCGCGATCATGGCGATCGCCCCCAGCAGCGCGATACCGGTGCGGTCGAGTTGCAGGAAGGGCAAGCCGCCCAGGATCATGCCCAGGTAGACCAGCCCGAAGATGACGAGGACCGTGACGCTCATGGTCCGCGATTGTGACGGCGGCGCCCCCGGCGCCTCAGCCGCGCGAGACCAGCGATCGCGCCAGGAAGAAGCCCACGGCGGTGAGCGACAGCGACCCCGCCAGGTGCAGCGCGGCGGCACCCGCCGCCCAGGCGTATTGCTGGCGTTCGATCAGCCCGAACACCTCGAGCGAGAAGGTCGAGAAGGTGGTCAGCCCGCCGAGGAAGCCGGTGATCACGAACAGGCGCCATTCCGGCGCCACGCCGGCCTGCTGGAGAAAGACCCCGCTGGCCACGCCGATGAGGAAGCCGCCGCCGAGATTGGCGGCCACGGTGCCCAGCGGGATGAACGGGAACACCGGGTTGAGCCAGGCGCCGAGCCCCCAGCGGAGCAAGGCACCGAAGCCGGCGCCTGCAAAGACGGCAAGAATGGGAAGTACGCTCATGGGTGTATTGGCAGGCCGGTCGAAGCAAGCGGCATGCCGCCGGCCGATGGCGCGCCAGTGTAGCGACCCCGCCGTCCGGGGCGGGCCGATGGCGGGCGTTTCGTTAGACTGGGGAACCCTCCTGCCGCAACGCCCATGTCCGTCCCCTCTGCTCCCTCGACCGCCGCTCCCGCCGTCCACCTGATCTTCGCGCGTGCCCGCAACGGGGTGATCGGCAAGGGCGGGCAGATGCCGTGGCACCTGCCCGAGGACCTGGCGCACTTCAAGCGGCAGACCCAGGGCGCGCCGGTTCTGATGGGCCGCAAGACCTGGGAATCCCTGCCCGCGCGCTTCCGCCCCCTGCCCGGCCGGCGCAACATCGTCATCACGCGGCAGGCCGACTGGTCAGCCGACGGGGCCGAGCGTGCATCCGGCCTGGACCAGGCCATCGCGCTGTGCACCGGCACGCCACACCTGTGGGTGATCGGCGGCGGCGAGATCTATGCACAAGCCCTGCCCCTGGCGCGGCGCGTCGTGGTCACCGAGATCGGGCGCGACTTCGAAGGCGACACCTTCGCCCCGCTCCTGGACGCGGGCTGGCAGGAAACCCAACGCAGCGCACAGCAGGCCGGCGCCGATGGCCTGCCCTTCGCGTTCGTCACCTATGAGCGTGCCGACCGATCGCCCGCCGCCTGATTCGCCGCCTCACCCGCGGCGGCGCCTGCTGGCACGGCTGCCGCTCGGCTTCGGGCTATCGAGCCTGCTCTCGTCCATGGCCTTCATCCCGCGCGCGGCCCGCGCCGATGACGGGGAGGCACTCGAGGACGACGAAGATGTGCTCTTCCTGCCCGGCATCGCGCGCCAACTCGACGACGCGCGTGTCGAGGTCGACCTGCAGGCCTGGATCCACGAGAAGGGTCGGCGCCGGCTGCTCGATGCGGGGCTGGCCCGCTACCTCGGCCTCAAGCCCGGCGAAATGTCGCCCACCGATCAGCTTCGCTTCAGGCGGCGCACGGAGCTGTTCCACGCGAAGTCCGAGCAGGGCACGGTGCTCGTGGTCGAGTTCGATGCCGACGGCCCGCCGGTGACCATGCCGCCGAGCGACAGGGCCGGGCGCACCGGCCTGCGCACCGTGGTGGCGCTGCCGCCGCATGCGGCTGCAGCCGAGCAGGCAAGGCCGTGGCTGCGCTTCCATGCGGTCGTCACCGATGCACCGCAGCGGCGTGTCGAGGGCCGCGCGCTGCTGGTGCCGGGCCAGGGCCTGTCGGTGGTCACCGACATCGACGACACGATCAAGAAGACCGAGGTGCGGGACACGCACCGCATGATGCTCAACACCTTCGCCCGCACCTTCGAGGCAGTGCCGGGCATGGCGCGACGCTATCGCGAGCTGGCACGTCAGCCGCATGCCCGCTTTCACTACCTGTCGTCCAGCCCGCTGCAACTGCTGCCCTCTCTCAAGGGGTTTCTCAACCGCGCGCGGTTCCCGGCGGGGAGCATGCACCTGCGCGAGAGCACGCTGGTCCGCAACTGGATCCCGAACAAGGGCGAATCGCGCGCGCACAAGCAAGGCGTTCTGCAACGCCTGCTGGCGGACTTCCCGGAGCGTCGCTTCCTGCTGGTCGGCGACGCCGGCGAGCTCGATCCGGAGATCTACGGCGAAGTGGCACGCAGCCATCCGCAGCGCGTCGAGGCCATACTGATCCGAGACGTCGGCGGGGCCGACCGCAATGCGCAACGCTACCTGCAGGCCTTTGCCGACGTCGAGCCGTCGCGCTGGCACCTGTTCACCGACGGCACCGACTGGCCGCTGCCGTGAGCGGCCTCAGTCGAGCGCCACGAACACCCGGCCGTTCTCGATCTTCACCGGATAGCTGCGCACGTCCTCGGTCAGCGGCGCGCACATCGCCTTGCCGTTGCGCACGTCGAAGCGGCCCTGGTGCAGCGGGCATTCGATCTCGTAGCCCTCCAGGAAGCCTTCGCACAGCCTCGCGTGCGCATGGGTGCACAGGTCGTCGGTGGCGAACACCTCGCCGCCCACGCGGTACAGGGCCAGTTCCAGCCCTTCGAGGTTGACGCCCTTGACGTCCTCGGCCGGCAGTTCGTCGAGGGCCGCGGCGTCGACCCAGAAATCGTGGTTGCTCATGTGGCGTGCTTTCCGTGCGGTTCAATCGGTCGGCTTCAGACCGGCGCGCTCGATGACCGGCTTCCACAGCTGCAGCTCCTGCGTCATGAACTTCGCGAGTTCGGCCGGCGTGCTGCCCACCGGATCGAAATAGGCCGTCTGCAGCCGCTCGCGCGTCTGCGGATCCTGCAGCACCGAGGCGATCTCGCGGCTCATGCGCTGCACCACGTCCGGCGGTGTGCCCTTGGGTGCCATGTAGGCGAACCAGGGCACCGCCTGGACGTCCGCAAATCCGGATTCGCGCAGGGTTGGAACATCGGGCATCAGCGGCGAGCGCTCGGCCGAGGTGACGGCCAGCGCCACCAGGCGGCCTGCCTTGACTTGCGGCATCACCGAGACCGGTGGCAGGCATGCGAACTGCACCTCGCCCTGCACCAGCGCGACCGTGGCCTGCGAGGACGAGGCGAAAGGAATGTGCACGGCATAGGACTGTGTGCGCGCCTTGATCAATTCCACCCCCAGGTGGGAGATGGACCCGTTGCCGGTCGAGGCGAAGTTGAACTTGCCCGGCTCCCGCCGCATCGCGTCCAGCCACGCCTTGACCGACTTCACGTTCATCGACGGCGTCGCCACGCACAGGTTGGGCGTGGTCGCCGCGAGCGATACCGGGACCAAGTCTCGGAACGGGTCGTAAGGCAGGTTGTTGTAGAGCACCGTGTTGTAGACCAGCGGCGCGTTGACCGACAGCAGGAAGGTGCGGCCGTCCGGCGCGGCCTTGGACACGTAGTCGGTGCCGCTGTTGCCGCCGGCCCCCGGGCGGTTCTCGACGATGACCGGCTGGCCCAGCCGCGGCGCGAGCTTCTCGTTGACGATGCGCGCCAGGATGTCCGGCGACGAGCCGGCGCCGAACGGCACGACGATGCGCACCGGCCCCTGCGGCCATTGCTGCGCCGCCGCCATGCAGGCCGCGGCGGCCAGTCCCAGCGCAACGCCCAGTCGATTCAGTTTCATTCCGGTGTCTCCTCGATGTCGATCATGTCGTGGTGGTCCTGCTGCTCGCGCGCGATGAATCCGGCCACCAGCGCGCGGTAGGCCGCTTCGACCACCTCCGGGTAGGCGCCCTTCTCCTCGGCCAGGCGGCGCACCTTGTCGAACACCTCCTGCTGGCGCTGCGGCGCCGAGACCTGGAAGGCGTCGCGCTTGAAGCGCGCCGCATCCTTCACGCAGCGCCCGCGCTCGGCCAGCAGGGCCACGACTTCGCGGTCGATCGCGTCGATGCGATCGCGCAGTTGCGCCAGCGTGTCGAACAGCGGCACGTAGTCCGGGTCGGCAAAACGCCGCAGCGCCGGGCCGTGGGGATCGGGTTCTCGGCTCATGTCAGATGGGATAGATGATGGAGTTGGGCACCAGCTCGGTGTCGTACACCGCCAGCCGCGCGGAGAACTTCAGCCCGGCATCGGTGCGCACCACGGTGTCGATGTAGCGGCCGACGTTGAACACGGTGCTGGGCTCGCTCAGCTTGGTGCGGAACACGGCGTAGTTGGCCTCGCTGTGAATGGTCCCGTCGGCGTCGACGCCATGCACCAGCGGCAGGCCGACCACGTGGCGCTGGTAGTAGGGGTCATGGAACAGCGTCTCGCGGATGCCGTAGACGCGGTCCTCCAGCATGCCGCGGCTTTCGAACGACAAGGTGGCCAGGGGCAGGCCGCGCTCGTGGTTCTCGCGCGGCTGCAGCCGGTAGCTGCACTTCTCTGTGAAGAAGCCGGGCCACTCGTCCCAATGGCCCGAGTCGACCGCGCGTGCGTAGTCGGCGTACAGGCGCGCCAGTTCGTGATAGTCGTCCGAGCGCATGCGGTCAGTCCTCCATCACCTGGCGCCAGTAGCGGTACATGCCCCGGATCAGCGTCTCGGTGACCATGTGCTCGGTGTTCTCCACCTCGCGCCCGCCCAGTTCAGCCATGGCGCGGTGAAACGGCTTCTGCTCGAAGCCCTGCTGCGAGAACTCGATCACCTCGCCGTCGTCGGCCGAGACGAAGCCTGCCGGCCCGAACAGGTTGGCCTGGCGCAGGCGGCGCTCGGTCATCTCCTCGGTGTCGTCCTCGAAGCCGAAGTGGGTCCAGACGAAGTCGAACGCGTCGGGCCCGACCGGCTGGATGTGCCGTGTCGACACGCTGTTGACCTGCTGCTGCAGGATGACGCTGGGAAACAGGGTGGTCATCACCGCCGTCGGGCCGCCCCACCACGGCTCGGGCACGATGTCCAGGAAGCGCGGGTCCTTGAGCTGCATGCTCTGCTTGAAGCTCGACACCTGCGTGACCGCCTGCGTCTGCGCCGCGCCGCCGCCGGTGCCGCGGGTGGAAATCATGGCGGCGTGGCGGCCATGCGCGTCCATGCGCAGCTGCGACTTGTTGTCGGCCCGCCAGAGCCCGAAGGTGACGAACCAGGTGTGCAGCAGCCCCGGGTGGTACGGGTCCTTGATGTTCTCCTGCATCAGCTTCCAGTTGCCCGGGATGCGCTGGCGGTTGTAGCCCAGGATCTTCAGGCGTCGGCCGTTGAACAGGCGGTCGAAGTAGTGCAGCACCTGCGGCCCGATGAAATCCTCCAGCGGCTCGACGTCATGATCGAACGAGGCGAACACCACGCCGCCGCGGCAGGCCACCTTCAGCTTGTTCAGGCCGTTCTCCTCGAGCTTGAAGTCGGCCGGCATGCCACCGTGCACCTGCCCGTCCTGCTTCACGCCCCGCCGGAACGGCACGCCTTGCAGATCGCCCGACAGCGAGTAGTTCCACTGGTGATAGGGGCAGGTGAAGTCCTTGCGGTTGCCGCTGCGCTCGCGGCAAAAGCGCATGCCGCGATGCGCGCAGACGTTCTCCACCACATGGATCCGCCCTTCCATGTCGCGCACCATGATGACCGAGCGCTCGCCGACGGCGGAACGCTGGAAGTCGCCCGGGTTGGGAATCTCTGCTTCCAGGCCGACGTAGCACCAGTGCCCCTTGTAGAAGAAGCGCTCCAGTTCCTTGCGGTGCTGCTCCTCGCCCTGGTAGACCTTGAAAGGAATGCGGCTGGTCTTGTCGGATTCCCAATGCGGCACGAGCGGAAACACGGACGATGTGTCCGGCGGGCTCATCATGATGACGTCTCCTGTTCTTCGGTGGACCCCGTGGGACGGGTCAACGCGGATGATCAGGAGAACGAACACATTTGCCAATAGAATTTTATGAATTCACAAAATCACCGACGTGAATGTCATGGAACTGCGCGACATCGACCTGAACCTGCTGCTGGTGTTCGACCGCATGCTGGCCGAAAAGCGCGTCTCGGCCGCCGCGCAGAGCCTGGGCCTTTCGCAACCGGCGGTGAGCAACGCGTTGTCGCGGTTGCGGCGCATCCTGGGTGACGAGCTGTTCCTGCGCACCGCGCGCGGCATGGAGCCCACGCCCTTCGCGATGCAGCTGGCCGAGCCGGTGTCCGCCGCCATGAGCGGCCTGCACGGCGCGCTGAACCAGCACACCGCCTTCGAGCCGGCCTCCAGCGTGCGCAGCTTCACTCTGGCGATGACCGATATCGGCGAGGTCTATTTCACCCCGCGCCTGATGGAACGTCTGTCGCAGGTGGCGCCGGGCGTTCGCATCAGCACCGTGCGCAACACCGCCGTGAACCTGCGCGACGAGATGGAAGCCGGCCAGGTGGACATTGCCATCGGCCTGCTGCCGCAACTCAAGGCCGGCTTCTACCAGCGGCGGCTGTTCATGCAGCGCTACGTCTGCCTGTTCGGCGCAGGCCATGCGCTGGCGCGCAAGTCCCGGTTGACGCGAAAGGATTTCGCCGCCGCCGACCACGTGCTGATCCAGGCCGCCGGTACTGGCCATGGCCAGGTGGACGACCTGCTGGCCGCGCAGGGTGTGGTGCGGCGCGTGCGGCTCGTGGTACCGCACTTCGTGGCCGTCGGCCACATCCTGCAGACCCAGCCCATGATCGCCACCGTGCCCGAGAAACTGGCACAGGCGCTGGCCGAACCCTTCGACCTGGTCTGGCGCCCGCACCCGGCCGAACTCCCGCAGGTCGCCATCAATGCCTTCTGGCACGCCCGCTTCCACCGCGACCCCGGCAACCGCTGGCTGCGCGACCTGCTCATCACCACCTTCGCGGAAGGCTGATCACCGCGCTCCAGCGGCGGCCATCGCGGCAAGCGAAGCGAAGCCCCTTCGTGGCCAGCGCGGAACCGGCTTTGCCGGGCCGCAGCTGGCGCCCCTTGAGGGGTTGGCGGACCTGCGAAGCAGGGTAGCCTGGGGTGGGCCCAGTTACGCCGGCAGGAGAACCTTGTCGATGATGTGGATCACACCATTGGTGTTGAACACGTCCGGCTGCGTGATGTTGGCCGAGCGTCCCTGCGTGTCGGTCAGGACGTAGTTGTCGTCGATGCGCACCACGCCGCCTTGCAGCGTCACCCTTGCCTTGTCGTGCAGCAGTTCCTTCTTCAGCTGGCGCGATTGCAGCACGTGATAGCTCAGGATCTTGTTGAGCTGCGCCGTGTCGGCCAGCAGCGCGGCCTCGGTGGTGTTGAGTTCGACCAGCAAGGCCGCGAAGGCGTCGTTGCTCGGGGCAAACAGGGTGAACGGGCCGGAGCCTTCCAGCGTCGTCGACAGGTTGGCAGCGAGGAGCGCGGCGCCCAGCACCGTCAGTTCGGGCGTGACGGCGATGGTCTGCGAGATGTTCTTGTTGGCCGGCAGCATCACGCGGTCGAGCGTATGAAGCACGCCATTGGCCGCCACCGAATCGGTGCTGACGACATTGCCGGTGCGGTTGCGGCCGTCCTTGAACTGCAGGCCGCCATTGGCGTCGTCGATCTTGAAGAAGCCGCCGCTGACCGGCTCGATCGCCTCGCCTTCCGGGATGGCGTCGCGCGGCATGACCTTGCCCAGCAGGTGATATTCCAGCGTGGCCTTGAGCGTCGTGGTGTCGGCGAACAACTGGTCCTTGCTGACACCGAGTTCGCCGAACAGCGCATTGAAGGCGTCGTTGGTCGGTGCGAACGCGGTGTTGGTGCCGGACTGCGACAGGCGGTCGCGCAGGCCGGCTGCGCCGATCGCCTCGACGAAAAGGCTCAGTTCGGGCTTGGATTCCGCCAGTTCCAGCAGGTCGCTGCGGTCGTTGAGGTCTGTGCCTCCGTCGCTGCCACCGCCGCATCCATGCAGCAGCATGGCGCCGCCGAAGGCGGCAAAGGACAGGATCAGTTGGCGGCGCTTGAGCGGTGCGGCTTGTCTGGACATCGGGTAGCTCCTTCTTGTGTATGAGTGGCCGAAGTTTCATCGTCGACCGGCCGTCCACCGGCAAGCCGGCGGCGCGGCCGCGCGTAGGACGCGCGGGCCACAACGTGAAGGAGGGCGCAGGTCTTGTCCGACACGCGCACGCGGGTGCGCGTGCGGTCGACTCAGCTTGCGTGGACGAGCAGCACCAGGCCGGAGACGATGGCGAAGATCTGCACGAAGATGCGCAGGAAGCGCCCGTTGATGCGGTGATGCACCAGGCGGCTGAGCAGCGCGCCGAGCACCAGCGCCGGCAGCAGGCTGCCCGCAGCCTTCATCTGCGCCGGTCCGATGTGGCCGGTGCCCCAGAGCGTGGCGAGCGACATCAGTTGCCCGATCAGGAAGCACAACGCGATGGTCGAACGCATCGTGGCCGGCGGCTGGTGCTGGTACACAAGCGCAAGCGGCGGGCCGCCGATGCCGGTGGCGGTTTCCGTGACGCCGGTGATGACGCCGGCGGCCACGAATGCCTGCCGTCCCGGCGAGAAGGCCGGCATCATCAGCGTGACCACCGCGGCCGCGATGGTCGACAGGCCGACGAACCAGGCCAGCTGCGTGGCGCTGAGCGCGGTCAGCACCCACAGCCCGCCCGCGGTGCCGAGCACTCGCCCGCCGGTGATCCAGCTGGCACCGAAGCGGTCGACCGCGCTGCGTTCGCGCCAGATCACGTACAGGTTGAGCGGCAGCATCAGCACCAGCACGCAAACGGGCAGCAGCTCCGGCTTGACGAGGCCGATCATCGGCGCGGCGATCAGTGCGAAACCCACCCCCGTCGAACCCTGCACGAAGGCGGCGAACAGCACGACCGCCGAGATTGCCAGCAGTTGCTCGACACTCATCGCGCTGCGCCGTCCCGCGCGGCCAGCACCTGGCGACGATGCGCAGCCGCCACCGGGTGCAGGCGCTGGATGGGCGCTCGCTCGATGGCGGCGCCGGCCACTCGCGCCACTTCGCGCATCAGCGCGCGGGCATCCCAGTCGGTGGGCCAGCCGTGCCACAGGCGCATGCGGCCGTCGACGAACACGGCGTCGATCTGGTCGCGGTTGCCCAGGCGCACGAGGTCCCACAGCAGGTCGACCGAGGTGCACATCTCGGGCGTGTCCACGTCGACCAGCAGGAAGTCGGCCGCCTTGCCGACGGCGATCTCCCCGACGAGATGCGACAGGCCCACGGCGCGCGCGCCTTCATGCGTGGCGTGGTCCATCCAGGTCCACCCGCCGCCGCTTGAAGCGTCGCCGATGGCCAGCGCGAAGGCCAGCTTCTGCGCCGCCTCGGCCGCGTCCACCAGACGGAAGGCGTCGGCGCGGGTGGCGTCCGTGCCGAGCCCGAAGCGGATGCCCATGGCCGCCATCAGCGTGGCCGGCGCCACCGCGTTGCCCTTCCACTGGCTGGCCACCGGGTTGTAGCTCACGGCGGTGTCGGTGCGCTGCAGCACCATCAACTCGGACGGCGTGACCAGCGTGCCATGCGCGATGAGCACCTGCGGCCCGAGCGCGCCCAGACTGTCCAGCAGCTCGAGCGGGCGCAGGCCGCGTTGCACGACGGAGCGCTCGACCGACGCCAGGTGCTCGTTCACGTGCGTCTGGAAGATGATGCCCGCCTCGGCGCATTGGGCCGAAACAGCCGCCAGCATGTCGTCCGACGCCGCCTCCGGCACCGAGATGGCGAGCGAGGGATGCACCAGCGGCGTCCCCTGCCATTGGGCGATGAACCGCTCGGCGCCGGCCTTGAGGGCGCGCCGCTGATCGGGCGCACTGTCGTTGCCGCCGTCGTTGCAGATCAGCCCCAGCACGCAGCGCAGGCCCGCTTCCTGGGTGGCGCTGGCCAGCGCGCCGATCTCGCCCTTGGCACGCGTGCCGGCGTCGCACACGGTGGTGAAGCCGCCGCGCAAGGATTCCAGCGCCGCCAGCTTGGAGACCATGTAGACGAACTCCTCGTCAAGGCTCGCCTCCAGCGGCACCCAGACGCGGCGGAAGATCTCGGACGGCTCGCCGTAGGCGAGCGACTTGCCGAACGACTGCGTCAGGTGATGGTGCGCATCGATCATGCCGGGCATGAGCAGGCGGCCCGGCAATTCGATCGGCGCGTGCTGCGGATGGCGCGCCTGCAGCAGTTCGAGCGGACCGACGTCGGCGAAGCGTCCGTCCTGCACCAGCACTGCGTGGCCGCGCACCGGGCCTTGCGGCAGCAGCACGTGTTCGGGGGCCAGCAGGAGCGTGCCGGCCTGGAGGTCGTCGGCCTGCACATCGTGCCGGCGTCGGGAAGAAGTCGCGGGAGAAGTCATCGGGCAAGCGGCGCGTGCTCGGTCGCGGCGGCGTCGCCGCGGACGTCCTTGCGCGCCGGGGAAAGATGGTTGAACAGGATGTTGAGGACGATGGCGGTCAGGGCGCCCATCGCGAGCCCGTTGCCCAGCACGAGTTGCAGGGTGGGCGGGAACTTGACGTATAGCCCCGGCACGACGATGGGCAGCAGGCCCATGGTCAACGCGGACGCCAGGATGAACATGTTGCTGCGCTCGTGCAGGTCCACCTTGCGCAGGATGTCGATGCCGATGGTGCCGATGATGGCGAACACCACCATCGCCGTACCGCCGACCACGGCGGCCGGAATCGCATTGGCCAGGCGGCCCAGCGGCGCCGACAGCGCGATCAGCACCAGGATGACGCCCGCGGCGGCGGTGACGTAGCGCGAGCGCACGTTGGTGGCACGCACGATGCCGATGTTCTCGCCGCTGGTGATGATCATCGACGTGCCGAACAGACCGCCGGCCAGCGAGACGATGGCATCGCCGCGGATGGTGCGCGGCACCACGTCCCGCGGATCGATCTTCCTGCCCACGACCTCGGCCACCGCGATCGTCTGGCCGGTGGCCTCGACCATGGAGATCACGCTGAAGATGAGCAGCGGCAGTGCGGCGACGAGGTCGAAGTGCGGCATGCCGAACGGCAGCAGCGTGGGGGCGCTCCAGGCCGGGCCCTGCGCCACGGCGCCGAAGTCCATGAGACCGCAGGCGGCCGCGAGCAGCGTGCCTGCCACCAAACCCAGCAGCACCGACAACTGGCCCAGCATGCCGCGGAACACGCGCGCGAACAGGACGGTGAAGGCGATCGTGGCCAGCGCCAGGCCGATGTTGACCGGGTCGCCGAAGGTCGGCGTGCCCGGCTTGCCCGCGATGATGCCGCCGTACACCTTCACCAGGTTGATCGACACCAGCATCAGCAGCGTGCCGATGACGATCTTCGGGAAGAAGCGCAGGCAGCGCGAGAACACCGGCAGCACCAGGAAGTAGAACACCGCCGTGATGATCACCGCGCCGGCCGCGGTCTGCAGGTCGCGCTGCTGCGCGATGGTCAGGAACATCACGATCGGGGCGCCGCCGGGCACCATGACGAACGGCAGCCGGGCACCGAACTTCCAGGGGCCGAACGACTGCAGCAAGGTGCCCAGGCCGCACATCAGGAAGGTCGCGCTGATCAGGTTCACCGTCAGGTCGGCCGACAGTCCCAGCGCCTTGGCGACGAGGAAGACCGAGGTAATCGGAACGGCCGCCATTACCAGCACGTGCTGCAGGCCGAACAGCAGCAACTGCGGCCAAGGCAGCAGGGCGTCGACGGCGCACTCGGGGTCGGCGGCGGCAGTGGCAGGCGCCGCGGCGGCGGCGGAAGCGTCGGAGGCACGGAACATGGGTCGATTCCTCTACCGGACGATCGCCCAAATCGATTTGGGCATGGGGCCGAAAAAGCCGCCTCGGCGTCGCCGGAAGGCGGGTGAAGTACATTCCAAGCCCTGGGGCCCAAAACGATTTGGGCGATTGAATCACTGTTTTTGGCGAAGGTCAACAGTTCATGACGACGGACAGCGGCGGGCGCAAGGCGACGATCAAGGACGTCGCCCGCGAAGCGGGCGTCTCGCCCACCACCGTGTCCCACGCCCTGAACGACCGCGGCCAGGTCGACCCGCAGACCCGCGCCCGCGTCGAGCAGGCCGCCCGCAGCCTGGGCTACCGGCCCAACCGGCACGCGCAGCGCCTTCGCACGCACGAGGCGCACATGATCGTGCTGCTCTCGTCCATGCCATTCGCCGTTGCGGGCGGCCCGTCACGGCTGGGCTTCATGATGGAAATCGCCGCCGTGGCCGCGGCGGCCGCCCTGGACCGGGGACTGGCGCTGGTGCTGGCGCCGCCGAAGGAATCCGGGCGCATGCCGATCGAGACACTGGAGGTGGATGGCGCCCTGGTGATCGAGCCCTCGGCGGGCGACGCCAATCTGCAGGACCTGCAGCGGCGCGGGCTGCCCGTCGTCACGATCGGCAAGCCCTACGGCAATCCGGGCGACCTGCCCCACGTCGACATCCACTCCGGACACACCACGCAATTGCTGCTGGAGCATCTGCAGGCCCAGGGCGCGCGCCGGGTGGCCATGATCCTGGGCGCGCAGGCACGCAACTCGTATGTCGAGTCGCGCGCCGCGTACGAGCGCTTCGCGGCCGCACAAGGCCAGGCACCGCTGCTGGTTCAGGCCGACGAGGCGCTGGGCGAGGCGGCCGGACAGGCCGCAGCCGCCGCCCTGCTGGCGGCGCATCCGGACATCGACGCCCTGTGCGTGCCGGTGGACGCTTTCGCCGTCGGCGCCGTACGCGCCCTGCACGCCGCCGGGCGGCGCATCCCGCAGGACGTGATGGTCGTCACCCGCTACGACGGCATCCGCGCGCGCACGTGCGAGCCGCCGCTGACGGCTGTGGACCTGCACCTGGACGAGGTGGCGCGCCAGGCGATCGACCTGCTTTTCGCCCACCTGCGCGGCGAGGATGCGCCGCGCGAGGTGGCCGGCCCGATCGCGCAGCTGGTGGTGCGCGCGTCATCAGCGCGACTCGGCTGAGCGGGACCGCCGCTATGCTTGGGGCCGGCCGGCAAGACCGCGCTGCGGCGCCCTCGCCCGCTCGCGCATCGCCCGGCCGCCAGATCCCGCAGCCTTCGGGCTCCCCGCATTGCACAAGGTACCCAACGACATGAAGACACGCATCACCGAACTCTTCGGCATCGAACATCCCATCATCCAGGGCGGCATGCATTTCGTCGGCCTGGCCGACCTGGCCGCGGCCGTCTCGAATGCGGGCGGGCTGGGCATCATCACCGGGTTGACGCAGAAGACGCCAGAGCTGCTGGCCAGGGAAATCGCGCGCTGCCGCGAGATGACGGACAAGCCGTTCGGCGTGAACCTCACCTTCCTGCCGACAGTGACTTCGCCCGACTACCCCGGCTACATCAAGGCCATCATCGACGGCGGCGTCAAGGCGGTCGAGACGGCCGGCAACAACCCTCAGAAGTGGATGCCCATGCTCAAGGAAGCCGGCATCAAGGTGATCCACAAGTGCACGTCGGTGCGTCATGCGCTCAAGGCCGAGGCCATCGGCTGCGACGCCGTCAGCGTCGACGGCTTCGAATGCGGCGGCCACCCCGGCGAGGACGACGTGCCCAATTTCATCCTGCTGCCGCGCGCCGCCGAAGAGCTCAAGATCCCCTTCGTCGCCTCCGGCGGCATGGCCGACGGCCGCTCCCTCGTGGCCGCGCTGGCGCTGGGCGCCGAAGGCATGAACATGGGCACGCGTTTCATCGCCACGCGAGAGGCGCCGGTGCACGAGAACGTGAAGAAGGCCATCGTCGCCGCCAGCGAGCTCGACACGCGGCTGGTGATGCGTCCGCTGCGCAACACCGAGCGCGTGCTGACCAACGACGCGGTCGAGCGGCTGCTGAAGAAGGAACGCGAGCTCGGCGCCTCGATCAAGTTCGAGGACATCATCGACGAAGTGGCCGGGGTCTATCCGCGCATCATGCAAAAGGGCGAGATGGAAGCCGGCGCCTGGTCCTGCGGCATGGTCGCCGGCCTGATCCACGACGTGCCGACCGTCAAGGAACTGATCGACGGCATCATGGCGCAGGCCGAGACGATCATCCGCAAGCGGATGGGCGCAATGCTGGGTTGAGAGCCGCATGAAAATCGCCACCTGGAACGTCAACTCCCTCACCGCACGCCTGCAGCACGTGCTGGACTGGCTCGCGGCCAATCCGGTCGACGTGCTGTGCGTGCAGGAACTGAAGCTGACCGACGACAAGTTCCCGCTGGAGGTGCTGGCCGCGGCCGGCTACGAGGCGGCGGTGTTCGGCCAGAAGACCTACAACGGCGTGGCGATTCTCAGCCGCGCGCCGGTGCGCGACGTGGGGCGCAACATCGTCGGCTTCACCGACGAGCATTCGCGCGTGATCAGCGCCACGCTGGAGACGGCGACCGGGCCGCTGCGGCTGGTCAATGGCTACTTCGTGAACGGGCAGGCGCCCGGCACCGACAAGTTCGCCTACAAGATGCGCTGGCTGGAAGCCCTGCGCGACTGGCTGCAGAAGGAGCTGGAAACCAATCCCCGCCTGGTGCTGCTGGGCGACTTCAACATCACGCCGGAAGACCGCGACAGCTTCGACCCTGAGGGTCTGCGCGAGACCATCCACCACACGACCGAGGAGCGCAACCACTTCAAGGCCTTGCTGGCGCTGGGCCTGGTCGACAGCTTCCGCCTGTTCGACCAGCCCGACAAGAGCTATTCGTGGTGGGACTATCGCATGCTGGGCTACCAGAAGAATCGCGGCTTGCGGATCGACCATATCCTGGTCAGCCAGGCCCTCGTGCCCGAGGCCAAGGCCTGCATCATCGACCGCGCACCGCGCAAGTGGCCCAAGCCCAGCGACCATGCGCCGGTGGTGCTGGAAATCTGATCGGCGCGGTGAAACAGGGCGCCGGCTGACGGTGCAGCGGGGTCTCGGCTGACACCGACCGATGCGCGGTTGAAGCCCCGCGCAGGCAGAATCCTCGCGAATGCTCATCAGCTCACCCCGACTTCCCGGCTGGCGGCTCGCCCCGCTGGCATTGGCGCTGCTTCTCGGCGCCTGCGCGCAGGCTCCGTTCGGGTCCAAGCCCGATGAAGCCGCCAAGGCGGACGAACCCGCCCTCGACACCATCTCCGTGCAGACGCCGCAGATAAAGGCCTACCGCAAGGTAGCGGCGCGGCACATCTACGCGAAGTACCCCAAGCGCATCTATCCGAAGAAGATCCCGCCGCTGGTGTACGCCGTCGTGGTCGTCGAGACGCACCTGGACGCCCACGGCAACGTGACGCGCGTCGCCTTCAGCCGCACGCCCGGGCATGCCCCCGAAGTGCCGCCGCAGATCGCCGAGATGATCCGCGAGGCTTCGCCCTTTCCCGACCCGGGCAATGTCGGCGCGCACACGTACGTCGACACCTGGCTGTGGGACAAGAGCGAGCGCTTCCAGCTCGACACGCTGACCAAGGGGCAGCTGAGCAGGTAGGCCGCCGCAAGGCGGCGCGGCCCGCGCGGCCTACTCCTCGCCGTCGCCGCGGTCGAGGTGCAGTTCGGCAATCTTGCGCGTGATGGTGTTGCGGCCGATGCCGAGCTTCTGCGCAGCCTCGATGCGGCGTCCGCGGGTGTTGGCCAGTGCGGTGAGAATCAGGCGCGACTCGAAGCGACGGGTCAGCGCGTCCCACACGTCATGACGGCCCGCGGCGAGCAACGCCTGCGCTTCCTGCTCGAGGCCGCTCTCCCAGGAACCGCCTGCATTCGACGCCGGCGACGGGACGGCCAGCGCGGCGGTCGAATCAGGCATCGCCGAGACGGCGGGCGCCGGCACGGCAGCGAACGGGTCGGCCGGCATCTCGCCAAGGGCCGACGTCAGCGGCACGGCTGCAGAGGCCGGCAGCGCCGACTCGCCAGCGTTGCCCACCAGCACTTCGGGCGGCAGGTCCTTGGGCTCGATGAGCTGGGCCGGTGCCATCACCGTGAGCCAGTGGCAGATGTTCTCCAGCTGGCGCACGTTGCCCGGAAAGCCGAATGCCGAAAGCTGCCCCAGCGCCGCGTCCGAGATGCGCTTGGGATCCACGCCCAGCTGCTTGGCGCTTTGCTGCAGGAAGTGCCGGGTCAGTGCCGGCACGTCCTCGCGGCGTTCGCGCAGCGCCGGCAGCCGCAAGCGGATGACGTTGAGGCGGTGGAACAGGTCTTCGCGGAAGTTGCCCTGCTTGACGCGCTGCTCCAGGTCCTGGTGGGTGGCGGCGATCACGCGCACGTTTGCCTTGACCGCGTTGTGCCCACCCACGCGGTAGAAGTGACCGTCGCTGAGCACGCGCAGCAGCCGCGTCTGCAGGTCGAACGGCATGTCGCCGATCTCGTCGAGGAACAGCGTGCCGCCTTCGGCCTGCTCGAAGCGGCCGCGCCGCATCGTCTGCGCGCCGGTGAAGGCGCCGCGCTCGTGGCCGAACAGTTCGCTCTCGAGCAGGTCCTTCGGGATCGCCGCCGTGTTGATGGCCACGAACGGGCCGTTGGCGCGCGGCGAATGCTTGTGCAGCGCGCGTGCCACCAGCTCCTTGCCGGAGCCCGACTCGCCGGTGATCAGCACCGTGACGTTGCTCTGCGACAGGCGGCCGATGGCACGGAACACGTCCTGCATCGCCGGCGCCTGGCCGAGCATCTCGGGCGCGGCCACCATGCGTTCCTCGGCCACTTCCTCGCGCTGGCTCTCGTCGACAGCGCGGCGGATGAGCTCGACCGCGCGCGGCAGGTCGAAAGGCTTGGGCAGGTACTCGAAGGCGCCGCCCTGGAAGGCGGAGACGGCGCTGTCCAGGTCCGAGTACGCGGTCATGATGATGACCGGCAGTCCGGGCAGCTTTTCCTTGATCTTCTCGAGCAGATCCAGGCCCGAGCCACCGGGCATCCGGATGTCGCTCACCAGCACCTGCGGGCCCTGGCTTTCGTCGTCGGCGGCGTCCTCGAGTGCCGTCAGTACCTCGCGGGTGTTGGTGAAGCTGCGCGTGGGCAGTTCTTCGCGCAGCAGCGCCTTCTCGAGTACGAAGCGGATCGATTGGTCGTCGTCAACTATCCAGATCGGCTTCATGCAGTTCCTTGTGGCTTGCTGCTCAGGGCAGCGGTATCAAAATCTTGAAATCGGTCCGGCCCGGTCTGCTTTCGCACTCGATCACGCCATGGTGCTGTTGTACGAAGGTCTGCGCCAGCGTGAGTCCGAGTCCGGTCCCGCTCTCGCGCCCCGAAACGAGGGGCAGGAAGATGCGGTCCTTGATCGCGTCCGGCACGCCCGGTCCATTGTCGATGACATGCAATTCCAGTGCCAATCGATACCACTGCTTGTTGAAGATGACCTGGCGCACCACGCGTGTCTTGAAGGTGATGCACGCATCGCCCGCGGCCCGGCGCTCGGTCAGCGCCTGCGCCGCGTTGTGCGCGATGTTGAGCGTCGCCTGGATGAGCTGTTCGCGATCGCCTCGAAACTCGGGAATGGAGGGATCGAAGTCGCGCTCGATGTTCAGGCCCTGCGGGAACTCGGCCATCAGCACCGACCGCACGCGCTCGCACACTTCATGGATGTTGACGTCGCCCACCACGTGCGGACGGCGGTGCGGCGCCAGCAGCCGGTCGACCAGCGTCTGCAGCCGGTCGGCCTCGTGGATGATGACCTGCGTGTATTCGATCAGGTCGCGCGATTCCACTTCCATCTGCAGCAGCTGCGCCGCGCCGCGGATGCCGCCCAGCGGGTTCTTGATCTCGTGCGCCAGGTTGCGGATCAGTTCCTTGTTGGCGCGTGCCTGCTCGAGCAGGCGCTCTTCCCGGTCCGCCCGCACCTGCTGCTCGAGCGGCACCATCTCGATGACCAGCTCCGCCTGCCGGTCGGCCAGCGCGAGCGTGACCTGGACGGGCATCGGCTCGTGGCTGGCGCGGCGCAGTTGCGCTTCGTAGCGCAAGGTGGCGAAGTCGTTGGCTCGCGCACCGTCGATGGCGGTGTGCAGTACCTGCGGCTCCAAGAAGACGTTGGCGAAGTCCACGCCCTCGAGCGTTCGGCGCGAGCTGCCCAGGGCATCCTCGAGCGCCGCGTTCGCGAACAGCAATGTTCCGTCGGCCTTGACGATGGCGATGAGAGTGGCCAGCAGGTCGAAAGCCTGGAATCGACGGGCGAGTACCGCGGGTTTGCCGAACGCCATGGCTCAACCCCCGGCCGGCGCACAAAGTGCGCGCGCCGTGATCAGTTGGCGGCCGGCGCCGCCGCGCCCGCAGGCGGCAGCCGATCGATTTCGCGCTGGATGCCCGCGATGTCGCTCTGGTTGCGGTCGATCTGCGCCTTCATCTCGGCGGTGCGGTCCAGGTATTTCTGGTAGTTGCGCGCCTCCGAACCCTGCTTCTCGGGCTCGCCGTTGTTGTATTCCTTGAGCAGCTCGGCCTGCCGCGCCTGGGCCTTGCGCAATTCCGACTCGAGGACCGTGCGGGCCTCGCTGTCGCGCTGGCGCTGCAGCGTGTCGTCCACGCGCGGACTGCCGGCCGGCGAGCGCGCGGCACTGGCCGTCGACGTCGACGAGCCGCCGCCAAAGCGCGGCGACTGCACCACCGTCACGTTGCCGCCCTCGACCGGCTTGCAGTTGCGCTTCTGCGCGGACGCCGCGTCGTTCGTGTATTCGTTGCCACAACGCCAGACCCGCTGCTGCGCAGCGGCCGGCAGGGCGAAGGCGGTCAGGGTAACGGCCAGCAGGCATGTGAGGTGGCGTGGCTTCATGGTGATGGAAGGGCAGTGGCTGGCGATTGACGCATTTTGAAGCAATTCGCCGTCAACGCCATCAGCATCTCCCCACGAACGAAAAGGGACGGCCCTGCCGTCCCTTCGCATTTGCAACCAAAGGCCTCAAGTCGCAGGACCGTGAGGCCGAAGGCGTGCTTACAGCGAGTAGTACATGTCGAATTCGACCGGGTGCGGCGCCATGCGGAAGCGGGTGACTTCCTGCATCTTCAGCTCGATGTAGGCATCGATGAAGGCGTCGGTGAACACGCCGCCCTTGGTCAGGAAGCCGCGGCCCTTGTCCAGGTACTCCAGCGCCTGGTCCAGGCTGTGGCAGACGGTCGGGATCTTCGCGTCTTCTTCCGGCGGCAGGTGGTACAGATCCTTGGCGGCGGCTTCGCCCGGGTGGATCTTGTTCTCGATGCCGTCCAGGCCGGCCATCAGCAGCGCCGAGAAGCACAGGTACGGGTTGGCCAGCGGGTCCGGGAAGCGCGCTTCGATGCGGCGCCCCTTCGGGTTGCTCACGAACGGGATGCGGATCGAGGCCGAGCGGTTCTTGGCCGAGTAGGCCAGCTTCACCGGGGCTTCGAAGCCGGGCACCAGGCGCTTGTAGCTGTTGGTGCCAGGGTTGGTGATGGCGTTGAGCGCGCGGGCGTGCTTGATGATGCCGCCGATGTAGTACAGGGCGGTGTCGGACAGGCCGGCGTAGCCGTCACCGGCGAACAGGTTCTTGCCGTCCTTCCAGATCGACTGGTGCACGTGCATGCCCGAGCCGTTGTCGCCCTGGATCGGCTTGGGCATGAAGGTGGCGGTCTTGCCGTAGGCGTGGCAGACGTTCCAGATCACGTACTTGAGCTTCTGCGTCCAGTCGGCGCGCTCGACCAGCGTGCTGAACTTGGTGCCGATCTCGTTCTGGCCGGCGCCGGCGACTTCGTGGTGGAACACCTCGACCGGGATGCCCAGGCTTTCCAGCACCAGCGAGATCTCGGCGCGGATGTCCTGCGTGCTGTCGACCGGGGGCACCGGGAAGTAGCCGCCCTTGACGGTGGGACGGTGGCCGGAGTTGCCGCTCTCGTACTTCTTGCCGGTGTTCCAGGGGGCTTCGTCGACGTCGATCTCGACGAAGCTGCCCGACATGTCGCTCTTCCAGCGCACGTCGTCGAAGATGAAGAATTCGGGCTCGGGACCGAAGAAGGCGGTGTCGCCCAGGCCGGACGCCTTCAGGTAGGCCTCGGCCTTCTTCGCGATCGAGCGCGGGTCGCGGTCGTACGGCTTGCCGTCGGCCGGCTCCAGCACGTCGCAGGTCAGGTTGAGGGTGCTTTCCTCGTAGAACGGGTCGATGACGGCCGTGTTCGGGTCCGGCATCAGCAGCATGTCCGATGCCTCGATGCCCTTCCAGCCGGCGATCGAGGAGCCGTCGAAGGCGTGGCCGGCGGTGAACTTGTCTTCATCGAAATGCGAGACGGGCACCGTGACGTGCTGCTCCTTGCCGCGGGTGTCGGTGAAGCGGAAGTCGACGAACTTGACCTCGTTTTCCTTGACGAGTTTGAGTACATCGGCGACGGACTTTGCCATCAAATTCTCCTGTTTGGACGGGGTGGTTGTGAAGGTATGTGGTGCACGGATGCAGGTTCTGTGCCACTCAAGGGTGCATCCGCGCCTTGCCATCGGCATGGCGGATCGCACCATTATTGGGCGAATCCGCCGCTTTTTCGCTACGAGTTGTTCAACGCACCAATTCAGGGCCAAATCGTGCATCAAATTCGTGCAGGCCCTCGGTCAGCGCGGCGAATGCCGCGTCGATCAGGTCGGCGGCCCCCTTGACGCCCAGCTCGATATGGCGCCCGTACTGAGGATGGTCGACGCTGGGCAGGCTGAACACCTTGATGCCAGGGAAGCGCGCCTCGACCGCCAGCATCAGCGGCGTCAGGGTCGCTTCCATGGCGCCGAACACGATCACGGACTTCTCGCGCACGGACCGCATCGCGAACAGGTGCGCGTATTGGCGGTCCAGCACGCTCTCGATCATGGGCCAGGCCATGACCGGAAAGCCGGGCACGAAATGGACGTCGCCCACGCTGAAGCCGGGGATCTTGTTGTACGGGTTGGCGATGATGCGCGCGCCTTCGGGAAAGACGCCCATGTTGAGGCGGTGCACGTTGTCGGGGCGGTCGGGTTCGTAGGGAACGCTCTGCTCGCGCGCCGTGTCCTGCATGCGCTCGCGGATCAGCGCCTCGGCCTCGGGATGCAGGGCCAGCGGGACGCCCAGCGCTGCGCCGGCGCATTGCCGGGTGTGGTCGTCCGGCGTGGCCCCGATGCCGCCGGTGGAGAACACCACGTCGCCGCTGGCGAACGCCTGCCGCAAGGCGGCGGTGATGCGCACCGGGTCGTCGCCGACGTACTGCGCCCAGGCCAGCGACAGGCCGCGCGCGGCCAGCAGCTCGATCACCTTGGGCATGTGCTTGTCCAGCCGCTTGCCGGACAGGATCTCGTCGCCGATGACGATGAGGCCGAAGTCTTGACTCATGGTGCTTCCCATTGCCGGCTGGTCGCGGCCGACAGTTCGACCGCGGGCGCGTCGGGCCCCGGTATGGCTGCCGCGGCTGCGCGCACGGCCCGCTGCTGCGTCAGGGCTTCGAGGCAATAGTGTGCGAACCACAGCGCCGAGAAGGCGAAGACCAGCGTGTAGATCCAGATGGCGATCGGTATGAGCACGAAGAACGCCGCAGCAAAGACTACGGCCGAGGCCCAGACGATGCTCGGCGCCGCCCCGAGGTAGCCGCACAGCACGCCGATGGCGAACAGCGGCCAGCGGTGCGCGCGCAGCAGTTCGCGGCGCTCATCGGCGCTCGCGTGCTCGGACAGGGCGTCGAAGCTCATCACCTGGTAGGTCAGCCAACCCCAGATCAGGGGCGGCAGCACCAGCACCAGGGGCGGCACCAGCCACAGCGGCACCGAGACGATCAGCGCCAGCAGCGCCAGCAAGGTCATGCCGAGCGAACGGAACATGCTCAGGAAGAACGAAGCGCCGTGCTTTTGCTGCAATGCCGGGAAGCGTCGCTGGGCGACCAGCCTGGTGAGAGCCGGCGCCATCAGGCCGGAGACGATGAGCAGCGAGATCACCACGATCACCGGCGTGGCGAGGAAGATCACCAGCATCGGTGCGAGCACCGACTTGAAGTCGGCGGCGCCGGCACTCTCGATCCAGCCCCACAGGCTCGACAGGATCGGCCAGGCGTCAAGCGCCTCGCGCATCCAGGCCACCGCCGGCGTCCAGTAGAAGTAGCCCAGACCGATTCCACCGATGGCCATCAGCGCCAGCGGCGCCAACGACAACACGATCACGCGCGGATGCAGGCAGTAGGCGACGGCGCGCCAGAAGGAATCGAGTAGAAGTCGCATCGGGCCCCGAGCATAGCGCGCCGGGCGGCCCGCTCAGCCCTGGCCGGCCAGCCTTTTCAGCCCCATCCACTGCTGCGCCCAGAAGCCCCGGCCGTAGTCGCGCAGCCGGCCGCTCGCGTCGGGCTCGACCTGGTCGCGGATGCCGGTCGGGTCGTAGCGGCTAGAAAAGTCGGCGGTGCCGAACAACACGTCCCACCAGGGCAGCAGCACGCCGAAGTTGTGACCGCCCAGGAGAGGCCGGGCCGGCGCGGGCGCGCCCGCCCGCTTGGGGGCCTCGTGCCCTCTTCCCACGCTGTGGTGCAGGCGATGGAAGCGCGGACTGACCCACAGGCGCTCGCCCACGCGCCCGAAATGGAGCCGCAGGTTCGCATGCTGCAGGCTCTCGCTCAGCTGGGTCAGCGCCACCAGCGCGATGAACTGGCCGGGCGCGACACCGATGACCTGGGCCACCAGCACGATCAGCACGTCGCGCAGCGCATCGTCCAGCAGGTGGTTGCGGTTGTCGGACCACATCGTCATCTGCTGCTGGGAATGGTGCAGGGCGTGCAGGCTCCACCACCACCGCAGGCCGTGCTGGCCCCGGTGGATCCAGTAGTCGACGAAATCCAGCACCACCAGGTAGAGCACGAAGGACACCCAGGCCAGGTCGGTCACGCCGGGCCAGATGGCGTCGAGCTGCCAGCCGGCCCAGCCGGCGGTGTGCAGCGGGCCGACCACGCCGTCGAAGAAAGGCTGCAGCACGAAGAACATCAGCAGGCGGAACAGCCCCAGCCGATGGATCACGGTATAGAAGATGTCGGTGCGCACGGCCGAACGGTCGGTCACGGCGAACACCGGCCGCCAGCGCTCCAGCGGCCCGATGACGGCCAGCAGCACCGCCAGTTGAACCAGGCCGACCAGCAGCCAGCCGGTGGCGTCGAAGGCGTCCTCGCCCCAGCCGCCGAGCCCGGCCGAGAACACCAGCGGCTGGACGACGGTCTCGAACAGCCACAGCTGCCCGGCGGAAAAGGCGTCTGACAGGGTGTCGAGCAGCATCGCGCGCGTCCTGGTCGGTCGTCGGCCCGCCCTAGCGCGCGGTCGCGCCCGGCGCTGCCGCCGCGTCGGCGCGGGCGGCGAACCAGCCCTGGTAGTCGGGGTGCTCGCGCATTGTGCGGAAGCAGAAGCCCCGTTCCTTGAGCCCGGTGATCAGGGGCTCCAGCACCGCCGGCGCCCACGGATCCTGGCGCGACCGGATGCCCAGGTGGGCCAGCAGGATATCGCCCGGGCGGATGTCGCGCAGCGCCTGCGCCAGCAGCTTGTCATTCGGGTACTTGTCGCTGGGCAGTTCGTCGCCCAGGAAGCCGGCCGCCGACCAGCCCACGTGCGCGTAGCCGCACTTGCGGGCCGCGGCCAGGAGCTTGTTGGAGATCTTGCCGCCCGGCGCCCGGAACAGGGGCAGCGGCTTCTTGCCGGTCAGGTCGAGCAGGCGCTGCTCGGCCTGTGCGATGTTGGCGCAGTACTGCGCGGCCGTCCAGGTGAACTCGCGGTCGGCCAGGGCGCCGGCGCTGGGACGCACCCGGAACCGCGGCTCGACGCTCTTCTCGTCGCCGCGCCAGTAGACGTGGTCGTAGGTGTGCGAGGCGAACTCGTCGCCGGCGTCGGCGCGGGCGCGCCACCAGTCGCGCCAGTGGTTGTCCAGGCTGTCGCCGCCTTCGATGGTGCGCTCGGCCGCGGCGAAGAAGGTCACCCGCACGTGCTGCCGGTCGAGCACCTGCGCCACCAGCGGCGCCACGCTCATCGTGCCGGTGTCGAACGTCAGGTAGACCGGCTTGTTGCAGGCTTCCTCGGCGCTGGCCAGGGGCGCCGCCACGCTCAGCGCCAAGAGGGCCAGGCCGCCGAGCCAGCTGGTGAGCGCGGGCTTAACGCGTGACATGGTCGAGCGTCCAGACGCCGTGCGGGGAGCGGCCCACCTTGACCTGCCGCACCAGTTGCAGGCTGGCCACGTCGACCACGCTGAGCTTCTTGGCCCAGCGCGAGGTCACCAGCAGGGTCTTGCCGTCGGCCGACACGTCCATGCAGTCCGGGCCGCCCGGCACCGGGAAGGTGGCCAGCACCTTGAGCGTGTTCACGTCGATGCGGCTGATGGTGTTGGCCACGCGGTTGCTGATCAATACCGATTGCCCGTCGCCCATGGAGCGGAAGGCGTGCGCGCCTTTGCCGGTGGGAATGATGCCGACCGCGTGCGGCGTCGGGCCGGCGACGTCGAACACCTGCACGCCCTCGCCCCCGGTCAGACCGACCAGAAGCGTGCGGTCCTGGTGGACGCCGAAGATGTCGGCCGGCATGGACCCGGTCGGGATGCGCCAGCGGATGCTCTGGCTGGCCAGGTCGACGGCGACCAGTTCGTCGCTGTCCTGCATGGTGACGTAGGCGGTGGTGCTCTTGCCGTCGATCCAGATGTGGCTCGGGGTCTTGCCGGAGGCGATGCGCTTGGCCAGCGTCAGGTCGCGGCCGTCCCAGCGATAGATGTCGATGTGGTTGAGCCGGTTGCCGGCCGTGACGAACCACTTCATGTCCGGCGAGAAACGCAGGTGGTACGGGTCGATGATGCCGCCGACCACCCGCTGGACCTGGGCGGTGCGCGGATCGAGGAAGGTGAGCGAGTCGCTGGCAGAGTTGGCCACGATGACCGACCGCTGGTCCGGCGTCAGGTAGATGTGGTGCGGCTCCTTGCCGGTGGCAATGCGCTCCTTTTCTTCCCAGGTGTGCGGATCGATCACGCTGACCGAGGCGTCCAGCGAGTTGAGCACGAAGATGGGCGTGGACAGGTGCCCGTCGGCCGCCACGGCAAGGGCGGCACCGCCGGACAGCATGGCCGCCGTGCAGAGGAAGAATGCCGCAAGGCGGCTTGGACGGAAAACGGAAGGCAACGCGCGGCTCCTGAGGGTCAGCAAGCTTAACGAGCCAGGCCTTCGTTGCGCTGACATGCGCAGGCGATTTTTCTATCTAGGAAGGGTCGCGCAACGCCGTCATCTCGTCCTGGGTGAGCCAGCGCCATTGCCCCGGCGCCAGGTCGGGCGGAAGCGCCAGCCCTCCGATCCGGGAGCGGTGCAGCGTCTCCACGCGGTTGCCCACGGCCGCGACCATCCGCTTGACCTGGTGGTATTTGCCTTCAGTGAGGGTCAGCCGCAGTGCGCATTCGCCGGTCGCCTCGCAGGCGGCGGCGCGTACCGGGCGCGGGTCGTCGTCGAGCACCACGCCGGCGAGCAACCGCTCGACCTGGCGCGCATCGACCGGATGCCGCGTGCCGACTTCGTAGACCTTGGGGACGTGGTGGCGGGGGGAATTCATCCGGTGGATGAATGGCCCGTCGTCCGTGAGCAACAGCATGCCGGTGGTGTCCTGGTCGAGCCGGCCGATGGCCTGCACGCCGGTCGTGCCGCCTTTTTGCGGGCGCTGGCGCAACGGCGCCGGCAGCAGGGTGTAGATGCTCGGGTAGGCCGACGGCTTCTGCGAGCATTCGGTGCCGGCCGGCTTGTTGAGCATGAGATATGCCTTGGGGTGGTAGGTCCAGTCCTGGCCCTGGACGGTGAAGACCAGGTCGCCGTCGGCCTCGAACTCGGCCGCGGCGTCGTCGACCGGCTCGCCGTTGACCCGCACGTGTCCCTGCTGGACGAGCCCGGCGCAGACGCGCCGGGTACCGAAGCCCTGGCTGAACAGGATGTCCTGGAGTTGCAGCAAAGCCATGAGCGGTTCAGTAGCCCAGCGCCAGCCCGGTGTCGCGGCGCGGGTCGTTGGCGCCGTAGAACCGGTTCTTGCCGACCGGCTTGCCACCGAGCGACGGCGCGCCGACCAGGATCGCCGCCATGTGGTTGGCCGGCTGCGGCACGCCCAGGTTGTGGCCCATGCCTTCGAGGATCTTGCGCGTGTCGGGGCTCAGGGCGAAGGCCTCCACGTTGGTCACGTCGGGCAGCCACTGCTGGTGGAAGCGCGGGGCATCCACCGCCTCCTGCACGGTCATGCCGTAGTCGACGACGTTCAGGATGGTGTGCAGCACCGCCGTGATGATGCGGCTGCCGCCGGGCGTGCCGACCACCAGCACCGGCTTGCCGTCCCGGGTCACGATGGTCGGGCTCATGGACGACAGCGGCCGCTTGCCCGGCGCCACCGCGTTCGCCTCGCCCTGCACCAGGCCGTACAGGTTCGGCACGCCGACCTTGGCGGTGAAGTCGTCCATTTCGTTGTTCAGCAGCACGCCGGTGCCCGGCACGGTCAGGCGCACCCCGAACCAGTCGTTCAGCGTGTAGGTGACCGATGCAGCGTTGCCCCACTTGTCGACGATCGAATAGTGCGTGGTGTTGATGCCCTCGTGCGGCGGCACGCCGGGCTTGAGGTCCTTCGACACGCCGGCCTTGTTCGGGTCGATCGCGGCGCGGATCCGGGCGGCATACGCCTTGTCCGTCAGCCGCTCGACCGGGTTCTTGACGAAGTCCGGGTCACCCAGGTAGCTGTTGCGGTCCACGTACGCATGGCGCATGGCCTCGATCTGGTAGTGGACCGATTGCGCCGAGCGGAAGCCAAGGTCCTTGAGCGGGTAGCCCTCCAGGATGTTGAGCATCTCGCAGATGATCACGCCACCCGAGCTCGGCGGCGGCGCCGAGACGATGCGATAGCCCCGGTAGTCGCACTCCACCGGCGCCATCTCGCGCGTGCGGTACTGGTCGAGGTCCGCCTGGACGATGATGCCCTTGCCCGCCTGGCTGGCCTTGACCAGCGCCGCGGCCACCGGCCCCTTGTAGAACCCGTCGGTGCCGTTGCGGCCGATGGCGCGCAGGGTTTTGGCCAGGTCCTTCTGGACCAGGCGCTGGCCGGCGACGTAGGGCGCGTCCTTGCTGAGGAAAATCGCGGCCGACGCCGGGTCCTTGCGGAAGTCGTCGGTGGCGGTGTTGAGCAGTTCGACATCGCCCTGCTGCAGCGCGAACCCCTTGTCGGCCAGGGAAATCGCCGGCCCGATCAGGTCGGCGCGCTTCATGGTGCCGTATTTCTCGCGGGCGTATTCCAGGCCGGAGACAGTGCCCGGCACGCCCACCGCCAGGAAGCTGCGCGTGCTCAGCCCCTTGACGACATTGCCGTCCTTGTCCAGGTACATGTCGGCGGTGGCCGCCAGCGGCGCCTTCTCGCGAAAGTCCAGGAAGGTCTTGCGGCCGTCGGCCAGCTGCAGCGTCATGAAGCCGCCGCCGCCCAGGTTTCCGGCAGCCGGATAGACGACCGCCAGCGCATAGCCGACCGCCACCGCGGCGTCCACCGCGTTGCCGCCGCGCTTGAGCACGTCGACGCCCACCTGCGTGGCCAGGTGCTGGGCGGTGACCACCATGCCGTTTTCACCGGCCGCCGGCGCGGCAGACGCGGCATGTGCGGCAGGCGCGGACAAGGCGAATGCCAGGCCGATCGCACCGCCGAGGTGTCCGATTCTCAGAAATTGCATCGATCGCATTGTCGTCTCCTCTGGGGGCAATCTGTTCGAGCCGGCACCACGCTCAGGCCATGAGCAGGCCCTTGCGCCGCAGGTCGCGCAACGCAAGCGCCACCTGCTGGCGCGAGAAATCCCGCAAGGCTTCGTCGTCGGTCAGGGGCTCGTCGTCCTTGATGAAGCGGATACGCTGCGCGCGCGCCTCGTCCACCAGGAACTGCGCCAGCGCCTCGTGCCCATGCTCGCCGTCGAGCAGCGGCAGCAGGCAACGCTCGAGCGGCGACAGCGCCACCGACTCGTGCCACAGGTTGCAGGCATGCGCCTGCGGCCCTTCGCTGAGCGCCAGGGTGGGCAGCCGGCGCACCGACGGCAGGGCGCGCGGCCGCTCGGCCGGGTGCGCCGCCGCGCCGACCGGCGTGCGCCGCACGCGCACCGCGCCGAGGATCAGCATTTCCTCGAGCATGGCCATCACGAATGCATCGACCGGAGAAGTGCTCACCCGCGCCGCAACGGCTGCCACCAGCGCGTCGACCGTCAACATGGCCGGATAGTGCTCGTCGAGCACCTGTGCCACGGCCTTGTGGACCGGCAGCCGCAGCGCGATCTTGATGTTGCGCAGCGCGACGCAAGGTTGCTCGTTCGCGTCGAGCGTGAAGCTGCCGCCGTCCTCGGCCCGAAAGGCGCCTGCGAACGACAGCTGGCGCAGGCGAGCCGGATCGAGCCGGTAGCGGATGTGATGCGCGCGCGCCTGGTGCACCAGCAAGGTCTGGCGGAAGCTGCGGTTGACCAGGAAGTCCAGGTACTGCTCCATCATCACCTGGCTGCCGCCGCATTCACGCAGCAGCGGCAGGTAGACCTGCTCGCCGTAGTTCTGGACGAACATGGTTGCCGCATCGGCGTCCGCCAGGTAGGCCAGGCCGGCCGACTGCGCCCGCTCGACGAATTCCTTGAAATAGCACGGCGAGTTGCACGGCTCGAGGAACTCGTGAAGGAGATACGTGGGGCTGGCCCCGCGCACGATCGGCATCATCTCGTCGAGCGTTGCCTTGAGCACGCTGTCCGGGCGCGCCGACTGATCGAGGAACTCGAGCATGCCGCGCGCATAGGCCAGTTTGTCGTCGGGCGCGTCGTGCGGGCCGCCGCGCAGCATCATGGCGTCGCGCACGATCTCGCGCGACTTCCAGCCTGGATGAACGTTGTAGCTGATGTAGGCCAGGCCCTGCGGCGACAGGTGCCGCGTGCACACGCGCAGGATGGCGGCCTGCACGGCCGCCGGCACCCAGCTGTAGACGCCGTGGCAGACGATGTAGTCGAACTCGCCCAGGTTCTCGTCGATCTCGGCGATGTCGAGTGCGCGCACCTGGACGTTGTCCAGGCCAGCCTGCCGGATCGCCTGCGCTGCCTGCTGCACATGCACCGGCGAGATGTCCACGCCGAGGGCGGCTGCCGCCGGATGGCGGGCGGCAAATGGAATCAGGTTGCCGCCGCCGGCACAACCCAGTTCCAGCACGCGCGCCGTGGGCGGCGCAGGGGTGTCGATGCCGAACACGTAGGCCACCGCCTCGAGGTGCTCCGGCGCCGTCTGCGCGAACGGATGCGCGTCGTAGGGCTTGGCATCGTAGTACTGGCTGATCTGGCGGTTGACGGATTCCGGCATGGGGCGGCGGCGCAGGATGGTGGGCGTGTCGCCCGCACGGCCGGCCTGCCTGGACTCGGCCGCGAGCATTCGACGGCCTGTCACTATAAGGTGTGGTCCCGCGCCGGAACGCCCCTGTGCAGCGCCGACTTGTATCCGCATCTTCTCGCTGCCGCTGGCGGCGGCGCGGGCAAAGGCAACCGAAAGGCTTTGATCGAATGGAAGTAATGAAAGTCGCCGCGCTGTTCGCGCTCACGGCGCTGGCCGAGATCGTCGGCTGCTATCTCCCCTGGCTGGTGCTGCGGCAAGGGCGTACCGCCTGGCTGCTGTTGCCAGCCGCCGCCGCGCTCGCCGCGTTCGCCTGGCTGCTGACGCTGCATCCGAGCGCCGCCGGCCGCACCTACGCTGCCTACGGCGGCATGTACATCGCGGTGGCGCTGCTGTGGCTGCGCATCGTCGAGGGCGTGGCGCTGACGCGCTGGGATGTCGCCGGCGCTGCCGTGGCCCTGTCCGGCATGGCGATCATCGCGCTGCAGCCGCGTTGAATGTTCTCGAACGCCCGCGCCCCAAAGGGCACTTGCGGGTCACGCGATAGCCAGCAGCGCTGTAATGCCCTTACGTGGGCAAGCACTGAGGTGAGTGCGACCGCCTTATTCCTGGCGTTCTCAAACACCACTTCAAACGGATGCCCCTTGGAGGGCCAGAGGTGCAAAGAGGGTGTTTTTGCAAGTTGTGTGGTGGTGGAATACGGAATTGAACCCAAAACCGCTCTTGGGAACCGAACGGACGATTGCCAAGGTCTGTACCTCTACTGCGGATAGAGCTCGCCAAGGCGCTCAACGCTCGCGCAAACTCTCGCCCGCGTGCTGCATCAGCGGCGACAGGAAATACTCGATCACCCGCCGCTTGCCGGTTTTGATCTCCACTGACACGGCCATGCCAGGGCTCAGGCTTACAGGGGTTCCGTCCACGTTGATGCTGGCTTTTTCCATCTTCACTCGGGTCGAGTAAATCAGACCACGTTTTTCATCGTTGATCGCGTCATGCGACACCGATGTTACCTTGGCGTGGATGGTGCCGTACTTGGTGTACTGGAAGGTTTCAATCTTGACCTCCGCATCCTGGTTCGGTTTGACAAAGCCGATGTCTTTGTTCTCCAGGAACGCCTCCACCTCCAACGGATTGTCGCGCGGCACGATCACCATAACCGGCTGCGCGGGCGTCACCACACCGCCGACCGTATGAACCACCAGTTGCTGCACCGTGCCATCCACTGGCGACGTCAGTTGCATCAGCTTGCCGCGTGAATCGGCCTTGAGCAGGTCTTGCTCCAGCGCGGCGACTTTTTGCTGGCCATCGGTGATGCTGTCCAGACTGACGCGGCGGGTCTCGGCCAACAACTCGGCGCGCTGGCCACGGGCCTCGCGCAGTGCGGCTTCAATCTCCTTGAGTCGGCTGCGCAAATTGGCCAGATCGGCTTCCTGCTCGATGCGGGCCTGTTCGCGCTCCAGATAGCCATGCTTGGACACAAAATTCTGATCGACCAGATTCTTGAAGTCTTGCGCGAGTTGCTTGGCAATGGGAACAGTCTGTTCCAGCTTGCGCACCAATGCCTGCGTCGAGAGCAGTTCGGCCTCGCGCTTGGCCGTTTCAGCCTCGATCCTGCTTTGCTTGGCGCTGACCTCGGCCATCTGTCCTGCCAGCAAGCGCTCAGCCTCGGTGAACTTGACGTCGTCAACGCCTTTCGGTCGCGCCAGCTTCAGGCTGCGGCCACTGTCCAGTGCGGCCAGCATGGCTTGCCCACGCGCCACTTGCAGCCGGGCCACGCCCAAATCGCTCTGAACCCGATCCTGGTCAGCCTGCGCGGTGGTGGCATCCAGCTCGATGAGCACGTCTCCGGCCTTGACCTGCTGGCCGTCCGTGACATGAATGGCCTTGACGGTAGCGGTTTCAAACGGCTGGATGGTCTTGGTTCGGTCGTTGGGCACCACCTTGCCTTGCGCCGTGGCCACCACGTCGATATGGCCGAAGCTGGCCCACAGCACGGTCAACAAGGCAAAGCCGATCAGCATCCACATCGCTACGCGCGGTGCGGGAGAGACCGGCGTCTCCTGTAGTGACAGCGCGGCGGGCAGAAACTGCGCCTCGTGTGGCAGGCGCTCGGTGGGTTGCATATCGGCACGGTGATGCCACGCATGACGGAACGCAGCGCCATAGCGTTTGAACAAATCGGCAAAGGCTTGCAACCGTGGGGATGTGAAAAAGTAACTGGTCATCGTTTTCACCCCTTCTGCAGCCGGTGCAGCCGTGCGTAGTGACCCGCCGAGCCATCAGATCTTGGGCGCAGCAACTCGGCGTGCGTTCCCGTCTCCACAATCTGGCCGCGTTCCATCACGATGATGCGGCTGGCGTCGCGCACCGCCGATAGACGGTGGGCGATGACGATCACCGTGCGGCCCTTGCAGATGGCCTTCATGTTGTCTTGAATGATGCGCTCGCTTTCGTAGTCCAGCGCGCTGGTGGCTTCGTCGAAGATCAGCACGCGGGGATTGGTCATCAACGCGCGGGCAATGGCAATGCGCTGGCGCTGCCCGCCCGAGAGCGTAGAACCGTGTTCGCCCACCAGCGTGTCGTAGCCTTCGGGTAGTTCCAGAATGAATTCGTGCGCTCCGGCCAGCTTGGCGGCTTGAATTACAGCCTCCAGCGGTGCGCCCGGGTCGGCCAGGGCGATGTTGTCGCGGATGCTGCGGGCGAACAGCACGTTTTCTTGTAACACCACGCCAATCTGGCGACGCAGCGAGGTGGAGTCGGCCAGCGCTAAATCCATGCCGTCCACCATCACCCGGCCGCGCTCGGGCACGTAAAGACGTTGTACCAGCTTGGTCAAGGTGCTCTTGCCCGAACCAGAACGACCCACAATGCCGATCACCTCACCCGCAGCAATGTCCACCGACACGCTTTTGAGCACTTCAGGCCCGTCTGGCCGGTAGCGAAACACCACTTCATCGAACGTGATCCGCCCAGCCAGCGGCGGCAGCGCACTCTTGTTGCCCGCAACTTCGGTGCGGGTGTTCAAGATGTCGCCCAAGCGCTGAACCGAAATCCCCGTTTGCTGAAAATCCGTCCATAACTGCGCCAGCCGCATCACCGGCTGCGCCACCTGGCCCGCCAGCATGTTGAAGGCGATCAACTGGCCCACGGTGAGCTGGTTGTCGATGACCAGCCGTGCGCCCACGTACATCGTGGCCACCGTCACCAACTTGGAGATCAGCGTCACGCCACTGTTGGCAAAGGTGCCGACCGTGGCAGTTTTGAAGCTCGACGACACATAGGCCGCCAACTGGTTGTCCCACTTGCGCGTCCAGTGTGGCTCCACGGCCATGGCTTTAACGGTGTCGATGCCACTGATGGTTTCGACCAGACAGGCCTGGTTCTCCGCACCGCGATTGAATTTCTCGTGCAAGCGAGCGCGCAGCAAAGGCGTGAACGCGGCCGACAAGATCACATAGCATGGCAGCGAGATCACCACGATCAAGGTCAGCCAGCCGCTGTAGTACAGCATCACGGCAATGAACACCACCGAAAACAGCAAGTCCAGCACCAGGGTGATGGCGTTGCCGGTGAGGAAGCTGCGGATGTTTTCCAGCTCGCGCACCCGCGCGACCGAATCCCCCACACGCCGCGCCTGAAAATACGCCAGCGGCAACGTCAGCAAGTGCCGAAATAGCCTTGCTCCCAGCTCCACATCAATGCGACTGGTGGTGTGGGCAAACACAAAGCTGCGCAAGGCGGTGAGCGACACCTCGAACAGCACCACCACCGTCAGACCCACGGCAATCACATCCAGCGTGGTGTAGCCCCGATGCACCAACACTTTGTCCATCACGACCTGGAAGAACAGCGGCGTGATGAGGGCAAAGAACTGCAACACAAAGCTGACCAGCAGAACTTCCAGCAGCAGCTTGCGGTACTTGACAATGGCCGGGATGAACCAAGTGAAATCGAACTTGGTCAACTCGCCCGCCACTGATGCGCGCGAAGTGAACAGGATGAGTTCACCCTTCCAGCGGGCTTGCAGTTCGACAAGTGTCAACGTCGCGGGGCGACCGACGGCGGGCGACTGGATCAATACCTGATCGCCGTCAACGCGAGCCAGAATGAAGAAGTCCACCGATCCATCTTCGCCCTGTCCCACGGCCACAGCGGGTAGGGGCGTCTTTGCCAGTCGTGCCATATCGACCTGCACGGCTTTGGCTTGCAACTCCAGTCGTTTGGCGGCCAGCAACAGGTCGGTGGTATCTAAAGGACGGCCAGCCACCGCTGCCTCGTGCGCCAATTGGTCTGCATCGGCCGCCACCCCGTGCAAACGCGCCATCATGACCAAGCATGCCAAGCCGGTGTCGATCTTGGGCGGTGGGGAAGCGGGTGGCTCCTGTTCTGTTGGTGAGCCGACTACCGTCAGCCCTTTGTGGGACAGGTCGTCGCGGGGTGCTTGTGTCATCAAACGCTGTTCTCTTCATCCATATGAAAAACCCCCAAGCCCGGGCCCCGGTCAACAAACCGGCCCTGGGCTATGGGGGCAAGGCCGCAGCCTTGGGGCTGGCGGCTTACTTCCAGTTCGCGGCAATCACCGGGTTCAGTGCCGTCTGATAGTCCGCCGGGAGGGTGGTCTGACCCGCAGCAGGCGGCGCGAAAGCGGCCATTGCTGAGACCAGGGCATCGACTTGGCTGTCCAATAGCATCTTGCCGTCAGAAGTCTTGAACTGCTCGACGTGGTAAGCACTGCCTGAGTACCAATCGCTGATGGTGCTCTTGTCGGGGCCACCGATGATGCTCACCTCAAGGTCAGAGCCAACGCGGCGGAACCACATTTGGTTGGCAGCAACTCCCGCACCAATCGTCACCACATCGGTGTTGCCAGCGGTGGTGTCGTAGTCGCTGATGCGATCCACGCCCGAGCCGACGGCGAACTTGTAGGTGTCGTTGCCTGCGCCACCCTTGAGCACGTCGTTGCCGATGCCACCGTCCAGCGTATCCGCATCGGCGTTGCCGCTGAGCGTGTCGTTGCCCGCGCCGCCCAGCAGGTTGTCCGCTCCGGCGTTGCCCCTCAAGTTGTCGTCACCGATGCCGCCGTCCAGCGTGTCGGCCAGCGCGCCCCCGTAGAGGTAGTCGTTGCCATCCAGGCCGTAGATGCGGTTGGTGCCGTCGCTGTAGCCAGTGATCGAGTTGGCGCTGGCGTCGCCGTATCGAACCAGAATGTTTTTGAGGTTCGCGTCGCCCCACACGGTTCCATCAGCAAAAACAAAGCGTTCAACGCGGTATGCGTTTGAGTTGTCAAAGTAGTTTTGAACGGTGATTTGATCTGCATCACCAAACTTCAAAATCAAATCGTTACCACACTGTTCGGTGGCGGTCAGATCAACAGTATTGAGTCCAGACAGAACGATGGTGTCCTGATTGGTTCCTCCGTACTCGTAATCGGTAATGGTGTCTTTTCCGCTGCCACGACCAAAACCGTAGGTGTCGGCACCGGCACCACCATCTAAGGTGTCATTGCCACCTTTACTAACTAGTACATCATTTCCGTCCGCTCCCTTTAGCACGTCATCGCCCGCACTGCCAACGATCAAATCCGGTCGCGAGGTGCCAGTGAGGTTGTGTTCGGGGGAGGCGGCGAGGCGGACTGTCCAGCTGCTCAGTTCTTCGCTGAATGCGCCCAGGTCGGGGGCGGCGTTGAGTTGGGTGACGAGGAAGTCGGTGGCGTTCCAATTCAGGTTCTTCAGACGAGTTTCGCCAGCCGCGCTGAGAAATTCGACGAGATCAATGATCCCGTCTCGTGGGTTGGTTGCGATGGCTTGCTTGAATGCTGCTTCAAGTGGCAAATATGAAAGTGTCACGCTGCCATTAGTGACTGCAAGATCGAGCTTGTTGAAGTACGAATTAAGTCGCGTCTCCAACACCAGCGATTCATAAATGTCGGTCTTGAACCTGTCATAAGCCAGTGAAATGCTGGCGATTTGCTCAGCAGCCAGCGAAACGGTCAGGTTGCCAGAACTGGCATCCAACGGCGTGAACCGAGCTTGTCCATTGGCCCCACCATAGGTGAAGCCCATGAAGCGCTCAACCACACCGAGTTTGCGGACGAAATCGTCGTAGGCGGGTGTGCCTGCTGTCACCCCTGCCAAGTTGTAGGTCAGTTTGACACCACTGCCAGTGAGCGCGTCAGCTTGCGCTTTGAGCGACTTCAGATCCGCCGTGTTGGCCCACTTCTCAATGAAACCATCTAGCTTGTCAATCTGCCCTTGGCGGGTGGTTTGCTGGGTGTAGGTCTGCACCCAGTTGCCTAGATCGGTCGAGAGGCTGACGGCCTCGCTCAGATCGCGCACCCGGCCTGAACCACGCAAGTCAGGCAGCGCCTTGGCCTGATCGGTCAGCGTGATCTCTGTGGTGAAGGTGCGGTAGAAGGTGTTGACCAGAAGGTCAAGGTTGGCTGCCGCGCCATTGGCTTCACCGGTCGTACCTGTGGTGCCATTGGAAGGAGTGAAAGTGCCTGCGGCGGTTTGCACGTTGCCGTTGCCCAGGTCTGTGCGCACAGCACTGGAGTTGACGCCAATCCCAGTGATGCTGTTGGCAGCAAGGGTAGTCAACTCGTTAGCCTGACTAATACCATCTTGGTTCAGGTCGCGCCAGATGCGCAAATTGGCAAAGACGCTGTCGGCAGAATCGATCTTGCAGTCTTTGTTGGCATCCAGGTCTTTAAGTGCGTCAAAACCGTCGGTGGCCAACTGACCATTGCTCTTGAGGGTGTCAACACCGAAGAGCTCGCGCCCCGAGTCGATGGTGCCGTTGCCATTGCGATCCAACACCAGCCAGCCGTCATCCGGCTTGACCCAGCCTGTGCCCGTCTTTACACCATCGGCATCGTGGTCGAACAGGATGACTGTGCCGTCGCGGGTGCTAGTGGTTTCGATGCCGTCGCCATCCAGGTCAAGAACCAACGGGTCGCGGCGTGGGGGCGTGGTTCCGCCTGCGCCTGCACCACCACCAGCGCCGCCCGTGCCACCAGCAGCACCGCCGCCACCACCTGAGCCCCCAGCACCGCCACCCGCTCCGCCTCCGGCTCCCCCACCACTACCGCCACCGGTACCACCGCCTCCATTAACACGGTCATTTAGCGCATTGATGGCTTCATTCACAGCATCCTTTGCAAATGGGCCGCCCGCCAACCCGATGGCTGCGATTGTTGCGGCGATTCCAATCGGGACACTTCCACCAAGAATGACTGCCGCAGCGGCCAAGCCACCGAGAACAGATCCTGTTATCTGCAGCACATCTGATGGCTGAATAGTCCCATTGTTGTACTTATCAATAGCGGAGACAGTGTTATTGACCGCTGCTGCTTGATTGAGTCCGATACCGAATGCAGCGCCAGCGGGGCCGAGTGTTGGCGCAACCTGTCCAGCAAGATTCAAGATATTTGTGAATGTCTCATACCCAGTCCCAGAGGAAGACCCAACCTCCCAGCCTCCTTGGAAGTTACCAAAAGCATCGAAACCAGAATTCGCGATCCCACCCCAATTAACACCAGCCATACGGCCTCCATTTATTTAAAAATCCAGAGAAGAAAAGAAATAAATACCGAAACAATGATTGGCAGCGACCACTCCTGACGGGCTGCATCAGACGGAAAATACAACAAGCCTTCCGGCTGCTTACGAATTCGCTTAACCAGATAACTGATGTAAATTACACTCGGAGAAACAGCAAGTATGGACAATATCTTCCAAGCCGAAGACGATGCCAAATATTGATTGTCTGGTGGCAGTGAAAATATCAAGCAAATGCTTGCAACGGACAAACCCAAACAAAGAACAGAAACGAACTTTCCTTTCTTTGGCCACGGGAAAATCGCCTCTTTTATTGGCATTACAGACAGCTCTTTGCTTTTAAAAAAGAGCAATGTTGAATGTCCAAGTATGAAGAATATACAACCAAACCCAATTAACAAAGATGTCACCATCAGATATCCTCCCAATGCCTGTCGTCGCCGACGTTGAGCCAAAATGGGCTCTATTGTGGCCGATCAGCGCACAACATTTTTACCTGCAAGCCACCTGCCGCACGAAGGCCTCTCATGACAGCAGTTGATCTTCTCTGCGCATATCCTGTGTTGGCGCTGACCGAAATTTGAGCCAGTTTTGCGGGTAGTGCCGAAGTAAAACTGAGTCAGGTGTTCAACCTACCCTGCTGCTTTTTTAAGCGGCGGGGTTCGAGGAGTGATCACCATGGACATGATTGGCAAGATCCGACGGCTGCACGCGAGGGACAAGCTGTCGGAGCGCGAGATAGCGCGCAGAAACGGGGCTGTCTCGCAACACGGTTTCCAAGTGGCTGCACGCGCCACTGGCTGAGGCGCCGAAGTACCGGCGAGATCCACGCCCCAACAAGCTCAGCCCTTTCGAGGACGCGCTCAAGCAGGCGCTAACGGCCGACGCCAGGCAGCCCAAGCACGAGCGGCGCACGGCACGTGCGCTGCATGCCGAGATCAAGGCCGCGGGCTATGGCGGCGGCTACTCGGCCGTCACCGACTTCGTTCGAGCCTGGCGGCTGGGTGAGGGTCAGGCGGCCAATGTCACGGCCTACGTCCCGCTGACCTTCCGACTGGGCGAGGCCGTCCAATTCGACTGGAGCGAGGAAGGCCTGGTGGTCGGCGGCATCTACTTCCGCGTGCAGGTGGCTCATTTGAAGCTGTGCGCGAGCCGTCAACCTGACAACCTTGGCTCCGGACATTCAGGCGGCGATCCTCGACGAGACTTTGCCCGAGAAGTGGTGCTCTTCGATCTGGCCTCGACACGCCGCTGTGTTGGCAGGCGCAGCGTCAGCGTGTTACCGATGTCGTCTCCAAGGTGCGTGCGGGCAAAACATAGCCTGCTGCGCAGACTTGGCGGGGTTCTTTCTCTCGCTGTTTTTGAGATGCCGCCCGATGCTCGAAAAAACATCTGTGGTCAGCGTGGTGCGTAAGTTGTTGATTTTGCAGAAGTCAGCCTTGCGGACTTGGCCGTTGCGCGTCCGCAGGGAGCAGAGAAAGAGAGAGGAAAACGGGCCAGGAACGCCAAAAGCAGGCGTCGCGGCGGGTGGCGAAGTCCGCAAGCAGAAGTGAAAAACCCCGCCAGGCTTGGGGCCTGACGGGGTTGATCGACATGCAAAGAGAGTGTCTTTGCAAGTTGTGTGGTGGAGCTGGGGGGATTCGAACCCCCGTCCGCAAGCCTTCGTCGCGCAGATCTACATGTTTAGCGGTCTGATTTGGATCTCGCCGCCGATGTCGCGCAGTCGCACGCTACACCGGAAGCCAGTGCCCTATTTTCTCGCCCCGATCCAAGGCACCCGGACCGAAGCCAGCCAATGTGAATTCCCTCGCAGCCTGGACGCCTTACGGCACCCTTGCCCAGCCCATCGGCCAACTGTTGCGAGGCTCACCGGTGTTTAAGCGGCGAGTGCGAAACGTTCGTCGTTTGCAGTTAGTTTGTTTGAATCTGTTTTACGAGCGCATTCAGCTCGACATGCCCCACTGCGATTCCGAACCCACGTCGAAACCAATGCAGCCCCTTGGAGTGCGTATTTTAGGCGCTCGCGCCGGATTTAAAGGGCCGCACCCGAAATATTCGATACCCCCAGCAGGGGCAACAGCGCTCCCGGGCTCGCGATGTTGCCGTCGGCGGCCCAACGTACGGTGTCGGCCTGTGCGCCCAGGTAGCCATAAGTAGCCGCCACGGTGCGCATGCCTGCCGCCCGGCCGGCGATGATGTCGCGCTCGTCGTCGCCCACGTAGACGCAGCGGCCCGGAGGCACGCCCAGGCGGCGCGCGGCCTCGAGCAACGGCTCGGGATGGGGTTTGGAGTACGGCGTCGTATCGCCGCACACGAGCACGCCCAGACCGGCAAACAGCGGGAGCGCGGCCGTCAGCGGTGCAGCGAAACGCACCGACTTGTTGGTCACCACGCCCCAGGGAAGCTCCAGCCGGACGAGTTCGGACAGCAGCTCGGGCACGCCGTCGAAGGCGACCGTGCGCACCGTCATCGCCTGCTCGTAGTTGATGAAGAACTCTTCGCGCAAGGCGGGAAAGTCGGGATGGTCCGGCTGCATGCCGAAAGCCACGCCGAGCATCCCGCGCGCGCCGGCACCTGCCATCGAGCGGTAGTCTTCCAGGGGCAGCGACGGCAGCCCGCGGTCGGTTCGCATCTTGTCGGCCGCGGCGCCCAGGTCGGGCGCGCTGTCGATCAGGGTGCCGTCCAGGTCGAACAGCACGGCGTCGAAGCTGTCACGGCTCATCATGCCTGCGCTTGCGGCTTGCGGGTTGCGAACAGGTAGTTCACGCTGGTGTCGTCACTGAGCCGGTAGCGTCGGGTCAGCGGGTTGTATTCGAGCCCGCGCGTCTGCTGCAGGTCGAGCCCGGCGGCGCGGCAGAAGCCGGCCAGTTCGCTCGGCCGGATCAGCTTGCGGTATTCGTGGGTGCCCTTGGGCAGCATGCCCAGCACGTACTCGGCGCCGACGATGGCCAGCATGAAGGCCTTGAGGTTCCGGTGGATGGTCGAGAAGAACACCCAGCCGCCCGGCTTGGCCAGCGTCGCGCAGGCCTGGACGACGGAGCCTGGATCGGGCACGTGCTCGAGCATCTCCATGCAGGTGACGACGTCGAAGCTGCCGGGCTGCTCGGCCGCCAGCGCTTCCGCGCTGACGTGGCGGTAGCTGATGTTGCGCGTGCCGGCCTCCAGGGCATGGAGTTGGGCCACCTTGAGCGCCTTGTCGGCCAGGTCGATGCCCATCACCTCGGCGCCCTTGCGTGCCATGGAATCGGCCAGGATGCCGCCGCCGCAGCCGACATCGAGCGCCCGCTTGCCGGCCAGCGCAGCCAGTCCGTCGATCCATTCCAGGCGCAACGGGTTGATTTCGTGCAGCGGGCGGAACTCGCTGTCCATGTCCCACCAGCGGTGGGCCAATTCGGAGAACTTGGCCAGTTCGGCCTCGTCCGCATTCAGATGCTGGGTCATCCGGACATTATCCGATGGGCCGGCGCAGGCATGCCGACGGGGCCCGCAACTTGTCGAACGCCCGGCCCGGAAAAGAAAAAACCCCGCCGAAGCGGGGTTGGTGTTGGCGCAATCCCGGAGGATTAGCGGCCTTGGGTGCCGACCACCTCGATTTCCACGCGGCGGTTCTTGGCGCGGCCTTCCTTGGTGCGGTTGTCAGCCACAGGCTGCTTCTCGCCCTTGCCTTCGGTGTAGACGCGGTTGCGCTCGATGCCCTTGCTGACCAGGTAGGCCTTCACGGCTTCAGCACGACGCACCGACAGCTTCTGGTTGTAGGCGTCGGTACCGATCGAGTCGGTGTGGCCCACGGCGATGATCACTTCGAGGTTGATGCCGCGGATCTTCTGGACCAGGTCGTCCAGCTTGGCGCGGCCTTCCGGCTTGAGGACGGACTTGTCGAAGTCGAAGAAGGCGTCAGCGGCGAAGGTCACCTTCGAAGCGACGGGAGCGGGACGCGGAGCCGGGGGTGCCGGGGTGGGAGCAGCGGCGGGAACCAGGGCGCCGTCGCAACCAGCAGCTGCGGTTGCCGGGGTCCAGTTGGCATCGCGCCAGCACAGTTCGTTCGTACCGTTCTTCCAAACCAGTTCGCCGGTGCCGTTTTGCCAGTTGTCGATCACGGGGCCGCCGTCGGCAGCGGTAACACGGGTCTGGGCGCCAGCGGCAGTGGCGAGCGCAGCGACCGCAAACACCATCGCCACTTTATTCAGTTTCTTCATGGTTCTCCTCTTGGGGAAAAAGCCGCAGCCGCGCTGCGAAACAAGGGGACGCTTCAAGTGACCACCACCCAAAACGCTGAAGACGATTGTGCCATAGGGACTTTGGCAAACAGGTCGGAACCGCCCCCCCAAACACCCGTCAAAGCCTCGAATCCGCCCTATGTGTTGCGGCATTGCGACACCGCCAAGGGCGTAAAATTGACCGCTTCGCTCCCGGCCGGCCCCCTGCATGACCTCGTTCGCCAAAGAAACACTACCCATCAGTCTCGAAGAGGAGATGCGGCGCAGCTACCTGGATTACGCCATGAGCGTGATCGTCGGGCGCGCCCTGCCGGACGCCCGCGACGGCCTCAAGCCGGTGCACCGGCGCGTGCTCTACGCGATGCACGAGCTCAACAACGACTGGAATCGCGCCTACAAGAAGTCGGCGCGTATCGTCGGCGACGTCATCGGTAAATACCACCCGCACGGCGATCAGTCGGTCTACGACACCATCGTTCGCATGGCGCAGGATTTTTCCATGCGCCATATGCTGGTCGACGGGCAGGGCAATTTCGGATCGGTCGACGGCGATAGCGCGGCGGCGATGCGATATACCGAAATCCGGCTGGCCAAGATCGCGCACGAAATGCTGGCGGATATCGACAAGGAAACAGTCGATTTCGGCCCGAATTACGACGGCAGCGAAAAAGAACCCCTGGTATTGCCCAGCCGCCTGCCCAATTTGCTGGTCAATGGCTCGGGCGGCATTGCGGTGGGCATGGCGACCAACATCCCGCCGCACAACCTCAACGAGGTGATCGACGCCTGCCTGCACCTGCTGGCCCACCCCGAGGCCACCATCGACGAACTCATGGAGATCGTGCCGGCGCCGGACTTCCCCACCGCCGGAATCATCTACGGCATCGACGGCATCCGCGAGGGCTACCGCACCGGCCGCGGCAAGGTCGTCATGCGCGCCAAGGTCCACTTCGAGGACATCGACCGCGGACAGCGCCAGGCCATCGTCGTCGACGAACTGCCCTACCAGGTCAACAAGAAGACGCTGCAGGAGCGCATGGCCGAGTTGTGGCGCGAGAAGAAGCTCGAGGGCATCAGCCACATCCAGGACGAATCCGACAAGTCCGGCATGCGCCTGGTGATCGAGCTCAAGCGCGGCGAAGTGCCGGAGGTGGTGCTCAACAACCTGTACAAGCAGACGCAGATGCAGGACACCTTCGGCATCAACATGGTTGCCCTGGTGGACGGCCAGCCGAAGCTGTGCAACCTCAAGGACCTGGTGCGCGTCTTCCTGCAGCACCGCCGCGAAGTGGTCACCCGCCGCACGGTGTTCAACCTGCGCAAGGCCCGCGACCGCGGCCACGTCCTCGAAGGCCTGGCCGTGGCGCTGGCCAACATCGACGACTTCATCGCCATCATCCGCAATGCGCCCACGCCGCCGGTCGCCAAGGCCGAACTGATGGCGCGCAGCTGGGACAGCAAGATGGTGCGCGAGATGCTCACGCGCACCCGCGCCGACGGCGGCGTCGTCAACGCCGACGACTACCGCCCGGAAGGCCTCGACCGCGCCTACGGAATGGGCAACGACGGGCTCTACCGCCTGTCCGACACGCAGGCGCAGGAAATCCTGCAGATGCGCCTGCAACGCCTGACCGGCCTGGAACAGGACAAGATCGTCGCCGAATACAAGGAAGTGATGGCCGACATCGAGGACCTGCTCGACATCCTGGCCAAGCCGGCGCGCGTGTCGGTCATCATCGGGGACGAACTGAAGGCGGTGAAGCTGGAGTTCGGCCAGAGCAAGGTCGGCGCGCGCCGCAGCCAGGTCGAGCACAGCGCGTTCGACCTGTCCACCGAGGACCTGATCACGCCCACCGACATGGTGGTCACGCTGTCGCACAGCGGCTACATCAAGAGCCAGCCGCTGGGCGAGTACCGGGCGCAGCGCCGCGGGGGCCGGGGCAAGCAGGCCACGGCGACCAAGGAAGACGACTGGATCGACCAGCTCTTCATTGCCAACACGCACGACTACATCCTGTGCTTCTCCAACCGCGGCCGCCTGTACTGGCTCAAGGTCTGGGAAGTGCCCGCGGGCTCGCGCAACTCGCGCGGACGCCCGATCGTCAACATGTTCCCGCTGCAGGAAGGCGAGAAGATCAACGTGGTGCTGGCGCTCACCGGCGAGGCGCGCACCTTCCCGGCCAACCGCTACGTCTTCATGGGCACCTCGATGGGCACGGTCAAGAAGACCGCGCTCGACGAGTTCAGCAACCCGCGCAAGGCCGGCATCATCGCAGTCGACCTGGACGCCGGCGACTACCTCATCGGCGCGGCGCTGACCGACGGCGAGCACGACGTCATGTTGTTCTCCGATGGCGGCAAGGCGGTGCGCTTCGACGAGAACGACGTGCGCCCGATGGGCCGCAACGCCCGCGGCGTGCGGGGCATGTCGCTCGAGGAAGGCCAGCGCGTGATTGCCATGCTGGTGGCCGAGGACGAGCAGCAGAGCGTGCTCACGGCCACCGAAAATGGTTACGGAAAACGCACTCCGATTACCGAATACACGCGGCACGGGCGCGGGACCAAGGGCATGATCGCCATTCAGCAGAGCGAGCGCAACGGCAAGGTCGTGGCCGCAACGCTGGTCCATGCCGATGACGAGATCATGCTGATCACCGACACCGGCGTACTGGTGCGTACCCGTGTGTCCGAGATCCGCGAACTGGGTCGTGCCACGCAAGGCGTGACACTGATCGGACTGGACGACGATGCCAAGCTCAGCGGGCTGCAGCGCATCGTCGAAAATGACGCAAACGGCGATGCCGAAGACGGCAATGCCGACGACTCAACACCCTCAACGGAGAACTCCTAAGTGAAACGAATCAAACTTGCCGTGCTCGCCGCGGCCATGGCGGCCACCTCCCTGGTCTGGGCGCAAGACGGCAAGCAGGCGCTGATCAAGCAGTTCCTCGACTTCCAGCGCCCGGGCATCGAAGCACTCGCCCGCGGTCTGGTCACGCAGGCCAGCGACCCCATCGCCATGGCCGGCTCCGAGTACCTGCGCACCCAGGTGCCGCAGGAAAAGCGCGAAACGCTGGCCAAGGCGGCTGACGCCGAACTCAAGAAGTACTTCGACGACGCCTATCCCTACGTGCGCGACAAGGCCGTCTCGGCCGCGCCCGGCGCCATCGGCCCCATCCTGGAAAACAACTTCAGCGAGGAAGAGCTGCGCCAGCTGCTTGCCTGGATCAGCTCGCCGCTGGCCAAGAAGTACCAGGAACTCAATCCGCAGATGCAGGGCGCCCTGATGAAGCAGGTGGTGGCCGACACCCGATCGAGCATCGAGCCGAAGATCCGCGCACTGGACGCCAACGTGGCCAAGGCGCTGGGCGCGCCGGCCGGCGGCTCGGGTGGCAACAGCGGCGGCAGCGGCAAGTCCTCTTCCGGCAGCAAGTCGCAGAAGAAGTGAGCTCCGTCGCGGGCGAGCGCCCCTACAACTTCTCGGCCGGCCCGGCGGCCATGCCGGAAGCGGTGCTCGCGCGCGCCGCCGCCGACATGCTCAACTGGCAGGGCTGCGGCATGGGCGTGATGGAGATGAGCCATCGCGGCAAGGAATTCGGCGTCATCCTTGCGCAGGCCGAAGCCGACCTGCGCCAGCTGCTCCAGATTCCCGCGGCCTTCCACGTGCTGTTCATGCAGGGCGGCGGCATCGGCGAGAACGCCATCGTGCCGCTCAACCTCTCGCGCGGCGGCACCGTCGATTTCGTGGTCAGCGGCAGCTGGAGCCAGAAGTCGCTCAAGGAGGCGCAGCGCTACTGCAACGCCCACCTGGCTGCCAGCAACGCCGACGACGGCCACACCCGCCTGCCCGACCCTGCCAGCTGGCAGCTCAGCGGCGATGCGGCCTACGTCCACCTGTGCAGCAACGAGACCATCCACGGCGTCGAGTTCCAGCAGTTGCCCGATCTGGCTGCGCTGGGCAGCCGCGCGCCGCTGGTGATCGACTTTTCCTCGCACGTGGCTTCGCGCCCGGTCGACTGGTCGCGCGTTGGCCTGGCCTTCGGCGGGGCGCAGAAGAACCTGGGGCCGGCCGGCCTGACGTTGGTGGTCGTACGCGACGAACTCCTGGGCCACGCTCTCGAGATCTGCCCCAGCGCGTTCAACTACAAGACCGTGGCAGACAACCATTCCATGTACAACACGCCCCCCACCTGGGGCATCTACATGGCCGGGTTGACCTTCCGCTGGCTGCTCGACCAGACCGAGGGCGACCTGCACGGCATCGCCGCGATCGAGGCGCGCAACGTTGCCAAGGCGAAGCTGCTGTACGGCTTCATCGACGACTCCGCCTTCTATGCCAACAAGGTGGCGCCGGACTGCCGCTCGCGGATGAACGTGCCGTTCTTCCTGGCAGACGAGAGCCGCAACGAGGCATTCCTGGCCGGCGCGCGCGAAGCCGGGCTGCTGCAGCTCAAGGGCCACAAGTCCGTCGGCGGCATGCGCGCCAGCATCTACAACGCGATGCCATTGGCCGGTGTGCAGGCCCTGGTGGACTACATGCGAGAATTCGAGCGCTCTTCCGCTTGAACCGCATGACCGCTCCCGCCTCCCCCACCCCACCTTCATCCGAATCCTCCGCCAGCCTGGCCGACCTGCGCACGCAGATCGACGGGCTGGACGCGCAACTGCTGCAACTGCTCAACCAGCGCGCGCGCGTGGCCGAGCACGTCGGCGAGATCAAGAAGCGCGAGGGGTCGCCGTTCTTCCGCCCTGACCGGGTCGCCCAGGTCATCGCCAAGATGCAGCAGGCCAATGGCGGGCCCCTCAAGGACGGGCATGTCGCCGCCATCTGGCGCGAGATCACCTCGGCCTGCCTGTCGCTCGAGTCGACCCAGAGGGTGGCGGTACTCGGTCCGGAAGGCACTTTCTGCGAGCAGGCGGCCATCGAGTACTTCGGCGGGGCCGCCGACCTGATCTACTGCGCCAGTTTCGACGAGGTCTTCCACGCCACCGCCAGCGGCAGCGCCCAGTACGGCGTCGTCGGTGTCGAGAACTCCAACGAGGGCGTGGTCACCCGTTCGCTGGACATGTTCCTGCACACCCCCACCCACGTGGTCGGCGAGGTGAGCATGCTCATCCGCCACAACCTGCTGCGCCGGGAGAATTCGCTGGCCGGCATAGAAGCCGTGCTGGCCCACCCCCAGGCGCTGGCCCAATGCCAGGCCTGGCTGGCCAAGCACTTGCCCAATGCCGAGCGGCGTGCGGTCTCGAGCAATGCGGAAGGCGCCCGGCTGGCGGCCGAACACCCCACCTGGGCAGCCCTGGCCAGCGAGCGCGCGGCGTCGCAATGGGGCCTGCACATCGTGGCCCATGCGGTCCAGGACGATGCCTACAACCGCACCCGCTTCGCCATCATCTCGCTGCCGCAGACGATGGAAATGCCGCCGCCGTCAGGCCACGACTGCACCAGCCTGGTCGTCTCGGTGCCCAACCGGCCCGGGGCGGTGCACGACCTGCTGGTGCCGCTCAAGACAAACAAGGTGTCCATGACGCGGTTCGAATCGCGCCCGGCGCGCACCGGCCAGTGGGACTACTACTTCTACATCGACCTGGACGGCCACCCGTCGCAGCCCAACGTCGCTGCCGCGCTGGTCGAGCTGCGCCAGCTGTGCGCCTTCTACAAGGTGCTGGGCGCATACCCGGTCAAGGCCTGACCCCGTCATGTTCGAGCAACTCGGACTGATCGGCTGCGGACTGATCGGAGGGTCGTTCGCCCTGGCGCTCAAGCGCGCCCGCCTGGTCAAGCGCGTGGTCGGCTACAGCAAGTCGCCTTCGACCACCGAGCGCGCCAGGCAACTGGGGGTGATCGACGTTGCCGCGCCTTCAGCATTGCTGGCCGTCTCGGGTGCCGACCTGGTACTGCTGGCCGTGCCGGTGGCCGCCTCGGAGGCCACCTTCAAGGCGATCCGCCATGGGATCGGCGCCGCGACGCTGGTGATGGACGTCGGCTCCACCAAGGGCGACGTGATCGCCGCCGCCCGCATGGGCCTGCAGGGCAAGCTGGGCTGCTTCGTGCCGGCGCACCCGATCGCCGGCAAGGAGGTGGCCGGTGTCGAGCATGCCGAGGCCAGCCTGTTCGACGACCGCCAGGTCGTGCTGACACCGATCAAGCCGACGCTGCGCTCGAACGTGCAGCGCGCCTCGCAGGTGTGGAGCGGCATCGGCGCGCGCGTCACGACCATGACGCACGAGGCGCACGACAGCGCCTTCGCGGCAGTCAGCCATCTGCCGCACCTGCTGGCCTTCGCCTTCATGAGCGGCCTGGCCGACCAGCCCGAAGGCAAGGCCTTCCTCGAGCTGGCCGGGCCCGGCTTTCGCGATTTCACCCGCATCGCCGCCGCCGATCCGACGATGTGGCGCGACGTGCTCATGGCCAACAGCGAGCAGGTGCTGCGCCAGTCGCACGCGTTCCGCCAGGCTCTCGCCCGGTTCGAGTCGCTGATGATCAAGGGCGACGCGCAGGCGCTGGAGCAGTCCATCGCCACTGTCAGCCGCGCCCGCGCAGGCTGGCAACTGGGCAGCAGCACCGAATCGGACGCCTGAGCATGTTCGACACCGAGTTCCTCGACCTGCCCGCGCTGGTTGCCGCGGGCGGCACGACCGCCCTGCCGGGCTCCAAGAGCATTTCCAACCGCGTCCTGCTGCTCGCCGCGCTGGCCGAGGGCGAGACCGAACTGCACGATCTGCTGGCGTCGGACGACACGCACGTCATGCTCGCTGCGCTGGCGCAACTGGGCTGCGGGATCCGGCAGGACGCCGGCGTCACCCGCATCACCGGCCTGGGCGGCGCGCTGGCAGGCACCCGGTCCGCCGAGCTGTTCCTCGGCAATGCCGGGACGGCCATGCGCCCGCTCACGGCAGCCCTCAGCCTGCTGGGCGGCGACTTCGAACTGCGCGGCGTGCCGCGCATGCACGAACGCCCCATCGGCGACCTGGTCGACGCGCTGCTGCAACTGGGCTGCGAGATCGATTACCTGGGCAACCCCGGCTACCCCCCGCTGCGCATCCACCCGGTGGCGCACGAAGGCTTGCGCCTTGGCGCCCCGATCCGGGTCCGCGGCGACGTGTCCAGCCAGTTCCTCACCGCACTTCTGCTCGCCCTGCCGCTGGCGGCCCGGCAGCAGGCAGTCACGATCGAGGTGATGGGCGAACTGATCTCCAAGCCGTACGTCGAGATCACGCTCAACCTGCTGGCACGGTTCGGCGTGACCGTCGAGCGAGACGGCTGGAGCCGATTCACCATTCCGGCCGGCAGTCGCTATCGCTCGCCGGGCAGCATCCATGTCGAGGCCGACGCGTCCTCGGCCAGCTATTTCGTCGCCCTTGGCGCCATCGCCCCGGCGGCGCAGGGCACCGATGGCATCCGCATCGAAGGCGTCGGCGCCGACTCCATCCAGGGCGACATCCGCTTCATCGATGCGGCCCGGGCCATGGGCGCGCGCATCGACAGCGGGCCGAACTGGCTGCACATCCGGCGCGGCGCCTGGCCGCTGGCCGCCATCGACCTGGACGCCAACCACATTCCCGATGCCGCCATGACGCTGGCGGTGATGGCGCTGTACGCGGACGGGCCCAGCACCTTGCGCAATATCGCCAGCTGGCGCGTCAAGGAAACCGACCGCATCGACGCCATGGCCGCCGAACTGCGCAAGCTGGGTGCGCAGGTGGAGGCTGGACCGGACTTCATCCGCATCCATCCGCTGCCGGCCGGCGGCTGGCGCCCGGCGGCGATCCACACCTATGACGACCACCGCGTCGCCATGTGCTTCTCGCTGGCGGCCTTCAACCCGGACCACGTGCCGGTGCGCATCCTCGACCCGAAGTGCGTGGCCAAGACCTTCCCCGACTACTTCGAGACCCTGTTCTCGGTCAGCCAGGCCGGGCAGGTGCCGGTCGTCTGCGTCGACGGGCCGACCGCCTCCGGCAAGGGCACGCTGGCCGCCGAGGTGGCCCGCATCCTGGGCTACCACTACCTGGACTCCGGCGCGCTCTACCGCGTGACCGGTCTGGCCATGCGCCGGGCCGGCCTGGAGGCCACCGCCGCCCACGAGGCGGCCATTGCCGCTCTCGCCCGCACGCTGCCCCTGTCCTTCGCCCCCGGCAAGGTGCTGCTCGCCGGCGAAGACGTCAGCGACGCCATCCGCACCGAAGCCGCAGGCATGGACGCGTCGCGCGTGTCGGCGCTGCCGTCCGTTCGGCTGGCCCTGGTGGAGCTGCAGAAGGCCTTCCGCCGCCTGCCGGGACTGGTCGCCGACGGACGCGACATGGGCACCGTGATCTTCCCCGACGCCGCACTCAAGGTGTTCCTCACCGCCAGCGCCGCCCACCGCGCCGAGCGCCGATATAAGCAATTGATTTCAAAGGGGATTTCGGTTACACTCGACAGTCTTCGCCAGGATCTCGAGGCGCGCGATGCCCGCGACACGTCGCGCAGCGCGGCGCCCTTGAAGCCAGCGAACGACGCCCGCCTCCTGGACAATTCCGAGCAATCGATCGCGCAGTCGGTCGATCAGGTGTTGAACTGGTGGCGGCAAGTGCAGCCTTTCGAGTCCCCTTGAAAGACTGGTCCCGGGCACCATCCTGGGACATACCGTCCACCGGGTCCCCGCCGCGCGTCAGCGCATCGGCCCAGGTGGGATGTTCAACCAACCCGGGCCCCTGGCCCAACAGCAACCACCGTCTCCAGTCCTAGAAACAGCCGCGCGCGATATTGCATTTGCGGCTGGAAACCTGCGTGACGGAAGGAAATTCAATGTCCGAATCTTTTGCCGCCCTCTTTGAAGAATCCCTGAAGCGCTCCGAAATGCGTGCCGGTGAGGTCATCACCGCCGAAGTCGTGCGCGTCGAACACAACCACGTGGTGGTCAACGCAGGCCTCAAGTCCGAAGCCTACGTGCCGATCGAGGAGTTCAAGAACGACAAGGGTGAAATCGAAGTCGAGGCCGGCGATTTCGTCTCCGTGGCCATCGGTTCCGTCGAGAACGGCTACGGCGACACCATCCTCTCGCGCGACACCGCCAAGCGCCTGGCCTCCTGGATGGCCCTGGAAAAGGCCCTCGAGTCCGGCGAATTCGTCACCGGCACCACCAGCGGCAAGGTCAAGGGTGGCCTGACGGTGCTGGTCAACGGCATCCGCGCCTTCCTGCCCGGCTCGCTGATCGACACGCGCCCGGTCAAGGACCTGGCCCCGTACGAGAACAAAACCCTGGAATTCAAGGTCATCAAGCTCGACCGCAAGCGCAACAACGTGGTGCTGAGCCGCCGCGCCGTGGTCGAGGCCAGCATGGGCGAAGAGCGCGCCAAGCTGATGGAGACCCTGAAGGAAGGCGCCATCGTGCGCGGCGTGGTCAAGAACATCACCGAGTACGGTGCGTTCGTCGACCTCGGCGGCATCGACGGCCTGCTGCACATCACCGACATGGCCTGGCGCCGTGTCCGCCACCCGAGCGAAGTCGTTCAGGCCGGCCAGGAAATCACCGCCAAGATCCTCAAGTTCGACACCGAGAAGAACCGCGTCTCGCTGGGTCTCAAGCAGATGGGCGACGACCCGTGGCTCGGCGTCTCGCGCCGCTACCCGCAAGGCACGCGCCTGTTCGGCCGCGTCACCAACATCGCCGACTACGGCGCCTTCGTCGAGCTCGAGCCGGGCATCGAAGGCCTGGTGCACGTGTCCGAGATGGACTGGACCAACAAGAACGTCGCGCCCAACAAGATCGTCTCGCTGGGTGACGAAGTCGAAGTCATGGTCCTGGAAATCGACGAAGACAAGCGCCGCATCAGCCTGGGCATGAAGCAG
>Ga0160470_100184_pt1 | contig 54418 bp, 63 predicted proteins | sample HID1973I_E11MG_FD_108214 | JGI IMG/M metagenome (GOLD analysis project Ga0160470, IMG submission 108214) | Enriched mosquito-associated microbial communities from UW Madison campus, WI, USA - HID1973I_E11 MG | ecosystem: Host-associated > Arthropoda: Insects > Digestive system > Unclassified ... | reverse complement strand
CTCGTTCGTGCCGCTGTCGCACTACCTCATTTCCAATCAGGTGCCGGCGCTGCTGCAAGATATGGGACACCAGCTCGTGGTGCATACGGTAGTCACGGGCGGCCAAGCCCTTGAAGACACCGTGAGCGGCTTCAAACAGATCGTTGCGCAGTTTCCCGACGAAGCGGCTTTCGTGGTCTGGCTCAACCCGTATTGGGGGCCTGTGGAGCACGAGGGCAAGAGTTTCGAGCAAATGAAGGCGTACCGCGATCACAAAGAGCGCGTATCGGCCATTATCACGATCCCTGCGCTCAAGAAGGAAACCTACGGCCGCGACCTGAGCGAAATGCTGCAAGAGCGCAAGACGTTCAATGAGGCCCTTGACGACGCCGGCCGCACGATCATGACGCGACAGCGCCTGAAAATCGTGCGCGACGAACTCTATCGCCAACTCGACGCAGCGGCGGTGTTGTAATGAGCGACGACGAGCGCCTAGAGGAAATAATCAGGCTCATTGCGTCGAAGCATGGGATCGTAGTAGGCCGGGACGACCCGCTGTTGGTCTTGCAGACGATGAATCTGCTGCTTCTGAAAGACAACCAGGCCGCGATGGTATCGGCACTGGGCCAGTTCCGCGAGGAAATTGAAGCGGTCGCGCACACCTGGGGAGAGGACGCCAAGGGCAAGGCCGAACGCATCATGAATGCCGCCCTCACCGCCAGCCAAGACGCGATGCGCAAGCAGATGGAGGCATGCGCAGCGAGTGCCGTGACTGACATTCGCAAGGTTGTGGACGCCGGCGTGGCGAGGCTGGCCAGCGTGGAGCGTGGTGCGCGCGGATTGGCCGCGTGGATCCTCGGCACCGCCCTTGCTGCGAGTGTCACGACGGCCGGCGCAGCGGTAATCGTGTGGACGTACTTTACTCGGTAGCCCCCGCCTTCCCTTTACCTCCTTTCGAGCCAGCGGCCGGGGTCTTTTCCCGGCCGAACTCGGCCAGTAACACCTTTTCGACCTCCGCAGTGCGTGCAAGGGCAGCAGTAAGCATTGCTTGAAGCCGCGTATTCTCACGCTCCCGCTCTGCCGCAAGCTCCCGGACCTCTGCCACCACCTGTTGGGCGCCCGTGACGCTGGCCGACATGCTCTCCGCTCGCGTTTCCGCCTCTCCGCGCGCCTTGCGCTCTTGCGCGAACTCCTGACGGATGCCGGCTACATCCGCCTGCGCCTGGTCGCGCTGAACAGTCAACGCCTCGACCATCGCCTTAGCGACCGCTGCACTGCTCTCCGCCTCGGCGCGCTTGTCGCGCTCGTCAGCGAGTGCCTTGCGCAGCTTCGCCAACTCATCCTCCATCTGCGGCATTGCCTCTAGGCGAAGACGGTCTTTAGCCAGATCGGTGCGAGCATTCTCTGCCGCCTGTCGCTCCGCCGCCGACTCCTGGCGCGCGGCATTCAGATTGACCTCCATCTGCGCGAGCTTGCCGTTGATTGCATCACGGTCGCGGTAGACCTCCTCCAAACGCGCCTCGGTAGCCTCAACCTGGGCAACAAGTCTTTCACACTCCAAAACGAGATCCGTGTTGGCTTGCGCCTTGTCCGCCAGATCAGCCAATACAGGCGCCTTGGCCTCCCCAATGCTTTGCGCGATGAAATCCGCAATCGACCGCTGCAACTGCGGCGGGATCGAAAGAGGCGCCTCGGATTGAGGCACTTGACCGGCCTGCCATGCATTCAGAAAGCGCGTGACCGTGGCGAAAGAGCCGGAACCGAGTTTGTCGCGTACAGCCCTCACCGTGGGCCTGACACCTTCCGCGCGAAGCGCATCGGCTGCTGCATTGACTTGCTGCTGAGTGATTGTCGCTTCGCGTACCATATCTGGCCCTTTTTAAGTGTTACGTTATGATATGTTATGAATGATATGTTACGCAATAACCAAAAACAATGGTGCTTTTTAGCCGCTAAATTCGCTTGCGCATCAGGGCAAAAAGCCCTAAACTATGGTTTAGCTAAACTTAAATACAGAACAAAATGAATGGTTTGATGCGCTGCGCTGCGCTGCTCGGGATGTTGGTCACGCACGAAGCCGATGCTTTGACATTGCGCCCGATGACGATGCCGGAATCGAAAGCCGTTCTTGTTGCCAGCCGCCCGGAGTCCGCGCGATACGTCGTGTCGGTGGTGCTTCGGCGCAATGGGGCGGCCAATGAAATCAAGCTCGTTCAGAGCGTTCCCACGGCGATTTCGGCTGATGCGGCATTGGGTGTGGTCACTAAGGAGGCGCTTGCGCAATACCCCGGCTACTCCATTCTGAGCACCTTGGTTTCGCCGCTTGCCGACAGACCTGCTCCGTGCGGGTTCCAGGCGAACATCTGAGTTGGGGGTGGGTTGCCGCGATATGCGGCGATGGGTACAGTACCTGTATATACATACAGGTACTGCATCATGACTTACGGGACCGGTTTTCAGCCGCCGCTAGAGCCGCCGCCGACCTACGGGGTGAAGGATTGGGATTGCTTTCGCTGCTCCCGGCCGCGAATTTACGTGGTCATGGAACACCCATATGACCGGCTAAAGTTCGACTGCGCGGTCAACGAATATGCCCCATATGTTCGGGGCTGCCCCGCCTTCAACCGGGAACCCGGCGTGGATTGAAGGGGGGCGACGGAGTGAGGGAAGTCAGTCTTGGGCTATGCCAAGACTCTGCTTGCGGCTGGCCCGTTGCTGCCGCTCCTGCTCCTGGCGCTCCCGCCTTCGCCTCTCCTGCTGCATCTTGCGCATCAAAGCCTGATGCCCCCGCAAGGCTGCACGGTGCTCGTCCCACTCTGCGGCCAGTTCTGGCTGCTGCGAGCGGACCTTTCGCGCTGCCATTTCTTCGATCCTAGGCGCGTGCAATCCCATACCGTGCTGAATCTCATGTACGCGCTCCATCCGCTCATGCAACGAATGCATGCGCGCTTGGCATCCATCAAGTTCGCGCTGCCACTTGGCACGCGCCCCCGGCATGGACAGAAGACCAGGCCGCGCCGCCATGAGCCGTTGCATGTCTGCTTCGGTACGCTCGATGCTGGCCTCAATCCGCTGCTCGATGCGCCCTACCTGCTCATGCTTTGCCTCGATTTGATCGGCCAATGCACCGGCATAGGGCAATTCAGTAGACGCCTGCTCAATCAAGACTTCTTGCTGGGACTGCGCCTGTTCTGCCTCAAACTGCAATGCCGCCCCCTCGCCCTCAACACCCTGGCTTGAACGGCCTGGGTGCGTCGATGCGACAGGCTCATTCCGCAAAAAAGGCCGGGGAATCCGGCCTTGAACTGTCCTTTGATTAGGGGGCATACAAGCCTCGAAGATTTAGCGGCTAAAGAATCAGCGCGAAATTCCCCGTGACAGCTTGGGTGCCGAGCTGGCTACTACCGCCTGCCCCCTCGGGTCATAACTAATGCTTTTCGCGCTACCAATATCAGGTACTTTATCGAAAGACGTGCGTGCGTGCATGACATATTGCTTACCGATCTGTTGGTACACGGTCGATGCGTCAGCGTGAACAATCACCCCCTCGGAGATTGCTGCCTTGTCTGCTGGCTTGGCCAGATACAGGTTATAGATCCCTGGCTTGAGGCTGTGAGCTTTGTCCACCTGGGCATTCTTCCACTCGCCCGGCGCCGCCTCGTTCTGAATGATTCGCTGGCCATTCATCACTAGAACGCGATGTTTCATGCGGTGGCTCCGTTCTCTCTGGTCATAAAAATAGAAATCAGTATTGTCTTATGGTCAATGCAATGATTTTAAAGTAGCGCCGCAGCGCCGAAGCGGTTGACAACGTAACCAAGGGTATCCACCGATTAATATCATCGGCGTGATGTTTGTGACACTTTAGCTGCTAAAGACAAAAAGAAAAGCCCGCCAGAGCGGCGGGCAATTGGGCAGGCGTGTGTCTGGCGGAGTATCAGACCAACGCTGTAGGCCAGTAGGGGCGCGGGATTGCAGTCATCGCGCGCTCAACCAGTCCGTTTTTGTCCAGCAAAAGGCAATGTAAATTATTTCTCTGCCGGAGGGGCTACGCGACCCCCAACACTGCTGCCATGACTGCGCCGGCACGCACCACAGCGACGGCGGCCAATGTACCCGCCACAAACGGCCAGAGCGGCACGGCGGCGGGGCGGGTTGATACAATGCGTGACGCCATAAATTGATCCCCATGATCGGTGTATGGTTAGGTAGGCCCGGTGCGCCAACACCGGGTTCTACCGCTTCAATCGGGCTTTACGCGCCCTCGATGATGCCTACCAACTTCGCCTCGGTGATGGCCGCTTCAAAGACTTCGCCGTCATCGTCGTACTTCATCCACGCGAGGCCAATTTCAGTCGGGCGGCGATCAAGAATGAGCCGGGCGGGGCGACCATAGTGCTCCACCTGAACGATGGCCTTCTTGAGCTTGTTCGGATCCCCCGGCTTGCTCTCCTTGGTTGGCTCCTTGCCATCGCCTTCGGCCCCGCCCTCGCCGTTGCCTTGGCCGGCATTCTCCGCGTCCGTGCCGCCGTTGATGAAGTCATGCGTGTTCGGATCCCGACCGCCCTGCGATTTCTCGTCCAGAAACTCACGCAGCAGCTTGACCGCGCCACGGGTGATTTCCTGTTCTTCGTCCGCCAGCCACGCATCAACCTCCTGGGGCTTGTCCTTGTACGCCTTGACCAACTCATTCACAGTCGTCACGTCGCGCACACGCCCCGTGTTGAAGGCCGCGGCAATCGTCTCGGGCAGGTCCAGCAACGTGACGTGTTGCGACACGAACGCCGCAGACATACCCAGGACGGCGGCCACCTCGCCCTTCTTCATGCCCTCTGCAAGCTTGCGGCCGATGAAGTCGGCAATCTCGCGCGGTTCGAGCGCCTGGCGCTGAATGTTCTCTACGATCTGGTCGGAGTCGGTGTAGTCGTTGTCCTTGAACGCCGGAACCTGGGCCAATCCCGCCCATTCGGCACCGCGATAGCGGCGCTCGCCGTGGTTGATGATGAAGTAGCCTTCCCCCTTCTCGGGGTCATCACGCAGGGACAGCGGCGTCTTGATACCGCGCGCCTTGATCGACGCGCCGATTTCCGCAATGCTCTGCGGAGCGAAGCCGGGGTTGTCCTTCTTGCGGGGCTGATCGGGATCCGGACGAATCCGATCCATTGCAACCATCATCGGGCCGCTAGCCTGTACCGCAACGGGCTTGCGAGCGCTCAAGAGGCTTGCCGCGCCGCTCAGGCTTTGCAGGTTGAGGCTACTAGTCTTTGCCGGCTTTGCATCTGCCTTGTCGGTCTTGGTCTTGGCGGTGGCGGTCATTGCGCAATCTCCATCTTTTCAAATACGTACTGGCCAAGGGCCTTTGCTTCCTTGACGGCCTGGCGTGCCGCCGTCTTGCGGATTTCCCACACAGGGATCTTCATCCCAAGGGATTCCGCGATGCTATCGCGCGAGCCGAGCTGAATCGGGGCCAACAGTTCTGCGAAGGCGCTATTGCGCAGATCGCTCAAGTTCGCCACATGGCGAGGCTTCCGGAAATCCACGCGATTCGGCACCATGCCGATGAATTCCAACTCGGGGTTCTGCTCTCGAAGATCCCCAACAACCTTGGCCAGTTTCTTGACGCCTTCCAAGCTGTACGTCTCGACCTCGATGGGGCTCAACAGGAAGTCGGACACCAGCGCGGCCGTCAGCATTGGTACATTGGTATTGGGCGCAGTGTCGATGAAACACACGTCGAAGAATTCGCTCAACGCTTCCATGCTGGCCCGCAGGTTAGCAAGGGCCTGCTCGGCCAGATCCGGAGTCAAATTCTCCAAGTAATCGTCGGCGTGAATCAGGGTCAGACCGCTATTGTCGCGGTTGGCGAAGTGCTCACGCAGCCCGTCCACGTCGCCGCTAAACAGTCGGCTGGCGGAGTAACCGGAATCGTAGTCCGACAGCGTAAAGGAGCTATTGCCTTGGTCGTCGAAGTCGATCACCAGGGTACGCAGTCCCCGGCGCGCGCCGTCAAAGCCCAACAGACAAGTGAAAGCCGTTTTGCCCTGGCCGCCCTTCTTGATCGCTGTCGTACACGTCTTCATTTTTCGGTTTCCCTTTTCTTCGCCGCTGCCGCCCATTTCTTCACGATGGACGCCTGAAACGCCGGGAGCACTGCCGTCACCCTTTCGTACCCGGTTGGCACGCCCACTCGATCCTCGTACGCCTGCCACACCCGCGTCACCGCTTGCGATACCGCCCCCTTGGTGATTCCGAACGCGGTCACGAACGATGCTTGGCGCTTCCCCTCCACCAGCACGCCTCGCGCGATTTCCAGCGTCTGAGGCGACACCGGAAGATCCCGTGTCGCTTGCGCGAACTCGGCTTCGGTCAGCCGCTTTTTCATGTTTTTTGCTCACATATCGCTCCGCTTTACGTTGAACAGTGACGGTGCCCGCCGTCAACCTATGCATAAAGTTTAGCTAAACATTACTCCGCTGTCAACACTTTAGCCGCTAAAATCCCAAAGAAAAAGGCCCGTTAAAACGGGCCTTTGTGGATTTCGCTACAGTCCCTTTGGCTTGTAGTGCGAAACGAAGTAGGTGAGGGCGACGAATGCAGCGAAGTGCAATGCGAAGGTGGTGCCCGCAAACTTCCCTGGCTCCCCCCAAAACCACGCCATCCGCGCGAACTGAAACGCCACATCGAGACTGACCAGCCATTTGAGCACGGGCCAGGTGAGGGCAAGCACAACCCAAAGGAATTTAACCAGACCAGCCAGAAACCGGTTAGCTCTCGCGGGCGTTGCCGTAACCGGACCAGCTCCCTTCTTTGGCGTAACAACCTGGGGGCCTTCTGGCCGTGGAGGGGGCATGCTTGCGCGCGCCGGCTCCGGATGCGAGGGCTCCTGCCGCACTGGTGGCATCACTCGCCCTACCTTGGGAAACCTGACTACGTTCGACATTTGCTTGACCCTCTATGCGGTTCCGTGTTCAATCGGCGCGTCGGGCGTGCGCTCTGCTACCCCGACACCCCGGTTCGATGTGCCCGCATCGAGCCAAGCGCCCCGGAGCGATCCGGGGCGTTCCTCTTTATGCGGTACTGCTTACCTCACACTGCTGCATTGTCGCTTGTCCTGCCGATTACACAAAATGGTGCCCGCCGTAGCGGGCGGGGTTGGCGGTTACCGCAGGTCGCCCAGTTCGATGCGCCGGCCGGCGGGCTCGACCACGTTGCGGGCGATGTTGCGATAGTCCTCCAGAATCAGCGCCTCGCCGGCCTCCGGGTAGGCCATTCGCTGAGCGAACCGCAGCAGATCGGTGTAGGACGGCAGGCCCAGGTTCGTGGCGTGCGCGTCAGCATTGGCGATAGCTTCGGTCTTCGTGTCCATTTCTTCTCTCTCTTGGGGTGGTGCCCGCCGTAGCGGGCGGGTTGTCAAAACTGCGTCTTGATGCGGACGAACGTCGCGTAGCTGTAGGGCGGAAACACCCCATTGCGCTCGCATGCGGCCTTGTAATCGAGGTAGGCAAGAAACAGGTCTTGGCTCAGTTTCATGATGGGCTCCGTAGCGGGCGGGTTGTGATTAGGCAACGAGGCCGGCCTTGTATTCGCGGGCGAGTTTGATACTGTGCGCCGCATTGGCGCGGATCCGATCTGCGGACCATTCGGCGGCAAGGCGCCCGCTGGCGCGAATTTCGCGGGCCTGACGCGCCAGAAATCGCGCATCACGAACCAGCCATTCAATAGCTTCACGATTTTCAGTCGCGTTCACCTTTTATCTCCTTGCGCTTACTGGTCACCATACCTATACAATAGGGCATTTTGCCCTATAAGTCAACGAAATATCGATTAAGAACAAAAAGCCCGGCTGTCGCCGGGCTGTGTGTTGTACGCCAGTAGGGGTTAGGCCGCTCGCACCTCAGCCAAGAGATCAGGGTGCCGGGACAAAAGTTTGAGCATCTTCACGACGGCCAACGGAGGCTTCGCCAAGCCCCGCTCATAGCGGGAGAATGCATTGACTCCACCGCCAAAAATTGCCGCCGCCTCGCGTTGATCCAAGCCCAATTGCTTGCGCACTGTCACGATAAAGGCCGGGTCGATGACGGCTGCGTTCACCTGGCGATTGAACTCGTTCATCAGACTCATTGCGCGCTTCGATTCTTCCGGCCCGGTGATGTATTCCTCGCAGGCCGGGCAGAAGTCGCCTGTGAGTTGGGGAATCACCATGCTTTCGCCCTTGTAGCTGTGGGTAACGTCGCGGGTGTCATGCACTAGTTCCGCTCCGCCGCAGACGGGACATTTCATTTCACAACTCCTTAAAGGAAACGATCAGAACGTTCTCAATGACGGTCAGTTTCAGATAGACCTCACCCACACGAGTCGTCGGTCTATAAACGTCTTGCCACACTCGATGATCGTCATACGTCGTCATGCTCTTGTAGAAATCTTGGGGCGTAAGGGCCATCACAATTTCCACCATTTCGGGGTACTCGACACCCAACGCTGCTGCATTGGTCTGCGCTGTACGGGTCGCCCCGACCTTGCCCGCCTCGACCAAGGCGCGGATCACAGACAGCTTGCAGTGCGCGGTGAATTTTTCCATAAATTAACCCGAGAGGTTTATTTGTGCAATAGGATGCTGCGTCACAACACCTCAATAGTAGGGCATTATGCCCTAATTGTAAAGCGTTATATGCACTTTAGCTGCTAAAACTTCGCGCGGGACAACTCCCTCTCTGGCGTCCAATCGCAAGCGAAGCGCGTAGCGCCGTAGGCGCGAAGGCATCATCCCGTAGGACAGCGGCCGATTGCTAATCGGCAATCTTGGGGAAAAATGGTTGCATGTCGTATCGAGATAATCAGGATTATCAAGATATGTATTAGATGCGCAATGCGGATTGAGGGACGGAATGCGACACCTCGGGCCTTCTGCACCAGCTCTCGCGGATCTACGGCCAATGCTACTGACGGAGAGGAAGACCCTTCCGGCCAGCCATGACTGGACCTATGAATTGAAGTTCGACGGCTACAGGATCCTGGCTAGTACCGGCCCTCACGCGCGCCTTCTGACCAAAAATGGCGCGGATGCGACGGCCTGGTTTCCGGAAGTGGTGGCCAGCTTGGCAACCCTCCCGGTAGGCAACGTCCTGGACGGCGAAGTGTGCGTACTCGATGCTCTCGGAAGAAGCGATTTCGACCGGCTACATGCCCGCGCGAGACGCCGCAGATACTTCGTAGGCGCTGACCTGGTGACGTACTGCGTGTTCGACCAGCTCGTGAACGGGGCCGTAGACATTCGCCATGCAGCCATCGAACGCCGCCGCCGTCACCTCAGTCAATTCATGCGCCGTAAGCCGGATCACACGCTACTTGTGACAGCCATAGACGATGGCGCCTGGCTCTACCAGCAAGCGGTGGCGTTGAGCCTAGAGGGAGTCGTCGGCAAGCGCAATGGTTCCGCTTACGTGGGGGGCCGCTCGGCCGACTGGTTCAAGCTCAAACGTCCTGGGGCTGTGGCTCCTGGAAGATTCTCGCGCCAGCCGTAGAAGCCGAGAAGGATCAGTTATCGGCATGAGCACGGGTAACAAAAAAGCCGCCCGGAGGCGGCTTCCCTTACGCGGTTTCGGCATAAACATCCTCGCTGCCGGCCTCATGTGGCCTCGGATGGAGCGCCCGGACCCGCGCCCTAAGCCGTGCCTTGTCGCCGTCTGCCTGCCAGCCCATCGTGAGGGTATTCCACAAGTCGAAGGCGCCATGCGCGCACTGCCGGAAATGTTCCTTCGCAGCCGCATCGTCCTTGGCAGACGCTTCCTCGTAGATGGCAAGTTCCCGCTCCAGTGCTGCGGTCAGCGCTGCATAGCTCCAGCTTTTGCCCGGCTCGGCTGCTACCGGCTTGCGCAGGTCAGTGCGTACGGCGTTCGGAAAGTCACTCATATTCGGTTCTCCTATTCCCTATCCTCGGCTGAACTGACCCAAATTTCACCCAACCCGGCACGGTGGCAGAGAAGTGCCCACGCGGCATAGGTTATGGACACCTCGCCGCCTGTCCACCGGCGCACGGTTCTGTCACCTCCATTTCCCAAACCGAGATACTTGGCGGCTTGCGCTCCTGTCAGGCCGGCCAAGCGCAACACCGTTTTGATTTCCTCACCAGTGGGTTGCTCCCACTGGCCGGACGCTGCGGTTGCCAAACATTCCGGGCGAATGCCTTCATCGGTCATGACGATTCCTTACTCTCCGCGAGTCGCAAATCCGCAATGCTATACAGGGTCTGGATGCATTGGGGGTCCGATGCGACAACTTTTCTTCCTGCGCGGTTCGTTCGGTATTTGAGGGGTCTGTCGTCATAGCCCCAAACGGTCGCAAATTCTGCGGGGTTCACCTTCGCCACAATGATCCATTTGTTCTCCGAAATGACCTCGTAGGACTTGCCGGCTTCGATGTGGGGGAAGGCATTTGTTCCGGCCACGTCCTGGACCTGTAGCGTGCCTTCTGGCTTAACTGCCACCGCTGCGCGCTGTTCTGGCGCCGGACCAAGCACCGGATCCTGGCGGGCCGATCTGGCGGCGGTTACGGCCGCACGAATCCTCGGCTTTGCCGCCTCGGCCCACTTTCGAATTTGAAACGCTTGGTGCGATTTCACAACTACGTCAACCAGCTCGAAACCATCAGGAACGGTTTCGGACGCCAAGAAGAAGTCATCGGCAGGCTCGCGGCGCGGGGGAGGTTGGACGGCAGCGAGCCATGCCGGCAGCTCCTTTTTCACCAGCCATTTTTCTGCTTCTTCGGACGCGATGTACTGCCGTCCCTTCCCGCTGCTCAAATAGTACCGAATGGCACTTTCCGCCACGTCTGCGACGGTCTTCCCGGCCTCGGCATTTGCGAAATGGCTTCTGTATCCGGTTTGCGAGATAAATGCCGCATCGAGGTCTACCGCGTGAAAAGACAACGATGCATTCGTGTCGTCTCCGTACCCTCTACCGACTTCAACCCAACACCGCATGCCATCGACCGTCAACAGAAAATCGCCGGTCTGCCCCCACATAGGCACTTCGCCTGGTGTGGCTGCGCAAAACCTTTGGACACGCCGGCCCGGCGCATGCTCATCGGCCATGCAACCAAAGAATGTGCCGCCATTGAGCTTCCAAATCGCGGCGTTGTAGGGAAGAAAAGCCGTTCTTACGCCTTCCCAATCGCCTCGCATAACCGCTGCATGCATAGCCTCTAAGGCTACCTTGGCCGCGCGCAGCATGCCGGCTTCGTCTTGCGGCAGCGTGGCCGCGCACGCGGCGACCGCCTCATCCTTCGTTTCTTGGGCTGTCTTGGCTTTAGTCACAGTAATCGCCTTCACCTTTCGCGGCGGCTTTGTTGGTCCAACCTTTGTCGGATGCGCTATCAGGTACGCATCCAAGCATTTTTCATTGCCATTGCCCAATCGGTCGCACAGCCTTAGACCGTCGATGAGGTGACAGGAGGGCAGGGGGTATTGCATCCAGTAGGTGGGTTCCGGATAAGGGTGCAGCAGTTCGCCGCACAGCGCGCAGCGCGCCGTCTCATGGTCCACCACATCACCATGCATGAGTCGTCTCGCCTCAATCGCATCGTTGATGCGCTTGACGCGCTCGTTTCGTTCGTTCGGGCTGGCACTCATGATGAGGAAGCCCGGCCTCAGCGGCCGGGCCGGCTGTAGTTAGTCGATGGCGCGGCGGATCAGCGCCCACTCAGGATGCTGGCGCGCAAAATCCGTCAGTTGGTGATAGCGCTCGATGACTGCTTCGTTCCGACTACGCTCCGCGAGGTCGCACAGCGCATACAACGTCGCAACGATGCCTGCCGCGTCCGCTGACATTTCGCCTTCGAACATATTGGGCGCCGCGATGCGCAACGGCTTACCATCGGCCGGCGCCATGTAGCCAGTGCCGTTCGAAACATCGTAGAAAACCCATGAGCCGCCTTGGTAGCTTGCAGCGAGCTGGCGCATCCAGATATACACAAGCGATTCGCCGGCAATCATGAGGCGTGGACCGAGGAAACGAGGGAGGAAATTGAGGCGGTCATCATCAGCAACGACCGTGGCAATCAAAGCCCCGCTCAGGGGGCCGTTTGCATTTGCGCCGGTCATCATGCCGTGACCTTGCCAAAGAACGCTTGCACCTCTGCAACAACCGTGTGCCGCTCATCCGGGTCGGGGGTGATGACTTCGGACACCAGTCGGGCAAGCTCTGCATGCGCTGCCGATTCGTCATAGTCCCGGTTGGCCCGGAGCCATTCTCCGAAAGCCTGCGAGACTTCGTAATCCCACACACCCGCGCAATCCCACCGCTCAGACACGTCACGCCAAATGCCTTCAATCGTGCATACCCACGGCTCCAAAGAACCCGCTGCCCCGATTTCCCCGCCGAAATGGTCAGCCTCGTCTTCGCGCAGGCCACCAACGCGCATGAACCCGTGGAACAGGTACATTGCCGTTACCATCGCGCCACCAATCTCCGTACATTTGTTCATCGCCCTATCTCCGTTAAGCCAACACCTACATAATAGGGCATTTTGCCCTATTTGACAACGGATATTTCGAATATTTAGCAGCTAAAAATCGAACGAGGGCCGAGTACAGGCGCAAAAAAACCGCCTCGCGGCGGTTCCTCCATCCTTCTTTGGCGTGCAAGCTCAGTGAAGCTTTCTCTGCCACATCTGCGCCGCCATCATGGCCACCCCGAGTACCACGACAGCAACACCTACGCCCCCGAAAAATGCCAAGGGCCACAGATCCCCCTGATACGGGCCGCGAACCAACGTGAGCACAGTGCATGCCCCGGAAAGAACAAATCCCCCTAGGAATAACGCTCGCTCCAACCAGTCGCTACGACGATGCAGCATGGAATTCAGGAAGAACATAAGCACTCCCGTCACGAGAGCGAGAGTGCCGATGGTGTAGCTCACGGGGTTCAAAAATAGATTCATTGCAGTTCTGTTGATTTGGGCCTTGTGCCTGAGCGCGCTCGCAGTTTAGGGCATTCTGCCCTGATGCGCAAGGATACCCCCTCCCTGGCGTACAAACTGGCTGCATTTCTACACCTATGGCTTTCAGAGCTGGCCTGTATCCCTGAATGACTGCCGCAAAGGGGCTGGCCCCTTTGCAGAGCGAAGCGGTCAAGGTCGCCGGCACGGCGACTTACAATCCTTGGGTGAATGGCCGAAGGCCAGAGGGCGAAGCCCTAGCGGGGATGGGAGACGCGCGTAGCGCGTCGGGTGGGATCGAGAAGGGGGTGCAGCCCCCTTCGGCGGGCGCCCATCGGGCGCCTGAGGTTAAAGAAAGGTTAAAAAAGCGGTTAGGGCATCTGTAAGCGGCTGATTTTTCGCGGGAAAATCGACTTTCGCATGCGTCATTTGTCACATATCGATGCGTCATTTGTCACGGCTTTCCGCGTCATTTGTCACGGTTTTTCAGCGCGGTCGCCGTGTTGAGGCGCTAATTCCTGCGTCATCTGTCACGCTTTTGGAAACCCCGCGCACGGCTGTACTCCCTCTGTTAGCGCTGAACCTTACTTATCCACAGATCCGCCTGTATACGAGGCATCGAGCACTGGAAATCTGTGACACATGACGCACGGCACGCGTGTTCTTGCTGCGTCATGTGTCACATGCCCTGCGTCATCTGTCACCCGATGCGTTTCGAGCACCCGAACTGGCCTGGCGGCAACGGCCGCTGGCCAGCGCGGCGCCCAAGCAGCGGGGCAATCCTCGGGACGGAGCGGAGCACAGACCGCCAGCGCCACGGGCGGTCGTGACAAATGACGCAGCACCTTTTGCCCTGCGTCATTTGTCACGCGGGGCGGGGCGGGCGCTGCGCTGGCCTGATGGCACCGGCCTATGGTCGAGTCACACGGGCCTCCACCCGCGTTGGGGGCCTCCTGGCCGGCACAGCAGCCGGGAGGCGGGGCAATCCTGAGAGGGGGACGGCGTGCTGACAGCCGGCGCCATGGGCGGCCGTGACAGATGACGCAGCACCCTTTGCCCTGCGTCATTTGTCACGCAGGATGGATCGGGCGCCCGAGCTGGCCTGACGGCAACGGCCGGTGGGCCTACGCACGGGCCTCTACGGGGGCTTTGGGGGCCTCCTGGCCGGCGCAGCGGCCGGGAGGCGGGGAAATCCTGGGAGCGGGACGGCGTGCTGACAGCCGGCGCCGTGGGCGGCCGTGACAGATGACGCAGCACCCTTTGCCCTGCGTCATTTGTCACGCAGGATGGATCGGGCGCCCGAGCTGGCCTGGCGGCAACGGCCGGTGGGCCTACGCACGGGCCTCTACGGGGGCTTTGTGGGCCTCCTGGCCGGCACAGCGGCCGGGGAGGCGGGGAAATCCTGGGAGGGGGGGCGGCGTGCTGACAGCCGGCGCCATGGGCGGCCGTGACAGATGACGCAGCACCCTTTGCCCTGCGTCATTTGTCACGCGGGATGAATCTGGAGCGCTCGAAGCTGCCCTGGCGGAAACGGGCAGCGGCAGGCCAGTCGCGCGAAAAAGAAAAGGCCCGGACTGTCCGGGCCTTTTTGCGCTGATTGTGCTCGTCATCGCAGCACATAAATCTTGTCGTTCTCAAGCCAAACTTTTTGCGCAATCTTGGTTTCTGTCACGTCGGTGCACGCTTTCCGAACCGTTCTGCGCCACCCACTCAACTCCTGACTGACAGAGCCGCACATGCGGCCGAACTTCTCAATGTCGAGAGGGAAGGGATGCTTGTGGCTTTCGATGTAATCGACCAGGCGACGCGCCACGGGGGGCAAATCCCGGTACGTCACCCATTCATGGTTAGTGAAGGTATTACCAGCGAACAGCACGATCAACGCCGGGTTGATGCGAACGCGGTAGTGACTCGGCTTGCCTGTCGCATCGTTGATGACGGCGTAGTCACCAATTAATGAGATAGCACCGCTGTTGCCATACGCCTTCTCATTGCGAACGAGCACTTCGTTGGCTTTCAGGCGAGAAATGCATTGTCTGGCCTTCTCATAGTAGAGGCCGTTCTTGTGCCAATTCAGGTCCGCAACCAGTTGTTTGATAGTGAAGTCAACCGGCTCACCAAGCGGCACACGTTGCGCGTAGTGAAGAATTTGGAGCCACACCAGCTCATCGTCCTCGGCACGTAACTCAATGCCGGTGAAAACGACCGATACACCTTCATGCAGGTGGAAAAGTCGCTCCCCTTCGAGTGCCCGGCGCGGTGTTGTCTTGTTCCGCGTCGTGAAGATTGCGCTTCGGGCGTAATCGTTGGGAATGACTCGTGTAGTCTCGTGCAGGGTGTCCGGAAACAGCAGATCTAGTTGAAACGGGCCTTCCGGTTCAATGCCTCGATGTTTCAGGTAAGCGTTGCGACGAACCTTCTCCACCTTGGCCGCATTCTCGTTGTTGATTTCTGAGACGGGTTTCGGCGTTTGCTTGCGTGGCGGCACGGTTGTTCCTTCGTATGCTGGCAAGGCCAGGCGCGGCAGGGGAGAGTGGTTCATTTCACACAGATGAGAGGATACAACCCCGCGCGGGCGCGGGGCAGCATTTTGACAATCAGTTGGAAGGGCTTCCAGCAGGCGGCTTGGTGTTGAAATACTCGACGTGATCGGCCACGAAGTCGGTGCCGTAGTGCCTCACGCCATCCTTCTCCCAACTCGTCGTCTTCACGCGGCCCTCGACGTAGACGGTAGATCCCTTGCCGAGATATTTGGCGTGGTTTTCTGCCGCTCGACCAAAAAATTTGATGCGCGGGTAGTTGGTTTCCGAGGACTCTTTGCCAGAACCATCACGCCACGTAGTAGTCACTGCAATATCGAAAAATCCGCTGGCCTTGTCGTCCCCCGTATACCGCAGCTCGGTATCGCGGGTAAGATTCCCGGTGAATTGGAATCGGTTCACACTCATTTCTTCTCCTAGTGGTTTGTGACCGAACAAAGTTTAGCTAAACTTTGTTCCTCCTGCAAGCCTTTAGCCGCTAAAATTTCACTGCGCCCTCTGTGTACAACCTCATCTTCTTCACCAACATCCTTCGCCTTTTGGACGAACGGGGGATGACCAAGCATGAGCTTTCCGAGAAAGCGGGCATTTCAATTTCCTTCCTTTCGGACCTGACCAACGGCAAGGGCAATCCATCGTTGCGGATCATGGAGGCGATTGCCGACGCCCTATCCGTGCCGCTGCCGTTCCTCTTAGAGTCCAATGACCTCGATACCATCGCCTTGGAACAACTTGCGGGGGGCAAGGCCACAGAGAGCTTGCCGGACGGTTACGAGCGCGTGTACGCGATCCTTCCGGCCCATCAAGCCTTTCAGGTCCGCCGATGGGCGGAACTCACACGAAAAAAACTCCATCCTGATTGACGCCAGAAAACGACGGCCCTTTAGCCGCTAAAAGTTCTTCTGCCTAGGCTGGCGCGGGCTCTCTGCGTTTTTAGAGCACTTCCCCTAGCCCAATCCAACGAACAGCCCCCTTTTTGGGGGCTTATTTTTTGTTCATTCCTGCCGATACATCGTGGTGGCGCGGCGATGTTTCGGTATTGCGAGTATGTCGGTTTCGGTATATCGTTTGCAGCGAGATTTTATATCGTTTGTTACGAGTACGGAAAATGGCAGAAGCAGACAGGCAGGAATTCGACCTTCAGACGGTCAACTCGCGCGCATGCGACAAGCTGCGCCGCGACATGGGGCCGATCATGGGCGCCGCCCTGGCTCACCCGAAGACCGTCGAAGTCTTCCTGAACCCGGACGGGCAGCTCTGGCAGGAATCGCTAGGGGAGGGCATGCGCGTAATCGGGAAGCTGGAACCCGCTCGCGCCGAAGCCATCATCAAGACCGTTGCGGGCTTCCACCGGCAAGAGGCCACGCGCTTCAACCCCATCGTTGAGGGCGAATTCCCCCTGGACGGCTCCCGCTTCGCGGGTCAGTTGCCGCCCATCGTGGCCAACCCTGCTTTTGCCATCCGTAAGCGTGCAGTCGCAGTCTTCACACTCGATGAGTATGTGGAGAAGGGAATCATGTCGCCCAAGCACGCGGCCCTGATTCGCAACGCCGTCGCCTCTCACAAAAACATTCTCGTTATCGGAGGTACAGGCTCAGGCAAAACCACGCTGCTCAATGCGGCCATCCACGAGATGGTCGTCATCAACCCTTTCGAACGCATCACGATTGTTGAGGACACGGGCGAATTGCAGTGCGCGGCGGTCAACTGTGTGCTGTATCACACGAGTCCGACCGTGGACATGACGCGACTGTTGCGCGTCATCCTTCGCATGCGGCCCGACCGGATCCTAGTAGGTGAAGTGCGAGGCCCGGAAGCTCTCGATCTGCTCGATGCGTGGAACACCGGCCACGAAGGAGGTGCAGGCTCCCTACACGCAAACAACCCCGATGCGGCGCTGCTCCGTCTGCGCTCGCTAGTCACTCGCAATCCAGCGGCTCCAAAGGAAATTGAGGCGCTGATTGGCGAGTGCGTCCACATGATTGTCCACATTGCCCGCGATGGGCACAGCCGGCGCGTCCTCGAAGTAATGGAAGTGCATGGCTACGCCAATGGGCAATACCAAACCACCAGGCACTAAAACTCTATGCAAGCTCAACTCATGGGCCGCAGGCCCTTTCCTTGGCTCGTTGCACTCGCCTTCATCCTGGCGTTGCTCGTGCTGTTTTCCCACTCGGCCGAAGCCTCCAGCACAAGCGGGGGTGGTCTGCCCTACGAAGACTGGCTTACGAAGATTCGTGCGTCCGTGACTGGCCCCATCGCGTACACGCTCTCCATCCTGGCACTTGTCGGCGCGGGGGCTGCGTTGATTTGGGGTGGCGATATGAACGGGTTCTTGCGCACGCTGGTTCTGCTCGTGCTGGTCTTCGCGTTCCTCGTCGCCGCGCAAAACACGCTCTCCGCAATCACGGGGCAAGGCGCCCTCATCAGCAGCAGCACATACCTCTCGCTGCAAAACAACAAGGTCTAACTATGGCATTGCGCGTGGTTCCAATTCGTAGAGTCGGGAACCGACATAACCTCTACATGGGCGGGGATCGTGAGTTGGTTATGTTCACCGGGTTGCTCTGTGGCGTCATGATCTTCGTCGTCCAGTCCTGGCTCGCCGCGATTCTCGGCGTCCTTCTGTGGTTCTTCGGTCTGTGGGTGCTGCGGAAGATGGCCAAGAGCGACCCGCTGATGCGCAAAGTCTACTTTCGAGCGTTGCGCTACCAGGCGTACTACCCGCCGCGCGCAACGCCGTTCCGGAACAACACCGAAACGCAAGCGAGGCAGTACAAATGAGCATCACGGTAATCACCACGGCCGTCGCGGCGCTCGGTTGCGTCGTCCTTGCGATGCTCCTGTCTCTTGGCGTCCAGCTCACACGCGATCTCCGTCTGCAAAAGCATCGCAGCAAGGCAGCAGGTGTCGCAGACCTACTCAATCACGGCGCCGTTGTCGATGACGGCGTGATTGTGTGCAAGAACGGCGCCTTCCTGGCGTGCTGGTTCTATCGCGGCGCAGACAACGCGAGTGCGACAGACAAAGAGCGCGAGCATGTGTCATTCCAAATCAATCGGGCGCTAGCTCGATTGGGCAACGGTTGGATGACCCACACTGACGCGATGCGCCGGCCTGCTCCGGGCTACAGCGACCCGGCCTCGTCGCACTTTCCAGATCCGGTGTCCGCAGCCGTAGACGCAGAGCGACGCGCCTACTTTGAGAGCCTTGGCACGATGTATGAGGGCGGCTTCGTGTTCTCCGTCACTTGGTTCCCTCCGGTGCTAGCAGAACGCAAATTTGTGGAACTCATGTTTGATGATGAGCGCGACGAAGTAGACGCAAAGAGCCGGACTGCGCAGTTGCTGGAATCGTTCAAGACGGAATGCCGCAACATCCAGAACGCCATGTCTGGTGCGGTTGACATGGAGCGTTTGTGCGCGGTCAGGATCCAGAATGAGGACGGCTCGGTTATCACCCACGATCAGCAGTTGCAGTGGCTGCAATACTGCGTGACCGGGTTGAACCATCCTGTCGCACTGCCTAAAAACCCCATGTACATCGACGCCCTCATTGGGGGGCAGGAACTTTATACCGGCGTCGTGCCCAAGATGGGGCGAAAGTACATTCAGGTGGTCGGGATCGACGGCTTCCCTCACGAGTCTTCACCAGGAATGCTATCCGCCCTGGCAGAACTGTCGATGGAGTACCGCTGGTCTACGCGTTTCATCTTCATGGATCCTCATGAAGCCCTGTCGCATTTGGAAAAGTTCCGCAAGAAGTGGCGTCAGAAGATCCGGGGTTTCATGGATCAGATGTTCCGCACCGGAACCGGCGCCGTCAACGAGGACGCGGTTGACATGGTGCAGGACGCCAGCGCGGCCATGGCGGAAACCAATAGCGGCCTCGTCGCTCAAGGCTATTACACCAGCGTCGTCGTGCTGATGGATGAAAGCCGCGAGCGCGTAGAAAAGGCGGCACTGAGAATCGAACGCGCTATCAACAGCCTGGGATTTACCGCGCGTGTCGAAACGATCAACACGCTAGACGCCTATCTCGGCTCGATCCCCGGCCATGGCGTAGAAAACGTCCGCCGTCCATTGCTGCATTCGCTCAATGTCGCGGACCTGTTGCCCACAAGCTCAATCTGGCCGGGCAGCAGCACCGCGCCGTCGCCGCTCCTGCCGCCGAATTCTCCTGCGCTGATGCAATGCGTCACCGCAGGCAACACGCCGCTCTGGCTGAACCTCGACGTGCGCGACCTCGGGCATTGGGCTATGTTCGGTCAGACACGCGGCGGCAAATCGACGCATATCGGCATCCTGGCCCTTCAATTCCTGCGCTATCGGGACGCCCGCGTTCTGATCTTTGAGAAAGGCATGTCATCGTATCCGACATGCGCGGCAGTAGGTGGCAAGCACTTCATTCTTGGCGGCGATAGCGGCGGGCTGAACTTTGCTCCGCTGTCCAAGCTCAACAGCCGTTCCCGTCGCGCGTGGGCAATGGATTGGGTGAGCGATTTGCTACGCCTCAACAATGTCACGGCTACGCCTGCCCAACGCACCGAAATTGGCAAGGCCATTGTCAACATGCACGAGAGCGGTTCCAAAACGCTGTCTGAGTTTGTACTGCTCATTCAGGACGAGGAAATCCGCGAAGCTCTGAGCCAATACACCGTAGACGGCACGATGGGGCATTTGCTGGACGCCGAGGAAGATGGGTTCGGCCTCTCAAACTTCATGTCGTTCGAACTTGGCGAACTCATGAACCTGGGCGAGAAATATGCACTCCCGGTTCTTCTGTATCTGTTCAGGCGCATTGAAGAAGGGCTTGATGGTCGGCCCACGCTGCTCATCCTCGATGAAGCGTGGTTGATGCTGCGTCACCCTGTTTTCAAGGAACGGATCCGCGATTGGCTAAAGACCCTTGCCAAGCTGAATTGCCGTGTGGGCCTCGCTACGCAAAACCTGAGCGATGCGCGTGATTCCGGCATCCTCGATGTGATTGTGGAATCGACCGCCACGAAGATCTTCCTTCCGAATTCCAGCGCAACCAGCAATGAAGAAACGGTTGCGATGTATCGCCGAATGGGCCTGAACGACCGCCAGATCGAACTGGTGGCCAAAGCGACCCTAAAGCAAGACTACTACCTTGTTTGCGAGAACGGCCGGCGCATGTACCAACTGGCGCTTGGCCCGCTTGCGCTGGCATTTGTCGGCGCTACCGACCCCGAATCCATCAGCGCAGTGCGGAAACTCGAAGCTGCACACGGCCCGGCATGGGTTGATGAATGGCTGGTGTCCCGTGGACTTGACCCTATTGGAGTAGCAGCGTGAACCTGCGCAAAATCTTTGGTCGTCGCGACGCCGACACCAGCACCCTGAATCCGTACTTGAACGGCCGACGCTCGTGGAACAACCACGTTGGCGGGATCATTCAACAAGGCTTCCTCGGCACTCTCTTTGGCGTCTTGGGGATGATGATTGCATTGGCCGCTGTCGGGGGCCTGATCCACATTGGCTCGAAGTCGAAGTTCATCCCCCTGGTGTTTGAGCGCGACAGCACGGGCAACAGCATTTCGCTCACCCGTGCTGACCGCATGCAGGCAGCAAAGGTTGAGGACTATCGCGCAGCCGCCGCCGACTTCATCAACAACGTCCGGCTGGTAACGCCAGACGTGGCATTGCAGCGCAAGGCTGTCTTCAAATCCTATGCGTTCCTCGTCCCGAGCGATGCCGCATTCGTAAAGGCAAACGAATACCTCAACGGCACAAAAGAATCGTCGCCGTTTGCGCGCGCCGCCACCGAGACAGTAAGCGTCGAAATCAAGTCTGTGCTCCAACAATCCCCCGAGTCCTGGCAGGTCGATTGGGAGGAAACCGTTCGCAGCCGCGACGGCGCGCCCAAGAGCAAGCCCTACACCATGCGAGCGCTGGTCACGATGTACCAGGGCGAGACAACACCCGACACGACAGAAGATCAGCTCTTGCTGAATACGCATTTGATCTTCGTGAGGGACTACAACTGGTCGAAGCTCAAGTAATCACCGACCGCGACAAACAAAAGGCACCACATGACCCGCAACCTACTCGCAGCACTGCTTATGGCATGCCTGCCCGTGCTTGCCAGCGCGGCCGGCGACAACCCCTCTGATGTCGTCTTTGCGAAGGCAAATCCCACGCTTAACCCGCAGGAGAAGGCGGGTGTAGCCATCGGCCAGAAGTGGCAAATGGGCAGCGACACAAGCAAGCCGTTCGCCGGTAGCGACGGCGCTATTCGGTTCAACTACAACCCTGGCCAGCAGACGCAGGTGATGTGCGCCGTGCTGCAAATCTGCGACGTAGCCTTGCAGCCTGGGGAGCAAGTGACCGGCCTGAACGTGGGCGATCAACGTTTTGTCATTGAGCCTGCAATCTCGGGCTCTGGCGCGTCGGAAACGCTTCACCTCATCATCAAGCCGATGGACATTGGTTTGGATACGACGGCCGTGGTGACGACCAATCGTCGCGTCTATCACTTCCGACTGCGATCCAGCGCGAAGGAATTCATGCCCTTCATATCGTTCTCCTATCCGGAGGACGCCTTGGCCAAGTGGGAACTCGTACGTGCTCGTGACTCGGGCAGAGCAAATGTCGCGGCGCGGCCGGAGGGAAATGGTGGTGCCAACGGCCTGATGGGTGGGGAACGCATCGACAGCCTCAGCTTCAACTATGAGATTTCGGGCTCCGCATCGTTCAAGCCCGTGCGCGTCTACAACAACGGGATGAAGACCTACATCGAATTTCCCAAGAAGTTCGCTGAAGGCGATGCGCCGGTTCTTCTCGTTGTGCGCAAGGATGGCGGCCTTATCTCGGACGAGGAAACGCAAATGGTCAACTATCGCCCGGACCCGGCCGAGCCGAAGCGCTTGGTTGTGGACGCGGTGTTTGACAAAGCCATTCTGCTTGCGGGCGCAGGCTCATCGCAGCAGCGCATCACGATCACGCGAGGAAACTGAGCATGCGTTTCCTGGCGTACCTAGCAGTAGCCTTGGCACTGGCCGGCTGCGCAGTTTCACCCTACGGCAACTATGCCGGCGCGAGCGATGACGTGAATCAAAAACTGGCTGTCGCCAGCATTCGCCAGCTCGCCTCGATGTATCCGCCCGCGCGCACGCAGTTCAACCTGCGCCAGAATCCAAACGATGCCTTTGGATCCTCCCTGCTTGCACTTTTGCGCAACCGTGGCTACGCCATTGTTGAGCCGAGTGCTTACAGCGACGACATTGGAAGCGGCCTTGATCTGCGCTATATGGTCGCGCCGGCCAGCACCAACCTGTACCTCGTTACGATCTACACCGGATCCCGGTCGTTGAGTCGTGCATACACGCTGCACCGGGGCTCTGTCGCCCCGGTCGGCCCGTGGATTCGGGGGGAGTAGCCATGGCAGAACAAAACGACATGATGGCCCCCGACGCCTCTCCCGGCGCGCTCGGAAAATCTGGCGTACGGCGCGTGAACAAGGTGCCGCTCTTTATTGCGGGCGGCGTGTTGGTTGCCTTCGCTGGTTCTGTGGCACTGGTGGCTGTGAGCAAGTCGAATCAGCAGCAAGCCCAACAGGAGCAGCCGGAACGCCAGAAGAAGACAAACACGTCAGCGAAAGCGATGGCGGAAACTATCGCGGGCGACAACAAGGCGGGCCTGGTTGCGTCGAAGCTGACCGTTCCTGATCTGGCAGACCTGGCACCCCCACAAGACAAGCCGCCTATCCCTGTGGCGCCGGTATCGAATCTCGATGCGCCGCCAGTGCCGCCGCAACGGCCATCCGCGCCGCCCATAACAGCCGCTGCCCCTATGGATCCCGAGTCGGAGAATTTTCGCCTCGACCGACAGAAGCGATTCGTAGATGCAGCACGCGCAAAAACGCGGGTTCCCTTCGACAAGCAAGGTGCGGGCGGCTCATCCCTGGTGGCGAGCAGTGCAGCGGGTGCAACGCCCCAAACGCGCGATGAAATCCTGGCGAAGATTGCCGAAACGCGACGCCAGATGGAAGGTGCCGCGCAAGGCGATGTGAACGCCAAATATCAGGCTGAACTCGCGCGTATTCGCACGACCATGGGCCTGGGCGGCGCGAGCGCGGGCGCCGGTGCCGGCTCGGGTTCCGCGCTGGCCCTGGCGTCAACAGCACAAGGTTCGCGCAACGACATTCAGCAGTTCGCTGGAAATGGCCAAGGGGACCGATGGAAGCTCGACAGCGAGGTGCAAGCGCCGCGCTCGAAGTTTGAGTTGAGGGCAGGGGGTGTGATACCCGGCCTCATGCTTAGTGGCATCAATTCGGATTTGCCCGGCTCCATCGTGGGGCAGGTCAGTTCGAACGTGTATGACACGGCGACTGGCCGGCATCTGCTCGTCCCGCAGTTCTCGAAGCTCTTTGGAACGTACTCATCGCAAGTCGTCTACGGCCAGAAGGCCGTGCTCGTGGCTTGGCAACGCATTCAGTTTCCAGATGGCAAGGTCTTTGACATCGGTGCCATGCCTGGTACGGACTCGGCCGGGTACGCAGGCTTCCGCGATCAAGTGGACAACCACTACGGCCGCATTTTCGGTTCAGCTCTGCTCATGTCACTGGTGACGGCGGGGGTTACCTATAGCCAAGACCAGAGCCGGCCGCAAGGGCTCTACAGCCAGCCCACCGCGAGCGGCGAGTTGCAGCAAGCACTAGGCCAGCAGCTCGGGCAAGTGACCGCGCAAATGATTACCAAGAACCTGAATATTGCGCCGACGCTTGAAATTCGGCCTGGCTACCGATTCAACATCATCGCCGTGAAAGACCTCACGTTCACCAAGCCGTACAAATCGTTTGACTATCAACAATAAGGAGCGGGTTTCATGAAAAGGGCATTGCAGTATTTAGCAGCTAAAGCGCGGTTCTTCATGGCGTCAATCGTCCTCGTTGCAGCATCGAATGCGAACGCCGGTATTCCCGTGATCGACGCGACGAACGTCTCGCAGAACGTCATTCAGGCCATGCAGGCGATTGCCGAAGTCGAACAGCTCATCAAGTCGTACCAGACGCAACTACAGCAGTACGAAAACATGCTGCGCAACACCGTGGCGCCGGCCGCTTACATTTGGGATCAGGCGAACTCCGTTATCAACAAGCTGCTCAGTGCGCAGGACACGCTGAACTATTACAAGAACCAGGCTGGCAGCATCGAGAACTACCTGAGCAAATGGAAGAACGTGAACGAGTACCGCAGCTCGCCATGCTTCAACCTGACAGCTTCCTGCACAGATGCAGATCGTGCGGCGCTCGCAGCCGCAAATGCCAGCAGCGCAGAGAGTGTTAAGCGCGCCAACGACGCTGTATTGAAGGCACTGGACAAGCAACAGGACGCGCTGGGCGCGGACGCCCGGACGCTGGAGAGATTGCAGAGCCAAGCTGGCGGTGCGATGGGTCAAATGGAAGCGATTCAGGCGGGCAATCAGCTTGCCAGCGCATCAACCAACTCATTGCTTCAGATCCGGGCGCTCCTGATGGCATCTCAGGCCGCTATTGCGTCGCGGGATCAGCAAGTAGCTGACCGCGAGGCGCAGCAGGCAGCAGCAGGCGCCAAGCTGCGCGAGGGCTCGTTCACTCGTAGCACGGCAAAGAGTTGGTAACACCATGCAAAAGGCAAGGCTTCTAAGGCTCGTACCGCTGTTGCTCCTGCTACTGCCATTCACCGCGATGGCAGCAGCCAGCACGGCCAACGTCCTCGACACCGTTTTGCAGAAGTATCAGGACGCCGCCTCAATGTGGGCGAACGTCATGACCAACGCGGCCTCGTACCTGTTTTGGAGCCTTGCCGTTATCAGCATGGTGTGGACATACGGCATGCTGGCGTTGAAGCGATCAGACATTAGCGAGTTTTTTGTTGAGACGATCCGCTACTTCGTTACAGCCGGGTTTTTCTGGGTGCTGCTCATCAATGCACCGGCCATCGGCAAAGCCATCATTGATTCGATGCGCCAGCTCGCTGCACAAGCGCAAGGGCAGTCGATCAGCAGCCCATCCGGCATTGTCGATCACGGATTCGAGGTGATGTTCAAGGTCATCGATCAGTCCTCGGTTTGGAGTCCTGTGGACAGCGTGATTGGCGTCTTCCTGGCCTTCGGCATTCTCGTTTGTCTTGCCCTCATCGCTTCGAACATGCTGATAACGATGATTTCAGCCTGGATGCTCACTTATGGCGGGATCTTCTACCTCGGCTTCGGTGGTGGACGATGGACGCAGGACATTGCCATTGGCTTCTACAAGCATCTGACCGGCATCGGGATGCAGCTCCTGGCCATGGCGTTGCTCGTCGGCATTGGTCAGACATTCATTGACCAGTATTACAACGCGATGGCGACCGGCTTGAACCTCAAAGACATGGTGGTCTTTTTGGTTGTAGTGGTGGTGCTGCTTAAGTTGGTGAACACGGTTCCCGGCATGTTGGGGTCCGTGATGGGGGCAGGGACGCCAGCGGGTAACGCTGGAGCGGGAACGGCTCTGGCCGCGATGGGTGTAGCGGCCGCAGCAGCAGCCGGCGTAGCTGCGCTGGCGTCTGCGGGTGCCGCGAACATGGCTGGCGGTGCCAGCGCCCTCAACGAAGCCTTCAAGTCCGCTACGGAGGGGATGAACGAAGGAGGTTCTTCGGCGCCTGGCTCATCTGGCGGTGACGGTGGCGACTCAGGCGGCGGCGGTTCCAGTGGAAGCGAAGGCGGCGGAAGCGGCGCCAGCTCGGGTGGCAGCTCGGGGGGCAGCAAGGGCTTCGGCTCCGCAATGTCGTCGGCCGGCAGGTTTGCAGCCAGCATGGGTTCCCAACTCGCCAAGGGCGCGGCACAAGTGGCCAAGGAAAGGTCCGCAAGCGCTTTCGATGCGGCGAAGGAAAGAATCAGCCAAACGACGGGCGGGCAAGTTGCCAAAGCCATCAGCTCGGATCGCACTGCGCGTGCCGCGCAAAAGGGCGAGGCACCTCTGCCCAACATCAACATGCCTGCCGCCTCTGGCGGCGCTACAGCACCGAGTTTCGATGGCGATAGCCTCGGCCCAGGTTCGAACACCGGGGAAGCCGAAGGAGAAATGCCATCGCTCTCTGGCCTGAGCGCGGAAGCAGCAGAAGAAGTGAACGATTTCGTCAACAAGGGCAACAGCGAAGCGGCGTAATGCCGATCAATCTATGACCAATCCTATGAAGAAGACCTTTGCACTGTTGACCATGCTTGCTGCGCTGGCCGGCGCTAATGCCGCTCACGCAGAAGACGGCGTTTTGGAGGGCGATGCGCGCATGGCCTGCGAGGCGATTCTTTGCCTGGCATCGGGGACTCGCCCCGGCGAGTGCGCGCCTTCGATTTCGCGCTACTTCAACATCGTGAAGCGGACTTGGAACAAGACCCTTAACGCTCGGCGTGACTTCCTCAAACTGTGTCCGAAGCAACAAGGCTCTGAGGCGACGATGGACGCGCACATCGAAGCGTTGGTTCAAGGGTCGGGCCGCTGCGACGCCGCGTATCTCAATGCCAACAATATCCAGATCGTGCAGAAGTCGGTTTGCAGCACCTACAACCCGGACTCCTGTGTGATTCAGGAAATCACGGTCATTAGCAACGTGAAGCCTTCTTACTGTGCCGCGTACGCGAATAGCCCTACAACCTACAGGCTTGGCGTGACGTATGTGGGCGATCCGATGGACGGGGGGCACTGGATTGACGATGCGGCGACGGCGGGGCAGTAATGCTTGCTCTCGATCTTCCTCCCGCCATTCATGAGCGCGTGACGTGCTCAATCGTCGCGGCCGTCAAGTATCAGGTGCCGGCGAACATGCTGATTGCGGTGGCGGAGAAGGAAGGGGGTCGGCCGGGGCAGTGGGTCCGCAACACGAACGGTACGCACGATGTTGGTCCGATGCAGTTCAACACGGCGTACCTCACGGAACTACGACGCTTTGGCATTACGCCAGAGGACGTTGCTCAGAGCGGTTGTTACTCGTACGAGCTGGCCGCGTGGCGCCTGCGCGGGCATCTCAAGAACGATACGGGTGATATTTGGACACGGGCAGCTAACTATCACTCACGGACGCCGCAGTTCAACGCACCTTATCGGGCGGATCTGATGCGCCGAGCCGCGAAGTGGGGTCAATGGCTATCCGCGCGCTTCACCACTTTCGACGCGACACGGCCGACAACGGCCGACAACACAAAAACGCCTGCGGCGATGACTGCGAGCAACTTGAAGCAAACCAATATTCAGACGGAAAACAGGGTAAATGAACCGAGTTCAGTCATTGTCGGCGGCCGTTAGGCTTGCGCCGTCAGTACCTTCACGCCATACGGTGTCTAGCGGCACGCTGGAAGCCCTCAAGTGGATTGGTGTAGTCCTCATGACTCTGGACCACGCAAACAAGTATTTGATGCATGGGGCGAACCATGCCGCGTTCGCGGCGGGGCGTCTGGCATTGCCGATCTTCCTCTTTGTCCTGGCGTACAACCTGACTCGGCCAAATGCCCGCGAGGCAGGGCTTCACGCGCGAGTCATTGTGCGTCTTGCTTTCTTCGGCTCTATCGCAACCGTCCCCTTTGTCGCCCTGGGCGGCCTGCTGCACGGCTGGTGGCCCCTCAACATTCTTTTCACGCTGCTGGTCACGACAGCAGTGATTTATCTGCTGGACGGCCGGACTACCTGGCATGGCTATCTGGCCGCAGGGCTGGTCTTCATCATCGGCGGATCCCTCGTCGAGTATTGGTGGCCAGCAATCGCCCTGGGCGTCGCCTTGTGGCGCTGGTGTCGGTCGGAGTCCGCGCTAGCCGCCTTCGCTGTTGTCCTTTGCGCCGCTTCGCTCGCGTTCATCAACGGGAATTTTTGGGCACTGGCCTCGCTTCCGCTCATCGTCGCGGCGAGTCGGGTGGACGTGCGATGCACCCGCGCTCGATGGGCTTTCTACGCCTACTACCCCGCGCATCTGGCGGCGCTCTATGCAGCGATCCGTTTCGGTGGGTCGTGACGCAAAAATTTAGCCGCTAAAACGAAAATCGACATGCGTCCGTCGGCTTGCCTCGGCTATTCTTTCGTTATATCGTATGCGGGCTTAACGGCAGGCCGCCCGTATTGCCATTTAAAAAGGAGTCTTTGATGTTGCGCCATGCATTTGTCCTGCCCGCGCTGGTTGCACCGGCAATCGCGTTTGCCGGTTTCTCCGTGGAAGGTGAAACGGTGGATCCGATTCAGGAAATTTCCGCCGCAGTGACGGTCGGCCCTGCGATGGAGACGCCGCAACGGGCGGCGACATTGATGCCGGCGACGCCAGCGACCGAGTTGCCGGCTTCGCGCGCCATCGACAGCGCCACGCACGGGCTTACGGTGACGAGGGAAGGGCAGACATTGCTGCTCACATTCACTACGGCACCCACGAAGTTGTTCATTGAAGACCCGACCAATGGTGCGACCGTGAGCCATGCGGAGTGGATTTCGAACACCAACCTCCGAATCGCTATCGGCCCGATGCTTCAAGTGCAGATCCGCTCGCAGGCCGGCACCCTGACTGTTGGCGTGAAGGGCGACGGCCTAGTGCGCATCGTTGACGAGAGAGCGCCCGCATGATTCGCCGCGCGTTGGTGGTTGCATGCATGGTCGCCGGTATTGGCACCGCATGGGCCGACTGTTGGGACATGGTTTCGCAAAAGTATCAGTTGCCGGTGAATCTGCTGCGTTCGATTGCGGCGCAGGAATCAGGCTTTCGAAACTCCGCGATCAATACCAACAAAGACGGAAGCCGTGACGTTTGCATGATGCAGATCAATAGCACGCACTTCCCTCGACTCCAACGCGAGTTCGGCATCACCGAGTACGAGCTGCGCACGAACGCCTGCACGTGTCTGGATGTGGCTGGATGGATCCTATGGGACAACCGGCAACGCCTGGGCGCTTCGTGGGATTTCGTTGGCGCATACAACGCGGCGTCGCCCGAGAAGCGACAAGCCTACGCCTGGAAGATCTACCGCCGTCTTTTCGAACCTAAGTAATTGACCTCAGAACAGTGGACCGCACATGAACATCGTGACCCGTATCGCAGCAATCCTGCTTCTCGCCCTTTCCTCGCTTTCGGCCGTGGCCGAACCGGTTGACCTGGTGGCGCAACGCGACCGCAAAACATGGGAGATCCGCCCCGGTGAGACACCTGTGTCCGTCGCGCTCACGCGATGGGCGGCCGAAGCTGGCTGGACTGAGTTGAAGTGGAGCGCCGAGAAAGAACTACCCGGCGCCCCGATGCAATTCACGGGCACGTTCCTCGAAGCCCTCGACCGCGTAATGGCCGACTCCGAAGTCACGGGCTACCCGCTGCGGGCCTGTGTGTACCTCAACAAAGTCGCTCGCGTCATCCAGTACGCCGGCAACTGCCGACGCTAAGGATTGTCATCATGAATAACGCTTTCTTCACACGTTCCGTTCTCGGCGCCGTCGTCGCCTCGATCCTCTCGGGTTGCGCAGTGAGCCCGGCAGTCGTATCGCAAGCTGAGGACAAGAGCCGCGACAACATTTCGCGGGAAAAATCCCGCCTGGATCAGCAAGCCCGCAGCCTGCCCCGCGTAGAGTTCGTGGATGCCAACTACCTGGGATCCGAACCCATTCCCCTGTCGCGCGCGCAGTCGCTTCCGCGCGTCTTCCGCGACAAGCGGATCCAGCTTCTCGGCGTCCGCAACCTGAAAGACCACGCCGAAAAGATCGCTGCCGTCTGCGGCTTTTCGCTCCGAGTCAGTCAAGACGTATGGACCAAGCCCACGTCGCGCATGCCGCAAGGCGCTGTCGCAATGCCGGGCGTCGGATCCGCGGCCTCCATGGCAAACCAGCCACGTCCGACGCCGGCTACGGCCAATGGCGGCGGCATGCCTCCGGGTTCCCCCCTCACGATGCCTACGCCGACTGCGCAGAGCATCGCCTTGGCCGGTTTCACCAACTACGCCGACCCGGCAAATGTCCGTATCGACTATGAAGGCAACGGGACAGGCGCACTCGATGCCCTGACAATCCCGCTTGGTCTGACGTGGACTTACTCGCAGCAAGACAACGTGGTGACGATTTCGCGCTATGTCACCCGTCGCTTCTCTGTCCGCGCTACTGGCACGTCCGAAACGGATAGCAGCATTGATAAGGGCATGACCGCAAACAGCGGCAATGTCGGCGGGGTAGGTTCGACCGGAAGTACCAACACGGGCAACTTCTCTGCCGGCAATCGCCTCAAATCCGATTCGGCCAAGGCCGATCCCCTTACGGCCGTCGCTCAGACAATCAAGAACAACTATCTGACGCCAGATGGGACGGTCACTCCCGACCTGACTACCAGTAGTGTCGTGGTGACTGACAGCCAGTACGTCATCGACCAAGTAACCCGCTACATGGAAAGCCAGAATGAAGCATTGGGCCGACAGGCTCAGGTTTCTATCCGTACGCTCACCCTGCAACTCAACGACAACAGTCAACAGGCATTCGACGTTTCGCTCGTCTACAACAAGCTTTCGGGCGGTGTAGCGCAATGGGGATTGACCACAGCAGGCCCCACCACGTTGACGGGCACAGAAACGGGCTCCGTGGCCTTCAACGTCCTTTCCCCGACTTCGCCTTTCAACGGCTCTGCCATTGACGTGCGCTCGCTTGAGGGCATCGGCAAGGTGATTGGTGACAGCACGCGCACGCTCATCACCAAAAACCGTCAGACGGTCGGCCGCATCGACTTCGATTCCGACGCCTACCTTGCGAAAACCGATCCGGGCGCGGGCAACCTGGCGGGCAGCGGTGTACCCGGCCTCACGCCCGGCACTCAGACTGTTGGCACCGCCATTGTCCTGACGCCGACCATCTATGACAGCAACGCCATCGGCCTTGAATTCTCGTTGGATGAGAGCCTGAGCCGTGGCTTCCGCACGGCCAGCGCAGGGGCCGGCGCGACGTTGCAAACGCTTGAACTCCCACGCGAGTCCGGCAACAAGGGCATTCACAAGGTCGATGTGCGCAGCGGCGAATCGCTGGTACTCGTCGGCTATGACAGCGAGAAGATTCAGGCTGACCGTCGATACGGGCTGACTGGCGCGTCGAACACCGCTACCAACGCGCGTGTCGTCACCATCGTTGTCGTCACCGCTCGCGTCGTTCCTGGGGTGTAAGCATGCAACTCGTACGACTCGACAAAGGCCGCGCCTTGGGCTTCGGTCTAACGTGGTCAACAACGGATGCACTGTCCCGCAAGGACCAACTGCAACGGGCCTACCGGAACGGCAGCCGGGTTATGGCGACGTTCGCAGGCGCTAAAGGCGAGAAGGGAAGCGCCAAGCGTGATGACAACCTCGGTCACGCGAAGGAATTGAACGCTCCGAAGGGGGTCACCGCGCTATCGGCGGCTGGCCAGCTTGGCGTACACCCGAAGTGGGCAGGGTCTACGGTCCTGCTGATTCTGGATACGGACAAGAGCGGTGCCGTGGCGGTGGTTGGACTGCTCAAAGGCAACGTAATTGTCGATGCAGTAGCACAGCAAGGCGATGCCAACAGGCTCATCGACCACTACCGGCAGCGATGCTTGCAGGCTAACGCCGAGTACAAGCAAATCGGCTCGCGGGAGGGGAGCGTTGAGGCTTTCGGCTGGCACGATTTCATCCCGGAAAGCGGTAGCCGCTGGCGGAAAAGCCCGGTAGTGAAAATTCAGCCGCTAAAACAGGAATCAATGCTTGCATGGGCCGGCGTCGGCTTCCTGTTCCTCATCGCCGCGATTGGTGCTGTGTACGTTCTTGACATGCGCTCTAAGGAAGAAGCCCGCATGCGCCTGGCGCGGGCCAATGCACAAGAGGATCCCGCAGCGCTGTATGAGGCTTCCTCGCAAGCCTTGCTGCTCAAGCCGATGTTAAGGGCCAACCTGGCCGTGCGGGAGATCCGCGAAGGCATCAACGGCATCAACGTTATGCGCTCCGGATGGAAGCTCACGAAGATCACGTGTTCCGCAGCAGGCTGCGCGGTGACATGGGCACGGAATCAGGGAACGTACGCTGAATTCGATGAAAGCGCCCCGAGCGAGTGGAGGCCGTTGCGCCTTTCCGATGACCTCGTGACGATCACGCATAGCCTGCCCTTCAAGCTGACGACGAAGCCACTCCCGACGCGAACAAGCTGGTCTACATCGAAGGATTTTTTGCAGACAGAAGCGAGTCGCTGGCAACGTCTCATCAACGACACCATCGGCCTGAAAGCGTCACTGTCTTCTGCGGAGATTCAGGCTATTCCGCCTGGAAAGGATCCGCGCCAATTCGAACGCCTGCCGAACGCGATTTTCGGCCAGAAGTGGTCCTTCTCGGCGCCATGGTGGACCAGTGAAATCCTTGACGCTGCTCCGGACACCATGGCTATTGACGCCCTTACGGTCGAATTCGATGGCAAGGCACTCTCCTACAAAGCAAACGGAATCATCTATGTGCAACAGTAAATCGCTTCTACTTCTGTTCCTCTACGCGACGGCCGTGGGTGCTCACGCCCAAACCATTCAAGAAATCGAGACGCTTCAACGCAAGAAAGTCGTCTTCGACCTGTCGAAAGAGATGGGGGGTGCAGCGACGCCAGCGGCGGCCAGTGCCACCGCGAATGGCGCGACTACCGCGCCGACTGTACCGGCAAAGCGCGCACCAGATCAACCGATCATTGCCGGCATGGGCGGGGATCCTTCCGATCCGCGCCGTCTCACGGTGGCGGTAATGGAGGGGAGTGGCACGACGGACTATCGCGTGGGCGATACCACCTCGGCGGGCTGGCGCGTGGTTCGCATCGGGCGACGTGACGCCGCTTTCTCTCATCCTGACGTAAAAGCGAAAACCGTGACCGTCGTGTATAGCGGGGGCGCCAACCCCTTGCCAGCAGGCGCGCCTATGCCGCCTGCGGGTAGCCCTGTGCCCGTGTCGGCCACTGCAAGGTAAGCGGCCGTGAAAACAGCACTTCGCAAAATGTTTGGCCGCGAGGCCGATCAGGACGGCGCGGCCTTTCCTGCCGGCCTCGGGACGGGCCACCTCATTCAGCCGAGCCAAGCGTCGGAGCCTTCGGCCAATGAAGCTGCGGCCGAACGATTCGATGCGGTAGCGGTATCAGACATTCCGACCTTCCGCGCTTCGGTGAATCTTGTGCCGCAGGCTACGGCCAAGGCGATCAGTTCGGAGTGCATTGTTCTCGATGCCGGATACAGCACCGTCATCATCGTGTGCTTGCCGGCATTCCTCGAAAAGGCGCATTACGACTCGCTCAGGGAAGCGGCCCGCAGCGAAAACATATCCATCGACCAGACGATCACCGCCCCGGCTGCATTGATTGCGGAACTGCATCGGATATGCGAAGCCAAGCAGGGGGCTGGCCTTTCCATCCAGGCCGACCATACCCGACACGTCCAACTCTATGATGACCTCATTCGGGGAGCATTCGACCTCGGTGCCAGCGATGTGCATATTTTCCTGGATCCTCGCGCCAAGAGCACCGTGCGAATCCGCGTGCACGGGCGCATGTCAACGTGGCGGCAGTTTGACACACAGGCATTGGTGAGCGCGTTGCAAGCCGGGTTCCAAGCGCGCACGCGTAAAGGCACCAACTCTGCCGGATCCTGGACGCCAGAGCGATCCCTGAACACCATGACGGAGCACCTGATTGGCGACACGATGGTATTGGCCCGATTGACTTCGGAACCTGCCTATAACGAGACGTGCGGCATCGTGATGCGCCTTCTTCAATCTGGCGTCAAGGTTGACGCCTTCCCAACGATTGAGAAACTTGGCTATTCCGATCAGCAAAACAATGACGTTCGCGCGGCGCTAGCGATCAATCGCGGCTTGGCACTGCTCACCGGGCCGACTGGATCGGGCAAATCCACTTCTCTGCGCTCGTTCCTTTACGCGATCCCACGCCTGAATACCTTGGCGGCGTTCAGCGTGGAAGAACCCGTTGAATATGAATTGCCCGGCGTCACGCAGTTTTCACTACAGACCAACGCCGACGAAGACCCCGAGACGGTACAGCAGAAATTCAACGCCAAACTCAAGCAGCTCATGCGGATGGACCCTGATGTGGCCCTTCTTGGCGAAATCCGTGACGCCTTTGCAGCACGTGTTGCTGCTGAGTTTGCACGCACAGGGCATCGGGCGTTGGCGACGCTGCACGGCGATTCCGCCGAAGACGCCCTAGACCGTGCCATGGGAAGCCAGATCGCAATGCCCCCCGATGTGTTAGCCGCAGCGTGCATCTTTAGCGGGTATCAGCGTCTGCTGCCGAAACTCTGCGACGGCGAGGGGTGCCGCGTGCCAGCTCGCAAGATCCTGTCACAGCGAAAGCAAGATGCGCTCACTGGCAAGTTCGGGCTGAACCTCGATCACGTCTACTGCGCTGGCAATGGTTGCGAGAAGTGCTGGAATGCCGAGCTTAAGCGCGGTGGCTACCTGGGCGTGACCCTCGTAGCGGAGACGATCCTTCTCACCACTCCGGGCATGCGGGAGTTGATCCTTGCGCGAGACATTCCGGGTCTTCGAAAGCTGCGCCGTGGAATGCGGAAGTCATCGTTCAGCGACCCCGACACGTTGGGCAAGACGGCATATGAGCACGCCATCTACAAGGCGTCGATTGGCGAAATCGACCCCCAAGACATCGAGGCCGAGTTTGAGTCTCTTGAAACTTACGAAGTAATGGAGTTGCGCGCATGCTGACCTGGCTCAAGGTGCGTTTGGCACGTATGCAGTTCAACGGCCAACGAGAAGCCCTCTACACATCGATGATCCGTGACCTCGATGACGGCGGCTCTCTCAGCGTTGCCCTCGATGCCGCACGGTTCGGCGCGTGGGAAAAGCGTGCAGCCGAGCGCGGCGAGTTGATCGCGTTGGCACATGGCGGCGTAAGGCGACGGCTTGAATCGGACGGAATGCCGCTTGCTGACGCACTGCAACCCCTTATCCCCGCGACGGAAGTCTTGATGATCGACGGCGGCGTATCCTCCAACCGGCTCTCCCTGGCGTTGAAGAACGTGTTGGACGCCAAGAGGGCAAGTGATTCGATGCAGGACGCCATGCGTACCGCGATGATGCAACCATTCATCGGTGCGGTGAGCATCTTCGGCCTTTCGCTGATGTACGGCCTCATTATCTGGCCGGGTCTGATCGCGGCCTTTCCCGCAAAGTATTGGCCGGGATGGGCGCTGCCGCTGATCCAGATCCAAATGTGGTACGCGAAGTTCTGGTTCCTCACGGCGATTCCCGTTGTCCTGGTTGCCCTGTATTGGATGACGTTGGACACGTGGACCGGCCGCGCTCGCCAGATGGTGGACCGCGTTCCGCCGTGGAGCAACATCCGCGATCACAACGCTGCGGGCCTTCTTACCGTGCTTGCCTCACTTATTCAATCGGGTGCGACGGTAGACGGCGCCCTTGAGCGAATCTCTTCACGTGCGACGCCGTATTTGCGTTGGCACATCGACATGATGCGGCGACGCCTGGTGTCTCACGGGGACGATGTTATCGGCGCGCTCGATACCGGCCTGTTCTCGCGCTCCATTCTCGACCAGATCTCGGACGCCAAGCGGACACGCTCTTTCGCTGATGCGCTACAGCACATGGGAACTGCCTCGCTTGACGACGTAGTTCTGTCTGTAAAGCGCAATGCCATCGTGTCGAGCACCATCCTTTCCCTTCTTGTCGGCGCCGTGTTCCTCTATGTCACTGCCGTACAACTAATTGCCGTCGATGACGCATCCAACCGATACGTCAAAGAGAAGCGCATGTAGCACTCTCACACGCACATCCAACCCTTTCTATGGAGAAGTTCATGAACTACCGCAATCGCTATCATAAGACTGCCGCTCGCACCAACGCTCGCGGCTTCACCAACCTGCAAATCACGCTCGGCCTGGCTATCGTCGCTATTGCGATTGTCGCGGCTCTCGGCGGGTTCCGTAAGCTGGATGAGGCTGGCGTGAATGCGGCCATCGATGAGGTGAGCGACTTGAAGGTGCAGACGGTCAAATACGCTGCTCAAAGGGGCGGGGATTTTACCGGCGTTGACACGAACCTTTGCGCCAACAAGTGGTTTGACAGTGACCGGATCACTGGCACTGGCGCCAGCACGACGATCAACAACAAGTTCAAGGGCACGATCACGTGTCAGCCTGCGACTTCCACTTCGACCAACGATTCCTTGACTTTCACTTACACCGGCATCCCGGCAGTGGCCTGTATTGGTATTACTTCCTCAGTCACCAAGGCGGCAGTGATTGCCGTGGGCGGAACGACGGTGAAACCCCTGGGTGGAAACCTGAACGAGTCCTCGGCAATTACCCAATGCAACGCAGCGAATGACAACGCGACCATCGCGTTCACGTTCACGCGTTAAGCGTCCTCGTATCAACCTGCACGGGGCTTTCCGCCCCGTTCTCTTCGGAATCTTGCGCCTTGAATCCTAATCGGACACGTCGCTCGCAGCGACCACTACACAAACGCCACCGCCAGCGCGGCATGACGGTCTTGATGATCGCATTGTCGCTTGCCGTAGCTGCGTTGCTGATGATGACAGACGCCAAACAAAGAGTGCGCGCCGCAGTTGCGCAGTCCGGCGAGACGGTGGGCCAAGCGCTGGATACGGTCAACAAGGCCGCTGGAAAGTGGCAAGCGCAATACGCCGATCAAATCCTTGCAAACGATAGCGCTTCGGTGGGAGTGGCGGACGTGCGCCGCCCTACGGTTGCCGATCTGAATGCAAAGGGTCTGCTCGGTGCGGAGTATGGAGCGGCCCCAAATGGAGCGCAGTTTCTTACCAAGATTGAAGTGGAGCCTGCCGGTTGCGCGCCGGGGGATTGCAACATCACAAGCACGAGCTGGATTTCTGAACCGATTTTAGCTGCTGAAACGGCGACCCCTGATGGACGGCGGTTGATTGCGGCCGTGAACGAAATCGGCAATGACGGTGGATTCTCGGATGCACCTACGCCCGCAACGGTCAGAGGGGCAGGCGGATGGACAAAGCCCAACCCGGATCCCGCGCAGCGGGCCGGGATATTGATGGCCGTGAACGGGTACGGTTCCTCTGCCTGGGGAGCGTTCGTCCGTATTCGGGACACGCGTGACCCCGATTTGAAGGGGAAACTCACTATCGCCGGGGACACCACGCTCAATTCCGATCTGAAGGTGGCTGGCACGACCACGACCAACGACGCAACGGTGAACAATAACCTCAACCTTCTCGCGTTGGGTTTTCCCGGACAGCCATGTTCCCCGGTGGGCGCCGTGAGGCGCAACATGGAAACGGGAACGAGCCTCGTGGTCTGCTTCAACGGCACCTGGCAAACGGTGGGAACGGCCGTGAGCAATGTCGCGGAAAACGTCGCCTGCTCGCGGCCTGGCCAGATCGCTACCAACCCTGGCAACCAAGCGTTCATTTGCCGCAATGGCTACTACGTGTCGATCACGAACTTGATGCCTAAGAACGTTGAACTCGCTCGCTACGTCGTGGGCGACAACAACGTGACCGTTCCTAAGCCAGCTTGCGCGGCCGGTGGGTCGCCGTCGTTCTCCTTCGAGGCGCGCACGATGGGCACTGATTTCAGCCAAGCGCCGCCTTACACCGCCGTCCGGTACAGCGCAGACGACTACGGCTGGGCCTGGGTGCCGCGCATCCTCATGGTCAACATGAACGGCGCCTTGCAGAGCGGCAACGTCCTCGGCTTGCAGGGCGTGTTTAAGGCTGAATGCTATTACCCATAAGGATCTCTATGAAAAGGTGTTTCGCGTTGTTCCTGACCGCGCTCGCCGCTTTGTTGGTGTTGGCCAGCGGTAGCGCCGTGTCGCAGTCTCTGAATGTGCAAATGCCCGTGGGGAGCCGGTGTCCGACTGGCTACCATTGGGAGAACGTTGGCTTCGCACAATGCATCATCGACGCGCCGCCGACCCCTCCGGTGCCCCCTGTAGCGGCATATACGTACATCTATCTCGTCGGCTCGACTTCTGTCCAGTGCAACGGGAATGGATGCCATTCGCTAACGAGCGTGGAGCGCACGACTACCGGCAATGGAAAGCAGTGGACGACTGTGTTCTCTGTTATGGACGACCCGAACCTGCCTTGGATCGATTTGACGCCGTACCTGGCGATCAATCCTCAGACGATGGATCCGACCGTGTTGCGAGCCTGGATGGGGCCGTTCATTGCAGCCAATTGCGCTCTCGCGTCGGACAGCGGCGAGGCAAAATCTATAATTTCTAATGCCGTCGGGTATAACGTCTCGAATGTGTTGTACGCGGGATCTTCGAACGTCAATGTTGGACAACCTCAAGCATTAAACTACGCACTCTGCCCAACTTCCGTGATGTGAAGAAAGCCCGCGAATTGCGGGCTTTTTTGTCTGCGACATAGCGATGTAACGGGTGGCCAGTACATCAATGCGGACCCCGGCAATAGCAACGGGACTGCTTGGTACGCCTTCGGCGTGTGCAAGAACTAGACGCAGCAGGAATAAAAAAAGCCCGGTTTTCACCGGGCTTTTTCTTTGGCGTCGTCAGCCTCAGTTGGTCTTGAAGGACCAGCTCTTGGAGATTGCCGTGCCATTCCGGGCACCGGCGAACGTTGCGGTGTACGTCTTGCCGCTGGCCAGCGGGCTGAGAGGCATGAAGAACGCGACACCGGGGTAGAGCATCGCATCAGCCTGGGCACCGCTCACGGTCGAACCCGAGAGGGCGGCGGTAGGCACCAGCACGCGGCCGGGGATCGTCGCACCAACGTTGTCAACGAGTGTGAAACTGCTGACCGTCAGCTTGTCGGCGGTCGTATCGGCACGTACACGCACCATCAGGGGATGGCCCGGCGAAACAATGTCCGGAGCCGGCTGCGGGCTTTCGGCGGGCATTGCACCGTCCACGGACGAACCTTCGACCGGGGCGACGCCGATTGCGTTGGCCGCCATCAGTTGACCATTGCCAACCGGCGAGGAATTTGCAGGGGGCGTACCCGCGACACCGCCGAGCGTCACGACACCCATGTCGATCGAGCACGCATAGTCGTTGATGCCGAGGCCCACCGTTTCCACATTGCTCGTCAGGGCTTGCAGGTGATACACGCTGTTCGTCATGCGCAGGCACATCGGAACTTGGCTGATCGGCAGAAGGGCAGTACCGCCTGCGACCTCGGAAATCCACGTTGCCGCATCGACGCCGGCCTTGGTGGCACGGCTGCGGGGCGTGGCTTCGTAGTAGCCGGTATTGGTCGAAAGCTCGTCGTGACCCACCACGAGATTCGCCTTCATGTAGTCCGCGTGGGCTTGGGCCGCGACGTCCAGCTTCGCATCTTGGCTCAGTTTGCCGACACCCACCGCTGCACGAAAGTCGTTGAGTTGCGTGAACAGCGTAGCGCGCAGGTCGCTATAGGTGGCCGCAGGCACGTCCGTCGCGGGCGACGTGGACGACGGGACGGTAGGAGTGGTCGGTACGGTCGGCGTCGTGCCACCCGTACCGCCATTGCCGCCGCTACCAGTGCCGGCACCATCGCCACCGCCGCCACCGCAGGCAGCGAGGAAACCAGTCACAGCCATTGCTGCAACCAGCTTGGCAACGTGTTGGGCATTCTTGCGAGTCATTTCTTCTTCTCCGTTGAGAGTTTGCTTCACAGAAGCGGGGTAGGTGACATCCGTTTTATCGAACATCTTGTAGCTAGTTTAGCTAAACTACGCTTCCGCGTCAAGTGATTTTAGCCGCTAAATTCGTTATTTCGTGTAACGGCACGTAATGCGCCCATCACTCTATCGGCAAGGGCAGGGCGTTCTGAACCGGAGGGAAGGGGGGTTGCGCGGGCGGGGGAAAGGTCTTCACCTGGCGTAGAAATCAAGTCTTGCTGTGCATCAAATGGAAAGGCCGCGACGCGGCCTTTCGAGTTCTTCTCGCCCCGGCTATCGTCTGGCGCGAGGGGCATCCTGTGGCTTGCGCATGAGGCGCATCAGCGAGTAAAGGATGCCAGCGGTGACTAAAATTGACAGTCCACACCAAAGCAGCGCGGTTTGCACGGAACAACGCACGTAGTAAATTCCAAATTTCCGCGCTTCGCCGGTTGCACCTCGCTTACCAATGCCATGTTCACGAGGATCTTTTCTTTACCATCCTTGACACTGATTAGAAGCAAATATTGCGATTTCACAAGACACCTTCCTTATTATTTAACGTAATCCTTATTATCCAACTCTCAAGCACGCAACACTACCTCGCACATTCTTGAAATTAAATTGCCGAAAAGCAGCTGCATTTTTGGCATGAAATTGCGCCAGCCTCGCGCTGATTCAGCGAGGGGGCGCACTGCCTTCGGGCTCTGTTAAGCCACGTAGCTGCGATGCACCGGACAGTGCTTGCAGCGGTCTTCATAGAGGCCAATGTCGTTCCCACGGGGCGACTTCACCTCAACCCATTCATGGTCGCCCTTGACGCGGCATTTCCACCACTGCTGGAAACGCCCCCTCCATGTACTTTCCACCGCCTTGCGCGTGATTTTGACGGATAGCTTGGGCATTAGCGCATAACCTGGCCAGACGGATGCTTGGGGCCTTCCGTCAGGTTGTACAAGCCGCGCGCGAATAAGCCGGCGAGCACCAGAAAGACAAAAACGTACACGTATTTCATATCACTCCCTCGGTAAATCCATTGCGTGAGTTTATTAAACAAATGGTGTCGGTCAACCCTTTAGCGGCTAAAGAAAAAGCGCGGGCATCCCGTCATATCGACAAATTCCGCTCAACGTGTACCCACACCCGCGAGGGGCGGACAGGCGAAAAAAAAAGCCGCCCGTAGGCGGCCTTTTCGCGTTGCGGCATCTCAATTGCGCACGGGATACTGGAAGTAGAGCCGGGTATCAGCCGTATCGCTCGCCCCATCGTTGGACGCCAGAAAGATCGAGTACAGGCGTCGATTCGTGGACACCATCAAACGCGTCTTGAGGTTGGGCAGCGTCGGCCGAAGGACCAGCACAATGGTGCGGTTCTCGTCGTCACCCACAGTCGAAGGGGTAATCTCCCATCGTGCCGGATCCCCGAGTTCGACGCCTCGAATCGTTTCACCTGGCTCCAATTCGACGCCGCAAACCTCGTTCGGCTGGCACAGCAGTTCTGGCTTCGCACGGCCAAACACGACTTCAACAGATCCGTCCGGATGCCGGCGCACAGGAGGGGCAACCGCCTGGGTGTTCGCGGGAATAAGCGCCTGCGTCTTTACTGCACTGCTGTTGGCCTGTTGTGCAGCCGGTACAGGCTTGTACTCGATCTTGAGCTGATTCGTTTTCGGGGAGTAGATCAGATCGGCCTTGTCGCCCGCCTGCTCCCCGATGGTCCGGAGAATGTCCAGCTTGGCGCCGTTCAGGATCGACACCGTAATGGGTACATCACGCTCTACACCTGTGCGTGTGATGGTCATCTGCGGATCCAGCTTGCGAAGTTGCGGCAACACGTCAATGAGGTCGCCATTGAATGACAGATCCTGCCGCTCGATGGCTTGGGCCGACACCGCGATGCATGCAAGCACGCCGGCCATGATGACTTTGCGAAAAATGCTCATAGGTTTCTCTACTGGTTTATTGAGGGGGGCCGTACGCCCCCTCGTTTGTGTCAGATGCCAACAGCCTTCGGCTTGCGAACCTTCTTCTTCGCGTCCTGAGCCTGTTCCAACTGCTCAGTCGGCACGATGGTTTTCGCGGCCGTCCGGAAGCGTTCAATAGCACGGTCAATAGCCGGTTTCACCTGGCGTACAACTGCCTCCTTGCCGAGCACGCTCTTGGTGGCCAGATCATTGAAATCACTGAACGACTTCGGAGCACCTTGCTGCTCGCCGGGCGCGAATGTTGGCAACAGGACTTCGCCGCCAACGGCCCGTGCCGCCTCGGCAGCCTTCGCACGACCAGGGTTGTTCTTCACGGCAACATCATCGTCGCCAGCAACGATGAAAGCCTTGTCGGGGTAGACCTCCCGCAGCGCAGCGGCCACGGCCGGAAGGTTGCCCGAGTCGAATGCCGCCACCGTCGCAAAGCCCACGGCCTCCGAAATGCTCGCCATCGTTGCGTATCCCTCGCCAATCACGATTGCCGGCGCGCTCGCAAGGGCATCCTGGCCGCCGACGACATGAAAGCAGCCTTCCTTGCGGCTGTCTTTCGCAAAGCGCTTCGTGCCGTCCGCATTCACGTACTGCATCGTCCAGAGCTTGCCGTCTTTGTCATATGCCGGGATGTACGTGGTCTGTGCCTCGGCATCCGTCCACGCACCCGCCTGCGGTGCAATGCCCTTCGCCGCGAGGTACGGAGTAGGCGCAGTCACCGGGGACAGGCTTGCGAGCTGCGTCCCCACGCGCTTCGCTGCGCGTTCGTAGGCGGCAGCGACTTGCGCGGCACGCGCAGCCAGCTTGGTAGCGGCTTCGGCCTGGATCTTCGCGCGGTCCTCATCGGAGAGCGCGTAGCCCTTGCTTTTCCACTTCATCGAGACTTTGGTTCGGTTGTTCTCGATGTAGCCGGCCGGATGCCCGTCAAGGTGGCCAACGTAGAAGCCCGATTTCTCGCCCTTCTTGTCATCGACAAGCGCGATGCGATGCCTATTGCCATCCATGATGGGATGGCCGCCGTGCGCCGCCGCCTGGGCGTCGCGCCGTTCCAGATCGCAGCCCATGTCGATAAGGGCTTGCTTGAACTCGTCCACGGGCGACATTTGGGGATCCTGGCTATCGGCCACGTTTTCGGGCTTCCAACGCGCCAGCTTTTCTACATCACCCTCCGGACCCACATACCAAGAGCCTGCGGCCTTGTCCCACCTCGCGCCCGCCGCTTTAGCAGCCTCACGCTCGCCGTATGGCACCGCAAGGTACTCCCGCCCTGCCTGACGCGGCTTTTGCGCTTCTACGGCCTCCTGATGATCTTCCTCGCCAGCCTCAGCGGCCGGCGCCGGCACATCGGCGGGCATTTCGCCGGTCGCAGTTGCGGCGGCGACGGACAACGAAGCCGGCTCGTCGGCCGACACCAGAGGGGCCGCCGCCCGAGCGGGCCACTTCTGAAACGCGGACAGATCCACGCCGGCCGGCACATACCACGACGCCTCCTGACGGTCCCACTTCGCCCCGAGAGCCTTGGCCTCGTTCTTTTCCTTGTATGGAACGTTGATGTAGGTCGGGCTTTCACGCGTGGCGGCTGGCTGCGCTTGCTCGGCGGTGGCACTTTGACGGGCCTCCGCGACCATCGCCATGCTCTCGGCCGCCTTGCGCTGCTCCTTTGCCCACATCTTGTCGTCGTCCGTGCTATCGGGCGCACGACGAATCTGGTCCTCGAAGATCCGCGCAAGGCTCGCGGCTTGCTCGTATGGATTCGCCAGTGAAAGCGCCTCGATGAGCGCCAGCTTGTCACCCAAAGCACGGGCCTCTTGCTCCGTATCGAAGTCAGCGACCCAATGGTGGCCCTCGGTGACTTGCACATAGACGGACCAAAACTCCGCGTCCTCGGGCGTGTTAGCTGGCGTCACGCCGCGCTTGCCTTCGTACTCGTGTTCCGACATACGATTGGGTTGGATCTGAATACGACCGTTCCAATCCGGATCGACTTCATGCCCGAGTCGTTCCTGCGCGATGGCAACAAAGTGACTGTCGGTATCGACACGGTTCTCAATGCCCGTGGTTCGATTGCGCTTCTGCACCAGGCGGGCCTGGGCCATTTCATGAATGCCAAGCACTTCACTCGGCGACAGCCCGGCCATCGCGCTTTCACGAATGATGTGCAGGCTCGCCTCGTCTTCGGCTTCCGGCAGATCCTTCGCCTTCAGGACGTTGAAGGTCCGCTCGCCGCTCTCCCTGCCCACGTAGAGGAAACCGTTCTCGCCCTTGGCAATCCCCTGCCATTCGCCATTGAGCAATTCTCCGCTTTCGGCGTCTCGCAAAGCGTTCTGGCTATCGAAAAATGCCGGCGCGTGCCGTACTTGGTTGGTCTGCTGCGACACTGCTACCTCCTGGCCAATTTGCGCGACCGGCTGTTGCTGCTCGTCTTGGGCGCGCTGCACACCTTGCTCCTGTACCTGCTGCTGCTCCAACCCTAGAACGAAACCCTGGATCTTCTCGGCATCGGCTGCCGCACGGAAGATTTCAAGAGGATCCTCCTTAAGCACCTTTATCCACGACTTGACGTAGGCGGCGTGCTGACCGGTATCGTGCCCGATGCCCAGTTCATCGCCAAGGATCATGCTCGCAATCTCGGCGCGCAATTCTTCCTTGGCGTATCCCTCGCTCCCGAAGGGATGCGACAGATCCCGCGCGAGGCGGGAACTGTGGCCGGTCCAATGCCCCAGCTCGTGCAGTGCCGTCGCATAGTAGTTGTCGGCGGTAGGAAACTGCGCCCGCTCGGGCAAATGGATACTGTCGGTGCTCGGCCGATAGAAGGCGTTGCTGGAATCGCTGTGATGAATGGCGGCGCCAGAATGCGTCAGGATCTTCTCAGCGCGCTCCACAGGGGTCCACGCCTGCTCCCGTGCCTCAACGGACAACGCCGGCATGCCGTCGATCTGCTGCGCGTTGAAAACCGTAGCGAAGAACACACGCGGGCGCTCAAGCATTACTTCGTACTTTACGGGCTGGCCCTGAGCGTCAAGCACTGGCCTGCCGCTCTCATCCGTCTTGGTCTTTTCCTCGGAGAACTTCCAGTATTGAACCGGAGTGCCCTTCTCCCCGCGCCGCACCTGGGCATTCATTCCGGCCGCCTGCTTGTACGTAAGCCAGCGCTGGTCCTCATACCCCTGCGCCATCAGGAAGATCGCATTGATGCCTTTATAGCGCTTCCCGGTCAGCGGATTCATGGGGAACATGCCATTGGCGCGGCCGGGCTTCCACGGCTTCTGCCACGGCGCCGTGCCTTGCTCAAGCTGCTCGATGAGGCGTTCAGCCACGACCTCATGAAATGGCTTCTTCTTGTCGTCGCTCATTGCCCCACGCTCCATGCCCGCGCCGTGGTATCAACGACCTGGGGCATGATCGCGCCCATCAGATCCACCGTGCTTTCCATCGCATCCGCTTCGGATACTGCGTCCTCGGCAAAGGCGCCAACTTGTTCGGCTTCCAAGGGATCGAATTCCACGATGAATCCGGGCGTCATGCAGTCAATCATCTTCGTGTCGATGGCCGACACTGCGTTGCGGTCAAAATCTTCCATGTTCACTTTCTCCCGTCTGAAATTGGTGTTACCCGGCCTTCTTCTGCGCGCTCGCGTAGTGGGGCTTTCCTGCTACGTCCACATATGTCTCCTTGCAGTTCGGATAGCCACTGCAAGACCAATAGAAACGCTTCGGATTCTTCTTGTCCGGCCAACGGCGCAGGCCCTTCGCGCACGACATGCACTTGTGGACTTCGGACACAATGGGCGTCTGCGCAGCACCGGCAATCACGACCTTCCCCGTATTCGCCTGGGCGACCTGTTTCCGGATGAACTCGGCCTGCTGTCTCACGAACTCATCCACGTTCCCTTGGCCTGCCTCGATGCTTCCTAGGGATCGCTCGTACACCGCTGTAAGGGCTGCGCTTTTCACGAGGTCCGGCAGCGCGTCGATGATGCTGCGTCCCAAAGGCGTGCTGATAAGCTTCTTGCCCTTGAGCGTGAGGAATTCGCGCTCCTTCAACTCCGCGATGGTGGGCGGGCGCGTGGCCGACGTGCCGATGCCATCGCTCTCCCTGAGAATCTTCTTCTGTTCCGGATCCGGGACAAACTTTTGAATGTTCTCCATCGCCTTCATCAGCGTGCCCTCGGTGAAGTGTGCCGGCGCCTTGGTCTTCGAATCCATGCGCTTCGCAGCGACGCACATCAACGCATCGCCCTTGGCCATTTTCGGGAGGACTTGGGAGGCATCATCGCCATCGCCTTCATCGTCCTCCGGATCAGCAAACACTGCGTGCCAACCTGGCTTGGTGACAACCTTGCCGCTCGCAGTGAACATCTCCCCTGCCACCTCGATTTCGACCGTGGTTTTCAGGTATTCATGGAGCGGATAGAACTGCGCGATGTAGGCGTGAAGTATGAGGCCGTAGACGTTGCTTTCGGCCTCACTGAGTGCACTTGCATTGCCGACGTGTGAGGTGGGGATGATCCCGTGGTGAGCCGTCACCTTGCTGTCGTTCCATACCCGCGACTTGATCTTGGGATCGGCGCCATCGACAAGCTGCCCAAGGTGCGGGTTCACTGCCTTCACGGCAGCAAGGACAGCGGCAGCGTCCGCATGCTGCGCCTCTGGCAGATATGCGCAATCGGTGCGGGGATAGCTTGTCAGCTTGTGCTTCTCATACAAGCTCTGGCAGATTTCCAGCACGTCCGACGCCGCATAACCGAATCTGTTGGACGCCATAAGGGTGAGGTCGGTGAGCGAGAACGACAGCGGTTGCGCTGTCTTCTCGGGCGTCTGCACATACGCCGAAACCGTGCCTGGCTGACCTTGCAGCGACTTCACCAGCTCGTCGGCAATCTTCGTATCGACTAGACGCCCTTCGGAATCCAAGCCCGCCTGGTCTTCGTTGGCTCGCCACAGAGCAAGGAAAGCCGCACTACCATGTTGCAGTCCCGCACGAATGGTGTGAAACGGCGTAGGCTTGAACGCGTCAATTTCTCGGTCGCGGGCGACAACCAGGGCCAGCGTTGGCGTCTGAACCCGGCCGACAGTGACTGTTACTCGTGAGCCGCCACGCTGCGCACGAAGGGTGTATGCGCGGGTCAGATTCATGCCAATCAGCCAGTCCACTCGTCCTCGGGCTTTCGCGGCGTCCGCGAAGCCCTTGTACTTGGCGTTATCGGCCAATGCCGCAAGGCTACGACGTACCGATACCGCGTCCTGCGCAGAAGCCCAATACCGGCGCACAGGAGCTTTGCAAAAAAAATGGTCCAGCAGTTCATCGACAAGCAGTTGCCCTTCGCGGTCCGGATCACCTGCGTTGACCACTTCACTCGCCTTCTCGATCAACTTACCGATAGTTGCGATTTGGCTTTCGGCGTCCGCTTTCGGCCGCATGATCCACTCATCGGGAATGATTGGCAGATCTTCCACGCGCCAGATTTTCTTGCCATTGACGCCTCGCGGCGCGTCGGCCGCCGTGTACTCATCCGGCTCGGCCTGCTCAAGCATGTGCCCGAAACACCAAGTAACGGTATCGGATCCGCACTCGATAAAGCCGTTTCCTTTTTTCGTTACGCCAAGTTCTTCGGCAATGGCCTTGGCGACGCTCGGTTTTTCTGCGATGAACAGACGCATGTTTTTAGACCTCAAGGGAAAGTTGTTCGTGCGCCCTTTCATTTGCGGCGCGGTTAGTCGGCATTAGGCGAGGAAACTGTTGTGGAGCCGGCAATAGGTGACGGACGTTCGACGCTTCGAACAGGGACAGCAGAAACGTATGCTGCTGCTGGATCCATTGCGCAACGCACGGGTACTGCTCCAACAACGAGGGCGCCTGGGCCTGCAACAGATCCATGAGCGCGCGGTTCTCGTCCAATCGTGCGTAGATCCCGCCCTGGCTACTGGCGGTCACGATCTGGATTCGTTGGAGCAACATTCCGGCTTGCGAATTGAACACGGTGCGAATGTCCTTACCAAGTAATGAGGGGGCGGATGACGCTGAGGACTTGGGCGCGTTCAACCAGGCCAAAGTAGCGAGCATCGAATGACTGCTCACTGCGATCCGTCATCAAAAGAAGTTGCGTGGCAGTCAAAGTGGTCGGGCGCATGTACATAGCGGTAAGCGGGCGGCCGTGGGCATCGCGGCTCTGTGGAGTGCTGTGCGGAACTGGTGTGCCGTTGACCTCCACGCCACGCTCCGAGATAGCAACCACGTCATCTTTAGCTGCTAAAACCTTCTTCATGAGGCGCCCATAGGTGCCTGGGCAGTGCCCTGGCTCGATGTATCCACGGCGCAAAGCGTTCTCAAACACCGGAGACTGCGGCGGGCAGAAGATCACATATGCGCCCACCGTAACGGGGCTGTCCTCCGCCGCGTAGAGGCCAATAGGAATGCTTGGAGTCGTATTGATGCAGAGGCCAGTAACCTTGAACGCTACCGCCGCAATGATCGTGACCAGCCCCGCACCCACGGTCACCGCTTTTGCTTTCGTGCTCGCGCTCATAGCCGAATTGCGGGGGCCGCAGACGATGCGACGGGGAAGCGGATCTTGTCGCTGATTTTTGGCTCTGGCACGGCAGCGCGGGCCGAGAAAATCGGATCTTGAAAGTACAGTGGCTGCCTTCCATAAATGACGGGGTAGCCAGCGACGGAGACGATCATGTCGCCCGCCTCCACAATCTTTTCACCGTCCTTAACCGGTCCTTGCATCGTGCGGCATTCCTCTGGCGTCAAGAGTGGGCGCGACACTTCCGAGTGCGTCTTCGATACCTGCCCCAACATGCCAGCGAATCGCTTTCCGCTGGTCGTGATGTTCTCTTTGACTACCGTGGTGGTGCCGGTCAGCTTCGACAAGTGCTCTGCGGTTTCCTGCCGGTTTGGTGGATAGGCATTCTGCACGTGACAGTTCGACGTAATAGTCTCGTCCGGCCCATATCCGCGCTCACGACTCCTAAGCTGATTCGTGTCCTGGCAAATGAGATAGAACTTGATGCCATAGCCGGCTAAGAATGCAAGCGACTCTTGGATGATGTCGAGCTTTCCGAGACTCGGAAACTCGTCAATCATGCCTAGCAGGCGGTGTTTGTAACCTTTCTTCGCGCGGACATAACTATTCACGTCCTGCTTGATGCCGATCCGGTTCAACACCCGCTTCCACCAGGGAATTGTGGAGGCAATGCGCTCAAACTCCATCTTGCCGGCCAGCAGACGGACGATCATATTCAGGTGAATCCGCACCAATGGCCGCAACCTGTCCTTGTCGGTGGGCTGCGTGACAATGTAGAGGCTGACTGGATCGTCATCGTTCATGAGATCGGCAATCCGGTAGTCGGACTGGCTAACATTGCGTGCCACGACAGGATCCCGGTAGAGCGATAACTTCGATTTTGCGGTGGACAGGACAGATCCGGCTTCTTCTTCGGGGCGGTCCATCATGTCTCGACCCGCACGGCCCACCGTTGGATGGTTCTCCCCATCTACGTGCGCGTACTGCGTCATTTCCATCCACAGCTCCGCCACGTCACGATTGGGGTCCGCCAAGATATGGTCCACATAGGGCAGGCTTGCGGGTGTCCCCTCGTTCTTCGCCTTGTAGAGAACGTGCAGGATCACGCCAACCAACAGCGCTTGCGAGGTCAGTTGCCAATGTGACTTTAGCCCTTCGCCATCGGGATCCACCATGAGCGTTGCAAGGTTCTGCACATCGCCCACTTCGTATTCCGTGCCGACCCGAATCTCATCAAGGGGATTCCACGCTGCCGACCCTTCGAGACTCGCTGGTTCGAAGCGGAGGACTTTGTTTTTGGCGTGCGTCTTCCGCCATCCAGCGGTCATCGCCCACAACTCGCCCTTTAGATCCGTGACGACTGTGCTGTGAGGCCACGAGAGAAGTGTGGGTACGACCAGCCCCACGCCCTTCCCGCTGCGAGTTGGGGCGTAGCACAGCACATGCTCAGGGCCGTCATGGCGCAGATAACGGACGGTATTCCCATCCATCCAAGCGCCCACGTACACACCGGAATCGTTGAGCAAGCCGGAAGCCTTCAAGTCTTCCTTGTTTGCCCATCGCGCGGACCCGTGCATGAACTCATTCGCTTTCGATGTGTTCGCGCGGGCCTGGGCGACCAACGCCACGCCGATCATGCAAGCGGATCCCGCCAAGACACCAACACTAGTGGCCGCAAAGAACTGCGAGGGATAGAGGGCGTGCCACTTCGCGTACCACGCCGCATAGGACCATGGAGCGTAGATGTTGTTGAAGCTCGCGCCGAGTACCGGCTGATAGTTGAAAGAGTGAGCGAAAAACTGCGTCGCAGCCTGCGCCGCCACGGCGAACGAACTCAGAGCAAGGATAGGCACCAGCTTGCCGCGCTTCCCCTTCTTGGCCCTGACCTGGGGGCCGACTGCATTGTTTCTCTTGCCGCTCATCTGCTTCTGCCTTTTGTTTTGATGGCACCGCGTTCGTTGGCCGTTACCGGCTCGCCCAAGGTCAGTCTCTTGAGGCGGCGCACGGTTGCGGCATCCACCGGGAGCACAAGGATTTCGTCGCCGCGACTCAGCAGCGCGAGGTTTTGGCTCTCGATTGTGCGGACGCCCACGAATGCGACCTCGCCCGAATCACGGTCATTATATCGTCTGTGTTTCTTTATATCGAATCCTGCCGCTCTCTTTTGCTCTCTTTCCTCGATGTAGAGTCTTGCGGCGCGATCTGGCGGCGCTACAACCTGGCTCTCTACCCCCCGAGCAGCGGGCCGTCGCACAGCGTCATCACGTTGGGTTCTTTGGTGCTCCACGTGATGAGGTACATCACCCGGCAATAGCACTTCACTTCCTGCGGAGAGGCGAACCACACCGAGTTGGGACAGTGCATGCAGACGGTTGCGACTTTGGGGAGGCGGGTTTCGTCCAACCCCGATAGCGTGTGGCTGGCGAACTGAGGCGCCCCCTCGCTGTTCTCTGCCGGCATGTCCGTGTCGTTCGGCGGTTGCTCCGCTTCCGCGTCGGCTGACTGCTGCAGCAGCTGCATAATCATCGCGTTGGCCGCCGTCTCGTCCGGCACGCTGTCCGTTCCGCTCACGTCGTCCGGCGTTTCGTTTTCCGTGCTCATAGGTACTCTCCTTGCTAGTAGCTTCTTTCAATAGTTCCCGGCGCCGCGCCTCCAACGCCGGGTCGTCAAATTCAACTTCGAGTTTCGTGGCGACGGCGACGGCGACGATCCGGGCCTTGAACTGCTCCGAACCGTTGACCTCGATACTCTTGCCGTAGCGGTGCATAGCCATCCGAAGCGCGGCCTCTAAGCCACGTTGGCCCGCGTCGCGGGATACGTTCAACAAAGCCCCGTCATCGCGCACAGCCGTTTGCCCGAAGCGATAGATGACGGTTCCGACTTTGGTAATGCCATCGCGTTGCAGTCCTGGGACAGCGCCCGGACGAACGATGGATTGGCCTCGCAGTAGATTCCCGCGAAAGCTCTTTCGCGCCTCGCGCGCCCGCAAAGCGCTCAACGCCTCGTGACTCCCTTCTTGCGCCCTAGCCTTAAGCCAATCTGCCCACGCGAGGCCGCCCGAGCCCTTCAAGAGCGCCTTGCGCTTTTCTGCGTACTGCCCCTGGATCTGCTCAAGGTCTTTGCGAAGCTGCTTGCTGACCAGCGCGTAGAGCACCCGCTTTTCGATGCCACGCCCGACCAGCTTGATCGCGGCGCGTTTTGCCTTCGCCCGCTTCTTGGCGTCCTCGACCTGACGCACACGGCTCTCACGCAGCAACTTCCATTGCTCCGCCCGATGGTCCGCGCCGGCCGCGCGCTCCTGCTGATACCTGGCGTACAAGTAGCTCGTGTCCGCCGTATGCAAGGGGCGCTTGCCGTACGTTGGGCGGCGCTGCATTGGCAATGAGCGCAGAGCGCTCATTGGGGCCAGCCGTCCACGAAGCGGCGGCGGGGGGGCCGTACCGACCCTCGGCAGTGGAGGCGGCGACCACGGCCGCGCCTCCACTCCGCCGCGCTGCTCCGGCTGCGGCTGTTGGCCCGCTTTCCCATCTGTGGTGGTGCGGGCCGCATCGGGCACAGCCGGCACGGCTGGCGCCTTGGGGGCCTCGAATTGCCCCAACCGCCGCTCCATCTGCGCTTTGGAGAACTCGCGGGCGATGGAGCTGGCCTTGACTGTCAGCCCGGAAGAATCTTCGAGCACTAGCCCGTTGCCTTGCGTGCGCAAGCGCAACCCGTGCGATTGCATGAGTCCGTGAACCTCAGCCCAAGTCTTCGCCGCTCGCAACTCGGGCGCGCATTCGCGCTGCGCCCAACTGATAAGGCTTTCCACGCCGGCATGCTGCTCCATGTCGGCGGCTCGACCTTGGCTGGCGGTCCTGCGCGGCGTGTGATTGGTCCGCTCAAGCCCGTACTCAACCTCCAACCGTTCGCATGATTTCCCCAACGTCTTGTGATCGTTGTAGGGCTCGTGCAAGGTATTGCGGGTGGGATGGATCTTGTTGATGGCAACGTGGATATGCACGTTGTCGGTGTCGTAGTGGACGGCACTGACGCGCTGATGGTCTTGGTATCCCAAGTCGCCACAGATGCGCGCCTCAATTTCCCTCAATACTTCGGCGCTCGGGCTTTCGCCTGTCGGAAACGCGATTAGAAGGTGGTATGTCTTGTCCGATTTCGCGCGCGTATTGCGCGCCTGCATCGCCTTCATTTCCAGCGCCGCGTCCAGCGCCTCATCCTGGTGACAGTTCGTGACCGTGACCAGGCCGACGCGTTCTCTGGTGCCTTGAGGATCGACCATGTACGCCACCAGCTCGGAGACGTTACTTTTCTTGGCGACCCTCATTGGGATCTTTCTTGCAATCATGCTTTCGTCAGCCTGGATTTTTTAGCCGCTAAAAATTCAGGACTGGACGACGGTGCGCATGATGCGCCGCAGCTCGCCCTGCGTGTCTTCAATCTTGCCCAACAGCACCCGAACCGTCTTGGCGTCGAATCTCGCCGTTTTCGGGTCATTGGCAAGGCACAGTTTCAGCAAGCCGCCGAGACGGCCGAGATCGCCATTCACCTTGGCCAGATCATCGACCCGCCGTTGATCCAGCACGCCCCGAATTTCGTACCCGAGCCCCACATTGCGCAGATACGCCGCGACCGACAGACCAGCAGCCTGAGCGCGCTGCTTCATTTCTGCCTCTTCCTCAGGGAGCACTGGAACCCGCAGATGGCGGCCGGTCTTCCGCGTAACTCGTTTGTCTTCATCTTTCATAGCCCCTCGTATATCGGTCGCTAAGGGCCTTCACTTGACGGCGGTAGCCGTCGCCTCGCAGAGCAAGATTCCCGTTGAGCGCCCCCGGCGCGAATAAGGGAGGGTGAAGATAGATAACCGGCTTGCCGGTTAGCTAACTTCACATATCTTGCCCGGACCCAAGCCTTTCTTACGCCAAAGGTAGCATCAACAACGCCTTTACCGAAACTTTATTTTCGATATAACATCTGCGTACCGCATGAAAAAAGGCGAAGGAAAGGCAAAAGAAAGATCCAAGAAAGGCTAGAAAGCCTCTGCAAAGCAGGAAGAAAGATCGAAGAAAGAATGAGGACCGAATGAAGAAAAGCCTGTCAGACCGTATCGCGGACAGGGCAAAGCGGGACAAGGCGACGCGCAACGCTCAGAACCTGGCCGCATTCCTTGCCGTGAAGGAAGACGTAGCAAAGGCGATGGCCGATGGGTGGACCGGGAAGGCCGTGTACGACACGCTTCGGGCCGAAGGGAAGATTACGGTGAGCTATCAGGCTTTCCTCGGCTACATCAGGCGAGTCCTGAGACAAGCGAGCGCCACGCCGACCCCGGCACAGGCGGACCCCGACACTGTCGTCGCGGCTGCTGCACCCCCCCTCTCGACGCCACAGCAGGAAGCACCCAAAACGAAGATCGCTTCGTTTTCGTTTCAATCGACACCAGACAAAGAGGACCTGTTCTAAATGGCAAAGATTCACTTCGTACTGCAAGGCAAGGGCGGCGTAGGCAAGTCCCTCAAGGCGGCGATCATCGCGCAGTACAAACAAGACAAGGGGCAGTCGCCGCTATGCGTCGATACGGATCCGGTGAACGCGACGTTCCACGGCTTCAAGGCGCTTAACGTCCACCGCCTGGAAATCATGCACGGCGACGAAATTGATCCCCGCAGCTTTGACGCCCTGGTGGAACTCATCGCGTCATCGAAACATGACGTCGTGGTGGACAACGGCGCCAGCTCGTTCGTGCCGCTGTCGCACTACCTCATTTCCAATCAGGTGCCGGCGCTGCTGCAAGATATGGGACACCAGCTCGTGGTGCATACGGTAGTCACGGGCGGCCAAGCCCTTGAAGACACCGT